>JADMIO010849056.1_pt1 | contig 15475 bp, 17 predicted proteins | sample 8958161 | NCBI WGS metagenome assembly JADMIO01 (sample SAMN16585339, study PRJNA669376) | soil metagenome | isolation source: Crop rotation soil | place: USA: Cullars Rotation, Alabama | collected 2011
CTTTCCGTGCCGCCGGGCACGTCGCGGCGTCGCCCCCTACGATCGAGCTCTTCGCCGAGGAGATGCGGGAGGCGCAGGACGCGCTCGCGTCGATCACCGGCGCGTTCAGCGCGGACGACCTGCTCGGTGCCATCTTCGGGCGTTTCTGCATCGGGAAGTAGAATCGAGGTCTGCCGTCCCATTTCGTGAGGAGGAAACCATGAAGCGCCGTACTTTCGTGCAAGCGGCCGCCGCCGCCGCCGTGCTGCCGCTGCCGGCCTGGGCGCAGGCGGGATACCCCGAGAAGGGCAAGGTCATCACCTGGATCTGCCCGTACGCCGCGGGCGGCAACGCGGACATCCGCTCGCGCCAGCTCTCGGGTGCGATGGCCAAGCTGATGAACGCCACGATCATCGTCGACAACAAGCCGGGCGCCGGCGGCAACATCGGCACCGAGGCGATCGTGCGCGCGAAGCCCGACGGCTACACGCTCGGGCTCGGCAACTTCGCGCCGATGGCCGTCAACAAATCGCTGTTCAAGAAGATCAACTTCGATCCGCTCACGGACCTGACGCCGATCATGCTGATCGAGAAGGGCCCGCTCATCCTCATGGTGAGAACGGACTCGCCGTACAAGACGGTGAAGGACCTCGCTGCCGCGGCGAAGGCCAGCGGAGGCAAGACGACCTATGCCTCGGGCGGCATCGGCGGCACGCACCACATGAGCGCCGCGCTGTTCTCGAACATGGCGGGGGTCGAGATGATCCACGTGCCGTACAAGAGCGGCGCGGCGGGCTCCACCGACCTCATGGGCGGGCAGGTCGACTTCATGTTCGAGCAGATGTACGCCGCGATGCCGTCGCTCAAGGGCGGCAAGCTGCGCGCGCTGGCGATCACCAGCGCCAAGCGCTCGCCGCTGCTGCCGGACCTGCCGACGATGATCGAGTCCGGGTTCCCGGGATTCGAGGTGCAGAACTGGCAGGGCCTGGTGGGACCGAAAGGCTTGCCGCCCGCCATCGTGAAGTACCTGAACGAAGTCGCGAACAAGGCGCTGCAGGACCCGGACGTCAAGGACAAGATCCTCTCGCAGGGCAACGAGGTCGGCGGCGGCACGCCGCAGGACTTCGTGGCGCTCGTGAAGGCGGAAGAGCCGCGCTGGGCCAAGGTGGTCAAGGACAACAAGATCACCGCGGACTGATTCGCTGCGTCGTCATGTAAAGGGCTGGACCCACGTCGCCGCGACATTCCTCGTCGCGGCGGCGGCGGGCTACGTGTGCTCGCTGCTGCACACGCCTATCCCGTGGATGCTGGGGCCGCTCTTCACGACCGCGGCGCTTCGCATCGCCGGCGCGCCGGTGACCGCGCCGCTTCGCGCGCGCTACCTCGGGCAGTGGATCATCGGCACGTCGCTCGGGCTCTACTTCACGCCCTTCGTCGTGCATCACGTGCTGGACCTGTGGTGGCTGCTCCTGCTCGGGGCGGCGTTCGCGATCGCGCTGGGCTACATCGCGGGCGTCGCGCTCGCGCATCTCGCGCGCTTCGACAAGACGACCGGCATCTTCGCGAGCGTGCCCGGAGGCGCATCCGAGATGACGATCCTCGGCGAGCGCTTCGGCGGGCGCATGGACCGCATCGCCGCGGCGCAGAGCCTGCGCATCCTCATCGTGGTCGCGATCGTGCCGGGCGCGATCACCGCGGCGGGCTTCCACGGGTCGGACGCGTACGTGCAGGGGGCGAAGACGTTCGATGTCGCGGGCTTCGTCCTGCTCATGATCCTGACGTTCGCAGGCAGCCTCGTTTTCCAGCGCTTCCGGATGCCCAACGCGTTCGTGCTCGGCTCGCTCGCAGTCGCGATTCCGCTGACCGCGCTGTCGATCGACCTGTCGTTGATGCCGCCGCTCGTCTCCAACGCGGGTCAATGCGCCCTGGGCTGCGCGCTGGGATCGCGCTTCCAGCCCGACTTCCTGCGCGGCGCGCATCGATTCGTCGTCGCGGTGGTGCTCACCGTGCTGCTGTCGATCGCGCTTTCGGCGGCGTTCGCGATCGGGATCGCGTGGCTGTCCGGGCAATCGGCGCCATCGCTGATGCTCGGCACCGCGCCCGGCGGCATGGCGGAGATGTCGATCACCGCGAAAGTGCTGCAGCTCGGCGTCCCGCTGGTGACCGCGTTTCACGTCACGCGCCTCGTCGTGCTGCTGCTTTTGACACCGGTAATTTTTCCTCGTGCCCGCACGTGGTATCACGCACGCCTGCAACGCCGCAGGCGCAGGCCCGGCGCGTAGAATCGGCCTGACCGCCCTACCAGTGCAGTGCCCCCGCGCGCGAGGTTACAATCGCCCACCCGCGGCACTCACGCGCATTACATACACAGCGGGATCGCGTCCCTTTCCTTTCCACTGTTCCCAATGAATCAGATCGAAACTTTCGCGACGCTTGCCGCATCCGTCGGTGCACCGTCGTACGTGCGTCATCCGCGTCTCATCGGCTGGGTACGCGAGATCGCCGCGCTCACCAAGCCGGATCGCATCGTGTGGTGCGACGGCAGCGACGACGAATACCGCCGCTTGTGCGGCGACATGGTCGAGGCGGGGACGTTCGTCGCGCTCGATCCGGTCAAGCGTCCCGGCAGCTATCTCGCGCGCTCCGACCCCTCGGACGTCGCGCGGGTCGAGGACCGCACGTTCATCTGCAGCGAATCGCGCGACGATGCAGGGCCGACCAACAACTGGGTCGCGCCCGCCGAGATGCGGCGCACGCTCAACGGCCTCTTCGACGGCTGCATGCGCGGGCGCACGCTGTACGTCGTGCCGTTCTCGATGGGACCGCTCGGCAGTCCGATCGCGCACGTCGGCATCGAGCTCTCCGACAGTCCCTACGTCGTCGTCAACATGAAGCTCATGACGCGCATGGGCCGCGCGGTGTACGACGTGCTGGGCGTGGACGGCGCGTTCGTGCCTTGCGTGCACTCGGTGGGCGCGCCGCTCGCCGTCGGCCAGCGCGACGTCGCGTGGCCGTGCAACAAGGATCACAAGTACATCGTGCACTTTCCGGAGTCGCGCGAGATCTGGAGCTTCGGCTCCGGCTACGGCGGCAACGCGCTCCTCGGCAAGAAGTGCTTCGCGCTGCGCATCGCGTCGGTGATGGGGCGCGACGAGGGCTGGCTCGCCGAGCACATGCTGATCCTCGGCGTGACTTCGCCGGCGGGCGAGAAGACCTACGTGGCCGCCGCGTTCCCGAGCGCGTGCGGCAAGACCAACTTCGCGATGCTGATTCCGCCCCCCGGATTCGAAGGCTGGAAGGTGACGACCATCGGTGACGACATCGCCTGGTTGAAGCCCGGCCCCGACGGCTACCTGCGCGCGATCAATCCGGAAGCTGGTTATTTCGGCGTGGCGCCCGGCACGTCGAACGAGTCCAACCCGAATGCGATGGAGACGCTGAGGCGCAACGTGATCTTCACCAACGTCGCGCTCACCGACGACGGCGACGTGTGGTGGGAAGGCATGACCAGGACGCCGCCCTCGCACCTCGTCGACTGGCAGGGGCAGGACTGGACCCCGGACTGCGGGCGCAAAGCCGCGCATCCCAATGCGCGCTTCACCGTGGCGGCCACCCAATGCCCGTCGCTCGACGCGGCCTGGGACGACCCCGCGGGCGTCCCGATCTCGGCGTTCGTGTTCGGCGCGCGCCGCTCGGACACGGTGCCGCTGGTGAGCGAGGCGCGCACGTGGGAAGAGGGCGTGTACAAGGCCGCGACGATGGGCTCGGAGACCACCGCCGCCGCGACTGGTGCGGTGGGCGAGGTTCGCCGCGATCCGTTCGCGATGCTGCCGTTCTGCGGCTATCACGTCGGCGACTACTTCGCGCACTGGCTCGCCATGGGCGGGTCCGTGGCGCATCCGCCGCGCATCTTCAGCGTCAACTGGTTCCGCAAGGACGAGAGCGGCAAGTTCGTCTGGCCCGGCTTCGGGCAGAACATGCGCGTGCTGCAATGGATCGTCGAGCGTTGCAAGGACCGCGCGCATGCGAGCGAGACCGCAGTGGGGCTCATGCCCGACTACGGCGACGTCAACTGGTCGGGCGCCGCGTTCGACGCGAAGCGCTTCGACGACGTGATGCGCATCGACCGCGCGCAGTGGGAGCGCGAGCTGGCGGCGCACGATGCGCTGTTCGACAAGCTCGGGGCGAAGCGTCCCGCCGCGCTCGCAGAAGAGCGCGACCGGCTGGCGAGGCGCCTCGCCAATTGACGGCATGCGGCTAAACTAGCCGCATGCCACACCGACGTCTGCTGGTCATCGCGCTCGCGAGCGTCGCGCTCGCGATGCCGTTGCCCGCGCTTTCCGCGCAGACGGTGACGATCGGCACCGCGGGGGTAATGGGCGTGTACTACCCGCTCGGGGGCGCCATCTGCCGCATGGTCAACGTCACCCGGAAGACGCACAAGCTGCGATGCTCCGTCGCGCCGTCGGCGGGGTCGGTCGCGAACATCCGCGGCGTGATCGCCAGGGACATCGACGTCGGCATCGCACAAAGCGACATGCAATACGCGGCGCGCGCAGGGGAGGGCCCGTTCAAGGGCAGCGCGCAGCCGAAGCTTCGCGCGTTGTTCTCCGTGTACCCGGAGCTCTTGACCGTCGTGACGCGCGAGGACGCCAACGTCCGTACGCTGGCCGACCTGCGCGGCAAGCGCGTGAGCCTCGGGCCGCCCGGATCGGGCACGCGGGCGACGATGGAGCTCGTGATGGAGACCGTCGGGCTCAAGAGGAGCGAGCTCAAGTCCGCGCTCGAGCTCAAGTTCGTCGAGATGTCGCCCGCCTTGTGCGAGAACAAGATCGACGCGTACGTATTCGTGGCGGGGCATCCCAATGCCGTCTTTCACGAAGCGGCCGACTCCTGCAAGACGCGGATCATTCCCGTGCAGGGGGAGCCCATCGACGCGCTGCTGCAGCAGAAGCCGTATTACGCGAAAGCGGAGGTCCCGGGACGCGTGTACAAGGGCACCGACGCCGCGCAGCCGACCTTCGGCACGATGGCCACGGTCGTGGTCAGCGAGGACATGCCGGAGGACGTCGCTTATGCGATCACCAAGGCGGTGTTCGACAATTTCGACGACTTTCGCAAGCTGCACCCGGCGCTGGAGGGGTTGACGAAGCCGCTGGCGCTCCAGGGCGAGACGGTGCCGTTCCATCCCGGCGCGGTGCGGTACTTCAAGGAATCTGGTCTAATGTAGTCTACAGACCTATCTTGGATACTGCGATGTTTCACGTGAAACGGCCTTGGTCCTCGTTTCACGTGAAACACGCAAGACGCCGTGTGGCGCGCTGAATTAAAATAGTCGGGTTCCGCAACACCCTCGCATCGTGGACTTTCCCAACCGTTTCGACGTCATCGTGGTGGGCGGCGGTCACGCCGGCACCGAGGCCGCGCTTGCCGCGGCCCGGACGGGTGCGCGCACGTTGCTGCTGACCCACAGCATCGAAACGCTCGGGCAGATGTCCTGCAACCCTTCCATCGGTGGCATCGGCAAGGGCCATCTGGTCAAGGAAGTGGACGCGCTCGGCGGCGCGATGGCGCTGGCGACGGACGAGGCCGGCATCCAGTTCCGGATCCTCAACTCCAGCAAGGGTCCTGCGGTGCGCGCAACCCGCGCCCAGGCCGACCGCGTGATCTACCGGCGAGCGATCCGCCGGCGGCTTGAGAACCAGCCGAACCTGACGCTTTTCCAGCAACCCGTCGACGACCTCCTGCTCGAGGGTGACCGGGTGACCGGTGTCGTCACACAGATCGGCCTCACGTTCCAGGCCGATACCGTCGTGCTCACGACCGGCACCTTCCTGTCGGGTCTGATCCACGTCGGGTTGCAGAACTACGAGGCCGGCCGCGCCGGCGACCCTCCAGCCAAGCGTCTCGGCGCGCGATTGCGCGAGCTGAATCTCCCGGTCGGCCGGCTCAAGACGGGGACCCCGCCGCGCCTCGATGGCCGGACCATCGACTTCTCCGTGCTGGACGTGCAGCCGGGCGACGATCCGCCTCCGGTCTTTTCGTTCGTCGGCCGCCGCGACATGCACCCCGAACAGCGGCCGTGCTGGATCACGCATACGAACGCCCGCACGCACGACATCATCCGGAGCGGCCTCGACCGCTCCCCGATGTACTCGGGCGTGATCAAGAGCACGGGTCCGCGCTACTGCCCGTCGATCGAGGACAAGGTCGTCCGCTTCGCCCATCGCGAAAGCCACCAGATCTATCTCGAGCCCGAGGGACTCGACACCCACGAGATCTATCCCAACGGAATCTCGACGTCGCTGCCGTTCGACGTCCAGCTCGACCTCGTCCACTCGATGCGGGGCTGCGAGAACGCCCACATCCTCCGCCCCGGGTACGCCATCGAATACGACTACTTCGACCCGCGCGGCCTCAAGTCCACGCTCGAGACCAAGGCGATCGCCGGGCTCTTCTTCGCCGGGCAGATCAACGGGACCACGGGTTACGAGGAGGCCGCAGCGCAAGGGCTCCTGGCCGGCGTCAACGCCGCCCGCCGCGCCCGCGGCCAGGAAGGCTGGTGTCCGCGCCGCGACGAGGCGTACCTGGGCGTGCTGGTCGACGACCTCGTTACTCGCGGCGTGAGCGAGCCCTACCGCATGTTCACGTCGCGTGCCGAATTCCGCCTGCAGCTGCGCGAGGACAACGCGGACCTGCGGCTGACCGAGCATGGGCGTCGGCTGGGCTTGGTCGACGACGCTCGCGGGGAGGCGTTCAGCCGCAAGCGCGAGGCCATCGAAAGGGAGGCCGCGCGCCTCACGCGCACCTTCGTGCAGCCGCAACTCGTGCCCGAATCTCTCGCAAAATCCGTGGTGGGACAAGTGATTGAGCGAGAGTATGCACTTACTGACTTATTGCGCCGGCCCGGCGTCTCGTACGACGCGCTGATGACCTTGCCGGGCGCCGGCCCTGCGGTGGACGACCCCGACGTGGCCGCGCAGATCGAGATCTCCGTGAAATATGCGGGGTACATCGACCGCCAGCACGAGGAGGTCGCGCGCCATCTCGCGCAGGACGGCCTGGCGATTCCGGCGTCCCTCGACTACCGCGACGTGCGCGGCCTGTCCAACGAGGTGCGCCAGAAGCTTGATGCGGTGAAGCCCGAGACCATCGGCCAGGCGGCGCGGATCTCGGGCGTGACGCCGGCGGCCATCTCGCTCCTCCTCGTTCACCTCAAGCGCGGCGCGACCGCGGGACGCTTGACCGCATGACCGCGGCAGCGGCGGTGGACGTGCAGGAGGGCATCGCTGCCCTCGGATTTGCTCTGGATGCGCACCAGCAGGCGCAGCTCGCGGCGTATCTCGCGCTCCTCGCCAAGTGGAACAAGACGTACAACCTGACCGCAATCCGCGACCCCGCGCGCATGGTGACGCACCACGTGCTCGATGCGCTCGCCGTCCTGCCGCATTTGCCCGATACGCTCCAGCTGCGCGTGCTCGATGTCGGGTCGGGCGGCGGCATTCCGGGCATCCCGCTCGCCATCGCGCGTCCGCAATGGCACGTGGCCATGGTCGATCCCAATCACAAGAAAGCGGCCTTCCTCACGCAGGCCGTGATCGAGCTGCGCTTGCCGAACGCCGCAGCGCACGCCGCGCGCGTGGAGGACCTGCGCGGCGAAGCGCCGTTCGACGTCGTCATCTCGCGCGCATTCGCGGACCTCGCAACGTTCGCCGCCACGTCGGCGCGCCATCTTGCCGCGCACGGCATCCTCGTCGCGATGAAGGGCGTGCATCCGGAAGAGGAGATCGCGGAGTTGAACGACGCATTCACGGTCGAGTCGATCGCGCTCGACGTGCCCGGACTCGACGCCGCGCGCCATCTCGTCATCCTGCGCAAGCCATGACCCGCATCATCGCAATCGCCAACCAGAAGGGCGGCGTCGGCAAGACGACGACCGCGGTCAACCTCGCCGCGAGCCTGTGCGCGATGAAGCGGCGCGTGCTGCTCATCGACCTCGATCCGCAAGGCAACGCGACGACGGGCGCGGGACTCGACAAGCGCGCGCAGGGCAATGCCACCGTGTACCAGGTGCTGCTCGGCGAGCGCAAGATCGCCGACGTGCGCGCGGCATCGCCCACCGGCGGCTTCGACATCGTGCCGTCCAACCGCGACTTGGCCGGCGCGGAGATCGAGCTCGTCGACCTGCCCGAGCGCGAGACGCGCCTCAAAGATGCGCTCGCCGAAGCGCTTTCCCAGATGAAGTCGGCGATCGACGAAGTCGCCGGCGATTACGATTTCATCATCCTCGATTGTCCTCCGTCGCTGTCGTTGCTGACGCTCAACGGGTTGTGCGCGGCGCATTCGGTGCTCATCCCCATGCAATGCGAGTACTACGCGCTCGAAGGACTGTCCGACCTCGTGCAGACGCTCAAGAAAGTGCGCGCGCACCTGAATCCCTCGCTCGAGATCGAAGGGCTCCTGCGCACGATGTACGATCCGCGCAACACGCTCGCGCAAAACGTGACCGCCGAGCTCGAGAAGCACTTCGGCGACAAGCTCTTCCGCACGATCATTCCGCGCAACGTGCGGCTCGCCGAGGCGCCTTCGCACGGGATCCCCGCGCTCCAGCTCGAGCCGCAATCGAAGGGCGCGCTCGCGTATCTCGCGCTTGCCGGCGAAATGCTTCGCCGCGACGAGGCGCGCGCCGTGGAGACTGCGGTGACGCCGGAGGAAGCCGCATGATCCGTCCCAAGGGCCTCGGGCGGGGGCTCGACGCGCTTCTCTCCAACAGCGAAAGCGAGGACGCCGCGATCGCGAGCGCGCTGCAGACGATCGCGATCGACCGCGTGCGGCCGGGCAAGCTGCAGCCGCGCACGCACATGGACGATGCCGCGCTCGCCGAGCTCGCCGACTCGATCAGGGAGCAGGGTGTGATGCAGCCGATCCTCGTGCGGCCCACGGAAGGCGGCCGCTTCGAGATCATCGCGGGCGAGCGCCGCTGGCGCGCCGCGCAGCGCGCGGGACTGCGCGAGATCCCGGCGCTGGTCAAGAGCGTCGACGACAACGACGCGCTGGCGCTGGCGCTCATCGAGAACATCCAGCGCGAGAACCTGAACCCGCTCGAGGAAGCGCGAGGGTTGGCGCGCCTCGTCGACGAGTTCGGGCTCACGCACGATGCGGTGGCCAAGGCGGTCGGTCGATCGCGCAGCGCGGTCAGCAATCTCCTGCGCCTGACGCAGCTTGCGAAGCCGGTGCAGGACCATCTCATGAGCGGCGCGATCGAGATGGGCCATGCGCGTGCGCTGCTCGCGCTGCCGACCGCCGAGCAGGGCGGCGCCGCGGCGCGTGTGGTCAGCGAGACGCTGTCGGTGCGCGACACCGAGCGCCTCGTCGGCACGCTCATCAATCCGGCGCAGCGCGCCGCGCGCCGCGCCGCACCGTCTCGCGACGCCGACACCGTGAGGCTCGAGAACGAGGTCGCGGAAAAGCTCGGCGCGAAGGTGCGCATCGAGCCCGGCAGCAAGGGCGCCGGGCGCCTCGTGATCAACTACAACAGCCTCGAGGAGCTCGACGGCATCCTCGCCAAGATCCGATGAAGATCCTCCCGCTCGCATTGCTGTTCGCGGCTTCGGCCGCACTTGCCGCCGAGCAGACGGCGTTCGGCATCGCCGGCGATCCTGCCAGGGTCACGCGCACGATCACCATCGACATGACCGACGACATGCGTTACGCGCCGGCCGCGATCGACGTGAAACAAGGCGACACCGTGCGCTTCATCGCCGCCAACAAGGGTGCGACGATGCACGAGCTGGTGCTCGGCACGAAGGCCGACATCGAGAAGCACGCGAAGGCGATGAAGAGCGCGCCGGTGAGCGATGCGCATGCGCATCACGTGCACGCCTCGCCGTCGATGGTGCATCTCGAGGCGGGCAAGAGCGGCGAGATCGTGTGGCGCTTCAACCGCGCCGGCACGTTCGAGTACGCGTGCCTTCTCCCCGGCCATTACGAGGCCGGGATGAAGGGCACGATCACGGTGAAATGATTATCCGAGCTGCGTCAGCATCGTCTCCGCGCCCGAGACTTCGTACTTGCCCGGCGCTTCGACGTTGAGCGCCTTGACGACGCCGTCCTCCACCAGCATCGAGAAGCGCTGGCAGCGCGTGCCCATGCCGCGGCCGTTGAGGTCGAGCTCGAGCCCGAGCTTCTTCGTGTAGTCGGCGCTGCCGTCGGCCATCATGTGCACCTTGTCGCCGGCCTTCTGGTCGCGGCCCCACGCGCCCATCACGAACGGGTCGTTCACCGACATGCAGTAGACGGCGTCGACCCCTTTCGCCTTCAGCTTGTCGAAGTTGGCGAGGTACGACGGCACGTGCTTCGCCGAGCACGTCGGCGTGAACGCCCCGGGCAGGCCGAAGATCACGACCTTCTTGCCCTTGGTGAGGTCCTCGACCTTGAACTGGTTGGGGCCGACGCTGCAGCCGTTGCCCTCGACTTCGATGAATTCGGACAGCGTGCCTTCCGGCAAGCGGTCGCCTACTTTGATCGCCATGTCGCGCTCCTCGCGTAAGAGAGTTCGGATTTCGAAGGCTAGCATGATCCGGCGCTTGCATTTGGTATTGCGCCGGGCGTAGTGTTTCGCCCTTCCCGTTCGACCACGAAAGGCAGGTCACATGCCGCGCGCCGCTCGCCCACGCGTCGCCACTCCGCGCCGCGTGCGGCTCCTCATCGCGACCCGCAAGGGGCTGTGGACGTTGACGAGCGACGCCAGCCGCCGCTCGTGGAAGCTCTCCGCGCCGAGCTTCCTCGGCCACATCGTGCATCACGCCGTGCTCGACCCGCGCGACGGCAAGACGCTGCTCGCTGCCGCCCGGACCGGGCATCTCGGTCCGACGGTGTTTCGCTCGCAGGACGGCGGCCGGACGTGGAAGGAGGCGACGACGCCCCCGGCGTTCGCGGCCGACAGCGGGCGCGTCGTCGATCACACGTTCTGGCTCACGCCGGGGCACGCGTCGCAACCCGGCGTGTGGTACGCGGGAACGTCGCCGCAGGGCCTGTTCCGCAGCGAGGACGGCGGCGCGACGTGGAGTGGAGTTGCGGGATTCAACGCGCATCCGAAGCGCAAGGACTGGTGCGGCGGCGACCAGGACGGCACGCCCGACGGGCCGAAGATGCATTCGGTGATCGTCGACCCGCGCGACCCCGCGCACCTCTACCTCGCCATGTCGAGCGGCGGCGTGTTCGAGTCGGTCGATGCCGGCAACGACTGGAAGCCGCTCAACCAGGGCGTGGCGGCGCTCTTCCTGCCGATGCCGGATCCAGAGTATGGCCACGATCCCCATTGCGTGCGCCTGTCGAGCAACCCCGACCGCCTCTACCAGCAGAACCATTGCGGCATCTACCGCCTCGACCGCCCGGCGACGCGATGGGTGCGAATCGGCGACAACATGCCGAAGTCGGTGGGCGACATCGGGCTGCCGATGGTGACGCACCCCTACGATGCCGAATCCGCGTGGGTGTTTCCCATGGACGGCACCGACGTCTGGCCGCGCACGTCGCCGGGCGGCAAGCCCGCGGCATACCGCACGCGCGACGGCGGCAAGAGCTGGAAGCGCCAGGCCGACGGGATGCCCACGTCGCAGGCCTGGTGGACGGTGAAGCGGCAGGCCATGTCCGCCGACCGTTTCACGATTGCCGGCGTGTATTTCGGGACGACGTCGGGCGAGGTGTGGGGCAGCCGCGACGAAGGGCGCAACTGGAAGCGGCTCGCCGAGCACCTTCCCGAGATCTACGCCGTCGAAGCCGCCACGTGAGCGCGAAGGGCCGCTCCCGAGCGCGAACTCCGAGGAGCGCATAAGCGCGACGGGTGTAACCAGGTGCAGACGTTCACGGTCGCGATCCCGACCCAGCTTCGTTCGTACACCAAAGGCGCGGCGCGCGTCGATGCGGCCGTCGATTCGGACCCGCCGCGTTTGCGCGACGTGTTCGCCGCGCTCGATGCGGCCTATCCGGGGCTCCGGTTCCGCGTGATCGACGAGGCGGGCAGGGTGCGCCCGCACATCCAGGTGTTCGTGGGATACGCGGTGGAGCGCAATCCCGACGCAGTCCTGAAACCGGGCGACGAAATAATGCTGGTGGGAGCGTTATCAGGCGGATAGAGGGCGAGGCCCGCTGCGCGAGGCGCGTCCCGGCCAAGCGACGTCTCCACCAGAAGTTTTCTGCTAAAATCCACAGGTTTGCTTCTGTACGTTCGAGCGCGCGCCTTGAGACTTTTGAACGAACGCGCGCAGGCGCCACTGTCGACTCCCGCGATCCGCCGAGTGCTGCTTTGGCAAGCGGTCGTGACCGTCGCCGGTGCGGCCGCCGCGTACGCCTGGGGTGGTGGTCATGCGGCGCTGTCGGCCGCGCTGGGAGGGATCGTCAACATCGCGGCCGTGGTCGTGTTCGCGGTCGTGTATACCCTTTCGCGTCCAGTCACCGCCGGCGGCACCGTGGCGGCGCTCTTTCGCGCGGAAGCGTTGAAGATCCTGGTGATCGTCGGCCAGCTGTGGCTGGTGCTTGCGAATTACAAGGAAGTGGTGCCGGTCGCGTTCTTCGCCACGTTCGTCGTCACGGTCCTCATGTTCCGCATCGCGCTGCTCGATCGCAAATAGCCCGAATTCATCTCCGATGGCCACTTCGTACGAATCCCCGACCGAGTACATCCAGCACCACCTGACCTTCATGGTCAAGCAGGTGGGCAGCACGAGCTTCTGGTCGGTCAACTTCGACACCGTCGTCATGTCGATCATCCTCGGCGTGCTCGGCCTCGGCTTCCTGTGGATGGTCACGCGCAAGGCGACTTCCGGCGTCCCCTCCAAGACGCAGGCGTTCGTCGAGCTCTGCATCAACTTCGTCAACGACCAGGTCAAGGGCATCTACCACGGCGACAGCCTGTGGGTCGCGCCCATCGCCCTCACCGTGTTCGTGTGGGTCACGCTGATGAATGCGATGGACATCCTGCCCATCGACATCCTGTCGAGCGCGCTCGGCGCCGCGGGCCTGCACTACTGGCGGCCCGTCCCGACCGCCGACATCAACACGACGTTCGCGCTGGCGCTCACCGTGTTCGCACTGATGATCGTCTACGGGATCAAGAAAAAGGGCCTCGGCGGCTGGACCAAGGAGCTGTTCGTCGCGCCGTTCGGCCACAACCCCATCCTGTGGCCGTTCAATTTCCTGTTCAACCTCGTCGAGTTCGTGTCGAAGCCGCTGTCGCACAGCCTGCGTCTGTTCGGCAACATCTACGCCGGCGAGATCATCTTCCTGCTGCTCGGCATGTGGGCCGCGAGCGGCCTTGCCGGCACCATGTTCAGCGGCGTGCTCAATCTCGGCTGGGCGATCTTCCACATCCTGATCGTCCTCCTGCAGGCGTACATCTTCATGATGCTCACCATCGTCTACATCGCGATGGGCGAGGAATCGCACTAGCTCGTCAACGTCAACGTCCTACCCGCAACCGAAAGGAAACGAAAAATGGAAGCTGCACAACTGTCGGCAATGATCCAGGCCTACACGGGCATCGGCATCGGCCTCATGATCGGCCTGGGCGCGCTCGGCGCGTGCGTCGGCGTGGGCATCATGTGCTCGCGGTTCCTCGAAGGCGCCGCCCGCCAGCCGGAGCTCATGCCGCAGCTGCAGGCGAAGGTCTTCCTGCTCCTCGGCCTGATCGACGCGTCGTACATCATCGGCGTCGGCCTCGCGATGTTCTTCGCGTTCGCCAACCCGCTCCTGTCCGTCGTGCCGAAGTAATACACAGGCGTCCGCACTCTTTCGTATAAGAAGGTCGGTCATGAACTTCAATCTGACCCTGATCATGCAGGCCGTCGCGTTCGGCCTCTTCATCTGGTTCTGCGCCAAATTCATCTGGCCGCCGCTCATGCGCGCCATCGAGACGCGCCAGAAACAGATCGCCGACGGCCTCGCGGCCGGCGAGCAAGGCCGGCGCGAGCTCGCGAGCGCCGAGAAGCGCGACGCGGAAATGCTGGCGGAAGCGAAGGCGCGGTCGGCCGAGATCGTCGCGATCGGCGAGAAGTACAAGTCGGACGCGATCGAGCAGGCCAAGACCGATGCCAAGGCGGAAGCCGACCGCATCATCGCGGCGGCCAAGGCCGAGATCGAGCAGGAGGTGCGGCGCGCGAAGGAGCAGCTGCGCGACTCGGTCGCCGATCTCGCGGTCGCCGGCGCTACGCAGATCCTGAAGCGCGACGTCGACCGCAAGGTTCACGAGCAGCTCCTGGCGCAGCTCAAGCGCGAGCTCTAGAGATGGCCGAGCTCTCCACCATTGCGCGCCCGTACGCCGAAGCGGCGTTCCAGCTCGCGCGCGACCAGGACGCGCTGCCGGTGTGGTCGCAGATGATGAAGCTCGCGAGCAGCGTCGTCGGCGACGCGCGGATCCGCCAGGCGCTCGACAACCCGAAGCTCGACGCGGCGGCGAAGGAGTCGCTGCTTCTGTCCGTCTGCGGGGACGGGCTCAATCCCGAAGGCCGCAATTTCGTGCGTCTGCTGGTGCAGTCGGACCGCATCGCGCTGATGCCGACCATCGCGTCGCTGTTCGACACGCTGAAGGACGAGGCCGACGGTGTCGCCAAGGCGACGATCGAAAGTGCGTTCGAGCTTTCGCAGGAGGACCTGACGGACCTCACCATCGCGCTGGAGCGCCGCTTCAAGCGCAAGGTCGAGGCGACGGTGGTGGTGAATCCGGAGCTCATCGGCGGCGCGCGCATCACCGTGGGCGACAACGTGATCGACGGCACCGTGCAGGAGCGCCTGCGCGCGATGACCGCGCAATTGCGGGCTTAACCAAATTCATTCGAAGGTGTGACCATGCAGCTCAACCCGTCCGAAATCAGCGAACTCATCAAGGCCAAGATCCAGCACCTGGATACCGGCGCCGAGGTCCGCACGCAGGGCACCGTCGTGTCGATTTCCGACGGCATCTGCCGCATCCACGGCCTGTCGTCGGCGATGCAGGGCGAGATGCTCGAGTTCCCGAACAACACGTTCGGCCTCGCCCTGAACCTCGAGCGCGACTCGGTCGGCGCGGTGATCCTGGGCGAGTACGAGCACATCACCGAGGGCCAGACGGTCAAGTGCACGGGCCGCATCCTCGACGTGCCGGTCGGCCCCGAGCTGATCGGCCGCGTGGTCGACTCGCTCGGCAGGCCGATCGACGGCAAGGGTCCCGTCAACGCGAAGATGCGCGACGTCATCGAGAAGGTGGCGCCGGGCGTCATCGCCCGCCAGAAGGTGAACCAGCCGGTGCAGACCGGCTTGAAGTCGATCGACGCGATGGTGCCGATCGGCCGCGGGCAGCGCGAGCTCATCATCGGCGACCGCCAGACCGGCAAGACGGCGGTGGCGATCGACACCATCATCAACCAGAAGGGCAAGAACCTGATCTGCGTGTACGTCGCGATCGGGCTTTCCAGCACAGTGGGATCCGAAGCTTGGAATTCACGTGACTTGAAGTCGCGGC
>JADMIO011827225.1_pt1 | contig 15475 bp, 12 predicted proteins | sample 8958161 | NCBI WGS metagenome assembly JADMIO01 (sample SAMN16585339, study PRJNA669376) | soil metagenome | isolation source: Crop rotation soil | place: USA: Cullars Rotation, Alabama | collected 2011
CCGCGACAACTTGTCCACGTGGAATTCTAAGCTTAGGATCCCAATGTGCTGGAAAGGGGCTGCTGGATCGACATGGTCAGAGCCGCTTGATCATGCCGGCATCGATCAGCAGCCGGTTGAACCGCCGCGCTTCGGCGCCGCCGGCGCAGAGATAGAACAGGCCGTTGCAGCGGCCGAACACGCGCCTTTGCTCGGCAAACGACGGATCGAGCGGCACCCCAGCCATTTGCAGAACGGCGAGCGGCAGATAGGCGGCATCGATCCCATCGCGGGCCGATGACAGATCTGCCGGATTAAAATTCAGCGTGTCGATTGCGTAATAGGTGGAGAAGAAGCGCGGATCGGCGGCGTCGATCCGCCGGCCGATCGCCGCGTCGTCGAGACCGGGGGCGACGATCTTCCGGGCAAACAGGGGCTGATGATCGCCGAAGCGCACGATCAGGAACGGCTCGTTCGGGAAATCGCGCTTCAGCCGCGCGATGAACGCCTTGTAGTCGCGAGCGCTGAGGTCCTGCCGGCGCAGATATTCGTCGATGCGATGGCCGTTCACAACGCGGTTGCCGAGATCGCGCCAGTCCGCCGACAACTCATCGCGATAGCGGTAGGTCCATGGAAAATGATTGGCCATGAGGTAGGTGAAGACGAACATCGGGCCATTGGCGTGATCGCGCTTCAGCAGGTCGGCGGTGAACGCGTAGTAGAATTCGTCGGGCTCGACGTCGCGGGTTTTGAGGTCCTTGGCGTCGTAGAAATGCTCGATGCCGAGCGTTTTCTGAAAGTTGCGCGCGCTGAGAAAGGCGCCGAGCCAGGGATAGATGCTGTAGGTGTGATAGCCGCAGTTGCGGAGCGCGTTCGGGAGGCTCCGCGTCACGCGGCCGGCGGCGATCCGCGTCACGAATTCGGCAAAGTGGCCGAACGAGCGCGCCGAAAGTCCGCTCAGCACGTTGTACTCGGTGTACCAGGTCGGTCCGCCCGCGCCTTCGACCAGGAAGGTGCGCTCCTTGCCGTCGAACGAACGGAAGTTACTCCGGTATCCAGGCGGGACCTTGACGTCCGGCACAGTGCTGATGTCGAAGCTCGATTCGTCGAGCACCAGGATGATATGCGGCAGGCGCTGGCCGGGCGCGCAGGACACCGGCGCGGCTGCCGACAAGCGATCGATGGTGACGCTATCGGCGTCCATCAGGCCGCGCGTCGCCAGATCGAACGCCGCGAGCGTACCGGAGCGCGCAAACTGCGACACGTAATCGGTTGCCTCGAACGCCCGCTCGCGATCCATCGGCACCACAAGCGACAGCGTGCTCAATGCGGCTAGGCACACGACAGCGCCGAGAACAGCAACCCGCAGCCGCACGCGATAGGGATCGAGCCACCAGAACAGCGCCAGGAGCGGCAGCACGACGCCAGCGACCGCAACAACCTTGGCGGCCAGACCGGGAATGACCGTCAGCAGAAACGAAACGGTATCGGCGTCGATCAGCATGACGTCGATGAAGTTGGCGCTCATGATCAGAGTGTCCTGCTTGAATTGCGACAGCAGGATCAGGATCGCGATCATGACGAGCGACAGCGATGCCGCGACGGTCGGACGCCGCAGCAGAGCCAGCCAGACAAAGTTGAGAAGCCCCCAGGTGAGCACAAAGGCGAGCCGCGGCGCGAGGTCGCCCTCGGTGCGCAGCAGCACCGTGAGCGCCACAATATGCAGCAGCGCGAGCACGGCCATGCCCACACGATGGCGCTCGCCGGCCAGGGCGCCCCACCGGATACGACTGAAAAAAGGCAACGCGGGCAGCATGTTAGGGGTGCCGCGCCCGGATTGGACACAGTGACTGCCGGCGGCGGACCGCTGTCATCATTCTGCAATAAACGCGGCAGCGCAAGGGCGGCGAAGCACCCGGCAATGGGCGAATGATCGAATAAGGTAAAGACGGGCTAGGCCCAGGACCGCCGCCGCAACGGACGCGTTTCCCTCCCCGCTTGCGGGGAGGGAAAGCGGATTCGCGGCTGGAGCTAGTTCAATTCCTGGCCTTGTCGACCAGGGCGCGCTGCTTGATCCAGGGCATCATCTCGCGGAGCTTGGCCCCGACCTGCTCGATCGAGTGCTCGGCGAGCTTGGCCCGGGTCGCCTTGAACGAGGTCTGGTTGACCTTGTTCTCCAGCATCCAGTCGCGGGTGAACTTGCCGGACTGGATGTCATTGAGGATGCGCTTCATCTCCGCCTTGGTCGCGGCGTTGACCACGCGCGGACCGGAAACATACTCGCCGTATTCCGCGGTGTTGGAGATCGAGTAGTTCATATTGGCGATGCCGCCCTCGTAGATCAGGTCGACGATCAGCTTCACCTCGTGCAGGCACTCGAAATACGCCATCTCCGGCGCGTAGCCCGCCTCGCACAGGGTCTCGTAGCCGGCCTTGATCAGTTCGACCAGACCGCCACACAACACCGCCTGCTCGCCGAACAGGTCGGTCTCGCATTCCTCCTTGAACGTCGTCTCGATGATGCCGGCGCGGCCGCCGCCGATCGCGGAGGCGTAGCTCAGGCCGAGATCGTGGGCGTTGCCCGACGCGTCCTTGTGGATCGCGACGAGACACGGCACGCCGGCGCCACGCTGATACTCCGAGCGAACGGTGTGGCCCGGGCCCTTCGGCGCGATCATCAGCACGTCGAGGTCGGCACGCGGCTCGATCAGGTTGAAGTGCACGTTGAGGCCGTGGGCGAACATCAGCGCCGCGCCGTTCTTCATGTTGGCGGCGAGATGCTCGCGATAGATGTCGCCCTGCAGTTCGTCGGGCGTCAGCATCATCATCACGTCGGCCCACTTGGCGGCCTCGGCGACCTCCATCACCTTGAACTTCTCGCCCTCGGCCTTCTTCACGCCCTGCGAACCTTTGCGCAGCGCGATGACGACGTCCTTGACGCCAGAGTCGCGCATGTTGAGCGCATGGGCATGGCCCTGACTGCCGTAACCGATGACGGCGACCTTCTTGCCCTTGATCAGGTTCAGGTCGGCGTCGCGATCGTAGTAAACACGCATGATTCTTACCCCTACTTGGCTCTTATTTGGCCGTTGCGGCCCATTGATTTCCCTGGTGCTTCTAGGTGCAATGGCCCGCCGGGACAAGCCCGGCGGCGGATAAACCCGTCACATCGCCTCGGCTCCGCGGGCGATCGCAACGACGCCGGTGCGGGACACCTCGACCAGGCCGAGCGGCAGCATCAGCGCGATGAACTGCTCGATCTTCTCGCTCGCCCCGGTAATCTCGAAGATGAAGCTCGTGGTGCCGGCGTCGATCACGCGGGCGCGGAAGGCGTCCGCCAGCCGCAACGCTTCGACCCGGGGCTCGCCGGTGCCGGCGACCTTCACCATCGCGAGCTCGCGCTGGATCGAGGGTCCGGCCAGCGTCATGTCGACGACGCGATGGATCGGCACCAGGCGGTCGAGCTGGTTCTTGATCTGCTCGATCACCATCGGCGTGCCGCGCGTCACAATGGTGATGCGCGACAGGTGTTTCTGGTGCTCGGTCTCCGACACCGTCAGCGAGTCGATGTTGTAGCCGCGCCCGGAGAACAGGCCGATCACGCGGGCCAGCACGCCGGGCTCGTTGTCGACGATCACCGACAGGGTGCGGGATTCGATTTTTTCCGCGGCCGGCGCATTGGGATAGTGGGAGGTCGAACTCATGCTTACACCAGCGCCTTGCCTTCTTCAGTCACCGCCTCGTCGACGCTCTCGCCGGAATCGCCGAGCAGCATCTCGTTGTGGGCGCGGCCGGACGGGATCATCGGGAAGCAGTTCTCGTTCTGGTCGACCACGCAATCGAACAGCACCGGCTTGTCGATGCCGATCATTTCCTTGATCGCGCCGTCGAGATCGCCCGGCTTCTCGCAGCGGATGCCGACCGCATGATAGGCCTCGGCGAGCTTCACGAAATCCGGCAGCGAATGGGTGTAGCTCTCGGCGTAGCGGCCGCCGTGCAGCAATTCCTGCCACTGCCGCACCATGCCCATGTACTGGTTGTTGAGGATGAACACCTTGATCGGCAGGCGGTGCTGCACCGCCGTCGACATTTCCTGCATGTTCATCAGCACCGACGCCTCGCCGGCGATGTCGATCACCAGCGATTGCGGATGCGCGCGCTGCACGCCGATCGCCGCCGGCAGGCCGTAGCCCATCGTGCCGAGACCGCCGGAGGTCATCCAGCGGTTCGGCTCCTGGAAGCCGTAGAACTGCGCCGCCCACATCTGGTGCTGGCCGACCTCGGTGGTGATGTAGGTGTCGCGGTCCTTGGTCAGCTCATACAGCCGCTGGATGGCGTATTGCGGCTTGATGATGGTGCTGGAGCTCTTGTAGCCGAGCGATTTCTTGGCCCGCCACTTGTCGATCTGCTTCCACCAATCGCCCAGCGCCTTCTTGTCGGTCTGCGCCTTGCTCTCGCGCCACAGCGCGATCATGTCCTCGATCACGTGGGCGCAGTCGCCGATGATCGGCACATCGACCTTGACGTTCTTGTTGATCGATGACGGATCGATGTCGACGTGGATCTTGGTCGAACCGGGCGAGAAGGCATCCAGGCGGCCGGTGATGCGGTCGTCGAAGCGGGCGCCGATGCAGATCATCAGATCGCAATCGTGCATCGCCCAGTTCGCCTCCCAGGTGCCGTGCATGCCGAGCATGCCGAGCCATTGCGGATCGGACGCCTGGACCGCGCCGAGTCCCATCAGGGTCGAGGTGATCGGGAAACCGGTGAGCTTAACGAACTCGCGCAACAGTGTGCTGGCGCGCGGCCCGGAGTTGATGACGCCGCCGCCGGTGTAGAACAGCGGCCGCTTGGCGCGCGCCATCAACTCGACCGCCTGCTTGATCCGGTTCGGATCGCCTTTCAGCCTCGGCTTGTAGCCCTGATGCTGGAACGTGGTCGGCTTGGAATAGGTGCCCTTGGCGAACTGGATGTCCTTCGGGATGTCGACCACCACCGGTCCCGGCCGTCCGCTCGCGGCGATGTGGAACGCCTCGTGCAGCACGCGCGGCAAATCCTCGATGCGCTTCACCAGATAATTGTGCTTGGTGCAGGGCCGCGTGATGCCGACGGTGTCGCACTCCTGGAACGCATCATTGCCGATCAGGTGCGTCGGCACCTGGCCGGTGATGACGACAATCGGAATCGAGTCGCAGAGCGCGTCGGTCAGGCCGGTGACCGCATTAGTGGCGCCGGGGCCGGACGTCACCAGCACGCAGCCCACCTTGCCGGTCGAGCGCGCATAGCCTTCGGCAGCATGAACCGCGCCCTGTTCGTGGCGGACGAGGATGTGCTGCACCATCTGCTGTTGGAAGATGGCGTCATAGATCGGCAGCACCGCGCCGCCCGGATAGCCGAAGATGTGCTGCACGCCTTGGTCGGCCAGCGCCTCGATCACCATTTCGGCGCCGGTCATTTCCCGGCCCGCCGCGCCCGCGCTGCTCGTGTTTGTCGTCATCGTCCACTCCCACTCACTCGAATTCCGTCCAAAACGCCCTGAGAATCAAAAAGGGGCCGAAAGCCCCTGGTTCGCACATCGCCCACGATCAGATGACATTAGCCACCCCTGGCGATGCGCCTCCGTACCACTACCATTAGCTGAGTAATAATATTGCGCATGCTAGTCGTCTTTCGGCATTTCCTTGCGCGGCTATATACGGGCGGATCGAACCGAGGTCAAGCCGAAACTCAGAGGACCACGCCGCGTTGCCGCCACGCGCCGGCGCACGCCATCGTGAGCCGATTTCATCGGCAGTTCATCTACCGGCAATGTCCCGGAAAGGTGCTCGCACCCAAAGTGCGGCGTTCAATGCACTGCAATAAAGGATAGACCACCAGTGGTCCCCTCACCCACCAGTGCCAAGCGCCTTTGGCGTCCACGCAATGTCATTCTAACCGTGGGCCTGCTGGCGGTTGCAATCGGAATCGGCGCCCATCTCCTGCGGCGTGGTGTCATCCCCGCCGAGGCATCGCGCGGGCAGCCGCCGGCCGTCCCCGTCACCGTGGCAACGGCGGCCCGTCACGACGTGCCGATCCATCTCACCGGGCTCGGCACCGTGCAGGCGACCTTCACGGTCGGCATTCATTCGCAGGTCGACGGCAAGCTTCAGGACGTTTTCTTCAAGGAAGGCCAGCGCGTCAAGAAAGGCGACGTCCTGGCCAAGATCGACCCGCGCCTGTTCAAGGCCGCGCTCGATCAGGCCAAAGCGAAGAAGGCGCAGGACGAGGCCCAGCTCGTATCGTTCCAAAAGGATCTCGCCCGCTTTCAAACGCTCGGCGCCAGGGGATTCGAGACTCAGCAAAATCTCGATCAGCAGCAGGCCAAGGTCGACACCACCAAGGCAACGATCGCGGCCGATGAGGCCGCGGTCGAAACCGCGCAGACGCAACTCGACTACACCGACATCAAAGCGCCGAGCGACGGCCGCATGGGCGTTCGCATGGTCGATCCCGGCAACGTGGTGCGCGCGACAGATCAAGGCTCGATTGCTGTCCTGGTGCAGGCCCAGCCGGCGCTCGTTCTGTTTACGCTGCCGGCGCAGACGCTCGATGACGTCCGCGAGGCGCAACATCGCGGCGCGGTCGACGTGGTCGCCTACGACCGCGACAACCGCATTGCTCTGAGCAACGGCCAGTTGGCCACCATCGACAATCTGATCGACCAGGCCACCGCCAGCTACAAGCTCAAGGCGACCTTCGCCAACGATGACGAGAAGCTGTGGCCCGGCGAATTCGTCAACGCCCGCCTGCTGGTCAATACGATACCGAACGCCTTGACCGTTCCTGACGCCGCCATCCAGCGCGGCCCCAACGGGCTGTTCATCTGGACCGTCGCCGCAAACAACAAGGCGGCGGTGAAGCCGGTGAAAGTCGGGCCGTCGGTCGGCGGCATGACCATCGTCACCTCCGGGATCGACGATGGCGAGCGCGTCGTCACCGGCGGACAATACAAGCTGCGCAAGGACGCCCCGGTCAGCATCGGCGACAAGCCGCAGCCGGACGAAGGCGCGCCCTCATGAACCTGTCCGAACCGTTCATCCGGCGGCCGATCGCCACCACGCTGCTGATGGCCGCGATTGCCTTCGTCGGCATCGCCGCTTTCCCGTTCCTGCCGGTCGCGCCGCTGCCGCAGGTCGACTTCCCGACCATCCAGATCACCGCCACTTGGCAGGGCGCCAGCGCCGAAACCATCGCGACGTCGGTCGCCGCTCCCCTGGAGCGGCAATTCGCCCAGATTCCCGGCATTTCCCAGATGACGTCGCAGAGCGCGCTCGGCGCCGCGACCATCGTCATCCAGTTCGATCTCAACCGGAACATCGACTCGGCTGCGCAGGACGTGCAGGCGGCGATCACCGTCGCCAGCAAGCAATTGCCGCAGGCGATGACCACGCCGCCGAGCTACAAGAAGGTCAATCCGGCGGATTCCCCGATCCTGCTGCTGACGCTGCGCTCTGACACCATTCCGCTGGTGACGGTCGACGAATACGCCGACCTGTTCCTGGCCCAGCAGATCTCGCAAGTCGCCGGCGTCGCCCAGGTCTCGATCTTCGGCGACCGGACGCCCTCCATCCGCGTCCAGATCGACCCGGCCAAGCTCGCCAACAGCGGGCTGACCCTGGAGGACATCCGCTCGACCCTCGTCAGCTCGACCACCAACAGCGCCAAGGGCACGCTCAACACCACCAAATCGAGTTTCACCGTCGCCACCAACGATCAGATCACCAAGGCCGAGCAGTTCAACGACGTGGTGATCGCCTATCGCAACGGCGCGCCGATCCGCGTCCGCGATGTGGGCCAGGCCGTGTCCGACCAGGTCGACCGCAACGTCGCCGCCTACCAGAACAACAAGGACGGCATCATTCTCGCCGTGTTCAAGCAGCCCGGCGCCAACGTGGTCGACACCGTGGACCAGATCAAGGCACAGATCCCGCAACTGACCGCTCGCATTCCGCCGGCCATCGAGGTCCGCACGTTGCTGGACCGCACGACGACGATCCGCGCTTCGGTCGCCGACGTCGAGTTCACGCTCGGCCTCACCATTGCCCTGGTGGTCATGGTGATCCTGCTGTTCCTGCGGAATTTCTGGGCAACGCTTATTCCGAGCGTCACCGTGCCGCTGGCGCTCACCGGCTCGGCTGCGGCGATGTACCTGCTCAATTTCAGCCTCGACAACCTGTCGCTGATGGCGCTGACGATCGCCGTCGGCTTCGTGGTCGACGACGCCATTGTTGTGGTGGAGAACATCTACCGCCACATCGAGGAGGGCGAGCCGCCGTTCCAGGCCGCCATCAAGGGATCGCGCGAGATCGGCTTCACGGTGCTGTCGATCTCCTGCTCGCTGATCGCGGTGTTCATCCCGCTGCTGCTGATGGGCGGCATCATCGGCCGCCTGTTCCGCGAGTTCGCCTTGACCGTGACCGCCTCGATTGCGGTCTCCGCGCTGGTGTCGCTGACGCTCGCCCCGATGATGTGCGCGCGCTTCATGCAGCGGGCGCCCGAACATCACGGCCGCCTGTATCGCTTCATCGAAAGTGGTTTCGACGCCCTGGTCTCCTTCTACCGCCGCACGCTCGATGTCGCGCTGCGCTGGCAGCGCGTCACCATCACGCTGTTCTTCGTCACCATGGCGCTGACCGTGTTCATGGCGATCGAGATTCCCAAGGGATTCTTCCCGATCCAGGACGTCGGAATGATCTCGGCCTTCATGGAGGCCGCGCAGGACACCGCGCCCGAGGAAATGATGCGGCTGATGAAAAGGGTCGGCGCTGTCATCCTCGAAGACCCGGACGTCGCCGGCCTCGGCACCTTCACGGGTTCGACCGGCGGCGCCAACACGGCGAACACCGCCCGCGGCTTCATCGTGCTGAAGCCGCGTGACGAGCGCGAGCTGTCATCCTCGCAGATCATCGACCGCCTGCGGCCGAAGCTTGCGAAAATCGAAGGCATCAACGCGTTCCTTCAGGCGACCCAGGACATTACCGTCGGCGGACGCATCGCGCGGGCGAGCTTCCAGTACACGTTGCAGGATTCCGATCTCAACGAGTTGAGCGAATGGTCCGGCAAGATGCTCGACAAGATGCGGACCCTGCCGCAGATCACCGACGTCGCCAGCGACCTGCTGTCGAACGCGCCGCAGCTCAAGATTTCGATCAACCGCGACCAGGCCTCACGCTTCGGCATCTCGCCGCAACTGATCGATGACACGCTCAACGACGCCTTCGGTCAGCGCCAGATCACCCAGTATTTCACACAGCTCAAGACCTATTTCGTCATCCTCGAAATCCTGCCGGAGATGCAGAAGGACCTGTCGACGCTGAGCCGGCTTTATGTGAAGTCGCCGCTGACCGGCGGCGCCGTGCCGCTGTCGTCGCTGGTCGATGTCGACACCACCAAGGTCGGCCTGCTCTCGGTGTCGCACCAGGGCCAGTTCCCGGCGGTGACGCTGACGTTCAACCTGCGGCCCAATGTGGCGCTCGGCGAAGCCGTCGATGCGATCGGCGAGGCCGCGCGCGACATCCACATGCCGAACTCCATCATCTCGACGTTCCAGGGCAATGCCCAGGCATTCCAGAACTCGCTATCGAGCGAACCAATCCTGATCGCAGCCGCGCTGATTGTCGTCTACATCATCCTCGGAATGCTCTACGAGAGCTTCATCCACCCGTTGACTATTCTTTCGACGCTGCCGTCGGCCGGCGTCGGCGCGCTGCTCGCGCTCAAGGCCGGCAACATGGATCTGTCGGTGATCGGAATCATCGGCATCATCCTGCTGATCGGCATCGTCAAGAAAAACGGCATCATGCTGGTGGACTTCGCGATCAGCGCGGAACGCGACCGCCATCTACCGGCGCGCGAGGCCATCCGCGAGGCGTGCCTGCTGCGCTTCCGGCCGATCCTGATGACGACGGCCGCGGCCATGCTGGCCGGCGTGCCGCTTGCGCTTGGCCACGGCACCGGCTCGGAGCTGCGGCAGCCGCTGGGCTACGCGATGGTCGGCGGGCTGGCGTTCAGCCAAGTGCTGACGCTTTACACGACGCCGGTCGTCTATCTGTACCTCGACCGCTTCCAGCAATGGCTCAACGGCAAGACCGGCACCCGGCGGCTCGACGAGCACGAACTGCAGACCGCGGCCGAATAGGCGCGGCAGCGCTCACGCCAATTCGCGAGCGACAAGCTCCGGTACGGCGTCGGCCGTGAGCCAAGCCCAGCCCGGCATCTGGTGGCGAAACCAGGTGACCTGCCGCTTGGTGTAGCGGCGGGTGTCGTTTTTGCCGCCCTCCGCGGCCTCCTCCAGGCCGATCTCGCCGGCGAGGTGCCGCCGCAGCCAGGGCACGCCGTGGGCCTTCATGGCCGGCAGCATCGGATCGAGATCCCGGGCGGCCAACGCCCTCACCTCATCCAGCGCGCCGCCCGCCAGCATGGCATCGAACCGGGCATCGATCCGGCGGTGCAGCTCGTCGCGGTCGACGACGAGAAATATCTTCAACGCCGCCCCGGGGTCGAGGATCGCCGGCATGCCGTCGCGGTGCCAGTCTGCGAGCGAACGCCCGGTCGCCTCCAGCACCTCCAGCGCCCGGGCCACCCGCATCCGGTCGCCGGGCATCAGCCGCGCCGCCATCTCCGGATCGCGGCGTACGAGCTCGGCGTGCAGTACGGCGGCGCCCTCGGCCTCGCACCGCGCCCTCACCCGGGCGCGGATCTCGGGCGGCGTCGGCGGCACCGCTGAAAGCCCCTGCGTCAGCGCCTTGAAATAGAGACCGGTGCCGCCGGTCACGATCGGCAGGCTGCCCGCCGCCCTCGCCTCGTCGAGCGCCGCGCGGACATCCTGGCACCACCGCCCGACCGAATAGTTCTCGGCCGCGTCGATGTGACCGTAGAGACGGTGCGGCGCGCGGGCTTCTTCTTCGGGAGTGGGCCGCGCGGTGATGATGCGCAGATCGCGATAGACCTGCATGGAATCGGCGTTGATGACCGTGCCGCCATGCCGCTCGGCGAGGCGCAGCGCCAGCGCCGACTTGCCGCTCGCGGTCGGGCCTGCAATAAGCACCGCGCTCCTGCCGCTGCCAAGCATGGGGCTGGACCCGTGCATCGCATGACTCATGTCGCGACCCTGATCTCCAATCCCGCGCGGCCCGCGCTCGACGGCGCGGCGGTGGAACGTGCGCGGGTGGCCCTCCCCAGCGCCGGGACGCCGAAATGGCTCGATCCCGGCATCGCCGCCGACATTCCCTTTACCCCGGATGCGGGCCAGGACCAACGCAGGCTGTCGAATGAAATCCGCGGCGCGCTGGCCGGACGCCCGATCGACGTCGTGGTGCAGCCGCGGAATCGGCGGCGCAAGCGGCTGTTCCTGGCGGACATGGACTCCACCATGATCGGCCAGGAGTGCATCGATGAGCTCGCCGACCATGCCGGTCTCAAGGCCCACGTCGCCGCGATCACCGAGCGCGCCATGCGCGGCGAGATCGAGTTCGAACCGGCGCTGCGCGAGCGCGTTGCGCTTTTGCGGGGCCTGCCGCAATCGGTCGTCGCTGACGTGATCGACAAACGCATCTTGCTGACGCCGGGCGGGCGAGCACTGATCGCCACCATGCGTGCGAACGGCGCCTACACCTGCCTCGTGTCCGGCGGCTTCACGCTGTTCACCGGACGGATCGGCGCTATGCTGGGCTTCGACGAGAATCGCGCCAACGCACTCATCATCGACGCCAGCGGCCGGCTCGCGGGCGAGGTCGAGGAGCCGATCCTCGGCCGCGAGGCCAAGCTCGCGACGCTCAACGAATTGCGCCAGCGCCTTGGACTCGCGCAGGAGGACACGATGGCGATCGGCGACGGCGCCAACGACATTCCCATGATCGAGGCCGCCGGATTGGGCGTCGCCTATCGCGGCAAACCGGCGGTCGCCGAGGCGGCCGCGGCACGGATCGACCACGGCGATCTCACGGCATTGCTCTATGCGCAGGGCTATGCGCGGGCCGAGTTCGTGGCTCCGTAAAGCAAAAGGGCGGCCGTTGGGCCGCCCTTCGCGGTTGATCGGTCGTTGCGCCTATTCGATCGGCAGCGCCACGAACAGCATGTCGCCCTCGGCGGTGGCGACCAGAAGCAGCGCGGTCTTCTTGCCGGCCTTCTTCAGCGCATCGACCTTCTTCTGAATGTCGGCGGCGGCCGTCATCTGCTCCTGCTCGATCGCCACGATCGTGCTGCCGGGGGTGAGCCGCTTGTCGGCGGCGACCGAGCCGCTATCGACACCGGTGATCACCACGCCTTTGACCGAGTCCTTGATCTTGTATTTCTTGCGGACGTCGTCGTTCATGTTCGAAAGCTGCAGGCCGAGCGACTTCTGTACGACCGATTTCGGGTCAGGCTCGGCCGGCTTAATTGACGCCTTGACCGGCTTGTCGTCCTCGAGACGGCCGAGCTTGACTGTCTTCTTCTCTTCCTTGCCCTTGCGGACGATCACCACCTCGACATCGCGCCCAACCGGCGTGTCGGCCACGATGCGCGGCAGGTCGCGCATCTCCTTGATGTCCTTGCCGTCGAACTTGATGATGACGTCGCCGGCTTCGATGCCGGCGGGCTTGGCGGGGCCCTTGTCGTCAATCCCGGCAACGAGCGCGCCGCGCGCGGGCTTGAGGTTGAGGCTCTCGGCGATCTCGTCGGTGACCTGCTGGATCTTGACGCCAAGCCAGCCGCGCCGGATTTCACCGAACTGCTGGAGCTGCGCCGTGACCATCTGCACGACCTTCGACGGCACCGCAAAGCCGATGCCGATCGAGCCGCCGGACGGCGAGATGATCGCGGTGTTGACGCCGATGACGTCGCCATCGAGGTTGAACAGCGGCCCGCCCGAATTGCCGCGATTGATGGCGGCGTCGGTCTGGATGTAGTTGTCGTAGGGACCGGAATTGATGTCGCGGTTGCGCGCCGACACGATGCCGGCGGTGACCGAGCCGCCGAGGCTGAACGGGTTGCCGATGGCGATCACCCATTCGCCGAGCCGGAGCTTGTCGGAATCGCCGAACTTCACCGACTTGAGCGGCTTGGCCGCCGGCGGCGTTACCTTCAGCACGGCGAGATCGGTCTTGGTGTCCTTGCCGACCACTTCGGCCTTCAGCCGGGTGCCGTCGGTGAGAATGACGGTGATCTCATCGGCCTCGGCGATGACGTGGTTGTTGGTGACCACGATGCCGGCGGAGTCGACGATGAAGCCGGAGCCGAGCGAATTGACCCGGCGCGGGGAGCGGTTCGGCGTCTGATCGTCGCCGCCCTGGCCGCGGCGATTCTTGAAGAACTCCTCGAAGAACTCCTCGAACGGGGAGCCCGGCGGAAGCTGCGGCATCGCCTGCGATCCACCGCCGCCGCGCGCCTCCACCTTCTGCGAGGTCGAGATATTGACCACCGCGTCGATCACCTTCTCGGCGACGTCGGCGATATTTTCCGGGCCGCGAGCAAATGTCGGCGTCGCAAATGTCGGCAGCGCGAGCAGGGCGACGGCAAACACGGACGATGCCGGATGCCGGACGGCATGCGCGAGAGTGGTGAGCGGGCGGGCCATGGACGTCGATTCTCCTGGAAGGGTGCGAGCACAGTGCATTCACGCCGGGACGGACGCAAGCCAAGTGGCGCGCGGCCAGCGCTTATTCGAATAGGGCTTAGCCAATCAAGACAGGTTCTGGCCAATCAATAAGCTGTGGCCAACCGGGAAAACCTGTTCGACGAAGGTATACCCGTCGTTCGGCGGCGACTGAACCGGCGGATTGGGGCGGAATAGCGGCTTGCCGGCACGCTTCACCCCCGGATCGCCCAGACCAGCAGCACGCCAATGACCGCCGAGCCTATCCCAATCAGCCGCAGCGCGCTGTCCGGCGTCTCGGTGACATGCGCCATCGCCCGTTTCACCGGCCCCGGAAAGGCTGCGAACAGAATCCCCTCAATGGCGAACACCAGACCGATCGCAACCAGAAAGTCCGACATTCCCGCCAACCGTCACCGTGTTGTTGTGCCGCGCAATCGCTACCTCGGGGCAGCGGGCGCCGCAGCAGCAGGCGCTGGGGTGGGAGTGGCTGTCCGACCGGCGCCGGTTTCGCGCGGCTTGCCCGACGGATCGACGAAATAGCGGAAGAAATCCGAATCCGGCGACAGCACCATGCGGGTATCGCCATGACGCATGCCGGCTTCATAGGCCTGCATCGAGCGATAGAAGGCGAAGAAGTCGACATCCTTGCCGAACGCCTCCGCGAAGATGCGGTTTCGCTCGCCGTCGCCTTCGCCGCGAACCTGCTCCGACTTGGAGGTCGCCTCGGCGACCAGCACGGTCACGTCGCGGTCAGCCTTGGAGCGAATCTCCTGCGACTTCTGGCTGCCCTGGGCGCGGAACTCGGCGGCCTCGCGCTGCCGTTCGGTCTGCATGCGCTGGTACACCGCCTGGCTGTTCTGCTCGGGAAGGTCGGCGCGGCGGATTCGAACGTCCACGACCGAGATGCCGTAGACCTGCGCCTCCTTGTCGAGTTGCTCGCGCACGCGAGCCATCAACTGCGCCCGCTCGTCGCGTACCACGTGGGTGAGCGTCGCCTCGCCCAGCACGCGCCGGAGCGCCGCGTTGAGCAGCACCGAGAGCTGGGAGTTGGCGCCCTGGATCGTGTTCACGGTCTGGTAGAAGCGCAGCGGCTCCTGGATGCGGTAGCGCGCGAAGGCATCGACCACGAGGCGCTTCTGATCGGAAGCGATCACCTCTTGCGCCGGGTTTTCCAGATCGAGGATGCGCTTGTCGATGCCTATGACGCTGTCGATCAGCGGCACCTTGAAGTTGAGGCCGGGTTGGGTGACGACGCGCACCGGCTGACCGAGCCGGACCACCAGGGCCTGCTGGGTCTGATAGACCGTGAACAGCGACGAATAGCCCAGCACGATCGCTGCGAGAACGAGAACGAGGACGATGCCTCCGGCGATACCTACTCTCATCGCCGGCCTCCAGCCGGCGCTTGCGCCGGCGCCCGTGTCAGCTCACCGAGCGGCAGATAGGGCACGACCCCCGAACCGCCGGTCTGTCCCGTGGGGTCGATGATGATTTTGTCGGTGCCGCCCAGCACGCGCTCCATGGTTTCGAGATACATGCGCTTTCGCGTCACTTCCGGGGCCTTCTTGTATTCCTCGTAGATTTTCGAGAAGCGCGAGGTCTGCCCGGTTGCCTCGGCGACGGTCTGCGACTTGTAGGCGTCGGCGCTCTGCAGGATTTGCGCCGCACGGCCGCGCGCCTCGGGCACCACGCGATTGGCGTAGGTCTGCGCCTCGTTCTGGGCGCGTTCGAGATCGGCGCGAGCCGCCTGCACGTCGCGGAAGGAGTCGATGACCTGGGCCGGCGGATCGACCTTCTGCAACTGCACCTGCTGAACCGCGACGCCCTTTCCAGCACAGTGGGATCCGAAGCTTGGAATTCACGTGACTTGAAGTCGCGGCC
>JADMIO011011175.1_pt1 | contig 15472 bp, 9 predicted proteins | sample 8958161 | NCBI WGS metagenome assembly JADMIO01 (sample SAMN16585339, study PRJNA669376) | soil metagenome | isolation source: Crop rotation soil | place: USA: Cullars Rotation, Alabama | collected 2011
GCCCATTGTCCCGCCGATGGGGAGTGGTTGGGCGTCATCTTCAAGCTGGGTGCGTTTATGCCGCATCTGCCCACCGTCAAGCTTGTGGATGGCTCGATCACGCTGCCCGCAGCAGGCGGCCAATCCTTTTGGTTGCACAGCGCAGCCTGGGAATTGCCCACCTATGAAAATGTCGATGGCTTTATCGCGCGCCTGGTCCGGGAGGGGTTGCTGGTATATGAACCGCTTGTGGCAACGACTTTACAAAATCAGACGAGCGACCTCTCGGTTCGTTCTGTACAGCGGCGTTTTTTGCACGCCACGGGCTTGACCCAAGGCGCAGTCAACCAAATTGAACGGGCCCGCCAGGCGACAACACTTTTACTCGAGGGTGTCTCTATCCTTGATACAGTAGAACTGGCCGGTTATTCTGACCAACCCCATCTGACCCGTTCGCTCAAACGTCTTGTTGGGCAAACGCCAGCACAACTCCTCTCCAAAGTTCACACCAAAGCGATGTCACCTATCTCTATCGCCGCTTCGGCGAAGTGAAGAAATTGGTCTAGCGTTTTCAATGATTCACCCTATTCAATGATTCATCCTATTTCTCAATCATTCTGCTCACGCATCAATCAATTTTGTTAGCCTAGACGTCATTTTGATTCAAGAACTAGGGTACAGCGACCGCCAATCGTGTCGTTTTTGTTCAAGACAGCACCCTAGCAGCCGTGTTAGAATTGAGCGAGCAAGATAGTCAACAAATAAAAAGTAAAACCGATTTTGTCCCACTATAATAGGAGAAATCTCATGCGAAAAATTGTCATTGGTGAATTCGTCTCCCTGGATGGCGTCATGCAAGCACCAGGCCATTCGGAGGAGGATCGTGAAAATGGGTTCACACAGGGTGGCTGGACAATGCCCTACTGGCATGATGAGATAGGCATGGTAATGTTTGGGGCAATGCAAGCCAGCGATGCGATGCTGTTGGGGCGCAAAACGTATCAGGGGTTTGCGGCGGCCTTTGCGGCAGCGCCAGCCGGTGATCCCTTTACGGATCATATGAACAACACGCCCAAATATGTGGTTTCTACCACCCTTGAGCAGGCAGAGTGGCAAAACTCAACCCTGATCAAAAACAATGTGGTCGAAGAAATACGCCAGTTAAAACAACAGCCCGGCAAAGACATCTCGGTCAGCGGCAGTTGCCAACTGGCCCACACCCTGATCCAGAACGACTTGGTCGATGAATACGCGCTATTGGTCTACCCGGTTGTCTTGGGCAATGGCAAGCGTCTGTTTCCCAACGGTGTTGACACAAAATTGAAGCTGGTCGAGTCAAAGAGTTTTCCCACCGGTGTACTGTATCTGCGTTATGTGCCTGATAGAACCTAGCAGTTGATCAAGGGGCAGGGACGCAAAGTTTTTCGGTTCAACAGGCATTCATGGAGTTGCTAACCAACCACAGGCAAATTACACGGCAAACTAAATTTCATGGTATTTTACATGAACCATGAGTGGTACCACCACCAGACCTGACAGGTTTTGAAAACTTGTCAGGTTTGTTTATATCTAATTAGGATTGGCTGTCGCCCGTTTGTGCGGATGGCAACATTAAAAATGAGGCAGGCTATGTTAATGATCCCCGCGCAGAGTTTGCGCCAACAAGTCATCGAGATCTTTTCTGCCGCGCACGCGCCCACGCCGGTTGCGCAACGCATTGCCTATTCGCTGGTAGAGAGCAATTTGGTCGGGCATGATTCACATGGCGTGCTGCGTGTACCCGAATATGTAGAGCGGATCCAGGCTGGGACCTTGCAACTGCATGGTGAGGTCGAGATTCTTCATGAGACGTCCGCGACCGCCCTGATCGATGGCCGGTGGAATTTGGGCCAAGTGGCCGTGCCCCAAGCGATGGATCTCGCCATCGCCAAGGCACGTAGCACGGGGATTGGCATGGTGGTGCTGGGCCATTGTGATCACACGGGGCGCGTGGGGGAATATGTCGTCACCGCCGCCGAGCAAGACATGATCGGGCAGTTGATTTGCAACGGCTCTTTACCCGGTGGCATTGTCGCGCCATTTGGGGGTGCGCGCCGGGCGTTGGGGGCCAACCCAATCGCTTGGGCGCTGCCCGTGGCCGAACGCTTGCCGCTCTTTTTTGACTTTGCCACCTCTGCGGTGGCGCATGGCAAACTCCAGGTCGCGGCGGACAAAGGCGAACTGGTGCCGGAAGGCTGGATCATCGACAAGGAGGGGCGTCCTACTCGTGACCCGCACGCCCAGTTTGATGACGGTGCGATTCTTCCCTTTGGCGGGCACAAGGGCTATGCCTTAAGCGTCATGATCGAACTGATGGGGGGTGGGTTGAGCGGGGCCGGCTTTCCGCTGTTGCCCGGTTATCGCTGGGATCAAGGCACGGTTTTAATGGCGATCGACATTGCCGCCTTCCAACCCGTGGCAGAATTCAAAACCCAGGCCGCAGCCTTTGTCACCCAACTCAAGGCGACGCCGCGTGCGCCCGGCGTTGATGAGATTCTTTTGCCCGGCGAGGTGGAATGGCGGACAAAGGCCAGCCGCACGCGCGATGGAATTCCCTTGCCCGAGGTGACCTGGGCGCGGATCAAAGAAGCCGCCCAGAGACTGGGGCTGCGCTTGGCCTAATTTCGGCTTTCTTCCGCAAGCATAGTAACGTAGCTAAACCGGCGGGGCCGATGGAGTAATGGGAGAGGATTGATTCGACAAACGTACGCCGGCCATCTAGGTGCTAGATGGCCGGCGTACTGGGCGCCTGTTGAGGCTAGAGCTGTGCAGAGGAGTCATCCGAGCCGCTAATTTTTGCTAAGCTCACGTCTGTGCCTGAAGGAATTCGAGGATTGCCTGGACACAGGCGTCGGGCTGTTCGTCCCACATTTCATGGGTAGCGTCGGCGATGGTTGCGTATTTTGCCTGCGGTAACAAGCGAGCAAGTTCAGCGTTTACCAATCTGTGTTCGGGCAATGTGTTTGCGGCGGTCAGCAACAGGATTGGCATCGACAACGCCGCAACCTTCGCCTTCTCGAGCATGGGAAATGTATCGCGCGAAGTGGTAAATGCTTCCCAACTGGCAATATTATCCTCCATGTCCTGGCGCACCTCGGCAGGTAATTTGTCCAGCACATCCGCGCCCATAAAGAATTCCACACTGCGACGTAGGGCAAGCTCCTTGTTACCTTGGCGAAAAGCATCACCCACCGGCTCCCAAAACGCGGCCATGAACGCTGTATAGATTTTGTCACCACCAGGTAGATCGGGAAGCCAGTGCAGGATCGGTGGTTCGTTGAGCACAAGGGTGCGCACCAATTCGGGATGCTCTAGCGCCATCGCCAACGCCATAAAGCCACCAGATGAGTAGCCCATGATATGACTCTGGTCGAGATTCAGCGCGTGGAGGAAGGCGACCAGATCCTGGGCATCGACCAGGGTGGTATACTCGTTCACAATTGGCAAATTCTGGTTTGGGTAGTTGTAGCGCTGGCTATAGGCGATTACACGATGGGTCTGTGCAAACTGGGCCATCTGGGGAGCAAACCGCCGATAGTCGGATAACCCACCATGCAATAGAACAAGCGGCTCGCCCTGCCCTTGTTCGATATAGTGTAACTCCACGCCGTTGGCGACGACCTTTTGCAGCTTAAGTTCGCCAGTTGCAGCGGCGCTACTGTTCACAGCCGAGGACTCGGTGGGTCGTGTAATTGGTTTGCAGGCGGCCAGCAGCGCCATCCCAGCTGCACCAGCCATAAGCTGCAAGAATAGGCGGCGGGCTCGTGTGGGTTGTATCCTGAATCCATTAGGGTGTGACATCATTCTCCTCCCTGAGTGAATAGATTTGAGCGAATGGAAACAAAAGTCATTGATCGCTTGGTTTGCTTTGAATGGGAACAGTATAGGGGAGGATTCGCAACGGCGCATCGGTAATATTTACCTATTCCGCTACCTACCCTTGGCCGGTTATTCGCCTGCCGTAGATAGGTAGCGACAATCGGTACACTAAACGATTCGTCGATTTCGCTTTGATGGCGTTTGCGGTGGATGGACAAAGCAGGAAACAAAAACAGCGGCGCTGGGATAAACACCCCAGCGCCGCTGTTTGTTTACGCGAAAAGCTAGCTTCAGACCAGATGGTGTTCGCTAGCAAAGTGCATCGCCGCCTCCCGCGAAGTAACGCCCAACTTGCTGTAGATCGAGGTGGCATGCGCATTGACCGTGCGCCGGCTGATGATCAGCTTATCAGCGATCTCAGCATAGGTGAGCCGTTGCGCGAGCAGGCGCAACACTTCGATCTCGCGTTCGGTCAGACCAGCGGAATAAGCCGGTAGCGATGATAGAATCGGAGTAGCCTGACCGGCTGGGTGTGTAGCATCAGCCTTTGGCTTAATTGTCACGGGCGCAACCAGCAACACATGGGTCAACGCATAGGCGACAGTCTGCTCCAGGGTCATCGTCTCTCCTTGTGCCCATGCAGTTGCCACGGCTGGTTCAATGCGCCGCATACGCACAGGCGTGACGGCGCGCGCATAGTCGGCTTGCTGCAGCGGTGCCAAAGGCGAATTCAGCTGGGTGCGCAGGATGTCAATAGCCCCAGCCAGTTGGGCGGCACGTTCCCATTGCTGTTGGTGGGCGGCGACGGCAACACAGCCAATCAGCGACATGAGATTCTCGGTTGGGCCCATCGCGGCCCAGGCCAATTCCAGGCTCGTGCACAAATAGGCGATGGCCGGTGTATGATCTCCCTGCAACTGCGCAAGCAAGCCAAGCTGTTGGCAAGCCTGGGCCACCAGCGACTGGGCGCCGGCGTCGCGCGCCACCGCTAGGCTCTGGACAAAATAGGCGGTTGCCGCTTGATTCTCCGCTTGCTGGCGCGCAAGCGTTCCCTGCAAGAGCAAGGCGCTTATCCGAAAAAATTTGTTGTCAAGCAGTGGATGGGTGGCCAGGGTTGTCTGTACTTCCCCGATCAGACGGCGCACGGCTCCGTAGTCGCCCTGGTCGTAGGCGACACCGACTAACTCATTCAGCGAATCGGCCATACCAAAAGCATCACCCAACAACCGGAAGCGCATGACACTTTCTTCCAATACCGAACGCGCCGCAGCGTAGTCGCCTGTTTTCTTGATGGCAGGCCCGAGTGCGTTGAGCGCAAAAGCAATCCCCCAGCTATCATCCAGTGCCCGAAAAAGCGCTACACCGGCTTCGACCAACGGACGCGCCGTCTTTCGATCACCGGGTACAAAATAGGCCAAGGCTAACCAGGTTTGGGTATAGGCCGTGCCCCACCGGTTTTCTAGCTTTTGCCAAAGATCACAGCTTTCTGCCAAACAGCGGCGGGCGTGGGCAAAGTCCCCCTGCATCTGCGCCGCGACCCCGGCGCCTTGCAATACACATGCCTGCGCTGCGCTGCCCTCGGCTCCATCACGCAAGGCCAACGCCTGATCATACCAGCGGCGGGCTTCGCTGTAGCGGGCGCGGATATTCCAAAACCACGACAAGGCGCCGGCCAACTGTAATCCTCGCTTGCGCTCGCAGCTGTCCACCGGCTCAGCGTGGCGTAATGACCAAGCCAAAGCCGCCTGTAGGTTGGCATAGTCTGCCTCCAGACGCTGGAGCCAGATCACTTGCGCCGCGCCGCGCAATTTGGGATCGGCTTCCTCGGCCAACGCCAGAAACACTTTCGTATGTTGACGACGAATCGCCTCCGCTTCATCGCTTGCCAACAATTTTTCCAGCCCAAATTCGTGAATCGTCTCTAACAAGTCAAAGCGCGGTTCTACGGTTCGCCCATCGACTTGCCGCACCAGATTCTGATCCACCAGCGTTGCGACACCGTCCAGCACATTGACGGCTAGATCGCCATTTCCATTCCCCACAGCCTGGGCAGCTTCCAGCGTAAACCCATCCACAAAGACCGCCAGTCGACGAAAGAGTGTTTGTTCATCAGGTGTCAACAGGTCATAACTCCAGGCAATCTCAGCGCGCAGGGTACGCTGGCGTTCCGGCGCATCGTGGGGACCGCCAATGAGTAGCGTGAGGCGCTGGTCCAAGCGGGCCAATAAGGCCGCCGGCGCAAACAATTTGATCCGGGCAGCAGCCAGTTCAATCGCCAAGGGCAGCCCATCCAACCCAATACAAATTTTGGCCACATCGACAGCATTGTCAGCCGTGAGGGCAAAATCGGGCTTGACAGCTTTTGCACGCTGGCAGAAGAGTTCGATGGCAGCATATTCGTTTAGACGGGCGGTGAGGTGTTGGACGTCAGGCAAAGCCAAGGGTGGCACAGGAAACTCATGTTCGCCATAGAGGTGGAGCGGCGCGCGGCTGGTGACCAGCACTTTGAGACGCGGACATTCATTGAGCAACGTGCTAACCAAGGGTGCAGCAGGCAAGATTTGTTCGAAGTTGTCGAGCACAAGCAACAGTTGCTTTTCGCGCAAATAGGCTTGAACACTTTCTAGCAAAGAGCGCAGAGGCGTCTCGCGCACGTCCAACGTTTGCGCAATGGCGGAGGCCACTAGATCGGGGTCGCGGATCGGCGCTAGCGAGACAAAATAGACGCCATCGACAAAATGATCCAATAGGTTGGTTGCCACCTGCAACGCCAGCCGCGTCTTGCCAATGCCGCCAGGGCCAGTCAGCGTGAGCAGCCCGATCTGCGCTTGGAGCAGCACCTGTTGAATGGCAGCAAGCTCGTGGTCGCGCCCGATGAGATGCGTGCGCGGTAGGAGCACATTGCTCGGCGATTTGCCCCCTTGCGCCCGCCCATAAGCGCTGTGAGCACGGGAATCAGTAATGGTCGTGTCGTACTGAGACTTGTCAGGCGGGGCCTGTGTTGGATCAAAGGCCACCCTTTTGTTGTCGGAGGTAGACATAATTATAGATAACCTTTTCAGACGCGCCGTCAAGCAAAAACTGAGTTTTTGCGCGTACCATTCAGTCCGTTCGCCGCACATTAGACCCAAGCCCTTGCGCAAAAGCAAACAAACTGTGAACGATCTTCGCAGAAAAATGGGATTGCTATTCGCAGCACTTGGGTGCAATACTGGCCGTGGGAGGGTTCAACGAACTGGTAGAGGATATGTACATGCACCGACGGATCTTACGCCATCGGTGGCGTGCTATGCACCAAAATCCTCAGCCAGCTTGCTGTTGCGTCATGAACCATTCCCTATTTAACCACATTAGGTTTGAAATTTCAAAAGGGATAGCCGGTGAGCAAATGTGCACAACGCCCGCTGCTATGCCTGGGCGAGCTTGCCGCGCCCTTTAATCCTGAATATACCCGGCGGCACTGACGAATCGAGTAGTCTAGCTGTTCGGTCTAGCGCAGAGCAATATTAGACACAGAATTTTGATCGGGAAGAGAAACATATCCGCTACGTACCAATGATTCAGGAGCAAAACCAGCATGATTCGACAGATTCCCCGGGTTGCTCAGTTCAAGCAACAATTGCGCACGTCATTGCACCAAGAAACCCAGCAACACCGGACCGTGAAGTTTGCCAAGCGTACCCATATCTACACCTGCGGCGAGCAGGACCAGACCGTCTACTTTATTGAAAGTGGCCAGGTCAAACTCCTTATGCTTTCGCCAGCGGGCAACGAATGCTTGCTGGCTATCTTGACCGCGGGCGACATTTTCGGTGAGTTGTGCTTGTCCGGACTGAGCGAACGGACAGAAACCGCGATTGCCATGACGAAGACGGTCGTCAGGTTAATTCCCTGCGCCCACTTCTTTGCCCGCTTGCGCGATGACGGGCTGTTGGAAGGCTTCGTCCAATACCTGGCCGTGCGCGTTGCGGATCAACAAGAAGTGATCGCCAATCTAGTGACGGTGGACAGCGAACAACGGCTGGGCAAGACCCTGCTGCAACTGGCGCGCACCCTGGGCAAACAAGACCCGCGCAGCATCCGCATCGAGCAACGCATTTCCCACGAAGAGTTAGCGGCCATGGTCGGCGCCTCGCGCTCGCGGGTCAGTACCTATATGCACCGTTTCCGCGAACTTGGGCTGATCGAGTTCAGCGCCGAGCGCTTTCTAATTGTCAAAGAGCATCGGCTCATGGATTACCTAGCGCAGATTGGCTAGCGCGTCCAAGGAACGCTCGGCACGGGTTGATGGTTGATGAAACAGAACTTTTGAAAAGTGTTCAATTTGGAACAGAAATTCAGCCCAGATTGGCATATTATCGCCATCTACGGCGACCCTGCCGCTGGCAGGAGTTTATCACTTCATGCCACTCAACTACCACTGTTTGAAACAATATTGCTTGACTGATAGAAATGGATACTCCTTTCAATAACACGAGGTAACCATATGAATAATTACTCACCATTCCTGGATGTTAGGAGTTTCGTTGCAGAAGAGGCAAACGAAGAGACTATTGCCGCTCTATCCTCCAGCAGAAGCCCCTTCCTCTCGCTCTACGAGTCAGAAATGGTTGGCATGTACGACCCAGAGGCTGAGGATTATGTTGCGTTTCTCAATGAACTTTATGACCAAGAGTTCGACGACGCTCTATCCAACCTAGTAGATGAAGCAGCGGCGCTGTATGAAACCCATTTCGCGTACGCGCAGGAAGATCCCCAAACCGTTGGGCGTCAGGCGGAACGGCTTCTCAATCAACACTTTGCTCCGCTGGTATCGCAATCTGAGGCGATGTTTGGAACAATGGCCAGGGAATTTGGTCAGCGAGATCCAGCCGGCTTGAGCCAGCATGAGATTGAGACCTTGGTTGACCGCTACCACGCCTCCACTGAACTCGCGCCCAGCTTTGAACAGTTTTTCGGAAAGCTCAAAGACATAGCGAAAAAGACCGTGAACCTGGCGAAACAAGGGATCAGCGCAGCAGCGAAACTGGGCCTAGGGCCTGTACTCGAAAAGATCAAGGTATTGATAAAGCCGCTGCTGACGCGGGTCATCCAGACAGCGATTGGCAAGCTACCGCCTCATCTTCAGCCTATTGCCCGCAAGCTGGCCGAGAAGGTAGCTTTCTTGAAGGAATTCGAGGAGAGTGACGAGACTCTCCCAGATGCTGCTGGAAGCTTTGAGATTACAGACATCCAAAACGAGTTCAATCAACAGGTCGCTAACCTGCTGTTTGCCAGCACGGAGGTGGAGCAGGAACTCGAGGTGGCCAAGGTGCTCACCCAACCAGCCGCTACGGATATCTATCCGCTGGCCGAATTGGATCGCGCCAGGGATCGCTTTGTCGAGAATCTGCATAACTTAAAAGAAGGTGAAGATCCCACCCCGCACATGGAGAACTTCATTCCAGCTATCCTGCCTGCGTTGCGAATCGGGATCAAACTAGCGGGCCGGAAGCGAGTTATCGACTTCCTCTCCAGACTCCTGGCCAAGCTCATTCAGAGGTTCATCGGCCCACAATATGCACCCGCGCTCTCGCAGGCTATCGTCAATGCCGGGTTGCGTCTTCTCCAGTTGGAAACGACGGCGGAAGACGAGGCTGGGGCGGCGGCTTTGGCTGTGGCGGCCACGGTCGAGGAGACCGTGCGGCGTGTGTCGGCACTGCCCGATTACGTTCTCGATAACCAGGAACTCCTTGAAGGCTTTGCGCTGGAAGCCTTTGAACAGGCTGCCGCCGCCAACCTTCCTCCGATTCTATCGCAGGATACCTATCGAAAGCGCCCCGAACTCAGAGAAGCCACCAAGCGCCAGGGTATTTGGGTCATGATGCCTTATGGCCGCCGCGGGCGCAAGCGATACAAGAAGCTCAGCAAAAAAATGCAAACTCACTTTTCTCCGCACAAAGCTTCAACGCTCGAGACCCTGGAGGGCGCTCCCGTCGAAGAATTTCTGGAGGAACAACTCGGTGTCGAACCTGGCGAAGAAGTGGAGGCATTCGTTCATCTCTATGAGGCAATTCCGGGCACACGCCTGTCTGACATCGTCCGGAATGAAGAACAGATCGCAAAGATCGATGGCGCACAGGGTTATGAGCAGTTCCATCTGCTCACCCGGGAGGCCGCTTCGCTGTTGTTAGGCGAACCGGAATTGGGCCGCGATTCGGAAGCATACACCAATGACCCGAACGCCCCTCCCGTTGGGCAGCGTTTCTATTACCTGGAGATCCCGGGCAAGCGGACGTTGACAATTCCAGGACCCGCCGGACGCACCCGGGTGCGCCAGCTTAGCCGGGCGAGGCTGGTGCTCGACTTCCCCAAGAACGAGGCCCGCGTCTACCTGTTTCTGAGCGAAATCTGCGCGCAGGAGGTGGCCGTGAAACTTCGGCAACGCGGCCACCTGGGTCCAGTTATGACGCGTTTGCGCAAACTTATCGACCACGGGCTGGGCAAGGCCTTTGCCGGCAACCCGAGACGGCTCAAAATCATTCATGAGGCTGCACCGCCAGGTCGAGGAGCCGATGCACTCAAACGGCTGCCCGCTGTGGTTCCACAGGTTCTCAAAGGCCGGTTGACCGAATGGACGGTCAAGGGCCTAGCCGACCACTTGAAGCAGCGCAGTGAAGAGTTTACGCGAGCGGCTGAGGACACCGCTGACGGAGTTACGCTGATCATCACGCTGGGAAATCCTCCGGGATATTCCCAGGTACGCGAGGCACTGAAAGCCAAGGCCATCTCGCTTGCCAGCTTGAAGCTACCAGACGGCTCTCCCAACGTCAAGATTCAGATCGTTCCGGGTTATAAATATGAATGATCCACAAGTCGCGATCAAGACTCAGCTTAGCCGTCAGGTAGACCACTGGACAAAGGCTACAGCAAGGCTTCAGGACCTTGATGTACTGGCTTCGGCTAATGCCTGGAACAGCTTGGAACGCTATATGGGCCTATCAATTCGGCGGCATCTCTCTACAGTGGTTGCTCAACTGGAGCGGGAGGCAGTGCTCTTGCAGGCCGCGCTAGCCGCGGTGCGCACGACGGCTGATCTCGCAGCCGTGCGCCGACAGTTGATCGCTTTCCGCAATCGCTATATGCGCGTCGAAACCACCCTGGATTTTTATGCCGATGCGATCAACACCCGTACCGAGCCGAAGATCGCCGGATACCTGCGGGCTTGCGACACCCTTGCCTACCGTAGCATGGCCCAACTACTTGACCAACTAGGCAAACCGACACCCGTTGCGCTGACTTACATTGATAAGGGATTGGGTGCTTCGATCCTGAAGGCCGGTCTGCGGCTGTGGGACGGCAACAGTACGAACCCGGTGGCAGCGATCAAGCTCACCCAGCATAACCTGCTGCAACCAACGGCGTTGATCCATGAGGCCGGCCACCAAGCTGCACACATCGTCGGCTGGTCTGAAGAGCTGGCGGTGAAGTTCGCAACCGGCCTTGCCAGAGCGCCGGCTGGTGTTGCCGACATGTGGGCGGGTTGGACATCCGAGATCGTAGCTGATGCCTTTGCCTTTGTCCACACGGGTTATGCCAGTGTAGCCGGGTTGCACGACGTATTGGCAGGCGAGGAAACCCTGGTCTTCCGACATACGCCCGGTGACCCCCATCCTATCAGCTATATCCGAGTGCTGCTGGGCGTAGAGATGTGCCGGAAGGCTTACGGCGCAGGCCCTTGGGATGACCTAGCACAAGCGTGGACGCTCCTTTATCCGCTACAACGGGCGCAGGTTCGAACGGAAAGGCTACTCCGGGCATCGCTCCCGCTACTCTCCTCGATTGCCGAGATCACGCTGGGCGAGCCGATGCGGGCGTTCGACGGGCGGTCGCTCGCCGCCCTGGTCAATCCTGAGCGCGTCAAGCCACAGGTGCTTGTCGCCATGGAGCAACAGCTTGGGGCGGCCCTGTACACCTCGATGCATTGGATTTGGACCGAAGCGCTGCGGTTGCTGGCGCTGACCGGCTTACGGATGGCTACCATGCCTGAACAAAAGCCGGAGTCGTTTGCGCAGCCGGAAGAGTGGCTGCTAAGACTTGGCGGCGCAATGCAGACCGCCTAAATACACTGGAGGAAATCGCCATGCCAGACAAAACTTACCCGCAAGCTAAACAACCGACAGGCCAACAAGAGCCTTCACAGCCGACAGCACCCGTTGGGTCAACGCAGGATACAAGCCAGCTAATGCTCACGCTCAATCAGGTCTTTGCCACGTTTCAAAGACAGTTGCAGGACCAGACGTCGGAGCCATTTCCTGACGCAGCAAAAACTGCCCTGGCCAAGTTCGACGCAATCGTCAAAGCGTTGAGGTTCGGGCTATAGGCCCAACCTTGGCGTGACGACTAACCGACACGAAGGTGAAAGGAGACCGCTTATGTTTAGACATTTCGCCAGGATTCTTCCTGCGGAAAAGCTAGTGAATCTACATCCGGCACAGTTGACTGGGTTGCTCGAAACGATATGGAACGGCAGGCTCCACCCCAGTGACCCCACCGCAAGTGGTGCCCCTCCATTGGGTCATCCTGATCATCGAAGCAATATCCCTGGAATCGTGCTCCCACAAATCCCGGTGGCAGACCCTGCAAATTCTGACATTGACGCGCTGGCGCGCGCGCTCTCAAGAAGAGGATGGATATGGGACCACCTGATCTACGCCTACATGATTGAGAACACTCGCATCTATGAGATCTTCAGGCGTGTCGTTCACGAGCTATTGCACGGCGAGAAGTTGGGAGTCCCGAGTGCGGCGACTCATCTGTGGCTACGCAACACCGAGGAGCTGTTCTATCGAGATCCTGCACCTTTTCTGATCACGACGCTCAGCAGTCACATCCGTCCTGATCTGCGCTCCACGCGGCGGAACGCCTATCAGCGAATGTTCGGCATGGATCTGAATCATGGCAGCGACGACGGTTCACCCTATCCATATGTACGGGCCGAGGCAGCCAACAAGGAGTTTGTCACCACCTTTGAAGAGTTGCTCAGAGAAGTTTGGATTGGCCACATCAACCGTTCGAACACGAGCGGCGCAAAACCTACCGACGATGCCAAGATTGCGGAGTTGGCGAAACAGTTGCATGATATGCTTACCACCCGCAGACAGTTCGGCAACCTATCACGCGAAGAGTTCTTTTTCGTGGCGATGATGTCGTGGTTCCATCTGACAGTGGAGAGCAATCTTCCGATCATCACAGATCTCCGCGCCATCGCCACAAGCCCCGAGCAGAGCCTCTTCAAGATCGCCCAACTCGTCGGACTACCTGCGCATGGACTATCGAGGAGCTATTTCGAGATTGCCGACGATATATCAACGGTACTTATCACCATCGAGACAAGCGTTCTTAACGATTCGAGTGCGGCGCGAGCTTTTTACGATGATACGGTGGTTACCAATAATCTGGCTAGAGCGATGAAGAATATCATCACCCACTGGTCCACCATTACGGGTCACGATGCCAAGGCCCCCAAAGTGGCGGTAAGATAAGTGCAAAGGGACAAGCTATGACTGCTGCCAACGAGAACAAATCGCGTGTACGTTTCCAGCCATTCGAAGATCTCGAATCGCCGTTCCTCGAACAAGGGCTTTTTACGGAGAGAGGCGAAGAAGAATGGGAGGGGCGTCTCGGCGCGCTGGAAGCGGAGAGTCCGTTTCTGCGCGGCTTTGAAGCGGCAATCAATGAGCCTGAGTTCTCGGATGAGTCAGCGTTGGCCGAAGAGGAACTGGGCATCATCGGACAGGACGATGAGCGAGCCCGAGTGAGAAACACACTGGCTGTACCATTTCGATGGATCTGCAGCATTGCGGTCCAGCGCCGGATCAAGACAGCCACAAAAGAACGCCTGACCGGTCTGGCAGATGCAGGCACAGGCGTTCTGATTTCTCCCTACCATGTCCTCACAGCCGCTCATGTGCTCCGCAGCGTTGAGCGGGACGCCCAAGGCGGCATAACCGAACGACATGAAGCGCAATTTGTCGCCGTCAAACCAGGACGCGATGCGAACAACACGCCATTTGGCACCATCGAGGCCAAGTCGTGGAGACTACATCCCAATTGGAACCCGGAATCGAACACCTGGGCCTTCGACTATGCAGTCATCACGCTGAAGGAGGCTGTGGGTAATCAGACGTTCAAAGGCTTGAAGGGCCAGCGCTTGTGCTTTTGGGATAGCAGCCAATGTGGCGCAAACACATCCCTGGACAATCTGCCTGCGGCGGTTGCGCGCAGGCTGGTGGGGGCGCAGGTGTTTACTGCCGGCTACCCCGCAACGGCGAAAGGTCAGATGTTGTGCTCGCTTGGCATCATCACAAGCGGCCAAGCCCAACAGGACGCTGTCCTGGTCCGTAACAACCGGGTTGAGGAATGGGCAAGAAGAATTAGCAACTTTTTCATTAACGCCGATGCGACAGAAGGCCAAAGTGGCTCGCCTGTTTGGGTCGTCGACAATGGCACCCGATACCTCATCGGGGTTCTGATTGATGCTGGCAAGAACTTCAACCATGTAATCAATCTGAATAGTGACGTAATGCGCCAAATCCAGAATTGGATCGGGAACGCGGCAGCTGGAGCGAAACCTCAAAACCTGTTGGATGAATCAGAACTATGGCGTGGAGAGGAGTTTGAGCCAGCCGAGGAAACGACAACCCCCAAACTGGTTCGACAAGCAGAGCAGGGATGGGTGGACGTCCTAAACGAAGAGATGACGGAGTGGGACGCAAACTGGGCACTTGACGAGGGCCAAGGCCCGCTACCCACGGATTTCAATCAGCCGTGGGTACCTATGGATGCCGAGGAGATGGCGGAAGAAGTCGCGCTGGAATATGACATGCCACCCATGACACAGGCAATCTCGGACGCGGTCGACCAGAAGGATTGGTCGCGCGTTCTGGAGCTGGCGATACAGGTGGGCTGGCACGACGAGAATCAGCTCACAAATCTGCTTTTCTTTAGTCGACATCCAGAGCGTAACCGCCGCAAGCTGGAGCCCAAAAAGAATAAAGAGGATCAAAAACCGGCCCAGGAATGGAGCCAAACCCTGATCAAGGAGGTCAGGCCAGCTATTCAGAAAGCAGCCGAGGACAGCAACCTCAAAGTATCGGGCGACCTTGTTGCGGAACGCGACCCGCTGTTGTCGGGCGAACAAGGGGCAAAGTTCAAGGAGGTCGTGGCCTGGGCAGCCAAAGAGGTAGACATAGACCCAGGTTTTCTGGCAGCAGTGCTGCTGGCCGAGGTAGGCAGCGCGTCTCCGTATCTCAGTTCCGGTGAGGTGCGTTCGTTTTTTACCGGCACGGATGACTTTTTTGCACAGAGGGTACAGCTGCGCGCCAACGTACCTGCCTTTGCCCAGGTCCATTTCGACAAAAGAAAGACGACAACGAGTATTAACGAGCACGGTCGGCAGGTTACTACAATCTCATTCAAAACGGGCAGGGATGCCACCCTGGCGACGGCGGTGTATTTGAAGTATGGCGAACTCAAGCTCCGCAGGGCAGCACAAAAGAACGGCGGGGATTTCGATGCGCTGCCTGTGGCAACTCGGTTCGGCCTGGTCCGCATCGCTATGGCGGCAGGCCACGGCGGGATCAGCCCAGAGGGT
>JADMIO011040754.1_pt1 | contig 15467 bp, 19 predicted proteins | sample 8958161 | NCBI WGS metagenome assembly JADMIO01 (sample SAMN16585339, study PRJNA669376) | soil metagenome | isolation source: Crop rotation soil | place: USA: Cullars Rotation, Alabama | collected 2011
GGCTTGAGGGTCTGGGACTCGGCACCGCGCGGCCGGGCATCGTGTATCTGGTGTTCACCCGCGACACCGACCCGTTCCGGTTCACTCAGAACGTCCCGCAACCGCCCGACATCGTGTTCGTCGGCACGATCATCCCGCGGGCGCTGTTCGACCTCGACCTGGACGACGACCCGGAACCGACGAGCCGCTATGGCTCCTCCAACCCCTTCGGCTCCCCATCCATCAATGGGGAAGCCAACTGGGCCGAAGTCGCCTACGCGCTCATCACTGATGTCGAAAAAGGACTCGGCCTCGACGACGACCTGATCGACCTCGACTCGCTGGTCGCGAGCGCCAAGACGATCGCGGGCGAGGGCCGTGGCGGGTCGCCGGTCTGGGAGGACGGGACGCCGGTCGAGGACATGCTGGACGAGTGTATGCGCCACTGCAACGGGGCGCTGTTCGTGTCCCCGACGACCGGCAAGCTCACGATGGCGCTGGCGCGGGGAGACTACGACCCGGACGACCTCGATACCGTCACCGTCTCCACCGCCTCGGATCTTCAGGTCACCCGCCCGAACTGGGGTGGCGTCGTCAACTCCGTCACCATCAAGTACCGCGAGTTTTTCTTCGGCGTTCCGGGTCCGGTCGATGAAGTCTTCGGACCGGTACGCTTTCCGAAGAACGGCCTGGTCCGCTATCAGTCGGGCGGGCGCAACATCACCGATGTGTCGGTCCACAATGAGACAACCGCCGCCGATCTGACCGAAGGCGTGGATTACCTCATCGCCGACGCAGACGCCGGGCTCTTTACGCTCATCCGAGGGACGACGCTCCGCGACCGCGACACCATCACCATCACCTATACCGGGACTCAGGGGACGTTCGGGTTCCGGGATGCGGTGGCGAAAGATCAAGACCTCGGCTCGATCCAGATTGATGGACTGCGGGAGCAGCAGGAAGACTACTCGTTTCTCACCTCCCCCGTGTCGGCCAACGGCAAGGCGTCTGAGCGGCTGAACCAATTGAGCAAGCCCTTAGCGCAAGCGACGTGGACGGAGGATCGCCACGGGTATGCGGTCAAGCCGTTCGACGTGCGCAAGGTGACCTGGGCACCGTTCGGGATGTCGGAGGTTCCCTTCCGCATTCTGGAGGTGGACTACGGGACGCTGGAGGATGGGCGGGTCCGCATCTCGGCGGTCGAGGATGTGTTCGCCACCGAAGTGTTGCCGAGCGGGACGGGGAGTGGGATTGGGACGCCGAGCTCGCAAGCCCCCGCCATGGCGATTAGCTGCGGCGATGGTGGGGATGTGGTGCGAATCGAGTTGTTTGCCGGGGACACGTCCTACAGCATCGAGCTGTGGCAGGCCGACGACGAGGACGGCACGAACGCGGCGTTGGTGGATACCTACGTCGGGACCACGACGTTCGTTGATGATCCGCCGGGTACGTCACATCGGGCGCGGTTGGTCAGTCCTGCCACCTTGCCGGGGCCGTACACACCATGGATTACCTGCGATCCCTCGGGCACCAACCCGACGCCGCCGACCTGCATCCTGCCCACCTGGGTGGATCTGGTCACGCAGGGCGACCCAGAGGGTACGCTGGAGACGGTGATTACCGACCCCCAGCACCGAGTCCTGCAAGTCATCTTCATTGCCCAAGTCCCCGGCGACACCGAGTTGGACGGCGAGGTATTCGTGGAGCCGCCCTATAACGCGGCGGTGGAAGTCTTCGCGGGGCAGACCTCGCACATCATCCGGCGCATCGTCTACGTCACCTGCGACGGGACGCAGACCACCAACTCGCAGACGTTCGACTTCACGATACCGGACGATACGCCCGGCACTCCGACACTGACGAGTGCTCCGTACCCGATCCTCACGCACGCGGCAGGAAGCGCGATGCTGGGGCGCACCGACGTGGGGGCGGCGTGGACGGAGCTTGGCTGGCAGGTCGAGCGCAAGCGGGTGACGCTGCTACCGGGAACGATCCGGGGCCATGCCTCGGTCTACCTCACCTCCTGTCCGGTGGGGACGTACCTCGCGTGGCGCTACTCCAAGGATGACGGCGCGACATTCCTGCCGATTGACGGGGTAGACGGGCCCAAGATCGCGGTGGACTCCACCAACATCCCCACGACGCCGTTCACGCTGGTGGGGGTGGCGGTGCCGATTGCCGAAGACGCACAAGGCGAAGTGCTTGTGGCGGCGGGAACCGTGGGAGGGACGGGGACCGGCGACATCATCCTCGACCAAATCGAGGCGCAGGCTGAGTTCGAGGGCGTGGTCGCGGAGCCCGACCCACCCGACTCCGACCCGCAGCCGCCACCGGAGAACCCGGCCTGCGAGGTCATCGCGTTCGACCTGAGCGGATACACGGACATCGCAGAGATGGAAGGAACGGGTCTCTGGATCTTCGATGACAACACCGACGAGGTCGGCGGGACGGTCACATGGACGCTCGACGCGACCCACACGACGACGAGCAGCAAGGCCATCCATGCGGCGTTTAGTGATCTCCCGGACGGGAATTACACTCTCGTGTTCGGCTTCGCCGCCCACGCGACCGGACTGACGCCGGGCAAAGTCTATCAGCCGGTGAACGATGTCTACCGCTCATCGGTATCGGGCTATACCTGGGTGGACGGTGATGGGAACCCGACCGCCGACGAGTTCATCACCAACGTCGCAGACCCGTTCACGGTGGATGAAAACGGGGAGGTCACGTTCCTCATCGTGTTCAATATCGACATCGTGAGCGTCCCCGGTGCGCTTGACGACTCGGCCCCGTTCTGGATTGACGGCATCCGCCTCGTCACCCCGGCCTGCATCACTGACGATCCAGACGACATCCCCAACGACGGCGATCCCACTGTGGGCGACCTCTACTTCGTGGAGCCGTTCGACGAATGACCGGCACCAAGTGGTGGGTCCAGGACGTGGGTGACGGGACCATCACCCTCATCGCCAGCCTCACCGGCATGGAGGGGACCGGCTGCTACCAGTTCTCCCTGCCGACCACGGGCGACTCCTGCATCCTGGAGTACCCCAAGGTCACCGGCTTTCCCGCGGTTCCCGGTGGCGTGTCTGGGGGTAACGGGCCGTTCGGGATCGGTGACGGGTTCTGCATGGGGTGGACGAATCAGGTTCCGGCAGGCGACCCGACGGGTGCGTACACGCTCCGCTATCTCCAGATCCTGAGCACACCCGACCCGACGACGAGTGCTCCGACGCCCACGGGCTACTTCGCCGACCCGGACGTATCGAGCGGCGGCGACGGGTCTATCGGGAATCCGTGGAGCGTCACGCATGCCTTGACCACGAGCATCCCGGCAGGAAGCACGATCTGGATACGGGCCGGCAACGTACCGGGGGCGATCCTGCCGACCATCGACGGCGCCTCGGGGAACCCCATCATCGTCCGCTCCTATCCCGGTGAGCACGTCCACTTCACCGGGCACATGCTGACGACCGACTGCACCTATACCCGTTTCATGTTCCTCGAAATCGCCGCGACCAATCCGGCGAGCGATGGGAGCATCGGCGCGTTCGTCAACAGCGTGGGCGTGGAGTTCGTGGGCTGCGTGGTGCATGACGCGGGGCACACCGGCATCGGGGCGTGGGACGAAAACTCGGGCGGGCGCTACATCGACTGCATCGTCTACCAGAACGGGACCAGCACCAACCTGGATCACGGGTTCTACGTCAACTCGAATAGCGGGACCAAGCTGTTCGACAACTGCATCGTGTACAACAATCTGGCCTACGGGTTCCACCTCTGGAGCTCGCAGGACATCCAGAACGTCACCATCTCACGGTGCGCGAGCATCGACAACGGCTACGGCAATCCGTTAGGGGCCGCTGATTTCTTCGCGGGCTCTGCCGACTCGTCCAGTCGTATCGTGAGCCTCACGCTGAGTGACTGCCTCACCTGGCGGGCGGACCGCTCCGAAATCTCCGTCGAGCTGGGACGCAGGAACAGCCAGCAGCACGGGACGCTCACGCTCGCAGGCAAGTGTCGGTTCCTCGGTGTGGTGAACCTGCATAACGCGGACTGGACTTCGATTGTCCAAGGGCCGGACGTGCGCACCATCTCGGCGAGTCAGTCTGTCCCCAACGAGGTATTCGTCTTTCCAAGCATCGTCACCCCCAAGTACGGTCACGTCCACATCTACAACGGAGCAGAAGCAACGGACGTAGACGTGGACCTGTCCACGATTCTGGCTAGCGGGGACGCGTACAACGTCTACTCGGCGTTCGACCCCTTCGGCTCTCCGGTGCTCTCGGGCACCTATGCCGGTGGTTCGGTCGCGTTCCCGATGGACGCCATCACCTCGCCCACCATCATCAACGGGGGCGCGGAGATTACACCGGGCCCCGAGTTCGGCAGCTTCATCGTGAAGGGGCCGGACACGGACAGCGAATCCGCCCCACCCGACTTCGACGACACCCGCGCGCCGATTCTGGAGTACGGGCTCGACGCCTCGACGGGTGAGTTCGTCTGGAAGACGCGCACCGATCCTGACGCCCACCCATCGGAAGACCCCGACCCCACGCCCACGGAGCACTACCGGGCCGCAGCCAACTTCGGGACGCTCACCGATTGGAAGATCGAGGCCAAGCTGGCCCTCGACGGCACCGGTTCTCTCAGCGTCTACCGGGGGAACGAAGGCGAGGACTACACCCAGGTCGTCAGCTACACCGGCCCCTTGGGCTACAACGCGACCTATCCGGGTTGGCTCCGGATCGGGCTCGAGAAGGCGGCCTAGTGGCGAACCACAACGTGTTGTTCGACAATCTCAAGATCGGCCCGTTTGGGAAGCTGAGTCTGGTGGACCCCCGCGGTGTCCCACCGGGCACCGGAGGGGGAGGGCCGGTCGAGCCGCCTAATCCGATTGTCGGGAACCGGATGTACGGGCTCACCGGGATACCGGCCTCAGGGTTCGGACCGTTCACCGGCACCGTCCAACAGATTACGCCCAGCAACGCGACCAGCCTCATCTCGACGGCGCGAGCGCATGGGCTGAAAATCCTCGGCCACTTGGCGTGGGGCGAACATGAATACTGGGGGAATCCGTTCAGCCTGTCGGCGTACATCGCGCAGAAGCAAAAGCTGGTGTCGATCCCGGCGGTGTACTCGGCGATCCTCCAGGCGATCGAGGACGACATCCTGTACGACTACGTGTTCGACGAGCCCACCCGGACCGACCGCTACGGACGAGTGGTGACCCGCACCGAGTTGCAGGCGATGGTGGACGACAGCAACGAGAAGTTCCCCGGTATCCGTACTTATATCCGCGTCGCTCCGTCGAATTGGTCGGGCGGACACATGACGGGCCTCACCGGGCTGTGGGCGCAGTACAAGGCGAACCGGGGCGACGTGACGGACTTCCGGGATACTGAGGTGGAAACAGCCCAAGACCTCAATCACCAGCTCTTGCTCGGCATGAACGTCCAGCACTTCAACTCCGGGAACACCGCAGCGGAGAACGGGCCAGCCAACTGGATCACCCCGGCCCAGTTCGAGGAGTGCGGGGGCGTCCTAGCCGATGCGGACTCTGCCACGGTAGACGGGATGATGTGTTGGGACGACCAGACCACCTGGATCGAACAGTCGGGAATGATGGCGGTTGTGACAGCGGTAGGAGAGCAGTTTGCGTCGAACGATCCCTAGCGCTAGATTGTAGGGGTCGGAAAAATCTAGCCGGGCCTCTAGTGCCCCGTTTCCCAGTCTTGGGAGACGGGGCCTTTTGCTATGCCCAGAGGATGACCGATGGCGGATTACCCGGTACTTCCAACGCACCCGTGGAGCCCGAATAACCCGGGCGGGATGTACTTCCTGCATCCCTCCACTGGCGTCTGGACGAAAGTGACGGGCACCCCCTCCGAGGGGATGGTGCCGACCTACCAGGCCGACGGGTCCATCGCGTGGGGCTCGGGTGCCGGGGCTGGTGGGCATTACGAGCCACTGGTGGCGGACGGCGAGATCGTGTTCGCTGACGGGGACATTGTCATGGTGTTCGTGGAGGACTGATGGCGAACATCGAAACCATCCTCGCCCCGTTCTTCGGTCAGGTCGCCTACTTCGCCAACACCGACCCGTCGCTCGACCCCGACAACCTCGTCTCCAAGCGCAAGCTCTGGGTCAAGACCGACACCGACACGCTCGCCAGTGTCGCGTCCATCCTCGGTATCTACATCCGCAACGAGGACAACGACGGCTGGTTGCCCATCTTCGTGGCGGCCAGCTACGAACCGCTCGACGCCGAACTGACCTCCATCGCCGGCCTCACCTCGGCCGCGAACAAGATCCCCTACTACACCGGCTCCGGTACGGCCGCGTTGGCAGACTTCACCGCCGCCGGCCGGGCACTGGTCGATGATGCGGATGCCGCGGCACAGCGGACGACGTTGGGGCTCGGCACCGTCGCGGTCGAGGCCACCCCGCTCGCACTGAGCAAGGGCGGCACGCATACCGACATGTCAGCCACGGGTGGGGCTGGGCATGTGGTCAAGCAAAACTCCTCGGGTGGCGACTTCACGACTGGAACACTCGTGACCGCCAACGTGGGTGACGACCAGATCACCTACGCCAAGATCCAAAACGTTTCCGCCACCGACAAGCTGCTGGGGCGCTCCACCGCAGGCGCGGGGGATGTGGAGGAGATCACCTGCACCGCGTTCGGTCGTTCGCTCATCGACGACGCCGCAGCCAGCAACGGCCGCACGACGCTGGGGCTCGGGACCGTTTCGACGCTGGACAGCGACACGGATACGACGCTCGCAGCCAACAGCGACGCCAAGGTGGCGACCCAGAAAGCCACCAAGGCGTATGTCGATGCCGCCGTCGCAGGGGGTGTGGCGGACGGCGACAAGGGCGACATCACGGTGTCGTCTACGGGTACGGTGTGGACGATCGACAACGGCGTGGTGACTGGGGCGAAGATCGCCAGCAGCGCAGCTCTCGCGGGGAGCCCGACGACCACGACGCAATCGGCCGGCGACAACTCCACCAAGATCGCCACCACCGCCTACGCCGATGCGCTGGTCTCCAATACCGCGTACAACGCCACGTCGTGGGATGGCGTCAACGCGATTGCGCCCAGCAAGAACGCCGTTCGCGACCAGTTGGAATTGCTCGCACCTCTGGCATCCCCGGCCCTGACCGGCAACCCGACGGCTCCTACGCAGTCAGCCGGGAACAACAGCACCCGAGTGGCGACCACGGCGTATGCTGACGCCCTCGTCTCAGATACGGCCTATAACGCGACCTCGTGGAACGGGGTGACGGGCATCGCCCCGAGTAAGAACGCGGTGCGCGACGAGATCGAGCTCCGCGCCACCCTCGCCTCTCCGACGTTCACCGGCACCCCCGCTGCCCCCACGGCTGCCGCGACGGTCAGCACGACCCAGCTCGCCACCACCGCCTTCGTCACGGCGGTCCGCAAGTTCGTCCGCACCCGGCGGACCACCACCAAGAACTTCACCGGCACCACGTTCGACTTCATCACCTGTGATACCGATGACGAAGACGGCAGCGCGATGCACGACACCGGCTCCAACACCGAGCGGCATGTCGCGCCCGAGGCCGGGCTCTACCAGTACGAAGCGCACTTCGTCACCAACTCCATCGGTGGCGCGGGGGTGATGAACTATTACGTCTGCAAGAACGGCAACACCGCCACGGAGATCGTGCGGAGCCACGAGCACAACAACTACAACACGGGGTTCGACCAGACCTTTACCGGCATCCTGAAGCTGGCGGCGAACGACTACCTCGTCCCGGCGATGAAGAACACCGTGAACTTCACCCTCGCCGCCGACTTCACGTTCACGATGGTGCGGATCGCATGAGCACCTACCAGTGTTGCGTGGTGCCGTCGTGGAATCCCTGGATCGTCAATTCCAAGGCGACCGACCAGTCCGTCATCAACTCGGCGGTGCTGGTGGACTGCAACATGCTCACGGCCTCCCTTGCCGCGCAGACCAAGTACCGCGTATGGGGCGAGGTGTGGTTCGACACCACCGCGGCCGCGGACTTCAAGTACACCTTCGTCGGTCCCGCCTCCCCTACGCTGGTACGCGGCCTCATCCACAGCGCGATCCCAGGTGCGGCCTTGACCCTGCCGACCCCGCTCACGGCGTATCCCAGCGCCAGCGGGGTGTCGCTGGTGGGCACCGGGACGACGGGAGGCTACCTGCTCTACTCGTTCACCATCCACAACGGGGCGAATGCAGGGACGTTCGCGTTCCGCTTCGCGCAGAACACCGCGACTGCCGACACGGGCGCGATTGTGCGGGCCGGGTCGTACATGAGCTACGGACTGGCGGCATGAGCGAACCCATCAGCGTCCCGCGTTGGGCCGTGGTCGCGGCCCTGGCGGCGTCGGCCCTGCTCTCTCTCGGCATCAGCCTCGGCGTCAAGGCGGAAGCGCAATCGAGCTTCAACGTCACGGTGGACTATCGGCTCTGCCGGATCGAGAAGGCCCTCAACATCTCACCGTGGCAAAGCTGCTACCTCGAGACGCGCCCATGAGCGAGGCCGGGAAGTCCATGCTGGGCTACTTCATCGCCGGGGTGATGACGGTGGGTGCCATCGTCCTCGCGGCACTCGGCGTGTCGTTCAACTGGGAATTGGCCGGGGTGTTCTTCGCGGGCTTCCTGTTCTCCGGCCTGCTCATCGACTTCGACCATTTCAAGGCGGTGCTCGACAAGCTCCCGTTTCTCAAGAAGTCGAACGATGAGCCCTAGTCGCCGGGTCTACCTCGGGGTCGCGCTCGCGCTGCTCTGCATCGTGGGCATCGGGACGTGCTCGGCGCAGTTAGCCCCGGCTGGTCCGACTCCAGGTGTCCATGGCGTCTTGTTCGTGGCGGAGATCCCGGCGCAACCGAATTACGAACGCTGGTATCACGCGATGGAACGTTGCACGGGACTGCGAGGCGATTTCAGGCGGGTACGATGGTACGTGACACCGGCCCCGTGGAGCGATGGGATGCATGGGACGGCGATGACCTACGGGCTCTACCAGGGGCGGCACCGCATCGTACTCAACCTGCCGGAAGTCCACGACAGCACGCTGGTGAGCCACGAGATCGTTCACGACCTCTTGGACACGCACCACATCCAGCCGAACACCGCGCACCCAGCGCCGTACTACGGACCGGGGGGCTGCTCGGAGGAGTACCACGTTCCGTGATCTGGCGGTGGTGGCTCGCCTTTACGCAGAAGCTCGTGAACGAGTTCTACGCGCGTCGATATGAGGAAAGCAAATGACGTGTAAGGGCTGTGGCGCAACCTGCAAATGCAAGTGCTCATGCAAGCGGCTCATAGTGAGGGATGGCGGCGGCAAGGTCATCGCCCGCGTCAAGCCCGGTGGCTCGTTCGTGGTTGACGCCACCACCTACACGCTCCCCCAAGCCGACGGCGACGACGGTCTGCCGCCAGCCGCCTAGATGCGCCCCCTGCCCATCGTCTACCTCGTGGTGAACGGCGTCGTGGTGATCTACAACCCGCGCCCGCTCCACTGGTGTACCACATGAGGCTGGATGAGTGGTCGCGCAAGATGGCAGCGATGCCCACCGTGGGGATTGCCGGTGAGTTATTCCACCTCGAACTCAGAAAGAGGGGACGGCGGCGCGTCTATCTGTGGCATCCCCGGTGGAGCCTGCACGGGCACGGACGGACGCTGCCCGAAGCCGAGATGCAGATGCGCCATGAGGCCGATGTGGTCGCGACCGTGTTTGAGCGGAACCCGAGCCCCATGGACTCGGACGCAACCGACATGCTGCGGTACATGCAACGGGTAAGGCTCCCCGCTGCTCCGTGCCGCTGTGACACCTAATGCCGATGGACTTCGGGATGGGGCCGTCAGAAGACGAGCGCGAAAAGCTCGACGAGTGGGAAGAGAGCGAGGGAGACGTCTCTTTTCTCCCCGACACGCTCCACGAAGAGTGGGTGCCCGAACCCGTCGAACGCTGGCCCGGTGAACACATGGCCGGCCCCCTCTACGAGCTGCTGCGGGATGCGATCGACGGTGAGGACGAGGACGACGAGGAAAGCGAGTCATGACGTGGGGTTGTTCCGTCGCGGACAAGAGGACGACGAGACACCCGAGCGCGTGCCCTTGGATGATGCCCGCGACTTCAACCTGTCGGACGGCCAGCGTCGCGCCCGCAACCTCACCGACACGAAAGAGCAGATGAAACGAGTCCATGACGAGATGTTCGGCCCCAACAGCGAGCTCGCCAAGTATGCCGCGAAGCTCCGGTACGTGAGGGTGCGGCGTGAGCGATAGCGTGGTGGAGATGTTGCGGCTGGAGGGCGGGCCCGAGGACGGCAAGGAAGTGTTTGCGACCAGGAGTGACGACCGCTACTTCCCCTCCCTCGCGTGGGTGGACCTGCTCCACCACTACCACCGAGTGGGGGATGCGCTGGTGTACCAGGGAGTGGTAGACCGTGCCACCGACTAACACGTTCGGCCTGACGCCGGAACTCTACGAGCATGTGAAGGCGTCCGAGCACCTGATGTGCAAGCCGTACCTCGACCCCGTGGGGCTGCCTACGATCGGATACGGACACAGGGTGGCGTCGATGGACCACCCACCGATCACGGCGGCCGAAGCCGTGGTGATGTTGGGCGACGACCTCGCCCGGTTCCGCGACATGGCGCTCCGACTGTCGCCGGGATTGAAGGACGAACCGGAGCGTCGCTGTGCCGCCATCGTGGATTTCTGCTTTAACGCGGGCGGCAATGCCTACGCCAAGTCGGTTTTGCGGCTGCGGGTGAACGAAAAGAAGTGGCCCGAAGCGGCCGAGCAGATGCGGCGCTGGGTGTACGGCACGGTGCAGGGCGAGAAGGTGGTACTGCCGGGGCTGGTGAAGCGCCGCGCGGCCACCGCCAAGTGGCTCGAGGAAGTCTCAACAACCCCATAGGAGGAATCATGTTTCTGCAAGACCCGCAACCCGCCTCGCTGCTGGAGGCCGTACAGCTTGCACTCGTCCCCGCTATCGCCTGGGCTTCGTCCAAGGCGTATGACGGCCTCAAGCACGCCGTCAGCTGGTACGACAATCTCCCCGCGACCATCCACGCTATCGCGGCCCCGCTGCTCGCCTTCGGTCTGGGCTGGGTCTGCACCCATGCCGGCGTCGAGGCGATCACGGACATCCACGGCTGGGGCGCTGGAGCCATCGGTGGCCTCGCAACCGCGCTCATCAATCAGGGCGTGTTCCGGGGAAAGAAGGCTGCGGCGTGAAGTACTTGCTGGCTCTGTGCGCTGTACTCTGCGTCGTCACTCCGGTGGCGGCGCAGCAGGACGTGCGGGATACCGTGCTGGCGACGCCCGTCGTCACGACATCGGGGAAAGTCGGCACCGACTACACCCACGCCACCATCGGGACGGTGATCTTCAAGGTACGCCGCGACTCGCTGGTGGTCCCGTCCGATACGGTGGCGATCCACGACACCGTGACGAAGGTGGTCCACGATACGGTCTGCCGGGCGGGATGGACCTGCACGCCCCCGGCTGCACCCCCGCCACCTCCGCCCCCGCCCCCGAGTAATCGCGTCGGCTTCTACGTCTCCCCCTCTGGCTCGGGGTCTACCTGTAGCCAGTCGTCCCCGTGTGCGCTCAGTACGGCGATCGGGAAGACGGGGATGGATACGGTGTGGATGCGACAAGGTAGTTACCCCGGCTTCACGCTGACGACGGCGAACAGGGTCGTGCGTGCGTATCCCGGTGAGCGGGTGACGATCAAGGGGCCCATTGGCCAGCGAGCGACGAACGGGGTGATCTGGGGCCTGGAGGTCGTCAGCAACAACGGCGACGGCATCAACGCGAGCGGGGTGGGATCGAAGCTCATCAACAACGTGATTCACGATGCCGAGCACCAGGGCATCGGGATGTACTGGAATACGCAGGGCGGCGAAATCTCGGGGAACATCGTCTACAACAACGGCTCGGTGACCAACAAAGACCACGGCATCTATTTCAACAGCCGCGGCCCAACCCCGCTCTTACTCACCGATAACGTCGTGTTCGATAACTGGGCCTACGGGATGCACGCTTACTCGTCCACGCCGGGCGACCTCGCGGGCCCGTTCGTGCTCGATGGAAACGTGACCGGATGGACGGGACTCGATGACGACGCTTCCGCTCTCCTGATTGGCGGGTCACGGGTGGGCTCAGTGACCATTACGAATCATCGGGCCTGGAAGATGGTCGGCTACATCGCGGCCGATATCGGGCGGAAGGTGGACAGCTATCCCAACGGCACGGCCAGCGTCAGCGGGATCTTTGTCGGCACACCGGGGCTGGCGGTGAGCCGCTTCAGTTCGGCCGCGACCAGTGGTGCCCAGAACCTCGCGACGGCTCCCAACGATGTACAGGTGCGACCGAACAAGTGGGAGCCGGGCCGGGCCAACGTGACAGTGTTCAACGGCTCGGGGGCGAAGCTGGTCATGGTCAACCTGTCGTCGGTCGTAAAGGTGGGCCAGTCCTACGAGGTGCGGTCGGTCTGCGACCTCTGGGGAACACCAGTGGCTAGCGGGACGTATGCCGCGCCGATCCTGGTTCCGATGACGGCGATTCCCGCGCCAGTACCACAGCGGGCACCGAAGCGCCAACCGCCTCCGTGCGGGGGTGCGTTCGGCGTGTTCCTGGTGACGGCCAAGTGAGCCGCTGGCTTCTGCTCGCCGTCATGCTGTCGCTCAACAGTATCGCGGCAGCCCAGACCTCCGTCGTCTCCTGGGGGCCGGACACCACCCGCGACAGCATCTACGCGGGGACCATCACCACCACCGTCCGCAAGGACACGACGCTCCGGCTCGGGCTACCGAAGCTCCAGGGTGTCGCGTTCGGCGCGGCCAACCTACTGAACAACGACTACTGCGGGGTGATGACGCTCTCCCAGGATGGGGTGGCGTCGGACAACATCCTCGCCAAGATCGCCAAGGCGCGTACCTGCAAGGTCAAGCTTCTGCTCAACCCCGCTGGGGGAGGGCATAGCCGCTACATCACCAACGGGAAGTGGGACGAGGCGAAGTTCCGCGCCAAGATCAACGCGCTCAATACCCCGGCTATCCGAGCCGCAGTAGCTCAAGCTGTGGCGGATGGAATCATTGTCGGGGCGTCGGTGATGGACGAGCCGCAGCAGGAGGACGCACCGGGGAACGAGGAAAAGTCGTGGGGACCGCACGGGTGGATGACCAAGGCAAAAGTGGACGGCATGTGCGCCTACGTCAAAACCATCTTCCCGACGCTCAACGTGGGCGTGGTGCATGATGCGTCCAAGTTCTATCCCGAGACGAGGTATGCAATCTGCGACTTTCTGGGCAGCCAGTATCGGGAGAGTAAAGGCGACGCCGAGACCTTCGCCAAGCAGGGCAAGGCGTTTACCGACGCGTCCAAGATGGCGCTGGTGTTGATGCTCAACTACCCCCACGGCGGGACACCGAAACAGCCGTGCCCCAAGTTCGATGACGACAACGACAACCTCTGCCCCATGACCCCGGAGCAGGTCAGTCAACGAGCCCGGATCTTCGGCAAGTACGCCTGTGCCATCAGCGGGTTCCAGTATGTGGAGGCGATGTTCGACGAGCCGCCCTACATCGCGGCCTTCAAGGCGACGGCGGACGCGTTAGCGAAGCTACCGGGCAAGCCGTGTCGGAGGACGGGATGAGTCCCTACTACCCGCCTGACTACGACGAACCGACGCACTACTACTGCCCGAACTGCAAGGCGACCTACGCGGTGCCGCGCGTCACGGTGTCGTGTCTGGTGCTGCATCAGCCCGGTTCGTGTTGCCACTACGGCGAGCGGCGGATTGACGGCGACGATTTGCGCGACCCCATCACACCCGAGCAGCTAGCGGAGTGGGGCCGGACCCTGACGGGTGGCGACACCTCGCAGATGGTGGACGGATGAAATACGTCCCGTGGGTACTCCTGCTGGTGGTCGCGGTGCTCTACGGCAAGGGGTGCGCGGACGCAGGGAAGCTGGCCGCCGAAGTGAGGGCGCACGAGCGGACGATTGATTCGCTCTTCGCGAATGCCGAACGGGTCGATACGCAGTACGTCACCGACACCGCGACCTTCACGAAGTGGCGCGACCGCTGGCATACTGTCGTGGACAGTCAGTACATCACCGACACGGTGTGGGTCAAGCAGGCGCTCGTTACGGCGGACTCGACCATCCACGCCTGTAGCGTGGCGCTCGAAACCTGCGAGCACCGGGTGGCGGTGCGCGACAGCATCATCTCACAGCAAGACTCGCTGGTCACTCTCCTCAAGAAACAGAAGCCGTCACGGTTCGGCTGTGTGGTCGGCGCGACCGGCTCCGACAAAGGCGTGCGCCCCGGCGTCGCCTGCGGGTTCCGCGTTACACGGTAGGCTCCTCGTCCCACGGGGGTTTTCTGTCCGGCAAACCGATTGATCCGGCACTGTCTGAAAAGCGTCGCGCCAAGTGGGCCGACCCAGAATATCGAGCAATGATGCTCGCCTCCCCCAATCGCCAGAAGGCGTTTAATCAAATCGCAGCATCGGGCCGTGCGGCAGCGGTGAAGCGTGTTAGAGGTAAAGAACACGCGCACACGGCCAAGGCTACGGTCAGGCCTTCCATGCGCGAGCTCGCCTGGGCCGCTGGCTTTCTAGAGGGCGAGGGCCACTTCCGACCACGAAGCCAGATCACCGCCGTGCAGGTAGACATGGAGCCGCTAAACCGACTGCTGGCCCTCTTCGGCGGCTCTATCCGGCAGCACACCAAAGAGGGAAATGAGGAGGGATGGAGGGCGAGCCACTGCTGGTGCGCATCTGGGGCCCGCGCGCGTGGCGTGGCCCTTACTCTCTTTCCGCTCATGAGCGTGCGTCGTCAGAATCAGATACGGGGGATGATCGCTCATGCCGGCTAAGAAGCAGTCGGTGGTCATAGCGATCACCAGTGACCACCACACTGGCAGTACCCTGGGGTTGTGCCCCCCGGAAGGGTGCCGTTTGGATGATGACGGCGCCTACAACCCATCCAAGGCGCAGCGCTGGCTCTGGGGTAACTGGGTGGACTACTGGGAGACGGTGAAACGGATTGTAGCGGAGCAGAAGGCGGAGCTCCGCTGCGTCTACAACGGCGACCTCTCGGAAGGCGACCACCACGGTACGTCGCAGATCATCTCCCGCAACCCGGAGCCCGCCGCCTATGTGAGCGACCGGGTGTTCAGCGTGCCGCTCGACCTCAACCCCGCGCGCCAGTTCGTGGTCCGGGGCACCGAGGCGCATGTCGGGCCGTCCGGGGCGACCGAGGAAGCATGGGCCCGACGGATGAAGGCGGAGCGCAACCCGGAAACGAAAACGTGGTCCTGGTGGCATCTGCGGTTCGAGGTGCATGGCACGCGGTTTGACTTCCAGCATCACGGACGGTCGGGCGGCAGGCCGTGGACCCGTGCTGGTGTCGTTGGGGCGCTCGCAGCCGAAATCTTCTACGAGCACGCCCGCTGCGG
>JADMIO011281691.1_pt1 | contig 15465 bp, 11 predicted proteins | sample 8958161 | NCBI WGS metagenome assembly JADMIO01 (sample SAMN16585339, study PRJNA669376) | soil metagenome | isolation source: Crop rotation soil | place: USA: Cullars Rotation, Alabama | collected 2011
GACCGGGACGGAGTTGGAGACAGAGACGGGCTCGGGGACGGGGACGGGGACGGGCTCGGGGACGGGGACGGATCCGGTTTCGGCGAGAGCTTCGCCAGCCCGAAGTCGAGCACCTTCACGGTGCCGGCCGGGGTCACCATCACGTTCGCGGCCTTGATGTCGCGGTGCAGGATGCGGTGCTCGTGCGCGGCGACCAGCGCGTCGGCGACGCCGAGGATCCAGCGCAGCCCGGTCGCGAGCGGCGGCGCGCCCGCGGTCAGCGCGGCCGCCACCGTCTGGCCCTCGACGAGCTCCATCACGAGCAGGTCGCGGCCGTCGATGCTGTCGATGTCGTAGAGCGTCACGACGCCGGGGTGCGGCACCGCCGCCGCCGCCTTCGCCTCGCGCAGCATGCGCGCCTTCCGCTCGGGATCGAGCGCCATCGCCGCCGGCAGGAGCTTGATCGCGACCGCGCGGTCGAGCCGCTGATCGCGCGCGCGCCACACCTCGCCCATCGCCCCCTTGCCCAGGAGCGACACGAGCTCGAAGTGGCCGAGGCGGTCGCCGGCGATCACGCCGCGCGATTGTACCCAGCAGGTTGCGCCCGGGCGGCGCCCGTGGCGTATTCAGACCATGCGCCTCCCGCTCGCGATCCTCCTCGGACTCTCGCTCGCCGCCTGCCGCGCCCCGGTCAAGAAGGACCCGTACGCGCCGCGCCCCGACGACGTGGCGACGGTCCTCACCTGCTGCGTCGTCGTCGACGCCGCCGGCAACCCGACCTACTCGACGGTGAAGGAGGAGCAGTGCCCCGAGGAGAACCGCAACTCCCTCGACACCTGCGACCTCGGGCCCGGCGAGACGCCGCGCCCGCAGTAGCCCTGCGACTGCGCGCTCGCTGACGCTCGCGTCGCGCGCAGGGCGAACGGTGGGTGTCACTCGGGGGGCGCTGCCACTCGCGGGGGGGTCACTCGGGGACGAGCTGCAGCGCGATCTCGAACGACGCGTCGGTGGGCTCGCCGTCGGCGTCCTTCGGGATGTCGAAGCGCCAGTTGCCCATGAGCCCGGTGATGCAGCCGTCGAGCTCGGGGTCGAAGCCGGTCGCCTTCGGGCTGACCGTGCGGCCGCTCTCGTTGACGGTGAACGCGAGCTTCACCTTGCCGCGCGCCGTCGGGTCGCGGAGCAGGATCTGCTTCTGGCACCGCTTGATGCCCGCCAGGTACGCGCTCATGATCTTGCGATAGACCATGTCGGGCGTGAGCGACGAGTCGTCGAACGACTTCTTGTCGGTGACCGAGATGCGGCCGGTCGGCACGCGCTCCTGACGGTCGGGGCCCGACGCGCTGACCGGTCCACCTGGCCCCTCGACGCCCGGCCCGGTGCTCGTGCCGACCCGCGGATCGCCGCCGCCGCGCGTACCGCGGCCGGTCGTGCCGCCGCCGATCTCGGCCTTCGCGCCGCTCGCCGCGACCTCGTCGAGCTGCGTGCCGAGCTCGGAGCCCGGCTTGCGCCGCTCCATGCCGCCCGCGAGCCCGGTCGCGTTCGAGCTGTCGTCGGAGAACAGCATGTCGGCGTAGCGGACCGACTCCTCCTGCAGCGCGACCGCATCCGAGGCGTCGCGGCTCGGCTTCTCCGCCGTGCCACCGGTGGCCGCCGGCTTGTCGGGCTTCGGCGTCGACGGCTTGTCGGGCTTCGGCGCCTCGGCGGGCGCCTTCGCGCCGGTGTCGGCGGCCGCCGGCTCCTGCGGGAGCTGGAAGTCCTGGACCACGTACTCCTCGTCCTTGAACGTCGCCTTCGCCGCGACCTCGGCGAGGTTGCTGCCGGTGTCGGGATCGTTCACGAGCACCGCGTACAGCATCAGGCCGAAGTGGATCGCGAGCGAGCTCGCGACGATCACCGACAGCCGCGGATCGATGCGATCGACGAACGTGCCGCGCACCGAGTGCGGCAGCTGCGGCCGCGGCTGCACCGGCGGCGCGCTCACGAACTGGAACAGGAGCGTCAGCTCGCCGAGCGAGATCTTGCCGCGCGCCTGCGACGACAAGGGCAGGCTCCAGTGGTCCTCGTGGCGCACCGCGCCGCCGGTCTTGGCCTGCTCGAGCGTGAGCACCTTGTCGCCGTCGGACAGGCGCCCGTCCATCTTGCTGGTGAAGTTGAGGACGTAGCGATCGTTCTTGACCTCGAAGACCGCCCACTGCTTCGGCAGCTCCTCGAGCGGGATCGAGAACGTGCACTTCGCCGACTGGCCGATGGTGACGTCGATCCGCTCGCGGATCAGCCGCTCCTCGACGATCTTGCCGCCGAGCAGCACGCCGATGCGCAGCGCCCGGGTGCGGGCGCCGCCGGAGGTTGTCTGCACCTTGGTGGTGGCCATCAGAAGGGCGCCTTCTGCACGGTGGCGAGGATGAGCGGGAGGAAGTCCTGCTTCAGGGTCTCCCACTCGTAGTTGATGTTCTTCGCTTGCAGCACGTAGACGACGCTCGGGCGCGGGACCTTGCCGCACACGGCGATGACCGTGTCGATCACGTGGACCTTCTGGCCGTTGCGGATCTCGACGTGGAAGTTGTTCTTCTTCTCGCCGTCGCCGGTCTTGCCTTCCTCGTCGCAGCCCTCGGCGCGGGCGGCGGCCGGAGCCAGCGTGACGACGGCGAGCGCGGCGGCGAGCAGGACGCGAGCGTTCATGGCGTGGTGCCTCCCGCGTCCGCCGCGGCCTTCTTGCGCTTCTTCTCTTCGCGCTTGATGAGCTTCGTGACGTCCTTGATCCGCTCGTCGTAGAGCGTGATGTCGACGCCCGGCAGGTTCTTGTACTCGTCGAAGTACGTCTTCGCGCTGTTCAACCGCACGAGCGTGTCGAGCGGCGCGCCGCCGGAGGCCATCGACGGGTACGGATCGGCGTCGAGGTACAAGAGGCCGAGATTGTAGTACGCCTGCCCGTAGTTGCGATTCGCGGTCTGGGCGCGCTTGAACGCGGCCTCGGCCTTGAGCAGCCAGGCGGCCTTGTCGGGCGACGTCGGCTCGTAGTCGGCGGCGCGGCCGCGGTACGCCGAGCCGAGCCCGTTCCAGCTCGGCGCGTCGTTGCGAGCGAGCTCGGTCGTGAGCTTCTCGTACGTCGCGGTCGCGTCGGTGTACTGCTTGTTCTCGAGCTGGTGCACGCCGAGGTTGACGAGCGCGCTCGCGTAGTTCGGGTCGAGCTCGACGGCCTTCTTGTAGGCGATGAACGCCTTCTGAGGCTCGCCGAGCTGATCGTAGACGAGGCCGTACACGTAGAAGAGGTACGGGTTCGACTGCGACGTCGAGCGGTGCTTGAACAGGTCGTCGAGGATGACCTCGGCGGTGTCGTACAGCTTCTTGTGATAGTTCGCGTGCGCGATCACGACGATCGCGTCGATGTTCGTGCCGTCGGCGGCGAGCGCCTGGCGCGCCTCGCGGATCGCGCCGTCGGAGTCGGGCGGCGTCGCCGCCAGCATCGCCTTCGCCGTCGTCAGCCGGCGGTCGACCTCGGCCTTCGCGGCCTGCGGGCTGATGTCGAAGTTGGGCGGCGTGATCGGCGGCGGCTTCGGCTCCTCGGCCTCGGAGCCCGCGCCGTCGCCCTCGCTGCCACCGCCGCCGCCGGGCAGCGCCACGTCGCCCGAGCCGCCACCGCCGGCGGAGCCACCGCCCGAGCCGCCGTCACCGCCGCCCTCGACATCGGGCACGTCCCCGTCGCCCATGTCCTTCGCGTCCGAGCCGCCGGTCTTGTCGCCGGCCGAGGGCGTCGTCTTGCCCTTCTTGCTGCCGCCGCACCCGGCGCCGGCCACGGCCAGCGCGAGAGCGATCACGGCGAACGGGCGCATGACCCTGGAAACGCGCGAACGGCGCGGGAGATCTTGCGACCCTTCGACTCCGCGCTCGCTCGCGCTGCGCTCAGGGCGAACGGGGAGTGAGTCGGGGTGAGAAGGCGTCATGGGGCCTCCGTGCCGGTGAACAGCTCCTGGTGTAGCACCGGGAACTCGTCGGGGAACTCGCGATTAAGACTCTCCCGCGCTAGTTGGCTCCATTTGTTCGAAACACCAGCCTGCTTGGCCAGGTCTACGACTTGGATCCACGACTCGCGTGCCTTGGCGACATACGGCTCCAGGAGCTTCGTCCGCGCGTCCTCGAAGGCAGCGATCATGCCGGCGTCAGGATTGCGCCGGTCCTTTTCGACGATGTCCTTGGGAATCGGCATCTCGGCCAGCTTCTGCGTGTACAGCGCCATCGTGTCGCCGTACCGAACCGTGGCGGCCATCGTGTACTCGGCGATGCCGTACTCCTCAAGCGGCAGGTACTTGTCCTGCATTTCGACGGTGCGCTTCTTCAGGTCGTCGATGAGCGCCTTCGCGCGCGCTTGGTCCTTCGCGGTCTCCTTGATCTGGAACGGCACGAACTTCTGGTTGAACTCGCTCTCGACGAACGCTAGGTGCCACTCGCCGGCCATCTCGGCCGCCTTCCCCTTCGGCGGCTTGCCGCGCGCGCGCCACGCGTCGATCGCCGCCAGGCCGGCCGCGTCCGCGTTCTTCGTGTTGCCCTTGCGCCGCCACGCCATCGCGGTGTCGTAGTAGCTCTGCACGTACTTGTCGGCGTTGGCCGGGTCGCCGCCGTAGAGCTTGCGCCAGCGGTCCGCCGCGGCGACGAGGTTCGTCGCGTCGCCCGACGACTTGTAGATGCGGACGATCGCCCACAGCGCCTCTTCCTTGCGCGCGGGGTTCGTCTCCTCGACGTTGTAGCGGTTGAACAGGTTCACGGCCTTCGCGAAGTCGCGGTCGAGCTCGGCGAGCGTCGCCGCGTCGTACAGCGCGTCGAGGGCGATCTGGTCCGTCGTCCGCTGCGGCTCGTCGCCGATCGGCGGCGGCGGGTTGATGCCGCGCTTCTTCGCGTCCTTCGCGACCTCGTAGAGCTCCATGTTCGTCGCGATCGCGGCCGAGTAGTCGAACACGCTCTGCTGGCTCCGCGCCGTCAAGCGCATCGCCTCGAGGAAGTACGGGCTCTGGCGGAACGCCGGCACCGTGCTCTTGGTGAACTCCTTGTAGAGCGCGATCGCCGTCTTCGGCCGGTCGGCCTGCGCGTACGACGACGCGGCGTTGTAGAGCGCGGTCGGCAGGTCGCCGTCGGTCGGCGGCGCGGTCTTGTAGTAGCGGTAGAACGCCTCCGCCGCGTCGAGGAACTGGCCCTTGCCGTAGAGCTGCTCGGCCTTCTTGAACTCGACGGAGCGGTTCTGCGACTGGGCGAGCTCGCGCGACTTGTCGTCGCCGCACTTCGTCGAGATGAAGCGCTGGTTCACCTCGGTGAACTTGTCGAGCTGGCCGGTCGCCTCGTACAGCGCGACGAGGCCGTCCTTGGCCTTCACCGCCTCGCTGGTGGCGCAGAACTTCGTCATCACCTTCTCGAGCCGCTCGATCGCCTCGTCGATGTGCAGGTACGCGAGCGACACGAGCGCGGCGTTGATGCCCTGCTGCGGCGCCGTCTGCGGATCGTTGACGACGTTCTGGTACTCGTCCCACTCCTGCTGGAGCTTCAGGTACAGCTCCGGGATCGGCTGCGGCGTCAGCGGCTGCGGCATCGCCTTCAGCTCGGCCACCGTCGGCACGCGCAGGGCCGCGATGGTGCCGGCGTTCACCTGCTTCTGCACCTCGGCCTCGTACGCCGCGAGCAGGCTCTTCGCCGCGTCGAGGAAGTACGACTGCGAGAGGTCGCGGTGGTCGCGCACCCAGCGGTACTGCTCGGCCGCCTCGAGGTAGCGCTCGCTGTAGAACAGCGCCTCGCCCTGGTAGTAGGTGAACTCGTACGCGTAGTCGCTCTCGGGGTACTGCTTGATGAACGTGCGGTAGAGGTCGACGGCGCGGCCGTAGAGGTCGAGGTACTCGGTGCGCAGCGACGGATCGGTGTTGCCGCCGGCCTCGTACTCCTTGCGCAGGTTCGTCGCCGCGAGGTGCGTGTTGCGGGCGGCGGCGTAGAGCGCGCGCTCGCCGATGCGCCGCTGGTTCTCCATCGCCTCGCGATCTTTTTCGTTCGCGGTGTACCAGGCGGTGCCGGGCGCGTAGCGGATCGCCAGCTCGGCGGCGGTCTGGTCGACCATGAACTTGTCGCCCTTGGCCTCGTACGCGTCGACGATGGCCTGGTGGACGATCGGGTTGCGCGGGTTCAGCTCCCACGGCGGACCGAGCGCGGTGCGGTACGAGTCGACGGCCTGATCGTAGGCCTGCAGCTCCATGAACGCGGCGCCCATCGCCTCCCACACGTCGCGGACGTGGGGCTCGTTCTCGCGGCCCTTGTAGAAGTCCTTGGCGCGCTGGAAGGCGGCGACCGGATCGGTGTCGACCTCGCCCTCCCACGGATCGGTGAACGCGACCGCGATGTACTGCAGCGACTCCTCGCGCAGCTCGAGCGGCGGGATGGCGCCGCGCGCGACGGTCGCGTCGTAGAGCGTCACCGACTCGTCGAACCGCTTGATCGACTCGAGGAGGAAGTCGCGCTTGTAGAACGACCACGCGAGCTTGTAGAGGGCCTCGGCGTAGAGCGGCGAGTCCTTCGCGCCGTCGACGACCTTGAGGTACGCGGCGATCGTCTCGTCGAGCTCGCCGGGGATGTTGAACTGGTAGTCGCCGACGCCGCGCACCCACGCGTGGCGCACGAGCTCGGGATCGGCGCCCTCCCACGGCGTGCAGTCGCCGTACGGATCGAGGCGCTCCTTGCGGTCGACCCTCGCGAGCGCCTCCTCCTTGGTCGGCACCGGCGGCGGGACGTCGGTCCACTTGTACTTGTTCGCGCAGGCGAGCGAGAGGAAGAGGACGAGCGAGCGGCGCTCGTCGGTGTTCTTGTTGTAGTGGCCGAGCAGGTAGAGGACGCTCGGCATCTGCCGGTAGTCGGGGAAGCGCTGGAGGATCTGCTCCCACAGCGCGATCGACTTCGAGTAGTCGGCGATCACCTCGGCGGTGATGTCCATCTGGTCGACGGCCTCGTCGGAGGCGTCGAGGTAGAGGTCGGCGAGCCGGAACATCGCGTCCGGCGTGAACTGCGGGTGATCCGGGTGATCCTTGATGAACTTCTCGAGCAGCTCGATCGTCGAGCGGTGGCGCTCGGACTTCGTCGCCTCGGCGTCGGAGATGCGCGCGGCGTAGCGCGCCTCGAGCTCGGCGGTCTTGTCGTCGAACGAGCGCAGCAGGAGGTCGCGCATCCGCCGGTGGTGCGCCTCGGCGGCGTCGGAGTACTTCTTCCAGTCGCCCTCGACCTCGGCGAGCTCCTTGCGCTCGTCGTCGGTGAGCGTGAAGCCCATCCCCGCGAAGCCGGGCGGCACGGTCGGCGCGGTCAGGCCGGGCGCGCGCGCGGGTTCCTCGACGGGGACCGGGTTCGTCATGCCGGGCTGCGCGAACGCGGGGCCGCCGGCGACCGCGAGCATCAACATCGCTGCGAGGGCGCGCTTCACGGCAGGCCTCCCGGCGTCGGGTCATCGGCGGGCGGCGTCGTGCCGTCGGCGGGCGGCGTCGTGCCGTCGGTCCTCGGTACCTTCGAGCGATCGACCGGCAGCTCCGGGATCGGCACCGTCGTCGGCGGCGTCGGCTGGCCGCTCGCCTTGCGCGCCTCCTCCTCGGCCTTCTGCTCCTCGCGCGCCTCGTTGACGAGGTCGGCGAACTCGTCGCGCAGCTGCTTCAGCTCGCGCGACTTGTCGAGCGTGTAGCGCTGGAGGTCGTCGTCGCCCTCCTCCTTCTGCGACCAGCTCACGTCGACGACGCCGACGTCGGTGCGCACCAGCACCTCGTAGAACTTGCTCTTCACCGAGCGGAACGCCTCGCCGAGGACGGTGCCGCCGAGCGCGCGCGACTCCGCCTCGTAGAGGAGGAACTCGCGCCGGTACGACGCGAGCTCGGCCTTCTCGTGCGTGATCGAGTCCTTGACCTCCTCGAGCGCGACCTCGACCACCTCGTCGATGGCGCGGTCGATCGCGTCGAGCTGCGAGAGCACCACGTCGCCGCGGCGGATGAGATCGGCGAGCTTGGTCTCCTTGTCGCTCGCGCCGGCGATCCGCGCGGCGGCGACGTGCTCGGCGGTCAGCGCGGCCCGCAGCTGCGTGCGCAGCGAGCGCGCGCGGATCGCGGTCTCGTCGCCGGTGCCGGCCTCGTCGCGGCCGAGGACGACCTCGCGGCGGATCGCGGCGAGCTCCATGTGCATCGCGTCGATCTCGAGGTTGAGCTCGGTGAGGACCTTCTGCGCCTCGAGCTTCTGCGTGGCCCACGCGGCCTTCGCGGCCGGGTCGTTCGGCTCCGCCGACTCCTTGAGGAACTTGTCGATCGCGACGACGGTCGCCGCGGTGGTGTCGATCGCGACCTGGATCTCCGACGCCTGCTGGTCGAGCTGGTCGAACGCGGCGCGCGCGCGCTCGACGCGCTGGCTGTACGCGACGTCGGCGTCGGGCAGGTCCTTCATCTGCTTCACGAGCGACTGCCGCGTGGCGACGAGGCGATCGAGGTCGGCCAGCGCCGCGCCGCTCGCGCTCTTGCCGGCGACCTTGCGCTCCTCGTCGGCGAGCTTGATGCGGACGCCGATCACCTCCTCGGACATCTCCGTCGAGCGCGAGCGCTTGCCGGCGAGGCTGGGGAAGATGTTGACCTTGTTCGGCGACGCGAGCGCGGCGTCGAGACGCTCGATCGTGCGCTCGGCGTCCGAGATCTCCGCCTGGATGTCGCCGAGGTCGGTCTCGATCGTCATCACGCGGTTGACGTCGGGCTCCTCGCGGATCCAGGCCGCGGCGATCTCCGGCATCGTCGAGTTCGTGTGGAACGTCTCCGACGAGCGGCCCGTGATCTGGGCCATGAACTGCTGCGGATCCTCGTTCGCCTCGATGATCTTCGCGAGCTCGTCGTGGGGCACGACGTACGTCTCGTGGGTCGCCGTGAAGATCGTGGTGGCCTTCTCGTACTCCTCGGTGCCGCTGGCGGCGCCGGTGTCGAGGCCCTGCACGGTCTTCTCGTGGATGCCCTGCGCCTTGCGGACGCGCAGGTTGCCCTCGAGCATCTTCACCGTCGGCAGCTTCTGCGACGTCGGATCGGCGAGCGCGAGCAGCTCGAGCGCGCGCAGCGCCTTGTCGTACTGCTGCGACTTCACGTAGACCCACGCGACCTCGTAGAGCGCGTCGGGGAAGAGGTCGCTCTTGCGGTCGATGAGCAGGTAGCTGTCGATCGCCTTGGTCGGCTGATCGCGCTCGTAGTAGAGGCGGCCGAGCGCGAGCTGCGCCAGCTCCTTCACGCGCGCCTCGTCGTCGTTCTTGCTCTCGCGCTCGAGGAGCGCGCTCATCGCCTGCGTCGCCTTGCCGAGGTCCTTCTTGGCGACGTACGCGACGCCGAGGAAGTACTGGGCCTGGAAGCCGTACTCGCTGTCGGCCGGCACCTGCGCGAGCCAGGTGATCGCCTCGTCGAAGTTGCCGGTCGTGTAGGCGTACTTGCCGCGCACGTACGGCACCGAGGCCTGGCGCTTCTCGGCGGGGATGCGATCGAGCTCGGACAGCCACGCGTCGACGCCGTCGTTCTCGCCGAGGATGAGCGACAGCTCGATGAGGCGCTCGAGCGACTGCTGGTAGTACTTGCTGCGCGGCCCGATGTCCTTCACGAGCTGCGCGAAGTACGTGCGCGACGCGACGCGGTCGTTCTTCTGGAACAGCGACTCGGCGAGGTAGTAGACGGCCGTGTCGTAGTCGGCGCCGCGCTTGTCCTGCGCGATGTAGTCGTAGAGGAGCAAGGCCGCGTTGTCGAAGTTGCCGACGCCGAACGCGACCTGCGCGTCGATCAGGCGGCGCGCCATCGCGTCGTCCTTGCGCGGATCGCGGTTGGGGCGCTGGATGCCGGACGCGAGCTCGCGCGCCTCGGTCTCGTAGCCGCCGATCTTCTTGGCGGCGTCGCTGACGACGTCCGCGCGGGCGGTACCGGCCGCGACGAGGATCGCGACCAGCCCCGGTGCGAGGCGGTGCACGGTCTACTTCTCCCCGGTGCCCGCGGTGACCTTGAAGTCCATCGCCGGCCGCTTGTCGAGCGGCGTGGTCTGCCCGCCCTTCTCGTAGCCGATCGCCTCGACGCGCGTGGACTTGCCCTCGGCGGCGGTGAACGTGTGGCTCGAGCGCAGCGTGAACGTGTACTTGTTGAGGTACTTGAACACGCCGTAGCCGTGGCCCTTGTAGACGGCGAGGACCGAGAGCGTGTGGCTGCCCGGCGAGATCGGGCCGGTCAGGATGTCGAAGGTCTTGCCCTTGTAGAGATCGGGGTTGGTCTCGTCGGAGCGGGCGAAGATCTGCGTGCCGTCGAGGGCGTAGACGAGGCGCGAGAGGCGGTACGCCGAGCCCATGCGGTTGATGTGCACGAGCGTGGCCTGCGCGCCGACGCCGCCGCCGAGGACGGCCTCCTTGAGCTGCGTCGTGCGGGCCTTCGCGCGCCACGCCCGCTCCTTCAAGGCCTGCACGCGCTGCTCGAGGCGGCGCAGGCGCAGGTTGGTCGGCATCTGATCGGGATCGACGCTCGTGCCGTCGGTGGCGACGGCGGTGAGGTCGCCGGGATCCTCGGGCTGCTTGGGATCGGGGCTGCCGGTCGGCAGCGGGGCGGGCGCGCCGCCGGTGGGGCCCGCGCCGGGGATGACGGCGCCGCCGGTCGGCAGCGGGGTCGTCGGCGCGGTGGTCGGCGGCGGGGTCGTCGTCGTCGGAGGCGGAGTCGCCGGCGGCGTGGTCGTCGGCGGTGTCGCGCCGGGCTGCGCGAACGCGACGACGGGCGCGGTCACGGACAGGACGGCGAGTGCGACGAGGCGTGCGCGGGAGGAGGCGAGGACAGTGGTGCGCATCGAGTCTCCGGGCCGGCGAGCGGCGATCCACTGTGCATCATGTCAGCGCGACGGCCAGTCGCCATAATGCAAATGGAATGGACCAGTTGTAACACCCCGGCGGTACCTGATCAAACGTCGGGCCGCGCTTGCCGTCGCCTCGATCACGGCCGGGCGCCCGATGTCGTGCCGGTTGTGGACCGCCGTTGACGCCTTCGCCTGGGAGAACATGAAGACCACGCCCGTCGTCGTCGTCGCCGCGCTGCTCGCGACCGCCTGTGGTCCGGCCGCCGCACCCTACCGGCCCGCCCTCGTCGAGTCCGGGCACGGCTGGTGGTGCACCGTCGACACGACGGGCGTCGTCTCGCACTGCGCGCGGCGCGAAGCCTCGTGCAACGATCGCGGTGACTGGCTGCAGTCGAGGTCGCACGCCGCGCTCGCGTTCGAGGCGTGCCGGCCGCAGCCGACGGCGCACTGCTACGCGCAGGACGTCTCGGCGGGCGGACGCCGGTACCTCGCCGATCAGTGCCAGGCCGACGAACGCAGCTGCGAGCTCGCGCGGTCGCGGATGATCCAGTCGGGGTATCACCTCACGGCGTGCGGGGCGCTGGACTGAATCAGCGGCCGGCGGAGGCGAGCAGCTTCCACAGCGCCTCGAGCACGGGCGCGGTGCCGGTGCCGGTCGCGGCGGACATCGTGAGGAGCGTGTGGCCGCGGGTGGCGAAGGCGGCGGTCAGCTCGTCGACGGAGCCGTGGGTGGTGCCGGCGTCGATCTTGTTGAGCACGACGACCTGCGGCTTGGCGGCGAGCTCCGGCGCGTAGCGGGCGAGCTCGGCGTTGATGACGTCGAAGTCGCGGAGCGGATCGCGGTCGGGGCCGGTCGTGAAGGTGTCGTCGAGGATGTGGAGCAGCGCGCGGCAGCGCTCGACGTGGCGGAGGAACTGGTGGCCCAGGCCGGCGCCGTCGGCCGCGCCCTCGATGAGCCCGGGGATGTCGGCGATGACGAAGGTGCGGTCGTCCGAGATCCGGACGACGCCGAGGTTCGGCACCAGCGTCGTGAACGGATAGTCGGCGACCTTCGGGCGCGCGCGCGAGACGCGGCTGATGAAGGTCGACTTGCCGACGTTCGGATAGCCGAGCAGGCCGACGTCGGCGATGAGCTTGAGCTCGAGCTTGAGCGTGCGCGTCTCGCCCGGCGTCCCGGGCTCGCAGGTGGTCGGCGCCTGGTTCCACGGCGTCGTGAAGTGGATGTTGCCCTTGCCGCCCTTGCCGCCCTGGGCCACGACCGCGCGGTCGCCGGCCTTGACGAGGTCGGCCAGGACGGCGCCGGTCTCCGGATCCTGCACGACGGTGCCGACCGGGACCTTGAGGATCAGGTCGGGGCCGGCGGCGCCGTACTGATCCTTCGCACGGCCGTGCTCGCCGGGGGTGGCCTTGTAGTGGGCCTGGTAGCGGAAGTCGAGGAGGGTTCCGAGCTGCGGGTCGGCGACCATGACGATCGAGCCGCCGTCGCCGCCGTCGCCGCCCGACGGGCCGCCGCGCGGGACCTTGGCCTCGCGGCGCATCGCCGCGGAGCCGTTGCCGCCATCGCCGGCCTTCACGTGAATGGTGGCCTCGTCGATGAATTGCATGGCGGGGGTGCAGGGATAGGGCGCCCGCCGTCCGCCGTCAAGAAGAGGTGAGACGGGACCGGGCCCGTGCATCCACCGGGTGATGCCCACGACCGCGTCGGAGACCGTCACCGTCACCGAAAATCGTCACATCCGTCCGAGGAGGGCTCAGACCCGCGCACCAATGCGTGTCACATCCGCCGGGGACGGGCTCCATTCCTCGCAACGTCCCGCGATCTGGTCGAAGATCGACTCACCGATGGAAGCCGACGAGACCCTCTTCACGCGCTGGAAGGACGGCGATCAGACCGCGGGCCGGACGCTGTTCTCGCGCTACTTCCGCGCGCTCTACCGCTTCTTCGCCAACAAGTGCGACGAGCCGGACGAGATGGCCCAGGCGACGTTCCTCGCGCTCGTGAAGGCGCGCGATCAGTTCGCGGGCCGCGCCAGCTTCCGCACCTACGTCTACACGATCGCGCGCAACGAGCTGTACCGCCACCTGCGCGGCCTGCAGCGCACGCGGCAGTTCGACCCCGAGCTGTCGTCGATCGCGGACATGGTGACGTCGGCGGGCGCGAAGCTCGCGCGTGGCGAGGACCACCGCCGGCTGTGCGAGGCGCTGCGCACGCTGCCGGTCGAGCAGCAGACGCTCCTCGAGCTGCACTACTGGGAGGGGCTCGACGCGACGGCGCTCGCCGAGGTGTTCGCGAGCAACTCGACGGCGATCCGCAAGCGGCTGCACCGCGCGCGCACCGCGCTGCGCGACGCGATGATCGCGACCTCGGCGGCGCCGCCGGCGGCCCTCGCCAGCGTCGAGGACCTCGACGCGTACGCGCGCACGCTCGGCGCCTGACGTTTTTTTTGCGATTCGGCCGACACGATTTCGGGCGGGCGTCTCTATCAGGGCATCCCCGCTCGAGCCGTGAAGGGGTCACGGCCGGACGCGGGGCGCACGGAGCGTCCCCCCATGTCGCGTGCCGCCGCTTTCTGCTCGTCGCTGATTCCCGCGCTGTTCCTGGCCGCCTGCACCGACGCGCCCGCCGTCGACGATCGCGCGCTCGAGGGCAAGGCGTTCCCGGGTGAGGACTGCCCCGAGTGGGGCTGCACCGGCAACTCGCCGACGATGGGCCCGTACGCGTTCCACGAGCTCGACCTCGACGGGCGCGCGAACGATCAGGGCGTCAGCATCGAGGGCATCCAGCTCGCGAACAACGGCGCGCCGGTGCGCGTCTCGTTCGCGAAGGGCAAGGAGATGTACGCCGAGGACGACTGGGGCACGACGTACACCGGCACGCAGCTCGACGGCCTGGTCTTCCACCTGCGCACGCCGACCGGCCGCTTCCTGCTCACGATCAACCACGTGACGCCGACCGCCAGCTCGAACACGAAGGTGTGGGTCGGCGCGCCGGACCGCGTGCAGACGCAGGAGGTCGTGTGGGCCGACGACGCGACGCCGACGCGCACGCACCCGGTGTGCGCGAACCCGCCCGGCCACGAGGTCGCGCCCGGCGGCGGCCCGGCGTGGGCGAACCTGTACGAGGCGATCTTCTTCACCGGCGATCGCTACGACGGCAAGTCGAAGACCGTCATCGCGTCGACCTACGAGGACGCGGGCAACTGGTTCAACATCGGCTGCGCCGGCAGCGCGCTCGCGAAGGAGTTCCTGACCCGCCACACGACGGCGACCAGCGACGACGATCACCACTCGGGGACGTCGGAGCGGCAGGCGCTCCTGAAGATGTACACGGGCGACTTCTGCGGGGTCGGCCACACGTTCACGCAGCCGGGCACGCCGCTCACGTGGGAGAACCCCGAGGGCTGGTCGGCGTTCGACGGCACCGAGATCGGCTTCGAGTCGTTCTGGGACGAGGGCGGCGCGATGTGCCTCACGCAGCACCGCATCGACAGCACGTGGCAGGCCGCGGTCGCCGCGATGTGCGGGATCCCGGCGTGCCCCGGCACTCCGTTCCCGTCGGCGTGGGAAGGGCACGCGTACCTGAAGACGGCGATCCCGCAGCCCTGATCGATCACGGGGCGAGGGTGGCGAGGGCGCGGCGGCGGTGGGCGAGGAGCGTGGGCGGGATGGCGGCGGCCGTCGAGTCGTAGACGGCCGCCGCCTGGGTGGCGGTCGCGCGCGCGTCGTCGGTGCGGCCGGCGAGGCGGGCGACGAACGCGGCGGCGGCGAGGCCGTCGGCGGCGTGGATGCGGTTCCACCACTCCCTGGCGGCCGCGTCGCCGAGCGCGCGCAGCTTCGCGAGGGCGGCGTCGGTGTCGCCGTGCACGACGAGGAGGTACGCGGCGGCGATCCCGAGCGGCGCCTCGGTGGCCCCGTCGGCGCGGGCGGCGAGGACGGCGTCGGCGATGGCGGCGCGGCCGAGGTCGCCGCGGGCGAGCGCGTTCCACAGCGTCTCGTAGCCGCACTCGCCGATCGTCTTGCCGATCCGCGGGTGGAGCTGGATGAGCGAGCGGCACGCGTCGTCGAGATCGGCGCTGGCCTGCTCCGAGTCGTCGGCGATCTTCGCGACGACGATGCGGGCGCGCAGCGTGCGCGGGTGCACCGGGCCGACGAGCCGCGTGAGGGTCTCGATCAGCTCGCGCGCGATCGCGGCGCGGTCGCCGGCGTCGGCGGTGACGTGGAGCAGGCCCTCGTCGATGACCGACAGCTCGAGCGCGCCGGCGCCGGTGACGGCCGCGGCCGTGGCTCGCGCGCGCTGGTAGCGATCGAGCGCGCCGTCGCGATCGCCGCGGGCGAGCGCCACGCTGCCGAGGTTGGCGTCGAGCAGCGCGTGGGCGAACGCGACGCGGTCGCCGAGCCGCCGGACGATCGCCTCGATCAGCTCGAGGCCGGCGGTGGGATCGACGTCGGCCGGGCGATCGCCGCGGGTGCCGAGGGCCCAGGCGCGGCGGGCGAAGGCCTCGATCGCGAGCGGCTCGTCGTCGACGACCAGGGCCTCGCGGGTCGCGACCGTGAAGTCGGCGGCGCCGCGGTCGCCGTCGCGCATCGCCGACAGCGCGACCCGGCCGCGGGCGAGGTGCGCGCGGGCGACGAGCGGCCCGTAGCCGAGGG
>JADMIO011227330.1_pt1 | contig 15464 bp, 10 predicted proteins | sample 8958161 | NCBI WGS metagenome assembly JADMIO01 (sample SAMN16585339, study PRJNA669376) | soil metagenome | isolation source: Crop rotation soil | place: USA: Cullars Rotation, Alabama | collected 2011
CGCGACAACTTGTCCACGTGGAATTCTAAGCTTAGGATCCCAATGTGCTGGAAAGGCCGGCGCCACCCTGCTGTTCCCTCAAAGCTGGACATCGCTCGCTGCCCAAAAGCCGTTGGAAATCGGCAAGCTTATCAGTGAATTGCAGGCCGAGGTAAAAACGCTCGAGCAGGAAAAAATTCTTGAGCAACCGAAGGCTGACGAACTCCAAAAGCAACTCTCGCACCTCGAACAAAAATCTTCCGCGCTCGACCCAAACAAAACCTGGGAAGCGCTTGATCACATCAAAGAATCCAATTCCGAACTTGCCAAGCAAGCGACCGAGGAAGCGTTGAATAAACTGGCCAGCCTTTCCCAAGCTCAATCACTCGCCACGGCCATGGAGCAAGCGACTGAAGCCGGCATGGGTAAGGACGCTGCCACACAGGCGGCGCGCGATTTGGCCGGGTTGATGAAAGCCTCGAAGCTCGAAGACGGATTAATGAAAGTGCAGATTCCACCGGAACTTTTGTCGCAACTCGATGGTTTAAGCAAAGAGGACATGGAAAAATTACTCGGCGCCCTTCAGTTCAATAAAGCGGGATTAGGCAGGACAATCACCAATCTCGCCGGCCTCAAATTGATTGATCCGAAATCGCTGTCGCAATGTAACAGCGCCGGTCAATGCACCAATTGCAGCGCGCTTGCCGCGTATCTATCCACATGCACCAATGCTGGTTCCTGTTCAATGGCAATCGCATCCTGGTGCCGCGGCGGGCTGACTCGCGGCGACCAACCAATGGATACGCCAATGATCTGGAGTGACGTGGATGAGAACGGGGCAAAGTTCAAAGAGAATGCGCTACCATCGTCTGCGCGCCTGTCGGATTCGCAACTCGTCGGCGTCAGCCGCACCGCGCCGGACTTGGCAGGCGACGATGTGACCATTGACCACGGCGCATTGGCGAACGCGAAGAGCAGCGGCGGCAGCGCAAACTCGCAAGTGATTTTGCCGCGACACAAGCAGGCGGTGCAGAAGTTTTTCAAGCGGGACGAGAAATGATGCCAAGCGGGATAGATGGATTGATGGATTTGTGGATTAGTGATTCGGAGAATTTTCTCATCCAAAAATCCAACCATCCATTCATCCATCAACCCAGTTTTTATGCCTGACCCAATTTTGAAACCGGAAGAGTTGCAACCAGCCGCGGCGCTCGCGCGCAAGACACTGGAGCAACTCGACCGCATCCTGCTCGGTCGCGCGGAACTACATCGCCTCGTGCTTATCGGCATTTTGAGTCGCGGCCACATTTTGTTTGAAGGCGTGCCGGGTCTTGGCAAGACCGCGCTGGTTCGCACGATCGGCCAAGTGTTGAAGCTTGGATTCAGTCGTGTCCAATTCACGCCCGATCTGATGCCTGGCGACATTCTGGGCACGCACATTTTGCAGCAAACCGATTCCGGCAAACGCGAAATGGTTTTTCAGCCCGGACCGGTGTTCACAAACATCCTGCTCGCTGATGAAATCAACCGCGCGTCGCCGAAAACGCAATCCGCGTTGCTCGAAACGATGCAGGAAAACTCTGTGACGCTGCTTGGCACAACCCGCCAATTGCCGCAGCCGTTCTTCGTGCTCGCGAGTCAGAACCCGATCGAACTCGAAGGCACGTATCCGCTGCCTGAAGCGCAGTTGGATCGCTTTCTCTTTCGCCTGATTTTCGAACAAGTGGATGCTGACGTGCTCGACAAAATTATTTCCGAGCGGCGACGTGGCGAGTTGCCCGAAGCTACATGGCAAATGGAGCGCAGCGAATTGGAAACGCTATTTCAAACCATGAACCGCATCTACTTGCCGCGACCAGTGTCTCGCTATATCGCGCGGCTGATTGCAGCAACACATCCCGGCGGGGCGGAGGCTACTGATCCGGTCAATCGCTATGTGAGCTACGGAGCATCGCCGCGAGCGGCGATTGCAATTGCCGAAGCTGCGCGTGCGCACGCGTTGGTTTCCGGCCGGCCCAGCGTGGGATTTGAAGATGTGAAAGCCGTTGCGCAACCAGTGTTGAACCATCGTCTGCTGCTGAATTATCAGGCGCGGTTTGATCGCGTGACGACGACGAAACTCGTGAGAGAGTTGCTTGCGTCGCTGGATGAGACAGGATTGAAGCTGCCGGCGGATGTGGAGTTGGCCAAGGCGTGAGATGAACATCGAACATCGAACATCGAACATCGAACGCCGAACGATGTGGCGACGCTCGAATGCTCCACATTCGATGTTCAGAGTTGGACGTTCGATGTTCCCTGTTTTCCTCTGGCTTCTGATTCTGGTGTTGGCGTTGCCTGCATTTGCCGCCGAGCAGTTCGGCGACATCCTCGCGTCCACCCAACCGTTTGCTTCGGGAGAAACCAGTCATGGCTATGCGGAGTTTCGCGTGCTGCTGGAAAATCATTCACCCAAGATCGCGCACACCGTTCGACTGGTTTTTCCCGATCGCAGTTACGGCTCCGGAAATTGCGTCAGCCGCATCTCGCGAACCGTTTCCGTCGCGCCAAATTCGCAAGTGCTCGTTCCGTTCTGGCAACCGGCACTGCCGGTGAATGGCACGCCCGCGGTGCGTGTGGAAGTGGATGACGAACCGCCCGGCACAATGAGTTTAACGCAGCGCCACACCGGGCGTTATTCGTACGGTAGCGGCGGTTCAACGGCGGCGATCCTCGTGAGCCGTAATGTGAATTATGATGATGCAACACGCGTTTTTAAAGGCGAGGAAAGCGATTCCTTCACCGCGAAAAGAGCGGTCGGCCCTGCCGATGCGCGCGGACGACATGGAACAACTCCCAATGCATGGACGCCGGATCCGTCCAGCTCTGGTCCGCATTGGATTGAATTGGACTATGCGACGCCAATGAAAGCGGACCAAATCCGCATCCACGAAAACAGCTTTCTTTACGACGGACAAATCGTGCTGATCGGGGAGTCGGGAACCAATCGCGCGTCAGTGAGAATCACTCCCCCGGGCGGGAGAGTTTCTCCGGGCGCGAAAGCGCGTGAATTTTCACTGCCGCCCACTTCTGAGCCGATCAAGACCGTGCGACTTGACTTCGGTTCGCTGTCGTCCGGCAATATTTCCATTGACGCCGTTGAACTTGTCGGGCCCACCAACAGTCAATGGGCCGCAAGCGCGCGAGCAAGCAGCGACGGCCATTCCTCTTACGGCGGATCGTCGCGAACTGGTCATGAAATGACTTCCATGTTGCGTGCTGAATTGCCGTCCGCTCAATGGAGCGAGAATTGGATTTCCTACACGCCTTTCGACGGAATTCTTTTAAGTGCGAGCGATTTCACCACGATGCCGCCCGCGGTGGCGACGGCACTTTGGCGTTACGCCGAATGTGGCGGTCAGCTCGTGATCTTCGGAGAGGTAACACCGCCGGAACCGTGGAATAAATCGGGAAAGAGTTGGAATGATGATGGCCGCATTTACGACATCGGGTTAGGCCAGTGTTTTGTCCTTGCGGCAAAAACTGTTTCCAGTCTGAACGCTTTGGCTGCGAAAGCTATTACCGACACATTCGCCGAGGCCGCGCGTTATTGGGATGCGTTGCCAGATGAAAACGGCGCGGGGTCGCAATTCGCTGTGATTGAAAACGCCCATGTGCCCGTGCGCGCAACGGTGTTGGTGATGCTTGGCTTCGTCGTGTTGATTGGCCCGGTAAATCTGATCGTGCTCTCGCGGATGAAGCGGCGTGTATGGATGCTGTGGACGATTCCCGCAATTTCCGTGGCGACCTGCATGTTAGTATTTGTATACAGCCTGCTGCGCGAGGGCGTGACGCCGACGTTCCGCTCACAAGGCATCACGCTGCTCGATCAGGCGAATCATCGCGCGACATCGGTCGGAGCGATGGGAGTTTATTGTCCGCTGACACCCGGTGGCGGGCTGCACTTCGGTTATGAGACGGAAGTAACGCCGCTGGTGCAGGTGTGGAACTATGGGCCATTCGGACCATCGGGCACGCGACGCGAAGTAGATTGGACGCAGGCGCAGAATCTGGCGCGTGGTTGGGTATCAGCGCGGGTGCCGGCGTATTTTCATTTGCGCAAATCGGAAACGCGCCGCGAACGCGTCGAGATCGAACGCAATGGAAACGAATTGAACATTGTCAACGGACTGGGCGCGGACATTTCGCGGCTGTGGCTGGCGGATGAAAATGGAAACGTTTTCATTGTGATGAACAACGTCGGCGCTGGACAGAAAGCGAAGCTATCGCCGTTCAAGGATCATCCGAAGTTGGGTGCGCGGCTTGGAGTGAAAGGATTGTTCAAAGAACTCGGTTATACGGTGCAGTTGCATTCGGAAGGACAGAACACGGCGGAATTTTTAGTTCCTGGTTCTTACGTCGCGGAATTAAAAGAGAATCCTTTTCTGGAAAAAGGTCTGAGCGGCAAAACTAAACCGGCATCCGGCCAAGGACGTTCATTCGTGTTTGGAATGCTGGAAACGGCGCACGGATTATGAAAAGAGATTTTGCCACGCAGCCATTGTGCCTAAAGTCTCAATCGAGTGAGAACGCTCGGCGTCCGATTCCCTCTCCCCCATCGGGGGTGAGGGGGCAACGCACGCCCAAAGTCGTTCGAACAAGTTTATTCGCGGAGATTGCCCCTCACCTCAATCCTCTCCCCTTGGAGGGGAGAGGAAGAAGAAGTTTGGAACAATGAAAGTCCAGGTCAAACATCTCCGCAAGGAGTTCGGCAAGACCGTTGCCGTGGACAATATCTCGTTCGCATTCGATTCCGGTCACGTGTTTGGTTTCGTTGGCCCGAACGGCGCGGGTAAGACAACGACCATGCGGATTATCTCGACGATTGAAGAACCGACGAGCGGCGATGTTTTTCTGAACGGCGTTTCGATTCGAGAAGAGCCCGAACTCGCGCGGCGGATGGTCGGTTACGTGCCCGATTCGCTGCCGACGCACGCCGACATCACAGTTCATGAGTATCTGGATTTTTATGCGCGCGCCTACGGATTGCGCGGACTCAAACGCAAGCAGGCAGTTGAAGCGATTGAGGAGTTCACCAACGTCGCCGGCATTCGCGACAAGCACATCAAGGCACTTTCCAAAGGCATGAAGCAGCGCGTCACACTCGGCCGCGCATTGGTTTATGATCCTGACGTTTTGATTCTCGATGAACCTGCCGCCGGCCTTGATCCACGCGCACGCATCGAGCTTCGCGAATTGCTCGGACTCCTCGCAGAGAGGAAAAAAGCAATTCTCATCAGCTCGCACATTCTTACGGAGTTGACCGAAATCTGCAACGGGGTCGTCATCATCGAGCGGGGAAAAATTCTCGAGACCGGCACGATTGAAGACGTGCTGAAAAAAAGCGCGCCACGCCGCAGTGTCGCGATTCGGCTGTTGGATGCTGCGCAAAAACCAGCACTACTGCGCGAACTGCTCCAAACGCCCCACGTTGAGAACGCGCGCGAAGTCGCGACGGAAATCCACTTCGAATTAGCGGGGGATGAAGCTGTCGCGTGCGAAGTGCTGTCGTTGCTCATCGGAAAGAATTTTAAAATCCTGGAGTTCCGCCAAACGAAGGCCGATCTCGAAGACATCTTCATGAACGTGACCAAGGGAGGCGTGCAATGACGGCATTAGAACATCGAACATCGAACATTGAACGCACAACATCGAATGAGCAGGAAACCGTGGCGGGCCCGCACTTCGGCGTTCGAAGTTCGATGTTGGATGTTCGATGTTTCCCAGGTCTTCTGCGCGAATGGGAGCCAAACCCGATTTTTCTCAAAGAACTCCGGCAGGCGATGCGCAATCGCATGTTTACCGGGATAGTTTTGTTTCTACTCGCAGCGCTGCCTTTGTCCGCAATCGGGTTGTTCGGCGCGCAAGACCTGGCGAGCAGTGGAAGCTGGTTCGTCGGGCAAAAACTCTTTAACGCTTTTCTCGCAGTCCTCGCGTCTGTGAGCATCGTCTTTGTTCCTCTTTACACGGGAGTTCGGTTCGCGGTGGAACGGCAACATCTTGATCTGATGTTGTTCACACTGATCTCTGAAAAAAAAGTCGTGCGCGGAAAACTGGCGAGCGGTTTGTATCTCGCTCTCCTGTGCTTTAGCGTGTGCATGCCCTTCATGACGTTCACCAATCTGTTTGAAGGCGTGGATTTCCCGACCATTCTTTTTGTGCTGGCGGTTTTGTTCGCCGCGGCGTTTCTCGGAATATTGGCGGCCATCGCCCTCGCTTCCGCGCCTGTGCATACCGGTGGGAAAATATTTCTGGGCGCTGCGTTCGCGGTCGGTCTCGCCGCCGCCTGCTGGTTCATAACAGTGTTTCTGATTGGAGTCGTAGATACCGGCATCGAGACTCGATTTCAAAGCCGCGATTTCCGTGGTGGTTTTTTTGTGGCGATCTTTTTTGCCGTCCCGGCCGCAGTGTGGTTCTACGTTATATCCGTTTCATCCATCGCGGTCCTCCGACACCCAACCCTATATTTCGATAAAAGAAAAGCCAGGCTCGAAACGGCTTATGAGTAACCCCGAATCCTCCACCTTCGCCCGCTGGAAAAGCCATTTCATCAACTGGCGCGAATGGGAATTGAATCCCATCGTCGTGAAAGAACTTCGTCAGGCTGTTCGAAGCTGGGCGGTCACGGGAATGTTGTTTCTGTTCCTCGTCGTGCTGCTGGGCACAGCAATTGTGATGCTCCTGACTCAAAGCTTCGAGAACGAAATCAGTTCCGTAATGGGCAGCCCGATCTTTGGAGCGTTTAGCGGCATTCTCACGCTGGCAAGCGTCGTTTTTATTCCGCTGTACATCGGAGTGCGCGTCGCCGCGGAAAGGCAGGACAACAACATTGACCTGCTCTACGTCACGACACTGACGCCGGGCCGGATTATTCGTGGAAAATTTTTCTGCGGAGCGTATGTGGCGCTGCTGTTCGTCAGTTGCTGCATGCCGTTCATGACTTTCACGACGCTGCTGCGCGGCGTGGACCTTCCAACTATTTTCTTCAGCCTCTTGGTTCTGTTTATGATCGTTTGCCTGATCGTTCAGGCGACAATATTTTTTGCGTGCCTGCCGATCAGCAAAGCCCTGAAAATTCTCCTGGCCCTGATTGTTTTTGTCGGAATGTTTGTATCTGGAATTTCGTTGACGTTCAGTTCGGTCTTTTTCATGCGCGCTGGCGTTGGGACCAGCATGAGCGATCCAAACTTCTGGATCGCGTTCTTCAGCATGGCCATTGTCATGATCGGCATCGGGCTGTTGCTCTATTTTCTTTCGGTCGCGCTGATCTCTCCGCCGTCGGCAAATCGCGCGTTACCTGTGCGGGTTTATCTGAGCTTTGTCTGGTTGCTCGGGGCGGTGATCGCCTTTTACTGGACGCAAAAAAGCGGCGAGATGCAGGTGATCCTGGCGTGGACAATCCCCAGCCTCGTCACATTGTTCATCGCGCTGGTTGTGGTGGTGAGCAACGAAGACGAATTAAGTCTGCGCGTCTTGCGTGCCGTGCCGAAAAACCCGTTAAAACGAGCGCTCGCGTTTTTGTTTTACAACGGCGCCGCCGGGGGTGTCGTTTGGAATGCACTACTGATGGCGCTGACCTTTTTGTTTTCCTTGGCGATATTGAAGACAGGAGCTGTGCCACGTCTGATGGGTTCCCGATCCAGACTCACTCGAACAATGAGCCAGGAGGATTTCGATGATTTCTTCACTTCAGTTCTGAGCCTCCTGCTGTACGGATTTGCTTATGCTCTGGCTGGGTTGTGGATTCACCGGCGCTTCCTTTCCCGCCGCCCGGCGAAGCTGGCCGGATTGTTCGCAGTCCTGCTGCCAGCCGGTTACGCGATCGTTCTCTATTTCGGCTTGTTCTTCATCAACCGCCTTAGTTGGAAAACAGTGGAATCCCTTCAACCGGGAAATATGTTCAACGTGTACGCGTTGAAAGATCCGCAACAAAAAACCGTTCACCTCTTTTTCGCCGTGGCAATGTTTCTGATCTTCTGCGCGCTAAACTTGAAATGGTTCAGCCGCCAGGCGCGACGTTTCCAGCGATACGAACGAAGTGAAATCGTGCCGCCGGTGATTGCGAGCATGCTGGCCAGCTCTGTGGCTGCAAGCAGCGCAGTCGAGAGCGCAAAGTAAATCGTTCCGCAAATTGAATGGACGCCGCGATTCAAAAAGCTTTGCAAGATGGCGAAAAGCTCGGATCCCGTTACGCGCTGCAAATTCCGCAAACCGTTTCCTCCGGCCCGGCCGGTCAACGACTCGGACGGCGCGCCGGAAGCTCGATTGACTTCCAGGACTACCGCGAATACCAACCCGGCGACGATCTGCGTTTCATTGATTGGAATGTCTATGCACGGACGGATCGGCTCACAGTCAAATTGTTCCGCGAAGAAGTGACGCCGCATTTGGATTTGATTGTGGATGGCTCGCGCTCGATGAATCTTGAAAACACGGCAAAAGCAAACGCCATGGCTTCATTATGCGCGTTGCTTTCCGTTGCTGCGGAGAATGCACAATGCTCGCGCGCGATCTGGATGGCTAGTGAAGGTTTTCATCGTTTGCACAACGATTCACACCCACCCGCAACGTGGCGTGAATTCACATTGACCAGCGCGCGCACCGTGGATCAGGCATTTGAAATCGCGCCTCCAAAATTGCGAAGACTCGGCGTTCGCATCTTGATCAGCGATTTGCTTTGGCCCGGTTTGCCGTTGCAAACGATTCGTCGCTTGCGCGAAGGCGCGGCGGCATTGTTCGTCGTTCAATTGCTTGGCCGCGAAGACGCGGACGCACCAGAACCCGGAAGTCTTCGCCTCGTGGACAGCGAGACGGACGAGGTCACGGAAATTTTCATTGATGCCACTGTCGCCAAGCAATACCGCGATGGCCTCGCGCAGCTTCAGCAATCCTGGGACGAAGCCTGCCGTCAATCCGGCGCGCACATGACCACGCTCATCGCAGAGGACTGGGAGAATTCATTGAGCGAATTGGAAGCGATTCAACTGCTCGCGCCAGCATGATTCCCTTCCTCACGTATCCGCTCGCGCTCATCGCGCTTTCATCGCTCCCGGCGCTCGCGGCGATTTATTTTTTCCGCAACCGCTTTCGCCGACGCAAAGTTTCGAGCCTCGTGCTCTGGAGATTTCAGGTTCAATCGAAAGAAGGCGGCGTGAAGATGAACCGGTTGCAATTGCCGCTGCTGTTCTTTCTCGAATTGCTCGCGCTGCTTTTGCTTGTTACCGCCGCAACCGGTCCGCATTGGAAACTGCCTCAATCCACACGTCCGCTCATCATTGTGCTGGACGACTCGTTCTCGATGCGGGCGGTCGCGGACAATGCCTCGGCGCAGGCGCGCGCAAAGGATTTTCTCGAAGCATTGTATCGCCGCCAGCCGCCGCCAACGACGCGCGTGCTGCTGGCGGGAATGGAGCCGCGATTGCTCGGCTCGCAAGTTCGAACGTGGAACGAAGTCGAAAAACTCCTGCAGCAATGGACGTGTCACGCGCCTTCATCGGCCATTGATTCCACGCTCACACTCGCCGCTGAACTCGGCAAGCAACAGGCAAATATTCTTGTCCTCACCGATCACGCGCCGCCGGACAAAAAAGTTTCCAATGAACTGCTGCAATGGCGCGCGTTCGGTTTGCCGGTGGACAATACGGCGATTGTGAACGCTTCGCGCAGCGCCCTCGGCAATGAAGACCGTTGCCTTTTGGAAATCGCCAACTTCTCATCAAGGCCGCGCGAAACGAAACTCACAGTGCGAGCGGGATCGAATTCCGTTCAAGCAACCACTCTTTCGTTCGCGCCAAACGAACAAAAGAGGCTCGTGTTCAATCTTCCGTCCGCCGTGCCGATGCTCACCGCCGCACTCGATGCGGATGCCCTGGCTGATGACAATAAAATCCAGTTGCTTCCGCCCATTCGCAAGCGTTTGCGCGTTCGCCTCTCACTGACGAACGCCGCATTAAGCGAGTTGGTGGACCGCACCCTGGACGCGACTGGCTTGCGCGCGGCTATTTCAGAAAATCCCGAACTCGTGATTCACGATTCGGCCAGCACGTTCATCAATACGAACGCGTGGAGCCTGCGTTGGATTTCTCCGGCTGAGCCGGCGGCTTACACTGGTCCGTTCGTGATTGATTCATCGCACCCGATGGCAGAAGGCATTTCGTTGCAAGGCGTCGTTTGGGCCGCGACCACAATGACAAATTCGCCCGGCGGCATTCCGGTGATCATGGCCGGAAATATTCCGCTGCTCTCCGCGCGTGAAGATGTTTTCGGGCGACGCGAATTGACGCTGAATTTGAATCCCGATCTCTCGACTGTGCAAAACACTCCTGACTGGCCGGTGCTGTTTTGGAATCTGCTCAACTGGCGAATCTCGCAGTTGCCCGGCTTGCAGGAAAACAATTGCCGCCTTGGCGCAGAAACCATTTTGATAACAACGGGCGAACCAGTTTCTGTCGCGTGGCCGGATGGCACGACGAAAAATTTCCCGAAGCCGGGCGATCAACTCTCACTCGAAATTCCGCTGCCTGGCTTGTATTCGGTCGCGATGGGAACCTCGACGAATTCATTCGTCGCCAATGCTCTTGCCGCCGATGAATCGAATCTCTCTCAATGCACTACCGGCGAATGGGGCCAGTGGAAAAATGATAACGAACGCCGCTTCGAAGAAGCCTCGCTCGTTTGGATCATCGGCCTTGTTGCGCTGGCAGTATTGGCAACGCATTTGTTTTTGTCGGCTGGGAAGAAAGGAAGCGCGTGATTGGGCAACCTGGGAGCGCCGGCATCTTGCCGGCAAAATCGTGTGATGCCATGACTCGCCGGCGAGACGCGGGCGCTCCCAGGTTATGATCTCCCTCTTCCAACCCGTCTGGCTCCTCCTGCTCGTGCCGCTGGCGGTCGCGTGGTTTGCTTGGCGATTGCCCAATCGCTGGCTGCGCGTGCTGCGGGCCGTCACGTTCGCGCTCGTCGCGCTGGCGATGGCGCGGTTTGCAATTCGATTGCCGGATCGAGCGGGAACAGTCGTTGTCGTTGCGGACCGCAGCGAGTCCATGCCGAAAAATTCCGCGACGTCACAAAAGGAAATCATTGATCTGCTCCACAAAGGAATGGGGCCGCGCGATCTGCTCGGCGTGATTTCATTCGGACGCAGCGCGGTCATCGAGCAATCACCGCAACGTGGGGAGTTTGGCGGATTCAAAGCGCAAGTCGGCGCGGAACATTCCGACCTGAACGGCGCAATTGAATCTGCGTTGAGCCTGATTCCTCCTGATGGCGGCGGACGCGTTCTCGTTTTGTCCGATGGCAAGTGGACTGGTAAAGATCCCAACGCCGCTGCCGCGCGGGCTGCGGGTCGCAATGTGCCGATTGATTTTCGCTTGCTCTCACGCCCGCCTGCGAGCGATCTGGCAATTCAAAGTTTTCTCACGCCGGATTCCGTTCAGCCGGGTCAGGCTTATATGCTGAGCGCATGGGTGCAATCGCCCGCCGATCAGCAGATTCAATTTCAACTCCGTCGCGGCGATGCGATCATCGCGTCTGGCACGAAACCAGTGACCGCCGGGTTGAATCGCCTGATGTTTCGTGATCGTGCGGACGTCGCCGGAGTTTCTGAATACGAACTCACGGTGCAACCGCCGGAGGACGATCCGATTCCTGAAAACAATCACGCTCGCGCGCTCGTCGAAGTGCAAGGTGCGCGACCATTGCTCGTCGCTTCGGCTGCCGGAGAAAATTCCGGCCTCGTCAAATTGCTGCGCGGCGGCGGTGTGGATGCAATTGGCCGTCCTCCGACTCAAAGCCGTTGGTCGCTCGAAGAACTCGCTCAATATTCCGGCGTGATCATTGAGAACGTTCCCGCAAATCAAATCGGTTCGAGCGGAATGGAAACGCTCGCGTCGTGGATCGAAGACACCGCCGCGGGACTGATGCTGACCGGCGGACAAAAAAGTTACGGGCCGGGCGGCTACTTCAAATCGCCGCTGGATCGTATTCTTCCAGTTTCGATGGAAATGCGACGGGAGCATCGCAAGATGTCGCTGGCGATTGCGATTGCAATGGATCGTTCCGGTTCGATGCAAATGCCGGCGGGTGGTGGTCGCAGGAAAATGGACCTCGCCGATCTCGGCGCGGTGCAGGTGCTCGATCTCCTTTCACCAATGGATGAAATCAGCGTCTTCGCCGTGGACACTTCGGCGCACGAAATCGTTCCGATGGATACTGTGGAAAAGAACATCGCGTATCGGAACAAGATTCTTTCGATAGATTCGCTCGGTGGCGGAATTTACATCTACGAAGCGCTCGTTGCGGCGGCGCGATCAGTTTCGTCAGCGAAATCAGAGACGAAGCACATCATCCTGTTCGCGGACGCCGCAGATTCCGAACAACCGGGTGATTACAAAACACTCGTTGACAAGTGCCGTGAAGGTGGAGTCACAGTCAGCGTCGTCGGCATGGGCACGGAGCGCGATGTGGACGCGATGCTGTTGAAGGACATCGCTGAGCGCGGCGGCGGCACGTGTTATTTCAGCGACAACCCGGATGAAATTCCGCGCCTGTTCGCGCAAGACACTTTTACGGTTGCGCGCAGCACCTTCATTAGCGAGGAGACGCCGTTTCAAGTCACCGCCGGATTTTCATTGCTCGGCTCGCAACTTGCATCCGCGCCGCCATCGCTCGGAGGATACAATCTCTGTTACATCAAACCCGAGGCGAATCTCGCCGCCGTCACGAGCGATGAATATAAAGCGCCGGTCGTCGCGTCATGGAATGCGGGCAATGGGCGCGTGCTGTGCTTTGCCGGTGAAGCGGACGGAAAATACAGCGGGCTGCTCGCCTCATGGAGCGATGTGGGAGAGTTCTATGCGACGCTCGCGCGTTGGACGGCGGGCAAACGACAGCCGCTGCCCGAAGATGAATTGCTCGTGCAACAAGTTCGCGACGGCGTTTGCTACGTGCAGTTGCATCTCGATCCGCAACGCAAAGCCGATCCGTTTGCCGCATTGCCGAGAGTAAAAATCCTGCACGGATTGCCCGGAACGCCGCCCGCAAAGGAAATGCAATCGCTGCAATGGAAAACCGCCGATCTCTTGGAAGCTGCAATTCCTATCACTGGACGCGAAACGGTTTTGAACACGGTGGAAATTCCGGGTCAACAACCAATCGCGCTTGCGCCGGTCTGCCTGCCGTATTCACCAGAGTTCGCGCCAGAACAATCGGGACGCGGCGCAGCGACCTTGGAGCACATCGCCCAAACCAGCGGCGGCAAAGAGCGAATCGAGATTCCGCAGATCTGGGCCGATCTCCAAATCAAGCCGCGCTACGTGGAACTGACGCCGTGGTTGCTCGTGCTCGCGACGATTTTGTTTCTGCTGGAAATTCTGGAGCGCCGCACGGGCTGGCTCTCAAAAGTTTTCTCGCGGCAGGCAGCGCTTGTTCCCGCAAAAATCGAAGACGATGAAGAGCTCGCTCCTGTCGCGGAACACGGCCGGATGAAAAAATTGTTCGAGCGCGCGAAGCGAAGAACTGCGCCTGCGCAAAGCAAACCGGTTCCACTTGAATCAAAAGTTTCTCCTGCGCCAGTCGCAACATCTAGTTCACCTGCGACCGAATCCAATCTTGAAGCGCTTCGCAAAGCGCGCGAGCGCGCGGAGCGACGGACAGGGAAAAGTTAATGAGTGGTGTCGAGATGCTTTGAGCCAGATTCAAACGGAAACACTATACGACTATGAAGAACAAAGACGTGCTGCAGTTCATATCATTCGCAAAACCGCTTGTGATCTTTTGTTTATTTGTTGCTGGTTGCGCTGGTAAAACAGCGGCACCAATCCCTGCGAATACTCAGCTACAGCAAACGCTCATGGAGGGTAAAACCTTATGGGAGCTGGGTAAGCTGGGCGAGGCGGAGGTGAAATTTCAAAAGGTGTTGACAGTTGACACGAATAATGCGGCGGCTGCGTATTATCTGGCTTTGGTTCATCGTGAGCAAATTGATCATCGGCGACCAGCCATATTTACTTATCACAAAACTGTAGTGACGAATTATCAGAGGATGCCGCGAGAACAAAGAACCCTAACTTCCTTCGGTCATTTCGATTCAAGCACCACTGTTGAAGATGTCATCAATCGGGTTGGGTTGCCAGACGGGGAACTGAACATATCGGGTAATCACCTGATTTTATATTTTCTTCCTCCTCCGGAGACGAACGCTATCCAGATCGATTCGCCGGGTGGATCTTTCATTTCCAGTGTGAAACACGGAGGGACCGTTTTGTATGAACGCGGCCCAAATGACCGGTAAGCTTTTCAAACAGGTTTGCAGGAATTTGCCTATACAAATTTTTGAACTTCGGTGTCTATTGTGTGTTCTGAGCGTTTATGAGAGCGATTGTCATCTGTATTCTATCCTGTCAGTTCGTTTTTGCTGAGGATATGAACGACGTTCGAGTCTTCACCATGACGACCACCAACGTCCAACCGAGTTATGTGATAACATCGGAGGTCTTTACTCGAGACAGTAAAACCAATCTTGTTCGCCAAACTCACACCAGCAATGGAGTCGTGTTGTATCGCGCGCAGACTTTTTATCACAACGGAGCGGACATGGGCCGTTATCTCTACAATGGCGCAGAGACCATCATTGGTTCAACGCCGGGCGCTCCTTATGCTCTTACTTACAGATTGAATCCTTCGGGTCAAATCAGGTCCGCAATGATCGGAACGATCCGCACCAACGATGTTGCGTCGGGTTCGATCACCGTTGTTACTTTGGATTCATTCGCTTGCACCAACGGCGTTTTTTACCCGAGGGATGGTTCATGGGTCCGCGAAATCAACAGCAGGACCACGAGTTCTTTCTCCACTGAATCAGCACGCGGCACGCGAACAATTGACAAAAGATTTGCAGCAAGAATTTGCCGATACAAATTTCCGAACCTCGGTGTCTATTGAACGACAGGAAATATTTTGACCTATGAAGAAAATAATTGCACTCGCGGCGGCGGGGATGATTGCGGCGGCAGCGGTCGCCGGAACCACGAATTCACCGATCTTCCAAATGCGGGAGGTCCTCGACGCGCCGTCGGCGGATTCCGAACAGATGACGATTGTGTTCAAGAACAAAGACACCGTCGTGCGAAAGGAAGAATTGTCTGTGCAGAAAACGGTTTTGGTGGATCAAACCGCGCTGAAATCGGTCAAGCTCACGACGGACGCATTGGGTCAACCGGTGATTGACATCACGCTCACCGATTCCGGCCGGACAAAATTCGCGGAAGTGACAAGGCAGCGGATCGGCAAGCGTCTGGCGATTGTTATTGGCGGACAGGTTTACTGCGCGCCGGTGATTCGCGACGAAATCTCCGGCGGCAAAGCGCAGATCAACGGAAGTTTCACGAAGGAGCTTTCCAGCACAGTGGGATCCGAAGCTTGGAATTCACGTGACTTGAAGTCGCGGC
>JADMIO010604168.1_pt1 | contig 15463 bp, 21 predicted proteins | sample 8958161 | NCBI WGS metagenome assembly JADMIO01 (sample SAMN16585339, study PRJNA669376) | soil metagenome | isolation source: Crop rotation soil | place: USA: Cullars Rotation, Alabama | collected 2011
AGCTTAAAATTGCTGCGTAACTTCTCTACTAAATACTAAAAATTACGAAAGGTACTAAATCGTACTATCATCGTTTTCGTACTTTTAGTACTATTTCGTATTTAGTAGAAGATTTATTTTATAAATCATGGATATTGAACAGTTTGAAAAAGAATGGACCGAGTTGGGCGTGGAGATTTGCCAGGCCATATACGTTAAGCCGGAAATCCAGAAGCTCAAGAACAGTTTGCAGAAGAACGGCTTTTTGACTATGGAAGAAAAGAGCGAGTTCATTAATATTTGTGACCAGACGAAGTACGAACTCATTTATGCCAAGTACGGGGCCGAGGACAGCGCGGGTTATAAGAATTTTAGCGATGCCTGGCAAGAATGGTTCCAGAACAAAGGCGTAGGCAGCGCCATGAACCGCGGCCAGCGCAACAGCGTGGAGCATATATTATTCGGCAGCACTCCCGACCCGGCGCCGTTCTTGCTGCATTTTGAGGAAGAAACATTAGGTAGTTTACGAAATCGGAAAAGTTAGTTGTTTAAAATAATTTCAAATATCAAATATCAAATTTCAAATCAAGGTTAAAGTTTAAAATTTTAAATTTGAAAATTTGGATTTGATTTGACATTTGAAATTTTTAATTTGTCATTAATAGGCTGGTGTATGGGTATAGCGACGACTAATTAATAGTCATCGTCAACACATACATCATCCTCAAAAGGGAAAATGATGGAAGCCAAAAAGATTAGTGTGAAGGTAGGGGAGAGTGAGTTTAGTTTTGAAACCGGCAAGTTGGCCGGCCAGGCCAGCGGCGCTGTGGTGGCGCGCGTCGGCGACACGGTGGTGTTAGCTACAACAATAATGTCCGAAAAGACCCGCGACGGGATAGACTTTTTCCCGCTGCTTTTGGATTACGAGGAACGCCTGTACGCTGCCGGTAAAATTAAAGGCAGCCGCTGGATTAAGCGCGAAGGCCGCGCCACTGACGACGCGATTTTAAAAGGCCGCGTTATTGACCGCACGCTCCGCCCGTTATTCCCGGACGGCATGCGCAACGACGTGCAGGTTACCGCGATGGTGTTGTCTATTGACGGAGAAAACGAGCCGGACATGCTCGCGGTTAACGCCGCGTCCATGGCTTTGGCAATTTCCAATGTGCCGTTTGACGGGCCCGTAGCCGGAGTCCGTGTTGGTAAAATCGACGGACAGTATGTTATAAATCCTACTACCGAACAGCAGGAAAAATCCAGTATGGATCTGGTGGTCTGCGGCACGGGCGAGCACATTATTATGGTGGAAATGGGCGCCAAGCTGGTAACCGAAGAAGAAATTGTGGAAGGCATCAAATTCGCCCAGCCGTTTTTGGGCCAACTGGTGCAGTGCCAAATTGATTTTGCCAAACAGGTTGGCAAGGCCAAGTCCGAGCCGATCATCGTAAAACCGAATGATCAAGTTATGGCAAAAGTCAAAGAACTGTTAACGGACGATAAAATTGACGCCGCAGTTTACGTAAAGAATAAAGAAGAGCGCGGTGAAAAAATCAAAGCGTTGACCAAGGAAGTTACCGAAGCGGTCAAGACAGCGCTCGGCGAAATCGAAGGCGTAAATATAGACAAGGATTGCGCCAAGGCAATAGATACGGTTTTAAAGAAATATCAGCAGCATCAAATCTTGGAAAAAGAACGCCGCGTGGACGGCCGCAAGTTAAACGAAACCCGCCCCATAACCTGTGAGGTCGGAGTTTTGCCGCGCACCCATGGTTCGGCTTTGTTTACCCGCGGCGAGACCCAGGCCTTAACTGTAGTTACGTTGGGCAGCAAAGGCGATGAGCAAACGTTGGACGGCATGGAAGACCCAACCGAGGGCCGCACCAAGCGCTACATCCATCACTACAATATGCCGGGCTACAGCGTTGGCGAAGTCGCGCCGCTCCGCGGTCCGGGTCGCCGCGAAATCGGCCACGGTATGTTGGCTGAGCGCGCTGTGGAAGTTGTGTTGCCGCCGCAGGAAACTTTTCCTTATACAATGAGATTGGTAAGCGAAATAATGTCCAGCAACGGATCTACATCTATGGCATCGACTTGCGGGTCCACTCTTGCTCTTATGGATGCCGGCGTACCGATTACCAATATCATCGGCGGCTGTGCCATGGGTTTGGTTATGGATGAGAAAAACCCGAACAACTTTAAAGTGCTCACTGACATTGCCGGCATAGAAGATTTTAACGGCCACATGGATTTTAAAGTTACTGGCAGCGAGGAAGGCGTTACCGCTTTGCAGCTCGATATGAAGCTTAAAGGTTTGAGCGCCGACATTTTAGCCCAGGCTTTGCGCGAGGCCAAACCGGCTCGCATGCATATCATCAGCAAAATGAAGGAAGCGATTTCCACACCGCGTCCGGATTTGTCTCCTTATGCCCCGAGAATTACATCGTTCATGATCAAGCCGGAAAAAATCCGCGAAGTTATTGGCAGCGGCGGCAAGACGATTAACGAAATTATTGCCAACTGCCCCGGTGTGAAAATCGACATTGAAGACAGCGGTTTGGTGATGGTTACTTCCACCGACGCCGAGAGCGCCAAAAAAGCCGTGGCGTGGATCCAGAATATTGTTAAAGAAGTTGAGCCGGGAGAAATTTACGAAGGCAAAGTCGTGCGCATTATGGACTTTGGCGCGTTCGTGGAAGTCTTGCCGGGCAAAGACGGCCTGGTGCACATTTCCCAGCTGGCCAATTACCGCGTCAACAAAGTTGAAGATGTCGTAAAAATTGGCGATACATTAAAAGTCCAGGTTTCGGAAATTGATGAACAGGGTAGAATCAACCTGACCCACAAACCGTTCGCCACCCCTCCAACGCCTGAGCAATTGGCAGCGGCGTCCAGCAGCGACCGCGGGTTCGACGGTCCGCGAGGCCCGCGTCCCGGCGGCTTTGGCAGCCGCGGTGGTCATGGCGGCGGCCACGGCGGCTCCCGCCCCCCGCGCCGGAATTTTGACCGATAAACATCGAAATATCAAGCAAGCCCACCCTAAATGTAGGGTGGGCTTTTTTGTTGGACATTTAATAAAATTTGTGCTATAATATAAGAAAGGTTAAAAATATTAAAGAAACAAAAATTATGAACAATGGAGCCAGTAGTGGTTATTTTGGCTTTGTGCCGGTGGTGATGTTCCTGGCGCTGTATTGCTATATGGGGTACTCGCTACAAGTCTTGTCGCGCAAAACCAATACGCCCGACGCCTGGATGTCGTGGGTGCCGATTTTAAATATTTTCCAGATTATCCGCATTGCCGGCAAGCCGTTATGGTGGTTTATTTTGTTCCTCATCCCGCTGGTTAATATAGTTATGGCCATCATAGTGTGGATGAGTGTTGCCGAAAGGGTCGGCAAGCCATCGTGGCTTGGCATACTTATGATTGTGCCGGTTGTTAACCTTGTTATTCCCGGCTACCTAGCCTTTAGTGATTCCACCCCCGGCCCCATGCCCATGTCCACCCCGCCGCCTGCCGCGCCTGGCATGACGATGTAATACTTAGTATTAATTATAAATTTTATGCGTTCAGAAGCCGGAAGCCATCAAGATAGGCCTGAACAGATAGGCAGCCGTGTCCCTGCTCATCTTAAATTTGATGCGGGGCGTTTAACTGCAAAGAGGCGGGAAGTAGCGACAGTTCCAGGTAGAAATATGGCCGGCGAATGGCGTGGGGCCGGAACTTCGCGTGAAGCAGAAAAGACAACTCGGGAGGAAATGGGAGAGTTGCCGGCGATTTTAGCAAAACAAAATAAAAGTCATTTGCTGCCTATTCTTTTAGACCTTCCTAATGATAGAAAAGAACGGATTGCTCATATTGTCGGTACTACGTATAGAAATCCAGCCGAAGCAAGAGCCGATAATTATCAAAAAGTTATAAAGGCTCTGGAGGGGTTACTGGGATTAGACAAGCAGCCAAACTAGCTTAACATTACAACAGCGCCCTGGTACCCGGGGCGCTGTTTTGGTATACTGATATAAAGAAATAAAGTTATGCCAAGAAACAAAAAAACAGCATTTAGGGCAAGCCAGGGGTTCACGCTTATTGAGCTATTGGTTGTCATATCCCTCATTAGCTTCATGGCTTCAATAATTATTGTGACTACTGTTAGGGCAAGGAGGGGGGCCAGTGATGCCAGGCAGTATGCCAATCTTAAGACGCTGCAGAAAGCCTTGGAACTATACCGGCAGGATAATGGCGGCTATCCCCCTATAAACGCCCAAATTATTTTAAGCACCCAATCGGCTTGGCAGACAGCGCTGGGCGCCTCATTAAAACCATATCTTCCCACTATGCCTGGCAATGAGTACGTTTCCACCAATGTTACTAATGGTCCCGTTGGTCCGATGACGATATATACCGGGCCAATATTTTACGCAACTATGGGGCTTGCGCCTAACCTAAGTTCGATTGGATTTAATGTTACGGGTTCTTCCGGTACTCATCAGGTTTGTGTTGGCAGGCCGGGCTATGTGATAGGCGTATGGGAGCAGCAAGAAACCAAGTTTATGAATACTAACAATATGATGGGCGATGGCGCGAATAATTATGATAATTACAACTTGGTGCTCTACGGCGGAACAGTTGTTGAACCGTATTCAGGGGCCGGCGGCTGTTAGGTTAGGAGATTTTTAAATTTGTTGATTTAAACATCGCGCGCCTCGACCGCGGGGCGCTGTTTTGGTATAGTGAGTTAAGTAAGACTGCGGAGCCTGCCTGCCGATAGGCAGACTCTCCCCAGAATAGGGGGAGTACTCCCCGCAGTCGAGGGAAGGGGTAGAATATTATGCTGATAATCTACCACCCCGCCGCCTGCCGCCCCGGGGATGACGATGTAAATAGTATTTATAGATGAAACAGCGCTCGGGTATATGGAGCGTTGTTTTGGGTCGCATCGCACGTTGTGCTTTATTGTGTTATAATTACAGTAATCTTCCAGCTTTGAAATTTCGGTAATAGGTTAATAAATCAAGAGCGGCGTTTTTTCCTGGCCCTGCCGCCCACCTAATGCTCCGTCTAAAAATAAAACCCCAATCTGCCAAGATCCCGACTCAACTGGGCTTTACCCTGATTGAGCTTTTAGTTGTAATTTCGCTTATTTCGCTGCTGTCTTCCATAATCTTGGTCGCTACGGTAAAAGCGCGCCAGAGGTCTGTGGACTCTGTGATTTATGCTAGTATGGCGAATTTGCAAAAAGCCACGGAATTGTATTTCCAGGACAACAATGCCTATCCAACTGCCGTTCTGGATACTGACTATAGTGACAACTCCAATTGGCAGACCGAGCTGGGGCCTCAGCTGAAACCTTACTTGCCGCAAATGCCAGCCAGCGCTTATAAAGGCAGTGTTACGCTTAATGTAGGGTTCGGTAATACAATTTTTGATGTAGGTCCCTACGTATATTTCAGACTGCCTACCAGTTCCCCGGCATATGGGGTATATTTACTTGACAATAAGGGAAACGTAACTAATGTACTCTGCTTTTATCATGATTCTTATGCATTTGGCGTCTGGACTCAAGCCCAGGAAAGTTTTCAGAATTTCTACGGGAGTATTGGAGGCCGTTTTGCGAATTACATAGTGTATGGTGGAAACATTAAGATGTTCGCGCCAAGCGGCACATGCCTTTAATTTTTTTAAAGATTTAAGTTTATAAAATTCAGCGCTTGGACACAGGGCGCTGTTTTGATATAATAAGATAAATTCGAAATTCGAATCTCGAAATCCGAAACAATATCAAAATTCTCCGCCTCTGGCGGAAAATATCTAAACAGAAACGCAGGGTTTTGAATTTATAATTTAGATATTTGGATTTGTTTCGAATTTCGGATTTCGTGCTTCGAATTTTATTTTTTATGGCCTACTTCGACATCCTAAAAAAAGATTCAACATCAGCCGCGCGCAACGGCGTAATCCATACGGCGCATGGCGACGTGCGCACGCCGCAGTTTTTACCTATTGGCACGCGGGGGACGGTTAAGGCAGTAACGAGCGAAGAGTTAAAATTTTGGGGCGCGGAGATTATCTTGGCCAATACTTATCACTTATGGCAGAGGCCGGGAGACGCGCTTATTTACAAAGCCGGCGGCCTGCATAAGTTCATGAACTGGAAAGGGCCGATTTTTACGGACAGCGGCGGCTTCCAGGTTTTTAGTTTGGCCAAGATGAGAAAAGTAATGGAGGCCGGAGTATTGTTTCAGTTTGACCTTGATGGCAAGCAGGAAATTTTGTCTCCGGAAAAATCTGTGCAAATCCAGGCTAACCTGGGCAGTGACATCGCGCTGATTTTTGACGATTTTCCGGGCTTCCCGTTTGAATACGAACGCTCCAAGCAATCCATCGAGTTAACCAAACGCTGGGCCGAGCGCGCCACCAAAGAATTTATAAACATTATGAAGCACGGCGACCCAATTAACCCCGGGCAAAAATTGTGGGGGATTGTGCAGGGCGCCAGCTTCCCGGACCTGCGTGAAAAATCGGCAAAAGACATGGTGGGTTTGGGCTTTGAAGGTTTTGCCATTGGCGGCGTGGCGGTAGGTGAGCCGCACGAGGAAATGATGAAGGCCGTGGAATCGGCAATGCCGTTTTTGCCGGAAGCCGCGCCCAAACATTTGCTCGGCGTGGGCACGCCGTTTGATATTGTGCAGGCCGTGGCCCGCGGCTGCGATACGTTTGATTGTGTTATTCCGACTCGGGAGGCCCGGCATGGGAGGTTGTATGTGTCGGCGCGAAATATAGAACTCCCTCCGGCTCCCTCTTTGGCAAATAAAAAGCTGAAAAAAGAGGGAGAGGTCAAACCTGAGGACAACATCGTTCCCCCCTCTTTTCTAGGCGCCACCGAGCCCAAAGAGGGGGTTAGGGGGAGTTCTTCAATTGAAGGCTACGCAACCATCGACATCCGCCTTGAAAAATACAAAGAAGATTTTACGCCCGTGGACAACGATTGTAACTGTTACCTTTGCTTGCATCACACCAAAGGCTACCTCCGCCACTTGTTCGCCAGCGGCGAACCTTTAGGCATCCGCTTGGCCAGCATGCACAACCTGCGGTTCTATTTAAACCTCATGGAAAAAATCCGCAAAGCCATTGAGTACGATTATTTTAATGAGATGGTAGAAAACTACAAAGACTACACAGTGTAGCGCGCCGATTTATCGGCTGCCTAAAGAGAAAAAAGATCTGGAGTAACACAGGTTTTCTTTTTGCCCAAAATATGGGGTTTTGGTATACTTTAATATAGAGTTCGTGGTTGCAAATAAGGCTTATGGAATTATGAAAAAACCTCACCCCGAGGCTGGGATCAGCCAGTCTGACTTTAATCAACTTAAGCCGATATACCAAAAAGGCCTGATGCAATTATATAAAGAAAGGTCTTTAACAGAAAAAGCCATAGCGGCTTTGGAAAAGTTAGAAAAAATACACAAGCCGGCGCCTGTGCAACTTATAGATTTTGTTAAAGTAGCAAAAATGCTTAAAAATCTTAAAACGCAGATGGATTATATCCCGGAAAATGTCCAGAAGTTGATAGTCGAAAAATATGGCGATGAAGATGCAAAAACAATATTTTCAATGGCCGAATTGCCAGACAAGGAAAAGTAATTTATAAAATTTATGGCGGAAAATACTGATTTAATGGACAAGATTGTCTCGCTTTGCAAAAGGCGGGGTTTTATATTTCCCGGCAGCGAAATTTACGGCGGCCTGGCCAACAGCTGGGACTACGGGCCTTTGGGCGTGGAGCTAAAGAATAACATCAAGCAACTCTGGTGGAAGCGGTTTGTGCATATGCGGGACGATATGGTGGGCATAGACGCGGCACTGTTAATGAATCCAAAAGTCTGGGAAGCCAGCGGACATTTGAGCGAGTTTAACGACCCGATGGTGGAATGCAAAAATTGTCATGAGAGATATCGCGCGGACCAAATAGATACAAACGCTCCCTGTGCCAAATGCGGCAAAAAGGCTTTTACGGAAGTCATGCAGTTTAATATGATGTTTAAGACCAACCTTGGCCCGGTCGCCGATGAAAAATCGACTGTCTATTTCCGTCCGGAAACCGCGCAGGCCATGTTTGTGCAGTTTAAAAATATTTTAGACACATCCAGAAAACAGTTGCCGTTTGGCGTTGCCCAGCAGGGCAAGGCGTTCCGCAACGAGATTACGCCGGGCAATTTTATTTTCCGCACCCGCGAATTTGAGCAAATGGAAATTGAATATTTTATTAACCCCAAAGACAATTGGAATAAGCACTTTGAGTACTGGCTGGAACAAATGAAGGAATGGCTCAAAGATTTGGGCGTAACAAAAAATTTGGAGTTTGTGGAAATTCCGGACGGCGAGCGCGCGCACTATAGCAAGCGTACGGTGGACATTGAATATAAATATCCGTTCGGACAAAAAGAGTTATACGGCTTGGCCTACCGCGGCGATTTTGATTTATCCCGCCACCAAAAAATGTCCGGCCAGTCTTTGGAATACACCGACCCGCAAACCAACGAAAAGTTTTTGCCACATGTTATAGAGCCAACCTGGGGCGTTGACCGTTCTTTGCTGGTTACGCTGCTCGAGGCCTATCGCGAGGAAGAAGACAGGGTATATCTATCGTTGCCCCCAAAACTTGCGCCGTATAAGGTTGCCGTTTTTCCGCTGCTTAAAAATAAAGAACAACTGGTCAGCAAAGCCCGCGAAATTTATAACGACCTCCGGCAATATTTTAACGTCGCCTGGGACGACCGCGGCAACGTGGGGAAAAGATATTATTCCCAGGACGAAATCGGCACGCCATTCTGCGTTACCGTGGACTTTGACACCATCGAAAAAGACGGCATGGTCACCGTGCGCAATCGGGATACCAAGGAACAACCGAGAGTCAAAATTGAAGAGTTGAAGAATTATATATTAGGAAAGCTGTAAAGTTATGCAAACATCGCGCGGGGGAAGCAGGGAATCGAGAGGGGCAAATGAAGATAGGACACGGCGGCATTATAATTTTATTAATGTTATTTTTATTGACAGTATTACCATGTCCGCTTATCGGCACGCTGACGCTGGAAACAAGCCCCTGCGGGAGCTGAAGGCAATAAGCGATCAACATTCAGAGGCGCGCAAAAATTTAAGCTTGGCGCAATTTATTGAAGACTTGCAGAGATTATTCGCCGGTTGGCAGGAAAAAAATCCTGAAAAAAGTAAGCGTTTTTTGGAATTAAAAAGTAAAGTAGGAAGATTGGAGCCTGAGGAGGCGGTCGAGCTCGAATTATTGTCTGAAGAAATTAAGAGGGATTTTTTAGCCCGTTATAACGAATCTGATTTAGAGCAAGATTTATAACAAAAAATTATGAAAAAATCTGGGGATTTTGAAGGTTTAGGCAGGGTGCCTCGTGGCCTGCATAAGGAAAAGTTCGGTCTGGTAGAAACCATGGCACTTCAGCAGATATGCGGGGATGCCCAGCGTGATTTAGAGCCGCTCGCTCAAAATTTGTTTAAAAATGGCCAGCCAGCAGACATGCAAAGATTTGCCGCCAGTCTTGCCCGAATTGCCGGAATTAAAGACCGTTTGACTGACATAGAAAAACAAGGGTTCCAAAATACCCAGGAAAATAACTCTTTATTTTATCGTACGCTGGGAAAGGTTGAGGCAACTTTTAATTTGCTGCGCGAGTACGCTAAGAGTTTGAATATTGAAGTGAAATAACGGTTATGTATTTTGAGCGGTTAAGACGCCTGCAATCATCATTAGTAAACCCAATTTTAGTAAAGAAAAAAGAAAACCTGTTTTACCTGACAGGTCGTTCTTTTGATTACCGGGCGGAAGAATATCTGCTAGTCAAAAAAAACGACATGATCGGTTTTGGTTCAGGCCTGGAGCATATAGACTGGATTGCCAGGTCGGACAGTTTAAAAAATATCGGCAAATATTTAAAGGGCGCCAAACAGCTGGATGTTGAGTTTAAATTTACGTATGGCGAGGGCGCGTATTTAAAATATAGGTTGCCCGGAGTAAAAATAAAACCGGATTACAGCCCGGTTGATAAATTGCGCATGATTAAAGAGCCGGGGGAAATTGCGTTGGTGAAAAAATCAATGCAGATTGTGGAAAAGGTTTTTGGCTTGGTCCGCAAAGAAATTGTAAAACCGGGAATGACAGAAATAAAGCTGGCGCGGTTTATTCAGGACAATGGCTTGCGGATGGGAGCAGGGGATATTAGCTTTCCCGCTATTGTGGCTTCCGGCGCGAACGCTGCCATTCCGCATCACGTTCCGGAGAATAAGAAACTCAAAAAAGGGGAGTCTATAATAATAGATTTTGGGTTTAAGTATAAAAATTATTGCAGTGATTTTACCCGGACAGTGTTTTTAGGTCATGCGCCAAAAAAATTGGCGGATGCCTATAATCAGGTGGAGAAGGCGTATGTGGGGGCGATGGAATACCTCGATAATCGTAATTCGTTATTCGGTGGCGCAGTGCGTGCCGTAGGACGTAAGGCGTCTGGCGTACTGCCCACCGACCGCCGCATGACGCAACGCACTGCGCCACCGGAATCCGCACTCCGTTGTAGCGCGGGGGATGTCTATCAAAAATCCGTGGACATCCTGTCCGAAAAAAACCTGCAAAAATATTTCATCCACTCCCTCGGCCACGGCACGGGCCTGGAAATCCACGAATTGCCGAACCTTGGGCCGAAATCCAAAGACCTGCTGCGGGACGGCATGGTTTTTTCCATCGAACCAGGAGTCTATTTTCCCAAACTGGGTGGCATAAGAATAGAAGATCTGGTATATTTGGAGAAAGGGAAAGTGAAAAAGTTTATTAGCGTGCCAACAGATTTAACAAACAACATTTTTTAAACGCACAGAGTATGCCAGAAAAAATTGACCCTTATATAACGAGGAATATTATTAATATGTCGCCGGAAGGCCGTAATAAGATACAGGATCTGGGCGGCTTGAAACAGGAAATAGAAAAAGTTTATTCGGCGGTGACCCTTACCCAAAACGTCGGGAAGTATGGCAAAGTTGCTGTTGAACTCCGACAGTTGATTGATGATATAGGTTCTGTTATGGAAGAAGGGTTTAATGGACTTCCTATCCCAGAAAATACATATCGAGAATTTTTTGAGCGGGCCTCTAAACTGGTTAATTCAATAGATGCGTAAATATGAAATACACCAAAAAAACTTTATCTAACGGTTTAACAATTATCGAAGTCCCATCCCACGACGCCGAGAGCGTGGTGGTGGATTTTTTTGTGAAGACGGGGTCGCGGTCGGAAACGCCCAAAGAGAACGGCATCTCCCACTTTTTGGAACATTTTTTGTTTAAGGGGACAAAAAAATATCCGTCGGCCATGGCGATTTCCGAAGTCGTGGATTCTATTGGCGGGGAAATGAACGCCAACACCGGCAAGGAGCACACCCAGTACTACATTAAGGCGGCCAGCAAGCACTTGCCTCTTATTTTTGAAATCCTGACAGACATGATCCAATACCCGCTTTTGGACAAGGAAGAACTGGAGAAGGAAAAGGGCGTTATTGTGGAAGAAATAAATATGTACAAGGACACGCCTGTTGCCGAGATTGAAAATATTTTGGAAGGCACTATGTGGCAGGGCGACGCGCTGGGCCGCGATATTGCCGGCACCAAGGAAATTGTGACTAAATTTACGCGCGAAATGTTTATGGATTATATTTCTCGACACTATCAAACCGCTAATATAATTTTGGGGATTTCGGGCAAGTACGACAATCATCAGTTCAATCATTTAGTCGAGAAATATTGGCGCGGTTACCCCAAGAGAAGGTTTTATGGCTGGGATAAGGTCAGGGACAAACAATCCGCTCCGAGGGTTAAAATTGAATATAAGGATACCCAGCAGGCGCATTTGGCAATTGGGTTTAAGAGTTTTCCTTACGGCGACCCGCGCAATTCCACAGTGTCGGTGTTGGCCGCTATTTTGGGCGGCGGTATGTCCAGCCGCATGTTTACAGAAGTGCGCGAAAAGCGGGGCTTGGCCTATTACGTGCGCGCCATGCCCGGCAGTTACCAAGACACAGGCTCGTTTACAATTTCTTCGGGTGTGCAGGTAGATAAAATTACCGACGCGATTCAGGTAATTTTGGGCGAGCTTAAAAAAATTAAGGACGTACCGGTTGACGAGCGCGAAATCCAAAAAGCCAAAGAGTATATAAAAGGCAAAACAACTTTGGCATTAGAGGATAATCAGGTGCGTTTAGATTGGTTCTTGGAGCGCATGGCTTTCCATAAAACCGCCGAAACCCCGGCCGAAGTCTTTAAGCGCATCGATGCCGTAAAACCCGCCGACATTGCCAAAGTCGCCAATCAGCTATTTGTTAACAAAGGCATGACATTAGCTATTATCGGCCCCTACAAAAACGAAACCCAATTTAAAAAGATTTTGGATGTGGAAAACATAAAGCAGTAACACCCGTTAATTAAACAATTTAATTTTTATTCGTCAAACATAATATAATACGTTTATTTTGTTAAGTGGAGTTTGACTTTGGCCTCTTAATCGTCTAGTATATTTATAGAGGAAGTACTATTTTATGCCTACCCCCAGCTTAAAAGCAAAAATCTTAACTCCCCAAGAATTGGAAAATTACCGCCACCCTATACCGAAAAGCATGATTGCCGCTGCCGGGCTTCTTAAAGATAAAAAAATTGATGCTTTAAAGTATCAAAAAGAAATACGCGCCGGCTGGGGGAGACGTTTAAAAAGACAAATTAAATTAGCTCAAGGTGGTCATCGACACTAACATCCTGATTGCGTATTTGGATGGTCAAAAAGACGTGGTTGAGGCAATCCAGAATTGGAAAAGCCGCGGCCCGCTTTTTATTTCTGCCATAACCCGAGTTGAGCTGTTGGCGTTTGCCAAATTAACACCTGCCGAACTTGGCAGAATTAAAATTTTTCTTAATAATTTTATTTCCGTACCGCTGGATGATGCCCTGGCGGAAACAGCAGCTTTATTTAGGAGAGATTATAAATTTGCTTTGCCAGACGCAGTTATTGCGGCCACTGCGGCTGATAGACGTCTGCCTTTGGCAAGCCGCGATAGGCAGTTCAAAAAAATAAAAGAAATCACTGTTGTTAAGCTATGAGAAAACCTAGGTTTGCATCAAAAAAATCTGTATCTGTTTCCGGCTGGTGGAAACACGCCCGACATTTTGGTAAGAGGTTGGTAAATAAAAGCGAACGACGCGGTTTTAAGATTGGTCTTGTAAAAAAGCAAGATCTTATTTAGTTTATATGCTTAAAATAGGATGCCATGTCAGTGCCGCCGGGGGAGTGTTTAACGCGCCTAAGAACGCGGCGGAGTTGGGGTGCGAGATTTTCCAAATTTTTACCAGGCCGCCTATGGGCGGTCCGGCGCCAAAAATCAACGAGGCGGACGTGGAGAAGTTTAAACAGGAAATGGAGAAGTATAAGTACGCGGAGTTTGTGGTCCACGCGCCGTATATTATAAATTTTGGCTCCGCTAAAAAACCTACGTATCACGGGTCCATCTCCATAGTTTCGGAAGAACTCAAGCGGGCCAATAGTTTGGGCGCGCGCTATGTTATGACCCATTTGGGAAGTTTTAAAGATTTGGGGGAAGATGCCGGTATGAAGCAGGCGCGAGTGGGCCTGAAAGAGGTTTTGCAAAAGTATGAGGACGCTGCCAAAAACCCGCAGACAACATTTTTATTGGAAATTGCCGCCGGAGCCGGAGCGGTAATTGGCGACACCTACGAAGAACTGGCCGAGCTTATGGAACCGCTGGTTAAGTTTAAAACCTTTGGCGGCATTTGCTTTGACACCCAGCACGCGTTTTCCTCGGGTTACGATATTCGCGATGACAAAACAGTGGCCGAAACTTTTAAAAAATTCGACAAAATAATTGGCTTAAAATACCTGCGCATGAGCCATATAAACGACTCCAAAGTCGAACTCGCCGGCCGCAAAGACCGCCACGAGCACATTGGGGAAGGATTAATTGGGGAAAAAGGATTTGAGGCTCTACTAAAGTACTTTAACCACCTCTCCCGCCCCTCTGGGGCACCCTCCCCATCACTTAGGGAGGAGAAAAAGGGTGCCTTCGGCGCTATGCCCTTGATTTTAGAAACAGAACATGATAAAGTCAAAATAGATATTGAGATATTAAAGAAATTAAGAGATTCTATCAAGAAATAAAAACGAAAGGAATTTTATGGGAGAACGAGGTCTGGATTATCCAAAGATAGCCGAGAAAGCAATCGCCATGGGAATATTTGCCGCCGGCGCGGCCGCCGCGATGGGTTTACCGTCAGCCGAGCTGGGTAAGACAGTGGGAAGCCTTGAAGCCATTAGAGGCGCAGTGGCCGATCGAGAAGTAGAAGTCTAAAATGAAAAAAACAATTACCGCTGAAGAATTAATCAGCATTATCGAAAAATCAGATTTGGACCAGACTATAAAAGATATTCTTACCCGCGATATCCGTAAAGAAGGGGTGAGTGAGTTTTATATTGAGCAGGTACTAGCTTACTGTGATAATGCGATAGCTGTTTTAAAAGATAAGCTGTCCCAGAATCCGGCCTAACGTGCCGGATTTTTGCTTTTTTAGGGGAAGTTTTGTACACTAGATACACAAGAGTACCCACCCCGGAAATTTTTTCGTCGATGGTTATCTTAGGCCGGAAAAATTATCCGGGGTCCAGATACATAGACCTTAACAATATTGATAAAACATATGTATCAGGGTTCCGATCTGCCTCGCCCAGTCAAGATGGACTCTCGGCCAGGCAAGTAAAATTCTGATGCTGGCCTCGGCCGGAATGGTTGAAAAGTTTATGGAGGATAAGCATTACTATGTTTATATATTAGCAAGCCATCGCAACGGGACTTTGTATGTTGGTTTTGCAAGCAATCTGATCCAAAGAACATTTGTCCATAAAAACGATATTATTGAAGGTTTTACCAAGAAATACCAAGTTCACCGTTTAGTGCATTATGAAGTATTTGAGGACCGTGATGAGGCCCTGAAAAGAGAGAAACAGCTTAAGAAATGGCACAGGAAATGGAAACTTGAGCTTATCGAAAAGAATAATCCTGACTGGAAAGACCTTTACGATGAAATTAATAAAGGTTAAATTATTTATACTGGACCCCGGATATTTTTCACCTTGTGATATCCATCGAAGTGAAAAATTCCGGGGTGGGAACGCTATGTTGTCCGTATGCGCTACGCAGATTTAGAAACATCAACCAAAGTTATCCTTAAAGTCATTTTTGCCGCGCTGGCGCTGTGGTTTTTTTGGGCTATACGCGACATAATTTTGCTGCTTTTACTCGCGCTGGTGCTGGCCTCGGCCATGGAGCCGGTGGTGGATTATTTGCACCGCAAAAAAGTCCCGCGGGTGTTGAGCGTGTTCATGGTTTACTTAATCGTTATTGGTTCGGCGGTGTT
>JADMIO011000834.1_pt1 | contig 15462 bp, 14 predicted proteins | sample 8958161 | NCBI WGS metagenome assembly JADMIO01 (sample SAMN16585339, study PRJNA669376) | soil metagenome | isolation source: Crop rotation soil | place: USA: Cullars Rotation, Alabama | collected 2011
GCATTTGATGAATTTGTACATTCCCGGCTGTCCACCGCGTCCCGAGATGTTGATTCACGCGATCATGATGTTGCAGGACAAGGTGATGAAAGAGTCGATTCGCGAGCGCCGCGACGCGCCCGAAGAAGAGGCTCGCGCTCAAATTACGCCGGGAACTTTGCCGGTAACGGATGGGTCGACGCTGCGCGAAACCGAAGTTGTACAGCCGAAGCCCTATACGATTGCATCGCGACACGAAAAGCGTCGCTCGTTCTGAGCGATAAGGCAGAAGAACCCCGCACCGTTGCAAGGTTCGAGTTGCACTGTAGTCTTATTTCAGATTTGAAAATTGAGATTTGAATTCTGAGATTTGAGATTTCAAATTCCCGGTCAGGTTAGATGGAACAGCCGAAAGCGCCAGCAAACATCGCGGAAGACCCAGCCAACGGTAGTCAGGAAGGCGCAACGCCGTCGCCAATCGCGGCGGCGTTACAGCGTGAACATCCTGAGTGGAACCTCGACGTTGTTGCTGCGCTCGGCGAGATCACGATTATTTTACCGCGCGAACACATCGTCGCGGCCTGCGACTATTTAAAGTCCACGGCCGGCCTCGAATTCAATTTTCTCGCGGACCTTTGTGGATTTGATCGCGGGCCGGAAGAAGAGCCCCGTTTCGAAGTCAACTACCATCTGTTCTCGACCACAAAGCATCATCGCGTGCGTTTGAAGGTTCTGCTGAATGAAGACGATCCGCACGTGGCGACCGTCACCGATGTCTGGCGCACAGCCAATTGGCATGAACGAGAGACCTACGACTTGTTCGGCGTGATCTTTGATGGTCATCCGGATTTACGGCGCATTCTCCTGCCGGATGATTGGCAGGGACACGCGCTGCGAAAAGATTTTCCGTTGCGAGGTTACGAACCGTATTCACTGGAATAACTCAAGCTCCAAGTCTCAGGTCTCAAGGTTAATTTGAGACCTGAGACTTGAGACCTGAGACCGGAAACATCGGCCTGAGACATGAGTTCGGCAGTCAACATTCCACCGCAATTTGAAGTTGTCGATAACCCGCTCGACACGCAGATGACCCTGTCGATGGGGCCACAGCACCCTTCGACCCATGGCGTGCTGCGTTTGGAATTGGTGCTCGACGGCGAAATGGTGGTGAAGGCGACGCCGGACATCGGCTATCTCCACACCGGCATGGAGAAGCTGTTCGAATATCGCAAGTATCAGCAGGGCATCGTCATCACGGACCGGATGGATTATCTCAATCCGCTCGGCAACAACCTCGCGTACGTGATGGCGGTCGAGAAGCTGCTACAGCTGGAGATTCCCGAACGCGCGCAGACGATTCGCGTCCTTTTCTGTGAACTTCAGCGCATTGCTTCACACCTGGTTTGGTTAGGCACGCACGCGATCGACATCGGCGCGATGACCGTCTTCTTCTACGCCTTTCGCGAACGCGAGAAGATCCTGAATCTGATCGAAGCTGCTTCGGGTGGCCGTCTGACGCCCTCTTATTTTCGCATCGGTGGATTGATGATGGATGTGCCGGCCGGCTTCGAACACCGTGTCAAACAATTCATCGACGACTTCCCCCCGGCGGTCAAGGAATTTCACACGCTGGTCAGCGGCAATCGAATCTTCCAAAAGCGGACGCAGGGGATCGGATACATTTCGGCCGAAGATGCAATTGATTGGGGCTTGTCCGGGCCAAGCTTGCGCGGCAGCGGCGTCAATGTCGACGTGCGCCGCACCAATCCATACTCCAGCTACGAACAATATGACTTTGAAGTCCCGGTCGAACAGGATTGCGATGTCTGGGCGCGTTACCTGGTGCGCATGCGCGAGATGACTGAATCGCACAAGATTGTGATGCAGGCCCTTTCGCGTTTGAAACCGGGCCCGGTAAAAGCGGATGCACCCAAAGTCGTGCTGCCTGATCGCGAAGCGATGAAGACGCACATGGATGCACTGATTCACCACTTTCTGATTGTGGCGGAAGGCTTCGATGTGCCGGCGGGCGAGATCTATCACGCGATTGAAGCCTCGAAAGGCGAACTGGGCGTCTATATCAAATCGGTGGGTGGTCCGAAGCCGGCGCGGGTCCATTTCCGCGGTCCGAGCTTCGTTAATCTTTCGGCGCTGCCGCACATCGCGCGCGGGGAAATGATTGCCGACGTGGTCGCGATAATCGGATCGCTGGATATTGTTTTGGGTGAAATCGATCGATAGAGACCAAGGTCAATGAACAAAGCCGTGAAAGAGATTGGTCTGGCCGCGTTGACGCATTTCGTGCCGATTCCCGGCCTCAGCTTGCTGATGAATAAGCGGGTGCTTAGAACGGCGCGGAAAGCCAGCGGTCTGGCGTTAATTGGCGCCGGCGCTCTGGTGGCAGTTCCAGTCGCGCTGTATGTCATCTGCAAGACGTCTCCGAAACGGACGCAAACGAACTGATGGCCGAAGTACTCGTCAAAATTCAGCCGCCCGATCATCCGGTACACATGCCGGAGCCGGCCGTCTTTTCCGCAGAGGTCGAAGCGGAAATCGACAAGCACATCGCCAAATACCCGGTGAGGCGCTCCGCAATTCTGCCGCTCATGTTTATCGTGCAGCGTGAACGCGGCTACCTCGATCCGCCGGGTGTGCAATATCTGGCAAACCGTCTCGAGCTGCGGGTCACGGACATCTGGGAAGTCGCGACCTTCTACTCGATGATCCTGACCAGGCCGGTCGGCAAGTATCACATTCAGATCTGCAAGACGCTCTCGTGCAAAATCATGGGCGAAGGCAAGATCACGGAACACGTCTGTAACAAGCTCGGCATCAAGCCGGGCGAAACTACGCCTGACGGAAAGTTCACGCTGTCGCTGGTTGAGTGCCTGGGCTCATGCGGCACAGCGCCGATGTTTCAACTGAATTTTGATTATCACGAGAACCTGACACCCGCAAAGGTGGATGAGATTTTGGATTCATTAGCCTGACTTAACCAACGAGATGAGAGAAAGGAGGCATCAGAAAGCAAATCTGCTTTTCGGAGCAGCTAAAAATTGCTTAAGGAGACTACCAATGAGAAAGCTTTTCTGCTTGTCCCTTTTGCTCCCCGCTCTTTCTTTCACCGTGTTGGCCCAGGAGGCCGCCAATCGCGTTTACGGTAATCAAGGCACTCAACCAGGCGACGTCACGCGTCGTAAGCCAATCTATCCGGAAACATCAACCGAACTCGTGGTGATGGAACAACCGAACCTGCTCATCACTACTTATCAATTTCTCGACGCGAAAATTCTTACCAGCGTCGACACGCGTGAATACGTGGCCGTCTTTGGTTTGGCGCAAGAGGCCGACACCGTGCAGGCCGCAAACAAAAAACTCCAGGATCAAGTCGCTGCCTTCCAGCGCGGCCTGAGTGCGCTAGGCGTGCGGCCGGAAGACACCTATCTGGATTTCATCACGCAGAACCGCGTCTACGACTACGTGGTGAAAGGCGGCACGGCCCGCGAGAAGGTTTCGGGTTTTCAGATCAAAGAGAACCTCGCGATTCGATTCAAGGATCACAAGCTCCTCGACCAAATTGTGCCGTTGGCTGCGCAGGGTGGCATCTTTGATTTGATTAAGGTTGATTACATCACCAGCGATCTCAACACCGTGCGTTCACAGATGACGGCCGAAGCCCAGAAGATTCTCAAGCAAAAAGAGGATGCCTACACGAAACTGGGTATCAAGCTGACGGCGGTATCGGTAGCCGCCGAGAACTTTGACACCTTTCAGCCGTTCGAAGCCTACAATTCTTATAAGGCCTTCGAATCGGGAAACGTCGATGATAATTACCGCGTGGTAGAGCGCCGCAAGAACAGCACGTTTTATTTCGAGCCGTTGGCGCCCGGGAAATTCGACGCCGTTCTGACGCCTTTGGGTCTTGAGCCGCAGGTGCAATGCACGCTGTTTTTGCGGATCAAATATTTCGTGAACAGCCACACGACTGTAATACCGCCGGAAAAACCGGGCGAGAAGAAACCTGACTGAGATGCAAATAGCAGCCATCGGATGCGAGCCCCTGCAACTTCGCCGAGTTCATCTCGAGAACTCGCGATCGATCGACGTCTACCGTCGCAACGGCGGTTACGAAGCGATCAAGCAGGTGCTCGATTCGATGTCTCCGGACGACGTGATTAACGAGGTGAAGAAGTCCGCGCTGCGCGGTCGCGGTGGCGCGGGCTTCCCCACCGGCATGAAGTGGAGCTTCGTCCCGAAGGATTCGCCGAAAGCGAAGTACGTCGTCTGTAACGCGGATGAATCTGAGCCCGGCACCTTCAAGGATCGCTACCTGATGGAGCGCGATCCGCACATGCTGATCGAAGGCATGCTGATCGCGGCGTACGCTCTGGGCGCCCGGCGCAATTACGTCTACACGCGGGGCGAATACAAGTACCTGATCGACATCATGGATGTGGCGCTCGACGAAGCGCGGGCGGCCGGATTGCTGGGCGAAAAAATTCTGGGGACCGATTTTGCTTGCGACATCTACACGCACACCGGCGCGGGCGCTTACATCTGCGGCGAAGAAACTGCATTGCTCAGTTCGCTCGAGGGTTTTCGCGGTCATCCCCGCATGAAGCCTCCCTTCCCTGCTATTTCGGGTTTGTACGCGTCGCCGACTGTCGTTAACAACGTCGAAACCCTGACGGCGGTGCCCGACATTATCAAGATGGGCGGCGAGGCTTATCAGAAATTGGGGACAGAAAAGAGCGGCGGCACAAAGCTCTGGTCAGTCTCCGGCCATGTCAATCGGCCCGGCGTTTATGAATTGCCGATGGGCTATGACGACATGGAAAAGTTCATCATGGAAGACTGCGGCGGAATCGCCAACGGGAAACAATTGAAAGCAGTGATTCCCGGCGGGTCGTCGGTTTACATCATGCGCGCTGATCAAATTGTCGGGAAAGATGTGCGCATGGATTACGAAGGTCTGGTAGCGGGCGGCTCGATGGTCGGCTCCGGCGGCTTCATCGTGATGGATGAGACCGTCGATGTATTTGAATCTACCAAGAATCTGACTGAATTTTACAAGCACGAATCATGCGGCTGGTGCACGCCTTGCCGTGAAGGCACGGACTGGCTGGTAAAGATTTTCAAGCGCATCGAAGGCGGCGGCGGCCGACCGGAAGACGCGCGTCTGCTGCTCGACCTCTGCGACAACATCGAAGGCAAATCGTTTTGTCCCTTGGGCGATGCGGCGGCGTGGCCGATTCAGTCAGCAGTGAAAAGATTTCCCGAGGATTTCGAAAAGCATTTGGGGGGCAATGGCAACGTCGCTCCAAAATAAAGTTTAGTGGCGGGACTTGTCCGCCCGGCGCACAAGTGCGCCGTCTAAACGGTAAATAGGTTGATGTCCACTGAACTCGTCAAAGTAACCATTAACAATCGCGACCTCCAGGTGGCGAAGGGCGCGCAACTGATCGACGTGTGTCGCGACAACGGCTTCGCGATTCCCTCGTTCTGCTATTACGCCGACCTCGCATTACAAGCCTCGTGTCGCATGTGCCTGGTGCGCATCGAGAAGATGCCGAAGCTGCAAACGTCCTGCACCATTACCTGCACCGATGGCATGGTCGTTACCACCCAGAGTGAAGAAATTGAGAAGGCGCAGCGTTCGATGCTCGAGTTTCTGCTCGCCAATCATCCGCTCGATTGTCCGGTGTGTGATCGCGGTGGTGAATGCGAATTACAGGAACTCACCTTTGACTGGGGGAATCTCGAAGAGCGATTCATCGAGCGCAAGAACGCCAAGCCGGAGAAATATCTCTCGCCGATGGTCGCCAACGACCCGCAGCGCTGCATCCTCTGCAAACGCTGCACGCGCGTCTGCGACGAATGGATGGGCGAGGAAGCCATCGAAGCGGGTAACCGCGGCGCGAACACCGTCATCGGCACCTTCGGCGGCTGGTTGAATTGTTCGCAGTGCGGTAACTGCATCGAAGTTTGTCCGACGGGAACGCTGCTCGACGGAACCTATCGCCATCAGCACCGGCCCTGGGAATTAACCCAGACGGTTTCGACGTGCACCTACTGTTCTGACGGCTGCCAGATGTCGCTCGGCTCGCGCAGCGATGAAGTGGTGCGCATTGTCGCGCGCGATCGCTACGTGAACGGGCACAACGGTGAGTTCCTCTGTGTCAAAGGAAGGTTCGGGCATCCCTTTATCAATCATGAAAAGCGAATCCGTACGCCGCTGATTCGTTACAAAAAGGGTGGGCGGCTGGTCCCGGCGACCTGGGACGATGCCATCCGGTTCGCGGCTGAAGGTCTCGACAAAGCTGTTTCCGATCACGGAAAAGACTCCCTTGCGGTGATCGGGAGTCCACGATTAACGAACGAATCACTCTATGTGCTGCGTAAGTTCGCGAAGGAGGTTGTCGAAACCGATAACTTCGCGATTGCCGACGCGTTCAGCCTCGCGCCGTTCTTCGAGAACCTGGGCGGTCAATTAGCCACGCACCGTGACATTCGACACGCCAAAACGATCGTTTTGATTGGGGGCGAGCCTGAAGAGTTACAACCGCTTACCGGCAAGCAAATCAGACAAGCGGTTCGTAACGGCGGCTCCAATCTGATCATCTTCAACAGCTCGCCCATCCGCCTGCGCGAACAGGCTTCACGATTCATTCACATAAATCGCGGCACCGAAGACGCGGCCGTCCTCGGCCTCAACGAATCAGCCGGCATGGACTTAGCAGCGAAAAAGATGGGAGTCGAGCCTGCCCAGTTTGAAGCCGTGCGCCAGGCGATCAACGACACCCAGGGCGATGTGGTTATCATGTTCGGCAGCGAATTGAGTCGGGGCGCCCGGGCGATCGTCGCGCAATTCCCTTACCTGTTCGCGGGCGAAGGCCGGCGCGTATTGCTGCACCCGCTACCGCTCTTCAACAATAGCGTGGGCGGCTACGATATGGCCGGGAACGGACTAGGACCGGCGGAATTATTAAGCCGCGATGGAGTTCGGGCCGCTTATATCGCCGGCAGCCTGGCGCCGCACAATCTTCAGGTCCTCGCGGGAATGGACTTCGTCGTGGTGCAGGAGTTATTCGAAACGGATACCACCGCCTTTGCAAACGTGGTGTTTCCGGCGGCGTCGTTTGCCGAAGTCGACGGGACGTTTACGAACAACGGTGGCCTGGTCCAGCGGGTGCGCCAGTCAATCGAGCCAGTGCATCAATCGCTGGCCGATTGGATGATCACGGCACGTTTAGCGAAGGAGTTGGGGGTCGATTTCGGTTTTGAACGAGCAGCCACGGCGGTGTTTCGCGAAATCGCCGAGCGCGTGCCGGCGTATGAGGGATTGCGCTATCCCATGCTCAAAGATGAAAGCCAGCCGGTCCAGGTAAAGCATGCAATTGCCGAAAAGCGCGATCTGGCAAACGAAATTGCCTCTGTTCGCAAAAGTGTCGAAGCGCTGCCCGACGAAGGCCAGAAGTATCACGAGACGCCCGCGGTCGGTCACGAGCTATTCAAGCCCGGCACTTTGATCAGCAAGACTCCTCAGATTCAATTGTTGGCCGCGGGAAATCCTGAGCCAGAGAGTTTCCTGATTTCGCCGCTCTATCAAATAACGATTGATGACGGGTTGAAGCGAGAAGCGGTGACGGCATAAGCGATGGCAGATTTAATCCATCTCGGTATCTTAATAGTCGGCATTCTCATCGCCTTCACGGTGGTGATGACCCTGGTCGCTTACACCGTGCTGGCCGAACGACGGATATTGGGATTTATTCAAGGCCGTCTCGGTCCCAACCGCGTGGGGCCGGGTGGATTTCTGCAACCGCTCGCCGACCTGCTCAAGTTCATCTTCAAGGAAGACATCGTTCCGGATAAATCGACGCGTTTCGTCTTTTTCCTCGCGCCGACGATCGCCACGACTGCGGCCTTGATGACGATTGTGGTTTATCCGTTCGGGCCTGACATTCATCTGCCGTTCACGCTGCCGGTCATTGGCGGCAACACGATCCCCATGGTGATCGCGAAGTTCGACGTGGCGCTGCTTTATGTGCTGGCGGTGACGTCGGTGGGCGTTTATGGAATCGCGCTCGCCGGATGGTCGTCGAATAATAAGTACAGCCTGATGGGGGGCTTGCGTTCAGCTGCGCAGATGATTTCATACGAACTGGCGCTGGGGCTGGGTTTGATTGGAGTGATTCTCCAGTCCGGAAGCCTGAACCTCCAGAGCATTGTCGAGCAACAGTGCGGTCATTTGGGAATCACGGGATGGAATTTGATTTGGGTGCAGCCGCTGGGATTCGTCGTCTATCTGATTGCGGCGATTGCTGAGACGAACCGCGTGCCTTTCGATTTGCCGGAAGCGGAAACAGAGCTGGTGGCCGGCTTCCACACCGAATACAGCGCGATGAAGTTCGCGCTGTTCTTCCTCGCCGAGTACGTCAACATGTTCACCGTCTCGATGTTGGCGACGACGTTGTTCCTCGGCGGTTGGAATGGCCCGTTCATTCATCAACTGCCGTGGCTGGGTGTCTTTTATTTCCTCGGCAAGGTCACATTTTTTCTGTTCTTCTACATCTGGATTCGCGGGACGCTGCCGCGATTCAGATTCGATCAATTGATGGCCTTTGGCTGGAAGTTTCTGGTGCCGGTGGCGATTATCAACATCGTCTTGACGGCGACCGTGATGTGGTCGGGTGCGTTTGATTTCGTTGCGAAGTTTCTGAAAACGGCGACCGGTTGGGCAGGATAAGTCAGTTGTGAGTTTTGAGTTTTCATCGGAAAACTGAGAGCCGACAACTGAAAAACTGAATGGTCGCTCTACTATTCATTTTGTTTGCCGGATTAGCGGTGGGTTGTGCCATCTCGATGGTGGCGCAACGCCATCCGCTCTACAGCGCGATCTCGTTGATCGGCGTGTTCGTTTCGCTCGCGTGTTTGTATGTCACCCTGGCGGCGCCGTTTATCGCTGCGGTGCAGGTGATTGTCTACGCCGGCGCCATTATGGTGCTGGTGGTATTCGTCATCATGCTGCTCAACGTCGAAGAAGAAGAGCGGCGGCCCATGCGTCTGCGATCGCTGGTTCCCATTGCGGTGGGACTTGCCGCGGTGCTCTTTGCTGAGACGGCCTTCATTATCTTTTTCGTGGCCAGGACGCCGGCGACACCTGCGGACAATGTTTCCGACGTCGGGCTGACAGCTTCGATCGGCGCCGGGTTGTTTACGAGTTACCTGCTGCCGTTTGAGATCACTTCAATTCTGTTGTTGATGGCCGTGGTGGGCGCAATGACGCTCGCGCGCCGTGGTGGATTATTGCCGGCCGGCGCGGTCGTGGTTCCCGGATATCAAAGCGTGGCCCGGGACGCTTTGGATTCAGCCGCCACCCCCGATTTGACGCCAGTGGTCGCGCGTTCAACCAAAGAAGCCGAGCGCTTGATGGGAGTTTCAGACGCGCCGCGCGTGAAGGAAGAGTTCTGAGTTTGAAATTTGATTCTGAGTAGCCAGAGATGAGGCAAGCCGAATTACAAATCTGATCTCTAGCCTCTGACCTCTAGTCTCTATCGATATGGTTCCACAGCTCTCATGGTATCTGGCGCTTTCGGCGGTGCTCTTCACTATCGGCGTCGTCGGCGTAATGATTAAGCGCAATGTCATCTCGATGTTTATGTGCATCGAGCTGATGCTGAATGCCGTCAACCTGACGTTCGTGGCGTTTTCGAGCTTCTTCCGCGACGTCACTGGCCAGCTTTTTGTTTTCATCGTGATGACCGTCGCTGCCGCCGAAGCTGCCGTTGGTCTGGGCATCATCATCGCCGTTTTTCGTAATCGCGAGTCGCTGGATGTGGATGACGCGAGTAGTTTGAAATTATGAATTGGTCCTTTGTGCTTTGAACTTTGTGCTCTGATCTGAATGCGAAGGTCGCCCGTCGGAACAGAGTTGAAAGCTCCAGGTACTAAACTCCAAAACGCGCGCAATAATGGGTAATAGTCTCCTCAGGTTAATTATCTTCGCTCCCTTGGCGGGCGCGGCCATTAACTGGCTGGTCGGTCGCCGCGTGCGCAACGAGCGATTCATCGGCCTCGTGGCCTGCGCTTCGGTCGGCATCTCCACGCTCGTCGGCTTCTATCTGGCGTTCAAATCGAACGGCGCGCTGCGCTCGACGCAGCCGGTAATGGATCACCTCTGGACGTGGATTCAAGTGGGCAACTTCCGCGCTGACTTTGGTTTGGCGATGGATCGGCTCAGCGGCGTCTACGTTTGCTTCATCACCTTCGTCGGATTCCTGATTCATGTCTTCGCCACCGGCTATATGCGCGGCGACACCGGCTATTATCGGTTCTTTGCGTACCTGAATCTATTCATGTTCGCGATGCTGACGCTGATTCTCGGCGACAACTTTCTGCTGATGTTTGTCGGCTGGGAAGGCGTGGGACTCTGCTCGTACCTGCTGATTGGTTACTACCTCGACAAGCAGGAAGCCGCCCCGGCGGCGAAGAAAGCTTTCGTTGCGAACCGCGTGGGCGACTGGGGCTTTGTGATGGGGATCCTGCTGCTCTTCTGGATGACCAGCGGCGCCGGCGCCCCTTCGATCAGCTTCTTTGACAAGCCAGGATTGACGAGTGCGTTAGCCACGGTGGCGTCGATGCCCTTAGATGGATTTGGCTGGCAGGCCATCTTCGCCGGCGGCATCACTTCAATCGCTCTGTTGCTCTTCATCGGGGCGACCGGCAAGAGCGCCCAGATTCCTTTGTATGTTTGGCTGCCGGATGCGATGGCCGGTCCGACGCCGGTGTCGGCGCTGATTCACGCGGCCACCATGGTTACGGCCGGCGTATACATGCTGGCCCGCTGCTCAGCGATTTTCACGCACGCGCCCACGGCGATGTTCATCGTCGCGATTGTCGGCGCGGCAACTGCACTGTTCGCGGCGACGATCGGTCTGGCGCAAAACGACATCAAGAAAGTGCTGGCGTATTCAACCATATCGCAGCTCGGCTACATGTTCCTGGCCTGCGGCGTGGGCGCCTTCATCGCGGCCATCTTTCACGTGATGACGCACGCGTTCTTTAAGGCACAACTTTTCCTCGGCTCGGGCTCAGTAATTCACGGCATGCATCATGAGCAGGACATGCGGCGCATGGGCAATCTGCGCAAATACATGCCGATTACCTGGCTGACGATGTGTTGTGGCTGGCTGGCGATTTGCGGCGTGCCGATTTGGGCCGGCTTCTTTTCGAAGGACGAGATCCTGTGGAAGGTTTGGAGCGCCGGTTCGTCAAACATGCCGGCCGGAGCAGCCAAGGCCCTTTGGTTTATCGGAATCGTCACGGCGTTACTGACCGCGGTCTACATGACGCGGTTAATGGTGATGACGTTCTGGGGCAGCGAGAGATTTGGAGAAGGACACGCCGACAACTCGCACCACCAGGCTGAGCACGACGGACACAGCCCCGAAGCGGTCGCTTCGCATGACCCGCACACGCCGCATGAATCGCCGTGGTCGATGACCATTCCGCTGATCGTCCTGGCAGTGCTCTCGACCGTAGGCGGTCTTGTGGGCGTCCCGTATGCGATTAGCTCGCTGACCGGCGGCCATCCGGAGAATTATTTTGAAGAGACTCTCGCGCCCGTAATCAGTTCTGTGCCGGCGCATGCCGCGGCGGAAAACGGCGAGCCAAAACTGCACTGGCAATCGCCGCCGCCCCAGGAGCACGACGGCAAGCCGGCGGTCGCGCCGGTCGGTGAAGCGCCGGGTACGGAAACCGCCCACGAGACTCACAGCCCGCAGGAACTGAATGAGGAGCGTCTGCTGGCATTGGTCTCGGTGCTGATCGCTTTGACTGGCATTGGTATCGGCTGGCTCGTCTTCCAGCGTCAACCACTGCGCGCGATGCCGAAACTTTTGGAAGACAAGTACTACGTGGATGAGATCTACGACTCCGCGATTATCAAGCCCATCGAAGTCGGGTCGCGCGAAGGATTGTGGAAGCTGTTCGACGTCGGCGTGATTGACGGCATCATTCACACCATCGGCGGTACTGTTGTCAGGTTTGGCCGCGCCGTTCGCTACATGCAGCTCGGGTTTGTGCGCGGCTACGCGGCCATCATCCTGGCCGGGGCGCTGATCATCATCGGCTATTTTGCATACAGCGGCGCGCACGTGTTGAGATTTTTGGTGAGATAGGTGGTGCTGTTATGAAGCGAATGCTCTTTCTGGTCGTGGGGCTGTTCGTGGTTGCGGTCACCGGCGTGGCTCAGGGGCAGGCCACTTTTAACAACTATCACGCGAATTACCGATACGACTTTGAAGTTGGCGGCGAGCCACTGGCACAGAGCCCCGCGTGGTCGGAGGAGCAGGATTGTCCACCGCTTTCGGCCCGTGCTGCGATCAAGGCCGCCAAAGCCCAGATGCAGAAGTTATTCAATGATGGTGACAAGTGGACTAACCGCAGCTTCGAAATTACTCGAGTTGGAGATCGCTGGGTGTACTTAATCAAGTTTGATGAGCCTGTGCCGCCCGGAGTGCTGGAACATCTTAGTTCGCCTTTCAGGATACCGGTATTGATGAACGGAGACACGATCGAACCCAGGGTCTCTCAGTGGCCTCAGCGACAGTGAAACGATGCAGAACAGCCTGCTGACAATTTTGATTCTGCTGCCAGTCATCGGCGCGGCGACGGCGGTGGTGTACAGTCTGACAGCCGGTGCGAAGGAATCGCACCATCGCTGGATCGCCTTGGGATTCACGCTCGTCGGGTTTCTCATTTCCCTGCTTTTGATCAAAGGCACGGGCGGTAGCGCGTCGGCGTTCCAATTCGAAGTAAATGCCTTATGGATCGGATCAATTGGCGCACGCTATCACGTCGGTGTCGACGGCATCAGTCTCTGGCTGGTGATTCTGACGACGCTCTTAATGCCGATTGCCGTGCTCTCGAGTTGGACGGCGGTAACCAAGCGTCAGCTGACTTACTACGTGCTGCTGTTGCTGCTTGAGTCCGCCATGATTGGCGTCTTCGTCTCGCTCGACCTGCTGCTGTTCTATCTATTTTTCGAAGCGTCGCTGGTCCCCATGTTTTTTCTTATCGGGATCTGGGGCGGCGAGCGGCGCATCTATGCGGCAGTCAAGTTTTTCATCTACACCGCGGTGGGATCGCTGCTGATGCTGGCGGGAATCATCGCGCTTTACTTCATTCATCAGCAGGCCACCGGCATAGGCACCTTTGATTACGCGCTGCTAACCCAAACTCTCCGAGCGAGCGTGACGACGTTATCGCCGCGCGCAGAGTTCTGGCTTTTCCTCGCCTTCGCGTTGGCCTTTTGCATCAAGGTGCCGCTCTGGCCTCTGCACACATGGTTGCCGGACGCTCACACCGAAGCGCCAACCGCGGGTTCAGTGATTCTAGCGGGCGTGCTGCTGAAGATGGGCACTTACGGTCTGCTGCGCTTCAACTTCGGCTTATTCCCGAATGCTTCGCGGCAATTCGCGCCCATTATGATCACGCTCGCCGTCATCGGCATTATCTACGGCGCGCTGGTGGCGATGGTGCAGCCTGACGTAAAGCGGCTCGTGGCTTATTCGTCGGTGAGCCACATGGGTTTCGTGGTGCTCGGGCTTTTCTCGTTTACCGAACAGGGAATGCAGGGCGCGCTTTATCAAATGCTCAATCACGGTGTCTCAACCGGAGCGCTGTTTCTGTTCGTCGGGATGATTTACGAGCGGCGGCACACGCGCATGATTTCCGAGTTCGGCGGATTGGTCAGACCGATGCCCTGGTTCTCGACACTGTTCGTCATCGCCTCGCTGTCCTCGATCGGCTTGCCGTTTCTGAATGGATTCATCGGGGAGTTCCTGATCATGCTGGGCGCGTGGACTTCCGCCGCTGTCAGTCACGCGTGGATTGTGACTATGTTCGCCGGCACGGGAGTAATTTGGGCCGCGGTCTATATGCTTTGGATGCTGCAGCGGGTGGTCTTCGGAACTCAAACCAGCGCAGCCAACGCGCAACTGTCGGATCTGAATGCGCGGGAAATCGGGTTGGCCTTGCCGCTGTTGGCTTTGATGTTATTCATGGGAGTCTATCCGTCGCCTTTCCTAAACCGGTCGCGGGCGAGCGTCGCCGCAACTCAGCAGATAGTAAGTCCGAGCGAAACCAAGACTGCGACCATTGCTGCGGGTGCAAGCGAGGCGCAATCAAATCGATGACTATCGCTTTCAACCGGGCCATGTTCGCCGTCCTGCTGCTCTTAGTCAGCAGCATCTTGGCTGTGGGCCAGGGGAAGATACCGCCGCCCGATCCAACTTTTAAGCTGCAGGGCCTCGACGGCAAGATTGTCGATCTGAACGACGAGCGCGGTAACGTCGTCCTGGTTTCGTTTGGCGCCACGTGGTGCGCGCCCTGCACCACCGAGTTGCTGTCGCTCAATCAAGTGCTCAATGAGTATCGCGGCAAGCCGGTGAAGTTTTTCTGGGTCAGCGTTGAGCGTTCCGAGCAGGTGTCCAATGGCGATCTGAAACAATATGCCCGCCAGCGGAGGCTGGCCTTTCCGGTGTTGCGCGACACCGGTCAGATGGTTTTTCTCCAATTCGCCGACAAGGTTCGCTTGCCGATGATTGTCCTGCTCAAGAAAGATGGCCGGGTCGCCGGCCCGGCAACCTTCGGCATGAAATCACAGCCGGAAGAATACAAAGCAGAGATTCGCGCACGACTTAATAAACTGTTGAATGATCGGGCCGAGACAGGGCAATAGATGTTCTTATTCCAAGCCGCCACTCCTGATATCAATTGGGCGCTGATCGCGCCTGAGCTTATCGTCGGCATCGCCGGCGTGCTGATCATGATGGTCGATGCGTTCGCGCGCCGCGACCAGCGTTGGATCACCGGCTCGCTGTCGATCATTACGCTGGTCATCGCCCTGGTAACTTCGGTTTGGCTGTGGACTGGCTGGCCGGCGCGCACCGCGTTCAACGGCATGATTTTGCTTGACGAGTTGCGTCTCAGCTTCACGGTCATCTTTTTGATCGTCGCGCTGCTCACGGTGCTGATTTCCAGCGTCTGGATCGAAGGCGAGAAACTCCCGGCGGGCGAGTTTCATTCGCTGCTTTTGTTTGCGACCAGCGGAATGATGTTGATGGCCTCAGCCGGCGACCTCGTAATTGTCTTCCTGGGCCTGGAGATCCTTTCGATTGCCACCTATGTCCTGGCTGGATTTCGACGCACCGACGTGCGCTCGAACGAATCTTCACTGAAGTACTTCATCCTGGGATCGTTCGCGTCCGCGTTCCTGCTTTACGGCATCGCCTTGATTTATGGAGCGACAGCCACGGTGAATCAGCCTGGCACGACAAATATTGCCGTAATTGCGTCACGGCTCGATCAATCGCTCTATCCGCCCTTGTTGTTGGCCGGCGCGGCCATGCTGCTGGTCGGCTTTGGTTTCAAGATTGCCACGGCTCCGTTCCATGTGTGGACGCCCGACGTTTATGA
>JADMIO010838999.1_pt1 | contig 15461 bp, 18 predicted proteins | sample 8958161 | NCBI WGS metagenome assembly JADMIO01 (sample SAMN16585339, study PRJNA669376) | soil metagenome | isolation source: Crop rotation soil | place: USA: Cullars Rotation, Alabama | collected 2011
GCCGCGACTTCAAGTCACGTGAATTCCAAGCTTCGGATCCCACTGTGCTGGAAAGTGATGCGCCTGGCCCAGAAGGACTCGGAGCCGAGCAAGAAGTTTCTCGTCTTCACGGAGTTCATGGCGACGCAGGAGATGCTCAGGCAGTATCTGGAGCAGCGCGGCTACTCGGTCGTTGTCCTGAACGGCGGGATGAATATCGCGGAGCGCCGCCAAGCACTGGAAGAGTTCCGAACCCAGGCACAGGTTCTTGTCTCGACCGACGCGGGGGGAGTCGGCCTGAACATGCAGTTCTGCCATGTGGTCATCAATTTCGATCTCCCGTTTGCATGTATGAAGGTCGAGCAGCGCATCGGACGGGTGGACCGCCTCCTTCAGACTCGGCCCGTGATCGCAATCAACCTCGTCGCCGAGAACTCGGTCGAGCAGCGCCTGTATGAAATTTGGCAGGAGAAGCTCGCCACGATCCTCGCCGAGTTCGGCGTGGACAAGACCGCCGACGTGCTGGACTCGTCGTCCGTTGACGCGGAGTTCGAAAGGCTGGCCCGCACCGCCCTCTTCCAGCCGCAAGCGTTCGACAACGAGCTGGACCGCGTGGTGCTGGAAATTCGGAAGGCTGCACAGGTGGCGCATGCCACCCAGCAGCTCTACACCAGCCACGTAGATGCTGCCGACCACCTTCCCGCCGTTCCGCTGCGCGCCTGGTTGGACACGATGCGCGCGGGAGAACACGATTCCACGGACAATGCAGGCGCGGACGTAGAAGTGTCGGAGCAGATGATCCGTCAGGTCAACGATCTCGCGCCCTACTTCGCGCCAGGCGTGCCCGTCCCATTGCTCCAGGTCACGGGGCTGGGATTTCCCCTTGAGGGGTGGTTTGCCGTTTGGAAAGTCGGCATCGCGGATGGAGCTTGGCGGCAGCAGATGGTCTTCCCGATGTTTGCTACAGATGAAGGTGCATCCTACGAGAAGTCGGCGCATCGGTTATGGGATGAACTGGCCGCACGGCGCGTATCGGTCTGCTGCGAACAGGAGACGACCGCCTACGACCTGGATGCTCTGACCCTCATCGCCGAGTCCGAAGCCGAGGAGCTGTTCCAATCGGTGGTGGACCGCACGCGGGAGCGCGCCCGCCGCCGTCTTCAGGGCGCGGAGCTGAGTTACCTGGCACGCCGCTCGGCCCTCGCTCGCATCGAGCAGGAGTCTGTTCGTGCTGCTCGCCGCCAGGACCTTGAGCGGGAGTATCAACAGCGCAAGGCCGAATGCTCACTCACCGCCGAAGCGCTTCCCGACCTCGTATGCCTGTTCCTGGCGAGAGTGTCTGCGACATGACTGGGCGCACAGAAGGCACACCTCGCTGGGTGAAGTACATACTGGGCGATCTCGTTCCCGCTTTCGGCGGGATGGCAACTTTCTGCGAAGACCCAGACAACTTGCTCGACTTGCCCGACGCTCGCGAGGCGCTACGTGCAGGAGGGATGAGCATCGGAGATTGGGACGGCCTTCCGACCTCGCTCGTGCCGTATAAACATTTGGCCGACGACGAAATGCCGTTGCTCGTGGTCGAGGTCGGAGCGCCGCGTCACATCGTGGAGTCGTGCTTGCATGACTACCGTTGGGAGTCGGTGAGCATAGGCGAAATGCTTCCCAAGTTCGCCCACGAGGTGGTGAGGACAGTACCACCTTCCTACTGGGATGCCTTGTTCGCCCTACACGATGAAGTGCGCTCTCCGCGCTCGGCCCAGGACACGGCGGTGTTGATCGCGCGTGCCGTGTACGGTGTCGATCCCGAACATCTAACCTACGGTAACGGTTGGCTGCGCACCCTCGTGCGGATCGCGGCAGGAGACGAGACACTCCCCCCGCTCCTCGCGCGGCATGTTCGCACTCTCTCGATTCCGTCGCCCACTTTTACGAATGAAGAGCTGGAGGAGGCGCTCTCCTCTGGTACTTCTGCCCGATCATTGCTTGAAAAAGCGGTTGCGGCGCATCCTGGCATCTTGGAAGGTGCAGCCCCTACCGACCAATTGCTTTACACAACGGTCGAGCAGGCGACCCGACCCGTCAAGCCCGTCGATGACGCATCGAGTTTAATCCGCGCGTGGGAAGAAGCGAAGAACACCCCGCAGTCGGTCTTAGCCTTCGGCCTCCGTTACGCGGAAGCGCTTGCGGATGGGCATGTCGCGGAACACGCCCAAGAGACATTGAACGAAGAGTTCGAGGCGTGGATCATGGCGAATTACGGCGTCGTGATGAGCGCTGCGAACCCCGCGCTGCTCCGACTTCCCACGTTGGTCAGCACGCTCGACTTGGAAACGGACAGTGGAAAGCTCCTTTTGGTCGTCGTAGACGCATTGGGACTTGAAGCGTGGCGAGCAGTTCAAGAGCGCTGGCAAGCTGACAAGCTGATCAGTGGAGCAACGACCAGGGTGGCCCTGGCGGTATTGCCGACCGTCACTTCGCTGTCCAGGCGGGCCATATTCGAGGGCAAGCCGCCATCCCAATTCGGACCCGAACGGCACTCACAGCGGCTGGAACGGAAGCTCTGGTCGGCGCGCTTTGGTGACGACGGCTGCTATTTCACGGTGGATGAGGAGATTGGTCTTTGTGACGCGATTGCGCAGGGTAAGTCCCGAATTTGCGTGCTGGACGTGAGTTGGGATAAGCGCGGCCACTCCATCGACCCTCGAACGGATTCCGTCGTGGACGCGGCGAGGGTGTGGGCGGGAAAGACGCCTCTTCGCGCCATGATCTCGGCTGCGCTTCAAGCGGGGTATCGTGTGGTAATCACTGCCGACCACGGACAAGTTGCCTGCTGCGGCAAGGAGCGTCTTCAGGTTGGAGTTCTGTCCGAGGAGAGATCGAAGCGCGTGATGCTGTTCAAAGATAAAACTGCCTCCCAGCACTATGAGAAGGCGTGGGCGACCTATTTCAAACCTACAGGCATTTCAAGCGACTTATATCCGCTCTTCGCGCGTGGGTATAGCAGCTTCGACACACCAGGCGTTCCAACGGTGAGCCACGGCGGTATGAGCATCGAAGAGGCGCTGGTTCCCGTCGCCGAGGTGACGGCGTGAACGAACGCATACCAGTCCTCTTCGACCGCATGCTGCGGCCCGAGTGGATCGACTACGCTCTTGAGCAATACCTGAAGTGTCCCGATCCTGCTGCGCACCGACGTGTTCTTCAGGAATACTTGAAGGACCAGGTGAAGGGCGAAGTTTCGCGGCAAAAGGTCGTACGGCAATTGCAGCGAAGCGTCGGATATCTCTCCACTATTCCACACGAGCGGCTGGAGGATATCTACCGCCGTATGAGTGCGCTGGCCCCCGAGGAACGCTGGCCTATCCGCCTCGAGATTCTAGAGGAGGCTACGCCGTTCTTGGCCGACTGCGTGGCCGCGCTGAGGCGGCTATCCGCTACTGGCGTCAGCGGAATAGAAATCAAGCAAGTTTATGATCGCCTGGTTGAAAAGTACGGCGATAGGGAGATGGTCTTCAGGCGAGTGCGGTACGTCCTGCAGACGCTGGTCTTCTTAGGCGTGGTCCGCCATCAGGGTCAACGGTGGCATCTTATCGACGGCGACTCTAGCGTACCGCCATAGAGTCGGACACATGGAAAGTCTGTTCCCAGAAGACCAAGCATCGCTTTTCACGGCTGAGGAACTGGAAGGCGATGCAAGCTGCTCTGCGACCGCCTCAAAGGTGGCGTTTCAACTCGCGAGTGCCTTCCATTCAGGCTATCTAGCTCGTGACACCCCATCCCGACTTCCAGATGATCTCGACGTGATCGGCCTAGCTTGCCTCTTAGTGGTGTCCGATTACACACCGCCAGCAGCCCCGCGCCTTGTCCACGAATTGATCTTCTGCAGAAACTGTCTGCAGACTCAGAAGGCATGGCGCGATCTCGACGCTCTGCCGTTTGACACTTGCCTACAGCTTCTCGGCATGCCGTACGACGGCCTCGACCGTATCAAGTCTAACCTGAACCACGGCATGTCTAGCGCTCCGGCTTTCTATTACGAGGTCGCCTGGATGTGTCGAAAGCACTTAACCGTCGATAGAATAGGAAACCTGGGCGGCGTATACCAACTTCTGCGCACCGCTGAATCCGCTATCCTGTATTGGGACATGGCTCTCGTGCTATGCCGCACCATGTATCCAACGGCAGAGGCGTTCTGGGATGGGATTGGTTTCTTTGAAGCCCGCGATTTTCCTGACCAGTACGCTGGCCGATTGAAGTGGGCAAGAGATAACCCAAAGACATTTGAGGCTGATGGGCCGTTTGTTGGCCTGGAGCTTCGAGTCAGACGAGAATTGGATCGAGTCACTTTCACATCGGAGGCGATCTGATCCATCGCTCAGTACAACGCACAGATCGCGACTTCGTTCATGCGCTTGTCGATGGCAGCATCCACCACACGCGGTGGATAGAGGAGACGGACGCGGACAAGCGGGACGCTCTGCGATTCGAGGGCTACACAATTGTCGAGTTCGACATGCGGGAGCCTGCGAGGTCGCTTCAGAGGCTGAAGGAACTGTTGTAGGATCGATACCTAGACCTGATAGGCACATGAAATTGAGCGGACCCAGTAACAAAATGGCGATTGCAGATGCGATTGACGGCTTCGGCTCCGACCTCGCGACACCTCATCACAGGTTTAACTCCTGGGACCATTGCTATCTTCACTTCCGCAAAGCCCGCGAAGAACCTCGGAACGAAGAAAGAGTCAAGGTTGCGGCACTCAACCTCGCCTATTACCTCGCCAGTTGGGGCATGCTGCGCGGATCGAGCCAATGGCTCTGGAAGGACTACACGATCTACGTGCCGATTGTCGAGACGGCCCTGAAGCCTGAATTTGAACGCCTGTGGAACGTAGATGATGAGGTTCTGGCATGCCCCGATCATGCTGAGTGGGTCGCCGACTCAATCTTCGGCAAGCGCGGTTTCCGCGCTCAAGCTGAGAACGCGGTCGCCGCCTGTGACCCCGACCTCCCCATCTCGGACATCCTGATATCGAAGATAATGCTCGGGACGTTCGGGTGCTGCGTGGCGCACGACAATTTCGTGAAGCGCGGCCTGTACCAGATGCGCATGACGCAAAAAATGGGTCGTAGAGCCTTTGCGCAGCTCGCGCAATTCTATCGCGACAATCGCACTGAGCTCGAAGCGGCGCGAGCGAGCGTCCCCAACTACTACCCGCCGATGAAGTCGCTCGACATGTATTTCTGGCAGGTCGGGCGGCAGGCAACTGGCGGTTCGGCCACCCGTTCGCTGGAGGAATCACTCGATGAATGAACCAAGTCCTGAGTTGATCGCGCGCTTCGCCACCGCCGTCGCAGACCTCGACCGCCTTATCCCCTCTGCGGCGTCTCGCCTGGTTGACGATAACGCCGTCCGCGAACTTCGGGTCTGGCTCGACGGAAACGACACGCCGCTTGAATGGACTCTTCCGTACCCGGACGTGACGGCCGACGAGTGGTTCTTCGTCTCGACGCTCTACGGTCAGATGACGCTGGACGGCCAAAGGACTCACATCCGCAGGTTCTTCCCGACGCTCTTCGTCCGAGCTGCTCAGCGCGACATCCGAACCTTCTGCGACGACCTCGGCGGTTTCGATGGACTTCGCGCCAACTGGATGAAGCCTCGCCTCTGCAAGATGGGCGCGGTGCTTCGAGAGCGCGGCCTGACGATGGCTGGGTACGTCGAGCAACTGAGGAGCTTGGAGAGCGGTGCAACGCCCGCGAACCCTATGCCTGCTCTCGATGCGATACTTCGTGACCACCGAGCTGGTGAGGGCAAGACGCTCAGCGTCTTCGTTCGCGACTGCGTTGGAGGAAACTGCTTTCCCATCGACTCTCGGGTGAGGAAGGAAGTGGAGCTTCGAGGTTTGCCCGTTGATGAGAGAAAGCTGGTGAGCTTGGCGCTTGCGGCGGGAAGGAGTCCCCGCCAGGTTGCTCGGATGTTCTACGAAGCGGGCGGCGAGTTGGGCAGGCGCGACGGAAGGTGAAGCTGTGACCCAATTCATAGGTGACGACGAAGCGTACTTCGGCTGGCTTGAAGACCACCCACACGGGTTCGTGGTCAACTGCTACCGTAATCCCACAACCGCCTATTTGGTTCTTCACCGAGCGCAGTGCTACCACATCCAGCGATGGGAAGGGCGCACCCTCACCTGCGGTGACTATCGGAAGGTTTGCGCCGACACCGATCAGGCGCTCCACGAATCGGGGGCAGGAGTGGGAGGGGAGTTGACGCGGTGGCGGTAGTGTCAGCCGTGAAGGGTCGACTCCCAATTATCGAGAGGACAGGCAAGTGGGGGACGAACATTCGCGCGTTTGGGGAATTCGCTCAGGCGAACACCATTTCGACGGCGACGCGCTCTTTACGCGGCGCAACTACATTGGTGTGGGCTGGTCAGATGCGGGCGACCTAATGGACATCCCCGCCGACCGCGAAGCCATCAAAGCCCACCTCTATAGAACTCACGGTAAATATCCCAGTGTTACCGACCGCATGATCTCGACGGGCTGCGGCACCCTTCTTCGCTTTGCGCACCAGGCAAAGGTCGGCGACATCGTGGTGTATCACTCCAGGGACGAAGGATCGATCTATGTTGGGCGCATCGCCAGCCCATATATTTTTGACTCCTCGCTCCACCCAAACGTTTATCATGCGCGGAAGGTGGAGTGGCTGAAGGTCATTCAGCGTGAAAGGCTGTCGAAGCGGGCGCAGGGGCAGACAGGCATCAGAGGTCAGACGTTCTGGGAGATCAGCTACCCTGACGAGTTCATCGAGGGGCTGGACCTGTAGGTGCAATGCGCGCAGGAGAACGGAGATCGAATGCCGAGAACGAGGTGACCATTACACCTGACAATGTTCCCGTCCGTGTGCAGCCGTGACGAAGCGGTGCGACGAGTAGCCAGAGCGACGGCGATCCTCGCACAGATCGACGTGCGCGCGCGGCGGCAAGAAGCGGTTACCAAATTGGCAGGGGCCTCGCAGTCCGAGGAGTGTGCCAGCGATTTCAACGATGGAGGCTCTAATGCCTCGCCGCCCACGCCCGATCCACGGTGAAGTAGTCTGCGGCGATGATGATCCAGAACTCGGCCTAGAGTGCTGGATCGGGGCGACGGCAATCCTTTTACGGGCGAGTGAGCGGAGGAAAGCGCGAATTGAGGAAGAATGCATGAAGGCAACCGAACAGCAAATCTGGCTCGGGTGGGAGCATGTAGATCGGGCGAACAGTTTGTTCCGCTGCAAGTGGCACACAAAGAAGAAGGACAAGAATCAGCCGCCGCACATCGCGAGCGTTCATCGCTCTTTGACTTCTGCACTCCACACCAACGGTAATACTGCGCGCAACTGGCAGGCAGAAGGAGGAGAGGCTGAAGAGTCCCTGGCAACGGGAACTTGGATTCTTAGCCAAGGAGGACGGCCGTGCGTCGTCCTGACAGTCGATCATATCGGGGTAGAAGAAGTAAGGACGGCTCCCATCGCAGAGGAATCAGTGAAGGCGGAGACGGGTGAAGTGGGAAGGCTCGGCGCTCTACATGATCTCTTGAGATCGCGTGGCATCGAGTGCAGATCATAAGAGAGGCCCTTCATTACCAGGAGGTCACGCTTGATGAAGCCGAACCCTAAGACAGGCGGGTACTTCGTGCTGATGTCGGTTGCCTGCGTGCTGATGATGTTCGCGACGCGCCTGACGACACTCAGTTTCGGGAGGGTGTTCCCCGAGGTCGCGCCCGCCACCGCGCGGCGGATTGCCGATCTGGAAAAGCGCAACACGGACCTGGACGCCGAGAACCGACGCCTCAAGGAGACGCCACCGCCAGCCGCCCCCGATCCTGTAGTTCAACGTCAATACCTGGTCTACTTGTGGGCGGGCAGCCAACTCATACGCATTGATAAGGAGTTCACCGAGGAGCCGTCCGAGGAGTACGTGCGCCAGGTTGCAGTGCGTGTGGATCATGAATTGGCACGCAAAGCGACGCACACGCCGACACCAAGCGAGGCCGCAATCGCCAAGACAGGGCAGACAACCAAGACTGCACAGGGCGACGCCGTGGTGCATCGGGGCGACAGGCAAGCCAGAGTGCGGGCCATTTTCGGAAAGCCCGAGTCGGTGAACACCTATTTCGACCACGAGGTATGGACTTACGGGATCGGGAAGAGGGTTAAGTTTAGAAACGGGTCCGTATCAGAGTGGGATGACATGCCCGTTGAGCCGTAGCGCACTCCCCAACGGGCGAGTATTCCGCCTTGCCGCCTGCGAACTCGGCCTTTATGCCGTCGCGCGCCATATCGAGGAACTGCACGCCACCCACGCCGTGCCCGAACGCCGTGCGCAACCTGATAGCGTCGGACACCTGGATGCGTGGATTTGAGTAAGCACATGAGCAATCCCATTACCAGCGGCGACTCTTCTACCGAACCTCGCCCACTGGTCCGCGCTTGGCTTCGCGTTTTCGAGTTGGCCGATGACGTGGCCCGCACGCAAGCTGGTCGCGAGCAGTGCCAGCCATGTCAGTGTGGTCACTCCCCAGAGCAGCATCAATCTGGGCCAGAATGTTCGGTTGCGGGATGTCGGTGCCCGTGCTACGATCCTGTTTGAAGGTATGCCTCGTCGCCCACTGTGATCGGAGTTTCAACCGAGGATCACCGAGCAAGGAAGGACGGCGATTCCGTGCTCGGGTAAGTACCTTCAAAACTGCGCACACTAGGGCCATCGCTCTCCATCAAGGACCATTCTTGTGCCCAAGCGAACCAACGATTTCCAAACCCTTATCCACCTCATCGAATCCCAACTTGCTCCTGAACGTGCGGTTGTCACCGAGTCCAAGGAGTTCATCGACTTGAAGACGGGCGAGCGTGTCGAAGTTGACATCGCGATAGAAATGGAGATTGCAGGTCATCTCGTGGTGATTGGTGTCGAGTGTCGAGGGAGAGGGCGAACTGCAACAGTTGAGTGGATTCGGGAGATCATAGGTAAGTACGACTCGCTATCCGTGGACAAGCGGATTGCTGTATCACAGTCAGGCTTTACGCGACAGGCTGAAGAGCTGGCAGCAAAAAGCAGGATTACCACACTGACCCTGGCGCAAGCGCAACGGCAAGACTGGTCTGTTCTTGCTCAACGGCTAAAGACCGTGAGCGTTCGGTCGCATGTCCAGCCCCACCTAGCATCTCTGACGCTGAAATTGTATTATCCAGAGGGCGAGCAGGAGCCAAATCTGGAGGGCTTTGATCCGAGTACAGCCCAATGGTATCGATCTGATGGTACGTCGGAGGGGAGCCTTCGCGACGTGGCAACCCGAATAGCGACCTCAGAAGGAATGAACATGATTGCCCGCGAGCGGGTTCCAGCTAATTCGTCCTCGGAAATCAAGATTACCGTAAAGTCCGCCGAAGGCACCTACGTGATTGACTCGGACGGTATCAAGCGACCGCTTGAGGAGATCGTCGTCGCGGCGCGCTGTGCAAACGAGGTTGCCGCCATTCCGCTTGAGCAAGCGCAGTATGGTCCCGCGCAGGTAGCGTATGCCGTGGGAGATAGTTTCGGCAATCGCCTTCACTTCACGTTTGTCGAGCGACAAGGAGAAGCACCAACCGTCGCGGTTAAGTTGAGTCCGCCGCCAACTAAGAAGCCCACATGTAGGACGCGAGGGTAGCGTATGCTCGCACGGGTGGTGAGCAAGCCTACGGCCTGTCGCTCGGCGGTAGGATTGTTGCGCGCGGGAGTTTTGGTGAAGCAGTTTGAACGATCTCGCGCTCACCAAGCTGCCGATGTCGCCCTCGCCGTCTTTCCAGCTTGGAGGCTCGGTGAGCCACCAGGTCGCCCAGATGAGGAAGGCGAAAATTCGGCCGTTGCTTGGCCCGATGGCATCAGTAGTGAACTGCGGTTACTACATTGAGGCAAACAACCCACAACTGACCAGGCTCACATAGATGGCTCGACGTGTAGGAGTGGAGATTGAATCTTCAGGCTAAAGAGAGCATAGCGAGTGCCCTACGGACATTGGAGTTTGAACCTGACAGGCTTCGACCCCAGGAACTCGACAGGCATGTTCTTCAAATCATGACGTCACTCCTAGCGGAGAGTGGCTATGAGGTGAAGCCACTCGAAGGCAATGGAGTGGCTGCAGCAGTGGTTCTCGATGACAGAAGTCGATGTTACACCGACCCCTGCGATGGAGGTACGAGATATCGTTGAAGCAATGAGCCATGTTCTTGCAGTCAAGGTGGCACAAGACCCTGCTGCACTCGACCACATTGAGTGGCGGATGCTTGAGCATTTACTCTTCCGAGTGTTTAGCGGACTGGGATTTAACGTAACGCTCACACCTGAAAGCAAAGATGGTGGAAAGGATTTGATCCTCGCGTGCACTGTAGACACGCGGGATCGTTCATACATCGTGGAAGTGAAGCACTGGCGGTCGGGTCAACGCGTGGGTGCCAACGCGGTTCGAAGCTTCCTGCACGTAATTGGCCGCGAGAGACGCGACGGGGGAATATACCTCTCGACGTACGGCTATGCTCGGAACGCGTTTGAAAGCCTGTCACAGATCGACAGAGAACGGTTGCGATTCGGCGCAAAGGAGAAGGTGGTCGCCTTCTGTCGGTCGTACGTCCGTTCGCATGAAGGAACATGGCGATCTCCCTCCCTGCTTGCAGACCTACTTTACGAACATACAGAATAGAGGGCAAAGCGCCTTCCTCGCCACCTCGTTGGCCGCTCCGCAAGTGGTTGCCTAAAACTCTCAGGTGGTATCAGCGGGATCATCGGCGCGATCTGCACGCCGTTCTTATGCGCGGCGCTCCACCTGCGCGGCTGGATGGTGGTGCCTGGGTTCGCGCTGTCGGTTGTGATCGGGGTGGTCGCGGGATTCCTCGCCTGGGTGGTGTACGGCTTGGTATGCGGCGTCGCGTACTCGGCGAGGGCGAGGAGCAGGGGCACACCATCAGAGGAAGTGGGGGACAGCGGCGGTGCCCCGCCTATCAGGTAGGTCAGGAACAGGGACGATGAAAGCAAAACCGTTTTCCCGTGAGGTCATAGCCATCGCTCTGGCGCTCATGGTGTCCCTCGTGTACGACCGTCTCCTTGTGTTCCATCCCACGACCCCGTACGAACACCATGGCAGCAATCGAATCTGGTGACTTGAATGCCGTAAGGATCGAACTGAACAGAGGCACCGATCCCAACCAACTTCGCCCGCCCAGGAAGAGCCTTTCGCGCCGCTCTGCGTAGCGGCGTCGGACGGCAAGTTGGAAATTGCGAAGCTCGTCCTCGACCGAGGCGCGGACGGTCGCCGTGGTGATAGCTGGATTATACCCCGTTGGAAGCAGTAGCCCCCAATGGACAAGTCATAACGATGGAGTTGCTTGTCAAGCCTCGGCCCGCTACCCGATTACTAATCTAAGTCTGCAATCGTGACGATGGGAATTTCTTGGAGAGTTCTGGCTTTTGCTTCTGGCTCTGTCCAGTGCGCTAGAGGGAACATGGCGGCATGGGAAACGGCCCACGCAGATGCTTCGTAATTGCTAGGCATATGGGTATCGTAAACCTGATAGTCGATCATCCTTGCGATATGAATACAGATATCGCCAAGGAGGAATGGCAGTCTAAACCAACCCATACAGACCTTGCCATCAGGGAACACGTTCGGGTGGAACATCGGCGTTAAAAAAACCACGTAGGGCAATACAAAAGGATGGCGGTCTTGGACGATGATTTCCACTACGTGTTCGTGTGCGGTCATTGGACTTCCATCGTCGTGGATTCCTACCACGCCATCACATTCATACCTGAGCAGGTATCGATTTGGAGGTTGACCGCTTGTCTCTATGACTTGGATTGATGGTGTTCGCTCAAATAGGTCTAGGATGTGTTCATAGTCGGCCTTCAGGCGAAAGCTCAGTCGTGAGTCACGTTTTATGAGTCCTCCTTGACTTTCAACTATTCCTGCTGGTTCATCGGCTCCCGTGGTATGGCGAGTGTCGTCAAACTCATCCGCGAGGTCGGGTGCAGGTCTATTGGACCCAGTTACCACTGGAAGCTCCGATACGCCATGTAGTGGTCGGTGGTGCATCCAGAAGTCCACAAGTAGCTCATGAGCAGGGTGATCAACCCCATGTGGCTTCACTGTACTGAAGTGATCCGTATTTCTAAGGTGCACAGGCGCACCGAAGTACCTCCCTGCCGATTCCTCAGTAACCAGCACGGTCCTGTCAGGCAGCAACCTTCGATGTAAGATGAAATGGTTTTCATAACCCTCGATACCCTTGAGGTTTGGAATGTGCTTCGCTCTATCGTTCACCATATCTTTGAATCTATCGTCCAAGTCACGAAGGCTCCAATGTCCCCATTCGAGTTGTGCGCCGAGGCTTTGGTTATACAACTCAGATAGAGGCTTTAGGCGGTCTGCCATTCTCGCGCCGTATGATGGCGAAGCAATCAAGACCGTACCAACCAGGTCCTTGTCTTTGAAATCATCTTCGTGGCGTTCCAATAAGTATCTGGCGACGATACCTCCCGTGCTATGGCACACAAAGATGATATGCTTTTTATTGATCGGGGGTTCCCTGCCCTCGCCATCTTCACGTAGCAATGCCGCGAACAACTCCTCCGCAGCATTCTTGATTTCGTATCGACCTGCGTCAATGGCCGTGTAGAAGCCGCCCAGATAGACAGAGGGTGAACCGAAACGCGTGTCGTCAAGAATGAGGTCGGGCCAGAAGACGCCTGTCGCGGAGCCGCCCTTTTCCTTGTGGTACCAGCACCCCTTGCTGTCCGAGAAGATGCCGTGAACAAACACGATTACGGCGTCGGAATCATTGTAGGAGTACCAGAAGTTGTTCTTCCTCGGCTCGATCTGGTCCCACGTTATGCGCATCGCATGTGCCGCTTGCTCTGCCTGGTTCAGATTTGTCTCCGTCGAAATCCAGCGATTTTGGTTGTCACCCGCCTTTAAGTTCTGTTGGACGGCGTCGGGCCCTAAAACCGTATACCACCCCTTATTCCGCAGTGGTATACGATGAGCATCCGCCTCCTCCACTCCGACGTAAGTACTTGTCGGGTCCATGGCGAAGTCACTTTCCTCGGGCACGTCCCGCCAGGGTGAAGCGTTCCCATGCAGTGCCCTGCGGTTGTGCATCCCTTCGTCCAGCACAGCAAAGGTCCGACAGGCTGAATATCTCGGAGGCTCGCTGTCGATGCGGTGGAACCACTGCGGAAGCACCCACGAGTAGTAGAGTTCCTTGGGGAGCGGGAAGGCGTCCTGATAGATGTCGGCCAACCGCGCGGGCATCACGAGTTTGCGTGAGGTGGCCTCCGTTTCCCCAACTTCGCACTTTAGGAACCGCGCCTCGTTACAGAAGATTGTGCCCGTGGTAGACCTGTAGGGAAGGCACCGAAACCATTCGTTGTGAAGTCGTGGAAGGTCGCAATACAGGCGGATGACGGGATGGTTCTCGTCGTCCACTATTAGACCTGCAACCTGCTGGGTGTAGAACACGAGCCTCAGCGCCGCGAATCCGTAGTAGGCTCCGATGGCGACGCACTGGTTCTCCTCGGCTACCCCTTCAAGCCACAAATTGAGGTGGGTTGCGTTCTGGTCGATGTCCCTTTGAACGCGCCGTATTTCGTCCCCCACGGAGAAAAGTTCTGCCTTAGCCGTCGCGACAGCCGACGCCCACTCCCTCCCCTTCAACCGAGCGTGCCAGGGGAAGGAGTTTGCCAGTACATCAAAGCCCTCCTGCATGCGGTCGGTAAGGCGAAGAGCGGTGGCAACCTTCGCGTGCCATTCGACGGACACGGCACCCAGGTTGCCCGCTAACCGCGCGCGAACGACCTCCTCCACCGACGAGGCGTCTATTCTGATGTGGTCCAGGAATCGGATGGAGGGGTTTTTCATCATTGGTATCGCAAAGCATCAGGGAAGAGCCGTCATTCTGTACCCTGGAACAATAGTTGATCGGAAGTCGCCTCGCGGATGGAGTCGGAGCATTGCGCAGCAGAATTGCGAGTGTATGCACAAATGCGGCGAGCCGCCCGTAGAACAATTCGACGGTCGGCATTAAATCCCTCCAACGGGCCGATCTGCAGCACCCGAGGTAGGCGTGTCACGGGCCGACCTCAACGCGCAGTATCCGAGCGACGAGTGTTTCTTGGTCGAGATTGCGCCCGCGCAAACGTTGGTCCACGGACGATCCTGTCGCCCGTAGGCCTCCCTGAATCGTCTTCGGCCATTCTAGCGATGGGAAGCCGCCTCCTGCCTGCGCAACGAGTGCCTGCCTGTCCGCGATGGTGCGACCCGCAGCTCCCACCCGCATTGCTCGTTTCGGCAGGTGATAATTTTCTCCGTCTCTCCGTCGATAGTGTTCACCGCGCGCGTGAGGGGTCCGAGACACCAGGGGCACCTCGCCGCACGATGCACGATCTGACGTACAATGATCTGGTTGTGCGTTTGCAGCATGTGGTCCATTTCTTTTTCCCTCCGCGTGTGATTAAGTGAACATTAGTATACATATACTCGCTACGGACGAGGAATTGCGGAAATCTGAAGCGGCGAATTTTTCAGCATTATTGCTGGCAGCGGCAGTAGCGGTCGCCTTAAACCATTAAGCGTAATCGGCGGGAATGTCGGCGCTATCTGTACACCGTTCGTCTGTTCAGTGCTGCAACTGTGCAGCTCAATAGCGGTGCCTGGATTCGCGGTGGAGCGATCTGTCTCGCCAGAGGGCGGAGGGGCTGAAAGGAGATCCCAGAGTGGGATAGGGTAGCGGTGGTATGGCTGACGGTAAATCTGGCAGGTGACCATACGATGAGAACTAAGCTGCTATCCTGTACGGTCGTCGCCATCGCTCTCGCGGTGGTCGTGGCCCTTGCATATGATCGTTTCTGCGTTTTCCACCCCAAGACGCCTTACGAACACTTGATGGCGGCCATCGAAACTGGTGACCTCTACGCGGTCAGGCGTGAGCTGGACAAAGGCACCGACCCAAACAAACTACCGCCCGCCCGAGATGAGCCTGTTGCTCCGATCTGCGCAGCCGCATCAGATGGTAAGGTGGAGGTCGTGCGCCTGCTGTTGGATCGCGGTGCCCAGATCGACAGCGGCGATGGCTGGGACGGCTCTCCCCTGGAGGCTGCAGCCACGAACAACCAGATCGCGGTCATGGAGCTGCTTGTCGCGCGCGGAGCAAAGGTCAACGACTTCGGCGATGGGAAGGGTAGCTATTCTCTGTGGCGCGCCGCCGTGGATGGGAAGCTGCCAGCCGTGAAGTGGTTGCTTGGTCATGGCGCGAACCCGAATACGAAGGCCAACGGGGATGGCCTCCTGAGCGTGGTTGAGGAGTTCAAGCAGACTGAGGTCGCGGCCGAGTTGCGAAGGGCGGGGGCGAAGTGACATCGAGCGTTGCTGTTCTCGCGCTCCTCGGGCGGATCGAGGCCGAGTGGTGCA
>JADMIO011124211.1_pt1 | contig 15461 bp, 15 predicted proteins | sample 8958161 | NCBI WGS metagenome assembly JADMIO01 (sample SAMN16585339, study PRJNA669376) | soil metagenome | isolation source: Crop rotation soil | place: USA: Cullars Rotation, Alabama | collected 2011
CCGGCTGGCCGTTTGTTGGCGTCCTGGCCGGCAATATAAATTGTAATAACGCGGTCTGCGAGGTGCCGGTTACCGCTTGTTAACGGTCCGGCCGCAAATTTATGCCATAACCCGCTTGCGCCGAACCACCCTTACTTGCGAGGAGAAGGAGAATGCGATCGGATTGGATTTCGACTACTACAGCGTGTCACCAGCGATGGCCGCTGCGAAAGCGTCCTACTTGCCGTCAAATTCGGCCTTGGCACGGGCTTCCTCGCCCGGGCGACACCATAGTTGCGTCAGAGGGTTGTAGAGTATGCGACGGCCCGGGTCCAGCGTGAGCAGCGTACCGCCATAGTCCATGAACTTCCCGTCCGGGCCGGCGAACTCGATCATCTCTACGCCTGGCTTCCTGAATGGAGCCATCGCTTCACGCATTTCCTTATCCTTTGTATCAGGGCCGCCTGCCCGCCTATCCACCCAGTTCTTGCCGGGCTCCCGCTTGTATCGGGCCGTCTCCTTCTTGCCCTTTTGAGTGATAACAACGGTGCCATCCGGGCGGTAGTCCGCTATGGTACCGGCTTCCCCGGTTCCATTGTCAGCGAGCATCACCCACTTTCCGAGGAGAGGGTCGGGCTTGGGTGCAATCCTGCCGGGCGCAGGAGTGCTTCCCTTTCCGTCGCACGACGGTAGGAACAGAACGGAGCCTGCCAATAGCCCGATGCCTATGAGGCGAAGAGTTCTATTAAATAGTTCGCGTTCCATTATCCCCACTTTCTGCCCCAGGGTCGCCTTCCGAGGAACCCTCTCTGCATTATCCGTTGACCGAGCCGCATCCAAAACTGCTTCGATTCGCTTTCACCAACCTATTGTGCAGCGGTCACCCCACGTAGCCATCAGAAATGCACTTCCTGATCGTCCCAGCAAGTCTGGAGGTAATCGATCTGCCCGGCATGGAGCGTGGCATGGACGCCTGGCAGATTCATCAGGAATGTTATCGGCATTGACCACCCTAACCCAGAATCCAGGATAATTCCGAGATCTTCGGGCGTAAGAGAATCCAACGCCGCAATAACCTCCTCCGTGCCCTTCCGGAAAACGGTTTCAATCTCCGCGCGGCACGTTATGGCGGCTTCCTCTGCGTTCCTCTGCGCCAGCCATTCCGTTAAGTTGTCCACCGCCGGTAGTTTTCTGTCCCTGATCATGCGAGCGAACCGACCGGCATAAAGGGCCGTATGAGCGGCAATTCGGAGCGCAGACTTTGACGTTGGCGTCGGCGTCCAGTTTAGCTTGTCGTCCGGTACGTGTGAAAACAGCATCAGGAAGTGCTCCATCCCCCGTATCGCGCTCTCTTTATAGGAAGCAACCAGATCTTCCATTTTTGTATTCCTTCCTCACGAATATTTACAGGCCGTCCGCTCTCTTGGGAAATTATGGAATCATTCCGATGGTTTTCAGCCACTTTTCCACCAGTGACGGCCACTGCGTGATTGGGTTGGAGCTTGGCCTGAGTCCATACGCGTGGCCGCCTTCCGCGTACAGATGCAGTTCCGCGGGAACTTTGGCGTTCTTCAACGCCAGATAATAGGACAGCGAATTCCTGACATCGTCGACCGGATCGTTTTCCGCCTGAAGGAGGAAGGTCGGTGGCGTGCGCTTCGTGACCGTGATCTTCGGGTTCAGTTTGAGATCGGTAGGGTTTATATGTGACGCCGGCTCATCGGCGTACCAGGAGGAGAGATGGCCGGGATAGAGGGCAATGCCGAAATCCGGGCGACAGCTGACCTTATCTATCGCATCCTGCGAGGAATAACTTCGATGATCATAGCGAGTGCTGAGCGCGGCCACCAGATGTCCGCCGGCAGAGAACCCAATGACCCCGATCTTATGGGGATCAATATGGAACTCAGGAGCCCGAAAGCGTACCAGGCTCACGGCTCGCTGCGCGTCTTGAAGGGCTTGAACGGACTCACCATAATCGCCAACCTTGGGAGTCGGAACGCGATATTTCACCAGTACGGCCGTAATTCCTTTTGAGGTGAGCCAGTCGCAGATCTCGGTTCCTTCCAGGTCCATGGCTAATATTTTGTAGCCCCCTCCGGGAAACACGAGCACCGCCGCACCAGTGCTCTTTGATGTCGGGGGATATACCGTAATGGTGGGCCGGGAAACATTCGTGACTACTATCCAGGGCTTGCCGGCAACGAGCGATTTCGTATTCCTTGTCGCCCGTTCAGGGCCGGATTCAGGAAGAGCATTCGGTATCCTTCCGCTCCAAATAGGGATCTGGCTATGCCCTGAAGTCGGCTGCCATCCCTGTGCCATTGCGGGTGCGGTTACGGCCGTGGCTGCGAGGAGTACAGCCAATGATGGGACCAGGCGGGCTCGGACCTTCACGGGGATTGTTTCCTTTCCTCATAAGAAGTGAAGGCATAAGGATACCCCGCACTGGCGCGGTTCTCTACGTCGGATAGGCGAACTGTGGGCGGGCCGGCTCCTCATCCGAACGCGATAACGGCTGCCACCTCTGTGGGCGCGCCGTTCAGGTACAATGATTCTTTGAGCTAGCATAACTATTCAGGAGGCGACGATGCGCGTAAAAGTAAGGTGTGAGATGCGATTCACCGTGGCGACCGTGGCTGCGGCATTCGTGATTTTGACCCAACTTGGAAACTCACCGGTTTCCGCGCAGGGTCAGACCCGACAGTTCAATGTGGGCGACCGCGTCGAAATAGACACATTCCTGCGCGGTGATTATCCCGGAGCGGATAAGCTCGCCAAGTGGCGAATCGGTACCGTCATTCGACTCGACAATCCCGAGGACCGCTTCGGCGCTTATATCGTTAAGGTCGATGAAGACGGCTCCGAGATGCGAATTCGCATGGTTGATAAACGCTGGATCCGCGTGCCGATGAACGCCAATGCGAAGCCTGCTGACCCCGGGAATGGCAAGCCTGGCGCCCCCGGAAACGGCAAGCCTGGCGCCCCCGGAAACGGCAAGGCTGCCGACCCCGCACCCGATAAACCGGCCGGGAACCAGGGAAAAGAGTTTAAGGTGGGAGATCGCGTTGAGATAGATGTCCTCATGATCTCCGTCTCTTCTCCCGCCGATAAGCAGAAGTGGAAAGCCGGTACGGTGACAGAGGTCGATCGGCGGCAGGGTTATCGCCCGATGTATGTCGTTCGGCTCGATCCGGTGCCGGGCCAACTGCCGCAATACTATCGAATTCCCATTACGCCCAATATCGCAGAGCGCTCCTGGATTCGACCCGGCACCGGCCAGGCGCCCGTCATCCACTACGACAAGCTGCACGTGGATGCAAATGATACGGTGCTGCCGGACCGGCCTGCGCTCGGCTGCGACACCGTGCAGCAGCCAACCGCGAAAAATGGCTCGCCGCTGCCCGTTGAGCTTGCAAAGAGATTGATTCGCTGCGCACTGGGCGAACATCCGGCGCAGACCGGTGGGCAGGGCGCCACGACGGTGGACATCACTCAGTTCTCCGTCGGCGCGCCCCGGAAATGGGACCTGAATCGAGACACCGGGGCTGGCGGCACGGTGGATACGCTCGTCTACCCGGTTCGCGTGAAGTACACAAAGAAGTCTTTCTACCGCGACCAGAATACGGTGGTTGCCGACCGGGAACAGCTTTTCGCGTGCCACGTGGAGCTGGGTGTATGGGTGTGTGGTCCCGACCAGGTACTGAAAGAGGGAACGAAGACGCAGATTCCGGTTAAGAAGTAGGGGGATTTTAGCATGGCGAAATCCCCGCCCTCTAAGAAGGCGGGGATTTTTGAAATGGTATCCAATACATCAGGTAGATGCGGCGCGACGCTTTCCCCGAACCCTGCATTTTGATGCAGAGGGGCTGGACAGCATGCCCGTCATGTCGGTCTCTTCGATGCCCGGAGTGCGGTAGGTCAGGAGGGCCAGCGCCTCTTCCGGTGTCATGCGCCGAAGGCGTTCCAAAGCTGCATTGATTACTTCGGGGCTGTTTGGGTCCAATTTCTTCTTCATGGTAATTCCCCAGAACTGGCAGCGCGCGCTGGGCAGTATTAAGGAAATTGTACCATTAAGAAGTGCTCCATCCCACCGCGCTCTTCTTACAGGCAGCAACCAGGCTCTCCATTTTTAGTCCATTCCTACGGAATTTTACAGGCGGTCCACTCTCTATTTGACATCGTATAGTTCGACCGATGCGGGAATTCCTCACGACAAGGCTGGCGAAAAGTGAAAGCCCACCCGTCTAACTGACAGGTGGGCCTGTAGATATTGTCCTATTGGAGTGAAGGAGCCCCGACGAAGCTAAGTTCCAACAACCTGAGAGACTGCGGCTCCCGTTGATGTTCCTCGCGGCAGAAGTTTACACCACCTCGGATCAAACTGTCGTAGCCCGCTATGTGATTGAGTAATCAGAAGATTGGTCAACTACGAAATAGCAGCTTTCAGCCCATAAAACCCGCTTCTTTGCAGGATCCTGTTCCGTTTGTGTTGAATCAGCTTTATGGCAATCTAGGCCTGCTACCCGAATTGCTCATTACCATACAGACACAGGCTACCGATAGGCTGAGTCTAACCTGCCCCTGCACGAGCCTGGATCCGGGACAAAGCGTACCCACTTCCGCCAGAAACATAGGGCGACCGGACAGAACGAGTTCTGGGACGACGAACTCTGGATAGCCATGTACCTAGACAGAACTGGTTAAATGGATACGGAGGTTTATTCTATTGTTGACCGAACACCAACCTATGCCATCCCCCCTCCCAACTGGAGACTTGATGAAACTGTGGTCTGAAGCGAGCATGTGGCTTCTGCCTGCCGCACTCTGGCCGGCGGCACCGGATCATCTCAGAGCCCGAGGAGACGCTTTCGCAGACACACTTCGTCAAACATTTGGAGCCGAAGCTGCATCCGTCTACGTCGTTAACGCGTCGAACGCTAACCTTCTAGAACTCCGCGCTAAGGCTGGGTATCGTCCAGATAGTCCGCCTTCCAAACGATTCTCCGAAGAGGAGGCACTGGAGCCGCACGTAGTCGGGCTCCCAGCGGGGCAGGTTATCCATGCGAACCTAGCCTCGCTAGCAGACGACCTTCCGGCCGATTTGGCCACTCAAATTCGTCTCCGCGCGAATTTGCTCATTAGCCGGCACATCGATCGGGTGCTCGCGGTACCGATGTCCTGCAACGGGACCATGGTCGGAACGTTGGTCGTTGACAATCCAGGCCGCGACGGACACCGCTGGGACGATGCTACCGACAAACTCCTGCTGACGAGCATCGCTAATCAGATCGCGGCGATGTTCCACATGATCGATGTTAGGTCGATCTGGTCGGAGGTACAGTCTGCGCGGAGGTCCGCCCGCGATGAGAGGGACTTCGCTGTTAAGGTGGCCCCGTCAATTCAGAAGCTGGTTCACGCCCAGGCCGCTTCCATCTTTCTGGTGGATTCAGGGCAGGACGAGCAACTCCGGTATGCCGGAGGGCACGGCTATGATCAAAATATGGTCGAGAAGGAGGGCTGGTCCTATCCTCTGACCTCACCAAAGTCCCTTACAGTGCGTGCTTTTCGGAGCTCTGCACCGATCAACATGACAGTGGATCGCATGAAGCAGGAGAAGATAGAGTTTTCCGGAATGTGCTCTACCTACCTTCGGACGGAATTCCGGTCCTTTCTGGCGGTCTCATTGCGCGATGAAGACAATCGGGCTTTCGGCGTAATCAAGGCGGAGAACAAACTTGGCAAGGGCAGCGAGGTAGCCTTCAACGACTGGGATGAAGCGCTCGTGGTTGGTCTCATCGGCGCGGAGATCGCACCGTGTCTAAGAGAACTTAGGGCGACACCAGTCCTGCCGAAGAAGGAAACTGAAGGTTTCCTGCTCTTGCGTGCGAAGGTAGGCACGACCAAAGGCTGGATGGACAAGATACTCAAGGTCGAACGGTTGTATCTCGATAATCGGAAGGTGGTCCGACTGGAGGACTGCTATGTCTATATGGGGATGCCGCGCACGACCTACCACCGTAACCTGAAATTGGCTCAAGCGGACCGCGACGCTGACGCCGATGTTAGCATAGTTAGCGCGAATAATTCAGAAGGAGTCTTAAGAAAGGTTTAGCGGTAGCTCGGTAGCGGGCGAAGTTTGCGGGCTTGAGGCGGAATATAGAAGCTGTAATGTAATCATTAAACCACCCCGTTGCAGAAGCGTTTGGGTAAGCGCTGGGTCATCCGTTGTAGTGGGTCAAGCAACAGGCGGGGGCTTCGCTGGTGTATCCGCTACAACAGCCGCCGCAGAGGGTCGCCGAAGCTGGAGATAGTGATAGGAGGCTTGCTTGAGAAGCGAAGTGAACATCGGCAACAGATGAACGCACGCGATGTTGCCCGGCCTGTTGGGCGAATTTGCAGAGGGAACCGGGAGTGATGCACGCGTCGTGGCGATTGTGTAGGATGTCACCTGACCGGGATAGCTGGCTGGGTGCAGGTGGCATCCTACGAATTAACGATTAGCCCGCTAAGACTACAAAGACCAATTCGGTGACGAGGATGATCGCTGCGACAACGGAGGCTTCGATGACTCGCCGCAGGTCGAATGTTGCGGACTCCTCGAACGCGGCGAACGATGACAGTTCCCTCAGAACACGCTTACGATGGTGTAGGCCGAAATACGTGGCGTACGGCAGCTCCGCGTCCCTAGCCATCTGCCAGCCTGATTCGCCGAGCTTCTCGGCTGGAATGACCGCGGCGTCGAGGTCAGCTGCAGTCACGTCAGCGGGGTCGAGTTCTTCTAAGTGAACGAGAGCGCGGCGAAGCTGGTCGCGATTGTCGTGTCCGATGGTCGTATTCATGCGCGAAACCTCCATTGGTACAGGTCGAACGGTGATATACAAGTATATGCAGAAAAAAGCCTTTGCGCAATAGTTTCGGAATCGTGTAGACAATTGCAGAGAGTGCGAAAAGCGGCAGAAAAGACCTGATTTTAAATATCAATAGATTGTAATACTTGGCAATAGCTCGGCGATCAGGCCCGTTGTTAAGGCTGTCGCAACTACCTCAGTTAATGGGACTACCCGCACGATTCTGAACGGCGCCCACAGCGGTTCATTTTTCGACGATCCCCTAATGGGCGTCCCAGTGTCTCGTTCGGGCCGATGGGTGTCTATTTGGGCGGGGAAGTAGCCACTTTGCCCGGTTGAGATGGGCTATTTTGCCTTGAGTGCGGTCAGGAGTTGGCGGAGGCCGATTTCCACAGCCCTGGTCTCTTTTGCGCCGGTAACCACGCAGAGGGTACTGCCGGCGGCAACCGCGCCGGTCCCCTTCTCTTTGGGGGCAGTCGCCACAAAAGCGCCGGGAGGACCGGCCCCACCGGCAAAAAAGGCTTTCTGGGTGGTTAGCAGCTGCCGGTAGGCGTCATAACCCGCTTTCGCGGCGGAGGCATCGGGGTAGTGGATGAGGATGAGCGTGCACGGCCCGCCGGAGAGGTTGTACTCCGCGGCGACCGCCTCCCCACGCTTTGCGATCCCAAAGGTATCCTTGGTGAGAAAGAGGAGCAGGGAGTCGAAGGCGGCCTTGCCCCGCACGAAGCGCGCCGAGTTCGCGATCATGTTCGTGGCGGGAAGGCGGCGGAGCAGAGCCGGAGGCTCTCCCTTTGCGGCGATCTTTGCGGAGACCGCACGGGCGAAACGGAGGAGGGAAGCGTCGTCCGGCTTGCCGGAATCGGGCTGGAGGATGATGGTGTAGCGGTCTTTCCAGAAGGTCAGCACCCCCGCTGCGGCGTAGAGGTGGGCAGGATGGTCGAGGGCGATGAGGCGCTCTTTCGACCGGGGGCTGCGTTCCAGGAAGACGCGGGCGCTGTAGTAGCCGTAGGCGTCGGTTGCCGTTCCCATGTCGAAGATGGCGACCTCCAGAACCGTGTCGCCCTTCTGATACTTTGTGGAGGCCAGCGCACGGAACGTATAGCTTTTGGGGATTTCCGCCGCGCCGTCCATGTACTCAAAGAGCTGGTCCTCGGCAAAGCGTTTCGGCGGAACCTTGAGGGTCCAGCCCGGCACCTCGTTCGTTTTGGGAAACAGTTTGGCCAGGTCCGCCGGCTGTCCCTGCGCGCCTACGGACCAAAGCAGGACACTCCCCAGAATCAGCGCCGTCCGGAGGCGCAGGGAACACGCCCGAGCCGCCACCCTTCGCCGGAGCAGTTCCATCAGACGGTTACCCGCCGGACATCAATGCGCTTGAGGTCCGATATTCCCGCCTTGTACTCCGTATCGGCCCGGAGGACATGGTTGAGGGGATCGATCCGTCCGGACGCCTGTCCCACCTTGAGATAGATGTCGAAGGCGACCCGGTCGGCGGCGACGGGATCGGTGGAGAAGACCAGCGTTTTGGTGAACTCCCATCCGTCCCGGAAGACGGTGAATCCGCGTGAAGAGACCCCGACGCGGATCATATCCACGATATGCAGCTTGCGCTGCTCTTTGAAGTCGTTGGCGGGCACCCAACCGCACGCGCCCATGCCGCCGCCGCTCACGCCGTCCCAGCGCGGGGTCTGCTTGGGGGTCTCGCCGTGGTAGTTCCAGGGGCCGAGTTTGGAGAAGCAGGCATAGAGCTTGAGCGTGCCGCTGATACCGGCGATGTCGTGGTGCTTGACGGTGGGAGTGACGACCAGCGACTGCATCGGCAGGTTGGCAATGCCGAACAGCTTGTCGGAGATGAGCTCCGGCATCTGCTCCTTCAGGGCGGCCTTCACCTTCTCGCGCCAGGCGCCCGTCATTCGGTGCGTACCGATGGTCATCTTATTGACGCCGAGGCGGGCCAGCGCCTTGTAAACGGCGATATTGACCTCCGGTATATTCTCCAACTGGCCGCCTGCCGTAGGCAGACAGACGGAATCGGTCGGGCGGACAAAGGTGGACCACGCTTGAATCGGGTCGCTCTTGCCCGCCAGGGTGGTTACGCCCTTCTCCACCATGCTGTCGATAAGCGCCTGGGGAGCGGGCTTCTCCGCGCTGATATCGGCCTTGGTCGTCACCACCACTACTTTCGCCTTTGCCGGCTCTTCCACGCCCAGCGCCCCTGCCCAACCCGGCAGAATAAGAGTTCCCGTCGCCAAGGCCAATCGCTGCACCAACTCCCGCCGGGTAACGGCACCCGCTTCGCTGCTAGGATTCCGTGTCATCTCTCGCCTCCCGTACCTCGTCGCCCGGATCAATACGCTGTTTGCATCTTCTCCAGCCGGGAACGGTTCTCCTCTCCCCCGGCTAACCTTCAGAGGTTGTATTTCCGAACACAAGTTCCGTCTTGATATTGCAGAATCAGAAGCTCTCAAGCTCAACAGGGTATCATTCTATTAGGCGTGGCGGCGGACCCCTTTCATCCGTCCGCATCTCCAATTTCCGAAGGGGCTAAACCTGACATGAGCGGAAGGATCGTTGTTGGTATTGCGGGCTGGACCTATGAGCCGTGGCGCGGCGTTTTCTATCCGGAAGGGCTTGCTCAAAAGCGTGAGCTGGAGTTCGCTTCCCGCGCGTTGACCTCCATCGAGATCAATGGCACCTTCTATTCGACCTTCAAGCCTGACAGCTGGCGTAAATGGCGAGACGAGACCCCGGACGGTTTTGTCTTTGCGGTGAAGGCCTCTCGCGCCTGCACCAACCGGAAGATATTAGCGGATGTTGGTGAATCGGTGGACCGCTTCATTTCTCAGGGCCTCACGGAGCTGGGGGATAAGCTGGGACCAATCAACTGGCAGTTCATGGCAACAAAGCAGTTTGAGCCCGAGGACTTCGGCGCCTTCCTATCGCTGCTGCCGAAGGAGAAAGACGGCATCCTGCTCCGCCACGCCGTGGAGGTCCGCCACCCTAGTTTTGTCACTCCCGCTTTTTATGACATGACCGCCGCCAATGACGTCGCGATAACCTTCGCCAAAGACAGCCGCTTTCCAGCGATAGACCAACCTACGTCCGGCTTCACCTATGCCCGATTGATGACCAGCGAGGAGGAGCTGGAGGAGGGATTCACCGAATCCGAATTGGATGCGTTCGCGCAGCAGGCCCGCGCATGGTCTCAGCGAGGAGATCTATTTCTGTATTTCGTATCTGGCACCAAGGTCCGCAATCCCGCGGCGGCCCAGGCACTGCTACGCAAACTCTCGTGACTTACCGTGACAGATCCATAACTATTCGGTTATGATTTACTCGTGCAAGCTCAACCATTAATCCCCACATGCGGGGGCGCAACTGGCAGGATGATTCCCTTGTGGAGTAACATACCCACCAAGTGGATTGTTAGACAAGAAGATTAGTTAGTCACCTTGATCATTTTGGGTCCCGAAACCACAGCGTATTGCCGTTTCAAGTACGTCCATGTTTATATCCTTTAGCGCTTTGAACTTAATGCAATACCCGCTCACGCTCGCCTTCCCCAGTTTTTTTCCATAGGTTTTGGCCAGGTATGTCTTATCATCAAGACCAAGGATATAGACAGAGATTCCGGTTGTGTTTGCGCTGAGACCAATTTGGTAAAACTCTCTGGTCGTTCCATCCGCATACTTTATGGTGTAAAACCCATATCCAACATTAGGATTGGAAACCGTTTTGCCTTCGCTGTTTTTACCATCCAGGAACCACAATTTACATTCCGGCCTTATTTCCAGAATGCTGCGGTGCAGCTCTTGCAGGTCGCTGCGTTTTGGTTCAGGTTGGCTGGTAATATATTCGTTGATCTGTTCTTGTACGTTCATAAGTCTCACCCTCTGCTGTTGCTCCACAGGTTACATTCTCACCTTGCGCGGTCGAGCAATTCAAAGCACAGCCTTTCGTAGCCGGGCGAATAAATTCGCGGCAACAAGGGCACAAAGTGTCCCTGCGGACACTAACGGCGAAAAGCCAGGTTAGTCTGCCAACTCCGTCATTCCGAGCCTGCGAGGAATCTGCTTTTGAGTTGGCTACAAGCAGATTCCTCCTTCGTCGGAATGACGTAGCCGAGGGCCTTTAGCCTCCGAAGGGAGGCTTCGTGCCGTTGTTGAAGCGGTTTCAACCGCCCAGAGACTTAAAATGCTTTTTGAATTGCTCGACCGCCTACCATCACGTATATCTTAAGATTCTCATAGCCGCTTTTCGACAACCTTACTACCATTCCTATTTCAGAAGCTTGTCCTTGAACCACTGGAGCGCTTTTATCGCCCCTGGCCTAAAAGTCTTGTCATCGTGGCCGCCTCCGGAAATGATCTCTAGCTTGTGCTCCACGCCTGCCTTTGCCAGGGCCTGATCCATGACTTGAGCTTGCTGCAGAGGGACAATCTTGTCATTGTCGCCCTGAACGATCAGGGTCGGTGGGAAATTGGGATTGACGGTAGTGATTGGAGAAAGCATCCTGGCCCGAGCTTCCATGAAACTTTTGGGGTCTTTGGGGTCGAAACCGAGCGGGGAAATGAACATGGCCATTTGAGGCTCCTCGGTGAGGATGAAACCCGGCTTGCCCCAGTTGGCGAGATCGGTAGGAGGAGCGATGGCGACCACCGCGTCCACGGGAGAATCCGCTGAGCCGGCAATCATGAGTGCGAGATGCCCGCCCGAGCTGATTCCCGTTACTCCAACCCGGTAGGTATCGATTCCGTACTCGGCGGCGTGCGCGTGCACAAACCGGACCGCCGTTCGCACCTGTTCCACAATCTCGGCGACCTTGAACCGGGGCTGGGCGCCATGGACCACCGAAAAGACCGTGAAGCCGCCATCGGCGAAGGCCTTCTCAATGTCGGCCCCGAAGCTCTTGATCATCGAGTGGTCCGAGATCCAGCCTCCGCTCACCATAAAGACCACCGCCGCCTTGTTGGGTTTCGCAGGCCTGAGAACGTCCATCGTGAACGCCGTGCCGCCCGACTTCAAATAGATCACGTCCGAAGTTCGGCTCTGTGCCGAAGCCAGGGAAGCGAGGAGAGACAAAAGTATAAGCAGAGCCAGTCGTGACAGTGAGGCAGTATAGCAAGACAGTCGCATGTGGCCTACTCCTCCAGGTACTTCCGCAAGGCGTCCAGATCGCCTTGTCGTATCGCACTCATGAAAATTCCTCAAGATAAACTCCATCCCCAGCACTGCACATTCTTTATAGAACTGCGAAAGGTCGCTCGGTCGCATAGGAAACCTGGCCTTCAGAAGGCCCCCATCCCCGTCCCTTCCCCCAAGAACAGGGGAAGGGTGACTGAAGCGTAATAATTAACCGTTCCAGGGTGGCTGCCAGGCTCCTCCTCTCCTGTTCTTGGGAGAGGAGGTCGGGTGGTGAGGGCCTAAAATGCACGTAAAAGGCCAATTTAATATCCAAGCAGGCGAGCTTTCGACAGTTCTACATTCGTTGCGTGAAGGCACCCGATCTTCCGTCTTTGTCAAGCTTCCTCATTATTCCGATTCTTTTGCAAATCCGCTGTATGCTCGGCCCTTGATCCATAAAAAGGACGTACCTCTACCGGCGCCCGACAGGCGATGACGGCCTTACGTCCCCACTCAAGAGCCTCGTCCAGGTCAGCCACGTCCAGCACCCAAAATCCGCCCATGTGCTCCTTGGTCTCAATGTACGGCCCGTCGGTGACAAGGATTTTACCGTTGGGTTGAGGCCGCAGCGCCTTCGTTGCGTTTAGTGGACCCAGGCCGCTGACGATAAATCTGACCCCGGCGTCGATCATTTCGACGTTGAGCGCGTTGATCTCGTTGATCATCGCGTCGTCCTCTTTGGATCCGTCGTAGTTGTCAGGATGGTAAATAGCTACCAAATACTTCATTTCTTTTTCCTTTTGCGGTGTTCGGCCGAGATGCTTACCCTGCCTTCACAATATAGTCGAACGACCGCACCGCAATTCGACAGATCGGGCAAAAAATGTCCGCCTGTTGCTGCGTTGAAGGAATGTGGGCGGCTTCCCCGCTCTGTCGCCTCCCCAAGAGGCTTACGCGCCTTTACCAACGCCTATTCAACCGCGGAATCTTTGTCCATCGTCAAGAACGAAGGGCCATGACCTGCTGGACTGCGTCCTCGACGGCCTGGGTCTGGGCAGTAATTTGGCTCACGACGCGCTTCACCTCTTCGACGTCCGGAGCGGTGAGAGCCGTCGGGGCGACCTGCAAACGCGAGACAGAGGCCTGAACCGAAAGGAGGGTCTGCTCGATCACCTCGCACTGCGCGTCCAGCCGCTCAAGGAGAGGAGTTAACTCCCTGGCATTGCGCAGCCGTTCGTCATACATTGCCAGACTCTGGGTCAGATCCTGGCGCGCCTGCGGATCTTCCACTTTGGCGATGCGCCCCGCCAACCGTTCTCGCTCCTCGACCAGTTCCACTGCCGACTCGGCGCCGGTGGCTTTGCGCAACCGCTCCCGTCGATCATTCACGTAGCGGGCCTGCTCCAGGAGGGTGCCCAGTGTGCCCAAGATATCTCGCCCGGTCAGCTCCGAGATATTGTTGCCCGCCTCCAGCAGAGCGCAGACCGTTTCGAGATAGATCATCTCCGACGGGCCCAGTTCAAGACCGGCTGATAGAGCGCGAAGCTCTTCCGCAGACACTGACGTATTCCGCCCGTACGTTGTCAGGAGCAGCGAACCGACTCCGGTACCGATGGCCGATAAGTACGCCCCCAGAAACGTCAATCCCCCAATTGCGGCTCCGTGGGCTCCTGATAGGGCGACGCTCCCACCCACTACGGTGCCTCCCATCAGTGCCGCGCCGAATATGCGCCACCCCAGCCCCTTCCAGCGTTTGGCCAAAACGGTACGCGGCCCGGCGTCCTCCGGTCGCTCGTGATGGTTGAATCGCATACTCCACAGTCGCGCTTTCAAGATGTCGGCCACGCTGGGATGAAGGTCATTCAGACCGAGCTGCATAAGAGAGACTCCTCGCCGGGAACGCTTCTCCGGATAATGCGCGGGTGAAACTTCGCTTCAGACGCCGGTTAGCGAAGTACTTTGCCTTTGACGTCCAGCACCTGTGACGCGCAGAGATTATTCCCCACGACTGGGAAATTCTTAAACGTCCACACCACCTTTTTATCTCTCGTCACCTCGATGAGCTGGGGATTATCCGGCCCGGCATGCGTATTGCCAATAATGATATTCCCATTTGGGAGCGCCTGAAGCGATGTGACCCAGCAGAAATGCACTCCAGGCAGTTCATCGCGATCAATGCTCCACACAATCTCACCCGCTTTGTTCACTTCCACAACACGATTGTTGTTGCCGCAGGCAATCAATGTGTTGCCGTTCTTCAATCGTAACGCTCCGAAAGGCTCGGCGCCGTGACCATCGCCGCCCGGGACGCGCTCACGGCCTGCAAGATCGAGCTTGTACGACCAGACCACTTTGCCGGATAGATCATACTCCCGGATAACACCCTGGATTTCGTGGCCGGCCAAATAGTGGCCATTGTCGAGCTTTCGGACTATGCGAGTGTCATTGTGCGCCGGGGGTGAGTCGAATTTAATTGGCACTTCGCGTACGATCTTGTCATTCTTATCCACTTCGATAATCCGCGAATTGCCTGTTTCCGAAACCATCGTAATTCCGTTTTTGAGCCGCTGAAATGCATGGATTTGTACGTCGCCGGCGTTGGAGGCGGCGGGCTTGCTCTCGTGTTTCCAGACTATCTCTTTTTTCGGGGTCATCTCCACAATGGTTGTGAGGCTGTCCTGGATGAGCACATTACCATTGGGCAATACCTGAATGTCGTGAGAAGTGAACGGCATCGCAACTTCCCATTCTATCTCGCCCTTGGCGTTTAGGATGATGACGTGGCCGTTAGAGTGAGCGATGAATCGGTGACCGGCTTTGTCATCTGCACGGACAGCGACAGCCAGCGCTAACGCGGCAAAGACCGTAAGAATACTTCTAGAAGTGATTTTCATCGTGTGCCTTTCAGTAGTGCTTTGTATGGAAATACGGAGAATAGATGCTTTCGGAAAAGCCGACCGATGTTACTCACTTTACCTCGGACGGACTATATGCCAATGGAGCTGCACCAACAGTCAGGATCAACCACGCCACTTCGCCCGCTTCACCGGACTCTTCCTGAACTTCTCCCGGAACTCCTTCTCCGGCATCTCGAGCCAATCCGCCGACTTACGGCCTATGGTCACTTCCGGAGGCTGAATTGTAGGATTCGCCCCTCGCTCATTAAAGGCGCAAACATCCTGTTGCAATGCCGTCACCCATGTGCTATACTGAACCATATGGTTCAGTATACCCAAACCCACTTTGATGTCTCGTTCGGCGCTCTCTCGGACGTCACCCGGCGCGGCGTTCTGGAACAACTCGCGCGTGCGGACGCTTCTATCACCGCCCTTGCCGAGAGGTTCCACATGACCCTTACGGGTATGAAGAAACACGTAAGCGTCTTAGAGCAAGCGGGACTCGTCAGCACGGAGAAGGTTGGGCGCGTGCGGATTTGCAAGCTCGGCGTGCGCGGACTGGAAGAAGAGGCGGCATGGATCGAAAGCTATCGCCAGCTCTGGGCCGCGCGCT
>JADMIO010957519.1_pt1 | contig 15460 bp, 17 predicted proteins | sample 8958161 | NCBI WGS metagenome assembly JADMIO01 (sample SAMN16585339, study PRJNA669376) | soil metagenome | isolation source: Crop rotation soil | place: USA: Cullars Rotation, Alabama | collected 2011
GGCCGCCACCGCCAACAGCGCCAGGACAAGAAGCCTGCTATTCCGGAACATCGCCGGAGGTCGCCACCAGCACCCAGTTGGGGTCCGTGGAATCCAGGTTGCGCTCGAACGTCCAGACATCGGTCACGGTGCCGGTGGCAAATTCGGCAGTGAAGGCGACGGTGATTTCCGCCACCCGGCCATGCAGCGCCGAACTCACAATGCGCGCGTCCGAAAGCTTCACCAGGGCCGCGGGTGCCTCTGTGCGCGCCGTGATGCCGGCATCGAAGGCGGCAAAAACCTCCGGCGACAGCAAGGGCCGCAAGGCGGCGCGGTCGCCCGCCGCAAAGGCGCCGACGATCTGGCTATAGGCGGTGCGCGCGCCGGCCAGGAATTTGGGCGCATCGAATTTGGGGTCGGCGAGCTGGATATCCAGAAGGCCAGTGGACGATGGCGCCATCTGCGGCGCGGGCTGCGGCAAGGCCGAGGGCAGGGCTGCGGCCCGCGGCGGCGGCTCATGGCCGGTGCGGCGGCCCAGGATGGTGTAAAGGCGAAAACAGATGACCCCCGCCACCATGGCGGCGACCAGAAGAACCAGTGTCTGTGAATCCGGCATTGCAGGAACCTTGGGTTAACGGCCGTCCCGCCCCAGCGGGACCCTAGCCGCCGCGAACGGGCCTGAAAAGCGCCTTTTGCCGCATGGTTTGGCCCCTTCGCTTGTCACACTGGCGCAATCCATGGTAGCGCCCCTTTCCAAATTTTTGGCCGCATTTGCATGAAAGACGCCACGATGAGCAACGAAGGAACCCCGACACCAGCAAATCCAGGCATGCCCAACCTCCAGGTGGTTGCCCAGTTCATCAAGGACCTGTCCTTCGAAAATCCCGGCGCCACCGCCAACATTTCCGACCGGCCGCAGATCGAGCTGGCGGTGGATCTCAATGCCATCCGCCTGCCCGAGCAGGACATGTTCGAAGTGGAGCTGAAGATCCGCGTCGACGCCAAGAATGATGGCAAGCCGCTGTTCCTGCTGGAAGTGGCCTATTCCGGAATTTTCCGCCTCTCCAATGTGTCGGATGTCGCCACCCAGCAGATGATCCTTCTGATCCAGGCGCCGCACATGCTGTTCCCCTTTGTGCGCCGGATCGTCTCGGATGTGGTGCGCGATGGCGGCATGCCGCCCTTGATGATCGAGCCGATCGACTTCATGCAGCTTTATCAGGCGCGCGTGGCCCAGGCCAACACGGCGCCGCAAGGCACCGCTTAAGCGTTCCAGAGAGCTTTGTCCCCTAATTCTTTGGCGACAAAGGCCAGGTGGATTTCCAGTTCCTCCGCCGTGATCAGCGGCGCCAACCTTTCAGGCCGCTGGCGCGCCGCGCGTACGGTTTCGGAAACCTGCGCCGCGGCGATCTCCACCGGCGCTAGCATAAGCCCGCGCTGGCGCCCGCCGATCAGCTCCAGATAGATTTCCGCCGTCAGTTGCGCGTCCAGCAGGGCGCCGTGTTTGCTGCGCGCCGACAGGTCCACGCCAAAGCGCTTGCACAACTCGTCCAGGGAATAACGCGCGCCGGGAATCTTGCGCTTGGCGATCTCGATGGTGTCGACGGCGCGCGACAAGGGAATGCGCGGGCGGTTCACCCGCTCCAGCTCGGCATTGATGAACTTGATGTCAAAGCTGGCATTGTGGATCACCAGCGGCGCGTCGCCCAGAAATTCCAGGAATTCTTCCACCACATGGGCGAACAGCGCCTTGTCGGCCAGGAATTCCGCCGTCAACCCATGCACCCGCTGGGATTCGATGGGAATGTCGCGCTCGGGGTTGAGATAAAACTGAAGCGTGCGGCCGGTGGGGATGTGATCCATCAGCTCGACACAGCCGATTTCCACGATGCGATGGCCATCGCTTGGCTCGAAGCCCGTCGTTTCCGTGTCGAAGACTATTTCTCGCATTATCGCATCGTTTTTTTAGTGGCGACCTTTGCTTCGCAAAAGCCGCGGGGGCGATGGCCATCGCCCGGCTCAAAGCCGGTGGTCTCGGTATCGAAAACAATCTCACGCATTCAATTCTCTAATCTTTGCCGCTCTGGCTCTCGCCAACGCGGCGCCGCACGTCAGCGAGAATCATTTTCACCTGTTCGCGCGCGTGATCCAAGCCCTTGTCGGTGATCACCACATAATGGCCCTGTGCACGCTTTTGCGCGTCGCTCATCTGGCGGGCTTTCAGCGCCTGGAACTTGGCTTCGCTCATGCCCGGCCGGCCCAACACCCGCGCCCGCTGCACCTCTTCCGGGGCGCTGGCCACCACCACCGCGTCCACTTTGGCGCCGGTTTCCAACAGCAGGGGAATATCCAGCAGCACGATGGGCGCAGCGGCCTTGGCCAGAAAGGCGTCCCGCCGCTCGGCCACCAGGGGATGCATCAGCCCTTCCAGCCGCGCCAGGGCGCCGGCGTCGCTGCCCAGGGATTTGGACAGGGCGGCGCGATCCACCACGCCGTTCTTGGTGGTGCCAGGATAGGCCGCTTCGATCATCGCCGCCGCCTCGCCGGCATAAAGCTCATGGATCACGGCATCGGCGTCGAACACCGGAATGCCTTCATCGGCGAACAGTTTGGCGGTCTGGCTCTTGCCCATGCCGATCGAACCGGTCAGGCCGATGACAAAAGGCCGGTTTTTTTTATGTATTGGCACCCAGCACCTTCGCCAACATCGCGCGCAGGGCCGGCGTGACCGCGGGTTTCACGCCGAAAAAGGCTTCGAAAGACGGCACCGCCTGATGCATCAGCATGCCCAACCCATCAATGGTCTTGTGGCCCCGCGCCCCGGCGTCCTTCAGCAGCTTGGTTTCCAGCGGATTATAGATCATGTCGCAAACTGCGGCCTCCTTGGACAGGGCGCCCAGATCGATATCCAGCGGCGGGTTGGCGCCCATGCCGGCGCTGGTGGAATTGACGACCAATGCGGCATCGCCGGCGACTTTCTTCCAGTCGTCCAGCGAGCCGGGATGCACCGGCGCCTTGACCTGGGGCGCCAGCGAGGCGGCCAGGGTTTTGGCGCGATGCAGGTCACGGTTGAGCAGATGAATGCTCGCGGCGCCCAGCATTTCCAGGCCTAGGATGGCGCCGCGGGCCGCGCCGCCCGCGCCCAGCAGCACCACGTTTTTGCCCTTCAGGGTTCCGATATTTTCGCGCAGACTTTCCGCCAGGCCGACGGCGTCAGTGTTGCGGCCTTCGATTTTTCCGTTACGGAAAATGAGGAGATTTGCGGCGCCCGCGCCCTGCGCTGCCGCATCCACGCTATGGGCGATGGCGAAGGCGGATTCCTTGTGCGGCACCGTGACGTTCACGCCTGCAAATCCGGCGCGGCGCACCCCCTCGATCACGGCGGAGAAATCCTCCCGTCCCGCAGCCAGCGGCACCATGGCGCCGTCAATGCCATGCTCGGCCAGCCAGTGGCCATGCAGCACCGGCGACAGTGAATGGCTGACCGGCCAGCCGATCACGCCGGCGAGCTTTGCCTTGCCCGAGAGAGTCATGACGCCAACAGGCCTTCCTTGCGCAACTGGGCCAATACCGCAAGCAGCGGCAGGCCCAGCACCGAAAAATAATCCCCCTCCACCTTAGCGAAGAGTTGCGCCCCGCGCCCCTCATAATGGTAACAGCCCACCGAGGACAGGATCGCCGGGCCCTCTGCCGCCAGATAATCGTCCAGGAATTTGGGGCTTAGATCGCGCATGGTCATCCGGCAGGGGCTGGCATGCGTCCACAGCAAAGCGCCGTCCCGGGCCAGCGCCGCCGCCGAAACGAGCAGATGGGTCTGGCCCGACAACCGCGCCAGCAGGGCTCGCGCCTCCGGGAGGTTGGCGCATTTGCTCAAATATTCGCCGTCAAAACCGATGACACTGTCGCCGCCCAGCACGGTCTTGCCCGGATGGCGGTGCGACACGGCCAGCGCCTTTTGCCCCGCCAGTTCGGACGCCACGCCTTCGGCATCGACGCCTCGCGCCTTCAGCTCGTCCATCAAGCGGTCTTCGTCCAGTTCCGCGGGATCGCTGGTGAAGGCAACCCCGGCCGCGGTCAGCAGCCTCTTGCGGCTGGCGCTGCCTGACGCCAGAACCAGGCTCACATCTGTTCCTTGCGCTCGGCCAGGAGGTTCAGCACCGAAGCGGCGGTTTCCTCGATGGAGCGGCGCGACACGTCGATCATCGGCCAGTCCTGGTTCTCGAACAGTTGGCGGGTGGCGGCGATCTCGGCCCTGACCGCATCCAGCTCGACATAATCGCTGTCGCGCTGCTCGCCCATGCTGGTCAGCCGGTTGCGCCGGACTTGCACCAGCCGGTCGGGCGACACCCACAGCCCCACGATCAGGGGCCCGCGCGCCGCCAACAGTTGCGGCGGCGGCGGCATGCGCGGCACCAGGGGCACATTGGCGGCGCGCACGCCGCGAATGGCCAGATAGACGCAAGTCGGCGTCTTGGAGGTGCGGCTGGCGCCGGTGAGGATCACTTCGGCGTCGGCGATGGAATCCAGCGACTGGCCGTCATCATGGGCGATGGTGAAGTTCAGCGCCTCGATCCGGTCCAGATAGCGGGCATCCACCTCATGCTGGCGGCCCACCTTGTGGGTTTCCGCCTGGCCCAAGAACTGGCGCAGCACCTTGACCGGGCCTTCCAGGATATCGATGCAGCGGACCTCAATGTCCTTGCAGCGCGCCATCAGCCGGTCGCGCAACCCCTGATTGGCCAGGGTGAAGAAGACAATGCCGGGCAGGATGGCGATATGATCCAGGGCGCGGGTGAGCTGCGCTTCGGCCCGCACCAAGGCATAGGGGTGGACCATCACATCCACATTTTCGAACTGGGCCAGGGCGGCGGTGGCCATGGCGTTCAGGGTTTCGCCGGTGGAATCCGACACCAGGTGAACGTGAAACTTGTGATCCACAACACTATCCAAATGGCGGCGGCGCCTGTGCGCAGCCTGGGGTTAAAAGGGTAATCCGAACACAGGGTCTTAGCGGCAAAGGGCTCACCGCTTCAAACCCCGCATGGTTTGGGGACGCTATGCTTAACCGCCAACATACCATGGCCGCCCTTTTGCGCCGCCGCAATTACCCAAGTGCTTGAACCAGCGCCCACCTTCGCTTAAGCCAAAAGCCCCTCACAATTGCGCCCACAACCCACAGGCCTAACATCATCTTCATCATCTTAGAATCTTAGGAGTCTTGTTTTGAAGAGTGACCGGAAACTTGTGCGCGTTCTGGAAGGAACGGCGGAGAAGACGCCGCCGGTCTGGTTGATGCGCCAGGCCGGGCGCTATCTGCCGGAGTATCGCGAGCTCAGGGCGAAGGCGGGCTCATTCTGGAAACTGGCGCTGACGCCCGATTATGCCGCGGAAGTGACGTTGCAGCCGATCCGGCGCTTCGGCTTTGATGCGGCCATCCTGTTTTCCGACATTCTCACGGTTCCCGAAGCCCTGGGCCAGAAGGTTACCTTCACCGAAGGCGAAGGTCCCAGCCTGGCGCCGGTGACATCGGCCCAGGGTTTCATCACCGACCGGGAAAAGTGGGAGAGCTATTTTGAGCCGGTCTACGCGGCGTTGCGCCTGACCCGTGCGGGGCTACCCCCGGAGACCACGCTGCTGGGCTTTGCGGGCGCGCCCTGGACCCTGGCGACCTATCTGGCGGCGGGAGCAGGCGGCGATGAGCAGAAGGCGGCCAAGCTCTGGGCCTACCGCGATCCACAGGGCTTCAAGACCCTTTTGGATATTTTGGGGGAATGTGTTGCCTTCCACCTGATCCGCCAGTTCGAGGCCGGCGCCGATGCGGTGCAGATCTTCGACAGTTGGGCCGGCGGGGTGCCGGCTTCGCTGTTCCGGGAGGTGGTGATCGAACCCACAGCCAAGATCGTGGCGGCGGTGCGCAAGGCAAAGCCGGATGCGCGGATCATCGGATTTCCCCGCGCCACGACCTTGTCAGGCTATGAAAATTATGCCCAGGCCACCGGGGTGGACGCGGTGTCGCTGGACACCTCCGTGCCGATGGATTGGGCGGCCAAAAATCTCGGCTGCGCCCTGCAAGGCAATCTGGATCCCATCAGCCTGATCGCCGGCGGGGCGGCGCTGGACCGGGCGGTGGATGACATCCTGCAGGCGATGGCGGGCAAGCCGCATATCTTCAACCTGGGCCATGGCATCCTGCCGGAAACACCCATCGCCCATGTCGAACAATTGCTGAAGCGCATCCGCGGATGAAAGTGGCTGTCGTTTTGTTCAACCTGGGCGGTCCGGATTCTCCGGAAGCCGTCGAGCCTTTCCTGCGCAACCTGTTTTCCGATCCCGCCATCATCGCCCTGCCCGCCATCATCCGCCTGCCGCTGGCGCAGCTGATCGCGCGCCGGCGCGCCCCGGTGGCGAAAAAGATTTATGAACATATTGGCGGCGCATCGCCCATCTTCGCGGAAACGCGCCGCCAAGCCGATGCACTGGAAAAAGCCCTGAGCGGCGATAGCGTCCAGGCCAAGGCCTTTGTTGCCATGCGCTGCTGGCACCCGTTCAGCGATGGCGCGGCCCAGGGCGTGAAAGCATTTAACCCCGATAGAATCGTGCTTTTGCCGCTTTATCCGCAATATTCCACCACCACCACGGCGTCGTCTCTTCTGGATTGGGCGCGGGCCGCAAGGAAGGCGGGCTTGAGCGCGCCGACCTCGCGGGTCTGCTGTTATCCCTGGGAGCCGGGCTTTGTCGCGGCCGCTGCGGCGAACATCCGCGAGGCGATGGTGGGCGCGCCGGGCAATGTTTCCTACCGCCTGCTGCTGTCGGCGCATGGCTTGCCCAGGCGCACCATCGCGCGCGGCGATCCTTATCAATGGCAGGTGGAGCAAAGCGCCGCCGCCATTGTGCGGCAATTGGCGATGCCGGAGCTGGAGACTGTGGTCTGCTACCAGAGCCGCGTCGGCCCGCTGGAATGGATCGGCCCGGCCACCGATGCGGAAATCGCGCGCGCCGGCCATGACGGCAAGGGCGTGATTATCGCGCCCATCGCCTTTGTCAGCGAACATTCCGAAACCCTGGTCGAGCTGGACATCGAATATCGCAAGCTGGCGGCGGAATCGGGCGTGCCGGATTATCGCCGCGCCGCCACGGTGGGATCGCAGGCTCCCTTCATCGCCGGGCTGGCGGGCCTTGTGCGCCAGGCGCTGGAAGGCAAGACTGTCACCTGCGGCGAGGGGCGCGTCTGCCCGCCCGCTCACAAACGCTGCGGCTTCGGAGAAAACTAAATGGACGCGCTGCGCAACGAATTGTCCAATTACATTCCCTGGTTCCTGGCCTTCCACATCATCGCGGTGGTGGCCTGGATGAGCGCCATGCTCTATCTGCCCCGGCTGTTCGTCTATCACACCGAGGCGGCGCCGGGTTCGGAGTCCAGCGAGCGCTTCAAGGTGATGGAGCGAAAGCTGCTCAAGGCGATCATGAATCCTTCCATGATCGCGGTGTGGATCCTGGGGCCGCTGCTGGCCTGGCTGACCGGCGCCTATCTGGACACCTGGATGCAGATCAAGTTCGTGCTGGTGATCATCATGAGCGGCATGCATGGGCTGTTCGTGCGCTGCTGGCGCGATTTCGCGCACGACCGCAACACCCGCAGCGCCCGCTTCTACCGCATCGCCAACGAGGTTCCGGCGCTGCTCCTGGTGCTGATCGTGATCCTGGTGAAGGTCCAGCCTTTTGGTGATTAATGAACCGGCTGAAACATTAATTGCAGGACGGGGTTTGACGGCATATTTGCAAGCCCCGCAAATCACGCTATAACCCTTCCGTCTAACCGATCCACGCCCATATGGGCCGCCAATACGGCAAGGGTCGAAACCAACCTCCTTCGATGATCGGTCCGGGGCGCGCGCCTCGCCAGCATCGAACCCAATCCCCTTACGTTTTTCAGGACCCTCCCATGACTGTCCAAGACGGCCTGCAAGCGATGAAGCTGCAGGATCTCAAGAACAAAAAACCCGCTGATTTGCTGGCTTTTGCCGAGGAACTCGAGATCGAGAACGCCTCGTCCATGCGCAAGCAGGACATGCTGTTCGCCATCCTCAAGGAACTGGCCGAACGCGAAGTCGAGATCACCGGCACCGGGGTGGTGGAAATTCTGCAGGACGGCTTCGGCTTCCTGCGCTCACCGGAATCCAACTACCTGCCCGGCCCCGACGATATCTATGTTTCCCCGTCCCAGATCCGCCGCTTCGGGCTTCGCACCGGCGATACCGCCGAAGGCCCGATCCGCGCCCCCAAGGAAGGCGAGCGCTATTTCGCCCTGCTCAAGGTTACCAGCATCAATTTCGAGGATCCCGAGCAGATCAAGCACAAGGTCCATTTCGACAATCTGACGCCGCTCTATCCCACCCGCTGGCTGAAGATGGAACTGGACGATCCCACCATCAAGGACAAGACCGGCCGGGTGATCGACATCGTGGCGCCGCAAGGCATGGGCCAGCGCGCCCTGATCACCGCCCCGCCGCGCACCGGCAAGACGGTGATCCTGCAGAACATCGCCAAGGCCATCGCCGCCAATCATCCCGACGCTTTCCTGATCGTGCTTCTGATCGACGAGCGGCCCGAGGAAGTCACCGACATGCAGCGCACGGTGAAGGGCGAGGTGATCAGCTCGACTTTCGACGAGCCGGCCACCCGCCACGTCCAGGTCGCCGAAATGGTGATCGAAAAGGCCAAGCGCCTGGTCGAACACAAGCGCGATGTGATCATCCTGCTCGATTCCATCACCCGCCTGGGCCGCGCCTACAACACCGTAGTGCCGTCGTCCGGTAAGGTGTTGACCGGCGGCGTGGACGCCAACGCCCTGCAGCGCCCCAAGCGCTTCTTCGGCGCCGCCCGCAATATCGAGGAAGGCGGTTCGCTCACCATCATCGCCACCGCCCTGATCGATACCGGCAGCCGCATGGACGAAGTGATCTTCGAAGAATTCAAGGGCACCGGTAACAGCGAAATCATCCTGGATCGCAAGGTCGCCGACAAGCGCGTCTTCCCGGCCATCGACATCATGCGCTCGGGCACCCGCAAGGACGAGCTGCTGGTCGAGAAGGGCACCCTGGCCAAGACCTATGTCCTGCGCCGCATCCTCTCGCCCATGGGCACGGTGGATGCCATCGAATTCCTGCTGGACAAGCTGCGCTCGGCCAAGAACAACGCCGACTTCTTCGAGAGCATGAATACGTGAGGCTTCAAAGCCACGCGAGGTAGGCATGACGGACGATCCCGCGCCGACCGCTGCCCGCGCCGCGGCTCTGAAACAGGCCTTTGCCGAAAAGGGCCTGTTGCCCGACGGCTTTGTCGAAGACTTTACCCGCCACGCCGAAGAGAACTGGATCAGCCGCAACGGCGCGCGCATGGTGGCGCGGGCCTGGACCGATGCGGCATTCCGGGCCAGGCTCCTGTCCGACGCCACCGCGGCGGCCGGCGAAATGGGCTTTGAACTGCCCAAGCATCACCGCCATCTGGTGGCGCTGGAAAACACCCCCGACATTCACAATGTGATCGTCTGCACCCAGTGCTCCTGCACGGCCTTCACCATCATCGGCGCGGCGCCGGACTGGTACAAGGACCTGGACTATCGTGCGCGCATGGTGCGCCAGGCCCGCACGGTGCTTAAGGAAATGGGGCTCGATCTGCCCGCCGCAACCGAAATCCGGGTGTGGGACACTTCCGCCGACACACGTTACATGGTGCTGCCGCTGCAGCCGGCGCGCACCCAGGGCTGGGACGCCGAAGCCCTGGCCGGCATCGTCACCCAGGATGCCATGATCGGCGTCGCAGAGGTCCGATAGCCATGGACGGGATGCACGACCTGGGCGGCAAGCAGGGCTTCGGCGCCATCGCCTATCCGCCTCGACCGCATGACGAGAGCTGGGAGCCCCTGGTGCGCGCGCTTTGGGTTTTGGGCATACGCGCCGGCCTCTACAATATGGACGAATACCGCCACGCCATCGAGCGCATGGCGCCGGTGCATTATCTGAGCGCCCCCTATTACGAACGCACCCTGACGGCGGTGGCGACCCTGTTGGTGGAAAAGGGCGTGGTGACGGCCGAGACGCTTGCCGACAAGGCGGGCGGCGCCTTTCCCTTGTCGCGCGCCATCGGACCGGGACGCGCTTCCGCCCCGGCGCAAAGCTTCGCGGTCGGCCAGCAGGTGCGGGTGAAAAATGAATTCACATCGGGCCATACCCGCATGCCCGCCTATATCCGCGGCAAGGCGGGGGTGGTGGTCGCCATCACCCCGCCCTATCCCTTTCCCGATTCCGCCGGCCATGGCATGGCGGCGGTGTGGGAGCCGACCTATGACGTGCGCTTCCGCTCGGACGAGCTGTGGCCCGAATCCTCCGACCCGGCGATGGTCCATGTCGGGGTGTTTCAGAGTTATCTGGAAAAGATTTAGCGGGCCAAGACAGCGCGGACAATTGCTGCTCGACGAGATGGCTCGGCCAACCCACGCAATCGTCATGGCCCGGCTTGTCCGGGCCATCCATAACCCTCTCACCGTATGGATGGCCCGCTTTCGCGGGCATGACAAAGAGGCTAAGGCGTCAAAATAGTCGCGCCCGTGGTTTGCTTCGACGTCAGCGCATCATGCGCCTTGGCGGCGTCCTTCAGCGCAAAGCGCTGGTTGATGGCGACCTTCACCGCCCCCGATTGAATCACTTCGAACAGGTCATCGGCGCAGGCCTGGAGCTCGTCCGCGGTGCTGGTGTAATGCGCCAGGGTGGGACGGGTGACGAACAAGGAGCCCTTGGCCGCCAGGATCGCGGGCGAGAAAGGGTCGACCGGGCCCGAGGCATTGCCATAAGTCACCATGATGCCGCGCGGCGACAAACAATCCAGGCCCGCCAGGAAAGTGTCCTTCCCGATGGAATCATAGACCACCGGCACGCCCTTGCCGCCGGTGATCTCGCGCACTTGCTTCTCCCAGCCCGCATCCTTGCTGTTCAGGACATGGGCGCAACCATTGGCTTTCGCCAGCGCCACTTTTTCCGGCGAGGTGGTGGTGCCGATCACGGTGGCGCCCAGGTGCCTGGCCCATTGCACCCCGATCTGGCCGACGCCGCCGGCCGCGGCATGAAACACGATGGTCTCGCCCGCCTTCACGCGATGGATCTGGCGGAGCAGATATTGCGCCGTCATGCCTTTGAGCAAAATCGCCGCGGCGGTTTCATCGCTGATCGAAGCGGGCAGCTTCACCAGCTTGGTGGCGGGGACATTGTTGGCCTCGGCATAGGAGCCGATGGCGCCGCTGGAATAGCCCACCCGGTCGCCCACCGAAAAGCCCGTGACGCCTTCGCCCAACGCCGCCACGGTGCCGGCGGCTTCCGAACCCAGGCCCGAGGGCAGCGGCAGGGCATAAAGCCCGGTGCGGTGATAGGTATCGATGAAGTTGACGCCGATGGCGGTGTGCCTGACCTGCACCTGGCCCTTGGCGGGCGGCGGCAGGTCATAGTCCACATATTGCAGCACATCGCTGCCGCCGGTCTTTTCAAAACGGATCGCCTTGATCATGCCCGCTCCCTAAGGCTTATGCCCGTTGCTGCTGGCCGCGCATCTGCGGCGGCAGGGTCAGGGCCTCGGACAGATCCGAAGGACTGGTGAAGGGATTGGAGCAGGTGCCCGCCTGGCAGATATAGGCGGTGGGCTGGCCGCCCTCCATGCCGCGCCCATTGGCGGGATGCTGCGCCGGCAAGGGCGTGCCCGGCTCCAGCTGGATCACCATGCCGTTGGGCATGGGCTTGCCCCAATAGGCGCGGATCAGTTCCTGGGTCCTGGAATTGCCCTTATGGCCGATCACCACGATCATCAGGCTGTTGATCAGATATTCGAAGCCCGCAAGGTAGCTGCCCGAGCCTTGCAGCATGCGGTTGGCCTCATTGCCGAAGGTGGCGGCCAGGGTCGAGGCGCGGCCCATATAATGGGTTTCGGCGGTGAGCAGCGCCAGCCGGGTCAGCACCACCAGCATGGTGCCGTTGGTGCTGGGGGCGGGATTGTCGAACAGCATGCGCGGACGCACGAACAACTGCTCGGCATCGTCGGCATAATAAGCATAGCCGTTGATCTGGTTGTTCCAGAAATGCTCGTCCAGCACCTTGGTCCAGGTCTTGGCATGCTCGATGAAGCGTTCCTCGCCGGCCACTTCCCACAATTGCAGGGCGGCGCGGGCCATGTCGGCATAATCGTCGCAGATCCCCATCACGCCCTGGATGTGGGAGAGCCGGTCGCCGTCGCCCAGAAGCTTGATCACCCCTTCGAACGCCTTGATGGCGGCCGAAATCCATTCGGGCTTGTCGAACACCTTGCCGGCGCGGGCGAGAGCGGAAATGGCAAGACCATTCCAGTCCGCCAGCACGCGGTCGTCGCGGGTAGGCGCGGTGCGCTTGGCGCGCGCCGCCAGCAGCATGTCGCGCTGTTTGGTGAGCAGCGCCTCGTCCGCCTCGTTGGCGGGGACGGGGTTGCCCAGCCGGCGCGGCAGGTTGCGGCCCATGATATTGCCGTCGCGGGTGATGCCATAGACCTGCTTGAAGCGGGCCGAAAAGGTGCCCACCAGGGCGGCGTCAATTTCCGCCTCGCTCCAGGTATAATATTTGGCGTCCTCGGCATGGGCGCCCGAAGAGATGGTGGCGGCGAAGACATCGCCCACCTTCATCTCGCGCAGCAGGAACTCGACGGTTTCGGACACGCGCTGCTGGCAAAGCCCGTTGCGGTTGAACTGCCAGACGCTGGTGCACAAATCGATCATCTGTGCCTGGTCGTAGAGCATCTTCTCAAAGGCCGGCTCCAGCCAGCGTTCGTCCAGGCTGTGGCGGAAGAAGCCGCCGCCGATATGGTCATAGGCGCCGCCGAACAGGATGCCGTCCAGGGTGGTGAAGATGATCTGGCTGAACTGCGTCGTGCCGGTGCGCAGGAAGGCGCGCCAGATCACTTCGATCAACAGAGGGTTGAGGAATTTCAGGGCGCCCAGCATGCCGCCGAAGAAAATGTCGTAGCGCTGGGCAATGCGCAGCGCCGCCAGGTCCAGGTTCATGCTTTCCTGGGTGGCGGTCATGTCGCGGTTGTAGAGATTTTCCACCGCGGCGGTGACCTTGGCGGCGGTGTCTTCGGCGCGGGCGCGGTCGTTCTTCCACAGCTCGGCGCAGTCGGCGACCACCTTGCGGAAGCTGGGATTGTCGGGATGGTCGACCGGCGGCTGGTAGCCGGTCACCCACCAGGGCGCGCCGGCGGGGGTCAGGAAAATGTTCAGCGGCCAGCCGCCGGGATGCTGCATGATGCCCGCCGCGCCCTGATAGAGCATGTCCAGGTCCGGACGCTCCTCGCGGTCGGCCAGGATGGGAATGAAATTGTCATTGATCAGCGCGGCGACTTCCGGATTGGAGAAGCTTTCGCGGGCGATCTCATGGCACCAGTGGCAGCCGGCATAGCCCATGGAGAGCAGGATGGGCTTGTCGGCCTTCCTGGCCTCGGCCAGGGCTTCGGGCCCCCAACTGCGCCACTGAACCGGGCTGTCCTTGTGGGAAAGAAGAAAGGGGCTGCTGGCTTTGCTCAGGCTCATCGGTCCATTCCATAGGGTGCGCGGGAAGGAATGCTTCCCGCCGGCCCGCTTCTGTGATGTTTTTGGGGCGCCGGTTACTACCATCGAAAATGGGTCCGCAAAACCCCTGGCCCCCTAAACCTATGAAAAGGCGCTGCCAATGAAGGTGACGATCGAAATGGACATGACCCCGCAAGAGGCCCGTGCCTTCATGGGCCTGCCCGATGTCGAGCCCCTGCAGAAGAAGATGCTGGACGACATGCAGGCGCGGCTGAAACAGGCCTTCGACGCCAATGATCCGGAAGCCATGATGCGGGCCTGGATGCCGCTGGGCGGGGCTGAGGCTTTCCAGAAGTTCCAGAAGCTGATGTGGGACACGGCGGCCGGAATGACCAAAAAGGACGGTAAATAGCCGGCCCATGGATTCCATCTTCGCCCTGGCAACCGGACCGGGCCGCGCCGGCGTGGCGGTGGTGCGGCTGTCGGGGCCCGGCGCTCGCGCCATGGCCGAGGCGCTGGCCGGGTCCCTGCCCCCGCCCCGCCAGGCGGGCTTGCGGCGCTTGGCGCATGGCGGCGCCGAAATTGACCATGCTTTGCTGTTGTGGTTCGCCGCCCCGGCGAGCTTCACCGGCGAGGATGTCGCCGAATTTCATGTCCATGGCGGGCGGGCGGTGCGCGAGGCCCTGTTTGCCGCGCTTTCGGCATTGGGCGCCCGCCCCGCCGAGCCGGGCGAATTCAGCCGCCGGGCGGTGGAAAACGGCAAGCTCGACCTGACCCAGGCCGAGGCCATTGCCGATCTGGTGGATGCCGAAACCCCGGCACAATTACGCCAGGCTTTGCGCCAGCATGACGGGGCGCTGGCCGATCTTTATGAGGGCTGGCGCTTTGGCTTGATTGCCGCCCTGGGGCGGGCGGAAGCGGCCATCGATTTTTCCGATGACGGGGTCGGCGATGCCGAATTTGCCGCTGCCCGGGGCGCGGCGGAAGAAATATCACAACAAATACAAGGACATATGGATGATTCCGGCCGGGGCGAAAGCCTGCGGGAAGGACTGCGCCTGACCATTCTGGGCCCGCCCAATGCCGGCAAATCCTCCCTGATCAATGCCCTGGCCCGGCGCGACGTGGCGATTGTCGCCGACACGCCCGGCACCACCCGGGATGTGGTGGAGGCCCGGCTGGACCTGGGCGGCTATCTTTTGCAGGTGGCCGACACTGCCGGCGTGCGCCAGACCGCCGAACCCATAGAAGCCGAAGGCGTGCGCCGGGCGCTGCGCCATGCCGCCGGCGGCATGACCCTGTTGTTGCTGGATGGAAGTCTTCCAAATCCGCGCGCCGGACTGCCCGCCGACTTGCCCGAACCCGATCTCACCGTCTGGAATAAATCCGATCTGGGCTTTGCGCGCGAAGGCCTCTCGATTTCGCTGAAGACCGGGGCGGGAATGGCGGAATTGCTGAAAATGCTGCAGCAAAAGGTGCAGCATAAATTGGAGGGTGACGGCGCCCCGCTGCTCACCCGGCCGCGCCATCGCCACGCCCTGACCGAGGCCCTGGGGCATCTGCGCCATGGGTTGGAGGCGCCGCGCGGCCGGCCGGAGCTGTTGGCCGAAGATCTGCGCCTGGCGATGCGCACCATCGGCCGCATCACCGGCCGGGTGGATGTGGAAGAGCTGCTGGATTTTGTCTTCCGCGACTTTTGCATTGGCAAGTGAATTGCCCGCTGCGGCGGATGCGCGTATTTCACCGCGCATGAAAGGCTACGACGTCATCGTCATTGGTGGAGGTCACGCAGGCTGTGAAGCGGCGGCGGCATCGGCGCGCTTTGGCGCGCGCACGCTGCTTCTCACCCACACGCTGGAAACATTGGGCGAGATGTCCTGCAACCCCGCCATTGGCGGTGTCGGC
>JADMIO011280103.1_pt1 | contig 15460 bp, 8 predicted proteins | sample 8958161 | NCBI WGS metagenome assembly JADMIO01 (sample SAMN16585339, study PRJNA669376) | soil metagenome | isolation source: Crop rotation soil | place: USA: Cullars Rotation, Alabama | collected 2011
CCATCGCCATTGAGGTCGCCGGTCGCGGCCAGCGTCCAACCAGAACCCACTTGCGTCAATTGCGCCTGCGTTCGGGTGCCGTCGGCGGCAAACAGCCACAACTGGTACTGTCCATCTGCAGCGCGGGACACGATATCGGCAATACCGTCGCCGTTGAAGTCAGAAGCTGGAGCCGCTTGCCCGTCGCCTTTGACGTCCGAGGTTGGAGTCTCTTGCCCCAGCCCATCGGAATACCAGATCCTAATTTGATGAGTTGAGCTATTCTGCAAAAGAATATCGGCGCGCCCATCGCCGTCATAGTCATCAACTTTGGATACAACTTCGTTCGGCTGCAAAGTGAGAAGTGGTTGCGAATCTGCTGCGGACTCGCCTCCGCGCCACAGGAACAGTGTGTGGTCTGCGTTGTTCTGGATCAGCAGGTCGGCCCGCTGATCGCCATCGAGATAGCCACTTCCGACCACCGAAGAATTGGCATTCAAAGTGCCGAGGGTGGTCGTGCCGAATACAGTTTGGTTGCGTATCGTCTGTATAACCAGTTCATGCTGTGCATTAACCCAGACAAGATCGGCGCGGCCGTCGCCATCCATGTCCGCGACCGCACCCAGCGTCGCGCCGGGTAAGGAGACAGAAAAAGAGGTTTGATTCGAAACATCGTAAACGCACCACGTTCCGCGAATCTGAAAAATCAGCTCGCCGCGGCCATCACCCGTTACGTCGGCAATCCCGAGCACCGCATCATTAGGTCCTATTGGAGCGATATCGGCACCGGAGGATGCCCAACCTCCCGTCATCAACCAGTAATACAGGCGGCCGCCGTCGGAACGCCAGACCAGATCAGCCATACCATCGCCATTGAGGTCGCCGGTCGCGGCCAGCGTCCAACCAGAACCCACTTGCGCCAGTTGCGCCTGCGTCCAGCTGCCGTCGGCAGCGAACAGCCACAACTGATACTGTCCATCCGCAGCGCGGGATACGATATCGGCAATACCGTCGCCGTTGAAGTCAGAGGTGGGAGTCGCTTGCGGGGCGAAATCATTCGCGCCCGCAATCGTAAGCGTCAGCGTCGCCGATGAACTCTCTCCAACATCATCCCGCAAGGTGTAGATGAAGCTGTCCCTTACGACCTCGCCTCGACGTAACGCCTCGACCACGGGGTCGTCGTCATTGACTACATACGTATAGCCACCGTTACTGTCGAGCCTAAGTGTCCCGTGACCCAGCGTGAACGTACCCACGCTCGTAACTGTTTTGGTGTCGCCCGCGTCGACATCGCTGTCGTTATCCAGCACATTGCCTTGGGCAACAGAACCTGCGATCGCGTTATGCTTGCCGCCGGCCTCAATCGCAGTGCCTGCGTCGTCTACCGCCACCGGATCATCGTTCGCTCCCGCGATCGTGATCGTGAGCGTCGCCGATGAAGTCGGTCCGACGCTATCACCTATCGTATAGATGAAGCTGTCCGTCAGCCGCTGCTCACCTGTACGCAGCGCTTCGACTATCGGGTCGTCGTCATTGACGACATACCTATAGTCACCGTTGCTATCGAGATTTAGGGTGCCATGGCTAAGCGTGAAGGTCCCTGTGCTCGTCACCATCCTTATGTCGCTCGCAGCGACATCAGAATCGTTACTTAATACATTTCCCACGGCAGGAGAACCTGCAGTGGCATTATTAAGCCCGCCGGCCTCCGTCGCACCTCCGGTATCGTCTGTGGCAATGGGGCCATCGCGAAATCGGGGCCCTGCTGCTGTTCCCGGGATGACCGGAGTAGACATCTGCACAAGCGTTGCCCGCAATCCATCACCCGCAGTGATAATAGAGATTGCGCCATTCGCGCTCTGCAGCAGCAGATCAGCCCGACCGTCTCCCGTATAATCGGCGACGCCGACGATTTTCTCAATTGGCACGAAAGTGCCAAATTCAATGCTTTCCTTAATGTGGCCCCCATCCATAAGCCATAGATGACTTTGACCGGATGAGGTCATAACCAATAGGTCGGCATTACCGTCGCCATCGAAGTCTCCAGCCGCCACCACATTGGAACGGACATCAAGAGGCACCGGATAAATCGAGACTGCGGAGGCTACACCCCCTAGCACGATAGTTAAATTTCCCGATAAGTCGCGCCAGACTAAATCGCCATAGCCATCGCCATTAAAATCGGCGCCGGCTGCCAGGCGACTTCCAGCGGTTGGTGGTATCAACGGCATGTATGCCGCGGGCACCGGAGTTTCCGCAATATACATACCGTGTTTGCGGTAAATAATTTCTCCCTTGCCATCCCCAGTCAAGTCTACGATTCCGATGATTGCATCGGTAGCAGCAAGGGCGCCTGGCCCAACGTCGGCGCCCGATTGAACGTGAGTGTCCGACATGTAGTGAACATAGGCAGAACCATTGTCATTGCGCCACACGAAGTCGGCAGCTCCATCGCCATTTACATCGCCGACAGCGGCGAGAGTCCATGTAGCAGGCAATTCCGTTAGCGTTGCCTTCGTAAGACTTCCGGACGGATGCCACGTATAAGCCGTATGTTCACCGGCGAGGCCGCGAATCAATATTTCAGAGATACCGTCTCGATTCAGATCGCTGCCTACAGATGCAGGTCGATTTCCCGTGCCCATCACGGGAATATCCAGAATCGAGGTTATTAAGTGTCCAGCAGGTAACGATCCCCGACTAACTGGATAAAGAAAGCTCGTACCGGCCAGCTCTCCGACACTAATAATCCCGTCATCCGATACCGTCACTAGATCAGGACGACCATCACCGGAAAGATCCGCAAACCCGGCAACAGTCGCGTCATCTGGGACTACTCCGACAAATCCGGCGCCGATCAAGCTGCCGTCCTTCATGATCCACGCATGAAGATGGTGATTGGGCCCTTGCAAGATCAAATCATCAATGCCGTCGGCATTTACATCCGCAATTCCAACCAACGAATAACCCTCTGCCGGGGTCGCTTCGGTTGGAATGACATACCAGTTGCCGTACAAGAACTCCGACACGACAAGCTTTCCGGATGATGTCTGCCAGAGCAGATCGGCTGTTCCGTCACCGTTAAAGTCCCCGATTATCTTTAAGGCAACGGCGTCTTTCGGCGGTGAGAACGTCGTATCACTGCGAATCGAGTTATGGTCGAATTGGATCAACCGAAAGGTCGCGCGATCCACTTGCACGAGGAGGTCCTGAACACCATCAGCGTTGAAGTCGGCAAGAGCGATAGCCGATCCGACAGTACTCGGCTCTGCCCACAGTGTCACAACATGATTTGTATATCCCGACGCTGCTCTCACTGTTCCGGCAGCATCTCGAAAAATCAATTCATCACGCTCGTCGCCATCGATATCCGCGACCGACAAGAAATCGCCTAAGCCGGCCAGCCCGGGAGCCTCAGTAAAGGTATAGCCAGCGTCGATCGAGACCAGGTATGTGCCGTTTCCAGCGTCAGCCAAAAGATCGGCGGCCCCATCTCCGTCAACGTCTAGGCTATGCGTGCCAGCAACCGGTGCGACATCAAGACTAATCGTGGATAGTTGATAGCGACCATCTTGATCAACATCGTAGAGCTCGCGGAAGTCCGTCCAAAACTGCTCTGTATAGAGTTCGCTGTATTTTCCGAGCGCAGTGTTATCAAAAATTAACCAGCTGCCCATCGCGTCGCCGGCGCCGGGAATCAGGGAATAGAGATGAAAATCGCCTTCTACGCTCCGGAGATCTTCGTAGCGGCCGACCAGTACCCGGAAATAGTCGACAACCAAATTCCGGTAGTCATAGTTGTCGTATTCGGCGTAGCGAACATCAGCGGGGGAAACGCTGCCGGTGCTATCCAAACCTGAGACACGGAAGGCTTCGATCGACCAACTATCAATCTTGTCGACCGAGTCAAAACCCTTCCCAGCCATCTCTGACATGATGTCAGCCATGCTGGCAGGAATGCCATGTTCATTCAGAAAAATAGTGCCGTACAGAGGGTCGTAAAACACCATCTTGTGGAAGAGTTCGGAGTAATACTCGACACAGACATGCCCCTGATCAGTCCAGTTGAACAGGGAGATTTTTTGTGCCTCAAGTCCAAATGCATCGAGAACCCTGACAAAGAAGTCAGCCGAGTCTCCACAATTCGCCCAAAGAGGATGATTGGGGCTGTTCAGAACGCGCGAATAGAAATCCCCACCAACATCCTGTACGTGTTCCGTAGCGTCGGCGTACATTAGCCGCAAGGCTGTTCCGACCAGCACAGGCAACGTCTCTGCGCTAACGGCCGTAACTTCGCCTTGGCCTATGTAAGTAGCGAGCCAAGCCAAGATTTGCGCCTGCTCCTGGTTGCTAGCAACCAGGGCCGGTGCTGTAGCTCCATGCACGGCTTGGGAATAGTCTTCAAACATGGTAATGCGCAGACTCGATCTGGATCTTCATGTTTTTCTTCCAGGTAAAACGGTCTTGCCTTTTAGCGTTGCGTCGCGCACGAGAAATGAGTCTTGAGCAGCGTATCTGAAGGTTTTGTGTAGAAGTGCTTCATCAGTACACTGATGCAGTGGAATGTTCGCTAATGACAGTCGCGAGTTGATGGCTGCCCCTTCCAAGTGAGCCGAGGCATGTTCCATGTTTTCGAGAGGTTACGCAAGGGAACATAGAGCAGCGTGGCAGCACTTTCAACACGCGAAAAGTCTGCTCGGTTCTCCGCGATCTTACGCAGGCATATGTGCACACTCTCTATGGCGGGTGTAGACGATTCGGCGCATTTCGCTCGGATGGGTAGAGAAGGCAATAAGTCCGGCTCCATTGCCGTCGCCAAGACGGAGCGATCGGCGCCGCCGGTTGCCCACGGTCTCTTGCTCGAAGGCGATGAGGGCCGTTTCGACCCGCCTCGGTGTTGTGAGAGAAGGGCGCCGGAAGTTCAGACAACTGAAGAAGTGCAACTCCACGCTAATCGGGCGCAAGCCCGCAAGAGCAGAGGCGATGAGACGTCGTGAGGCATCCGGTGACCACATTACGTGAGGCAACACGACAGCGGGAGGATGTTACCGGTAGGGTCAAACCCTTTTCCCGGAACGAGCGCCAACTGTTTGCCACGGCGCACAGCGTGCGAATCTGAAGTCATGCGGCATCGGAGGCCTGCATCTGAATTACCCGCTTCACCGGCAGCCGCATCCTGCTCCGGGGAGGCCTGCGTCGCCGATCGGCTAATCGACTAGCTGCGAAGCTCCAATAGGTTGTTTGTGCTCATTCGGACCGAGTCTGAGAGACTGGGAGGTGTGACCCACCCCAAACCTCTCAGGAGCTCAGCCGAATGAACATTCAGAAGAATGCACGACTCACCCTTACACGTCGAATCGAACTGGTCGGCGCCATGGTCGAGCAACGCGTAAATCCAGCCGAAGCCGCGCGCGAAGCCGGGGTCAGTGAGCCGACAGCTCGTAAGTGGCTGGGACGCTATTTGGTCGAGGGCGAGCTCGGGTTGCACGACCGCTCCTCTCGACCGGAGCACAGTCCTCGCAGAATTGCGCCTGCGAAGGCCTTGGCGATCGTCGAGCTGCGCCGCCGGCGCCTGACGCAGGCGCGCATCGAGGCGAGTCTCGGAGTCTCCGAGAGCACGGTGGGACGTGTGCTGCGAGGAGCTGGCCTCGCGGCTGAGTGACCTGGAGCCCTCTGAGCCCGTGGTGCGCTACGAGCACGAGCGGCCAGGCGATCAGCTGCACCTCGACAGCAGGAAGCTCGGACGCATCGAGCGCATGGGCCATCGCATTACCGGTGATCGTCGTGACGTCTTCGGCGGTGCCGGCTGGGAGTTCTTGTTCGTGGCAGTCGACGACCATAATCGGATCGCCTTCACCGACCTGTATCCAGACGAGCGCAGGCCCAGCGCTGTTCAGTTCCTGGAAAACGCAGTCGCATACTTCCGATCCTTAGGCGTGCGCGTGCAGCGTGTGCTGACCGATAACGGGTCGGCATTCCGTTCCAAGCTGTTTCGCCAGGCGTGCGTGAGCTTGCACCTGAAGCACACCTTCACCGGCGCCTACCGTCCACAAACGAATGGCAAAGCCGAACGCTTCATCCAATCGGCACTACGCGAGTGGGCTTATGGGATTGGCTACAATCACTCGTCGGAGCGCCAGGAAATGCTCGATCGCTGGATCCACCATTACAACTGGCATCGCCCGCACCACGGCATCAAAGGCATGGCATCGATCAGTCGCTTAGCTCGCAGCCGAAACAACCTGTTGACGGTTCACAACTAGCTGAACCACCAGTGGACGATGCTACAAAGAGCGGCCTAACCGAGGCCGTGAGGCCGATCGAAGTCGAAACTGGTCGTCGGGTCGAGCAATCATCTGCATGTAAACTTCAAAACTGCGACACGCACTAAGCGGGTCATAGTTGGCTGACGCAGTTCTCGCTCCAGCTGCGAGTTTCGATAGCTCATCCCGCGACGAGAGCAGACTGGCCATGACCGACTGGAATGAAGCTGGAGAATCTACGTCGTAAAGCCGACCACAATTGAATTTGTCGAACAACCGTTCGATTTCACCGCGGAGGGACGTCACAATGGGAAGCCCACCGCTTAAATACTCAAAGACCTTATTTGGTAATGATCGTGAGAAATCGAAAGTTGGGCGGTAGGGCAGCAATCCAAAACTACTCAGCTCCATAAGTGCCTGGATCTGCGCAGCATCGACCCACCCGGGATAAATGATCTGCGAACAGTCACGAGCGAAGTCTTCTATCAGACCGCGCTCTTCACCAAGCCCACATATTATGAGTTTTACCCGGCGATCAAGACTGCGCTTTTGAGCTTCCAGCGGGGTGCGCAAATCGACACGTGACGATAATGTTCCGAAGAAACAGCCGATCATCTCGTTCGGATTGCTCGTGACGCCCTGATCAAACCACCACCTTTTTGCAGCGTCTACCTTGTGCCTAGACGGACCTTTCATCATATACGCCAGCGGGAATTCCTGATCGAGCGGTCCGCGCACCCGACCTGCGCTCTCCAACGCCCAATCCACAGCCGAATCGGTAATGCCGATTATCCCGGTTGCTCCGCTGATAGCGCGCTTCAAGTCCCGATAGAACGGCGCAAGGAATACGTATTTTGCCGGCCGCAATATTCTGGGGAGATAGTCAGCCCAGATATCAGGCCACATATCCCTGACATCGACGACGACAGGTACGTTATTTCTGGTCCCATACGCAACCGCCTCGCGCGCGAGCTCAAGTGGAGTGAGTGACACTACGACAGCGTTCGGCGCTTCCAGCAAACGGCTTCGACTTCGGAAATGCTTTGCAACTCTCCGGTGGTACGCAATGCGCTGAATGGAAATATTGCGGTCGTATGTTCCGCCAGCGAGCCCGATCAAACGATAGTTCTTCTGGATGTCGATTTGGACATCGTGAGACGCTCGCTCGCGTTTTGCCAGATGGTCAAATGTACTGTTGAAAAAAACGACCTCGTGGCCCTGTTCCGTGAAATAAGCCGCATTGATGCCACTTCGTAGCAGGCGGGGATGTTCTCCGTCCGTGGGCCAAGGCTCACCAATGGTTACAAACCAGATACGCACGTTTGATGGCTCCAAGAGAGGGACAATACTAGCTACAAAGGTCGTGTAACTGCTATGGTTTGAGGCTCGACCCAAAAGTACCTGTCAGAAGCGAGGTGGACGTGAGGGCGTGGGGACAACCTCATTGTGGAAGCGCGCCACGCCTCGATCTTGCCGCTGGGCATCATGGCCCGCATGTATTATCGCGATGGTGCGCGTGCGTAAATGACGCCTGTCGAAAGCGCATCAGCCAGAAAATCCACGCCCGGATCGCGGCAGTCGCACGCAGCACCTAGTTCGGTGGATACAGACGGCTGCTTATTGCGCCGCGGACAGTTATGGTGCAGTGGCGACTATGATCTCCTTGATGCGCGAAACGAGAGGCGTCACATCACGCGTCATGACGGTGCCACTTGTAGATCGTCTGCTCGCTGGCTTTGTACTTGCTAGCGGCTTTGCCGTCCAACGTCTTATCGGCCATCATCCCTCAGGACGACGACGATCTATTCTTCGATAGAACGGACTGCTTCACGGAAACTAAGGAAGCTCGAGGTGCACTTTCCAAGCAGATTGCCTGAATGCGTACGAACCTTAAATCGGCTGGTAAGGTCTTCCTGCCTGCGCTGCCCTCAAATGCATGCGCAGGAGCGAATTCTTTACGCTGCGGACCCCGTTATCGATTCCTTGGCGCTGCCCACCGGATGGATGCTGACATTCGCATCATGGTTCGAAGTGCGCTTTCTCGGCAACAACGTGCATGCTAGGTAGAGAACAAGGGTAGGAATCATGAACGAATCGATTATGAGACCCTTGTACGCCTCCGGTCCCGCTCTAAGCAAAGCTGGGATTCCTCCAACAAAGGTGCATGGTGCGATCACTGTGAACAAGCGTGTCAATTGTGGTGCGCGGGCTAGCCGATGGAATCGATTGACAAGTGTTGCCCAGACAAACGCGAGTAAGATGGCACCGACCACGACTCCGACAATTCCAAAATCCAGATACCATCCAGTTGCGTGATGTATCGAATAGCCTTGTCCTTCGACGGCCCCGAGCTGAGACGCATAATACTGGTAGATACCAAAAGGGCGATCCTCCCAAAGAACGCGCGGAACGATCGATAGCGCTAAGCTTAGTAACCCAGTCCCCCATGTAATGGGCACGTCGTAATAGAGAACGCCGTACATCGAAAAATGCGCGCCGAACATCTCATTCGAAGTGAAGGGTGCGGTCGCAACATCAGCTAGAGTCTCTAGACTTAAAGCTTCAGATATCTGATCGAGCGGATAGCCACGAAATGCGTCGATGAACATAATGGCTATGAGCAACACCACTGCAACCGTAGATATGGTGGTCCAGTTCTTGCGCGGAGCATTTACAACATACAACAAGAAGCTCGATACAAACGCTAGCATTAGTTCGTTCTTGTTACCAAGGGCGCTAAGATAGCCGTAAATTGTCGTTAAGACGATGAGATAGGCGAAAAGAACCTGCCATGATCGACTGGTGCCTCTAAAAAATATTCCTTCCCGCCCGGAAAGGTACACTGCTAAGCCCATTGATAACGGGACCAGCGCAAGTCTGTTTAGTATGGCTCCGAAGGTGAACAACGATGACACATCCTCGACCCTTGTTTGCAGGTAGCCCGACGTCCCCGCGGCGTAGGCAGTCTCCAGATCTTCACCAAAGATTAGAAAGCTTGCGGAGGCTGCCGCTATTGCTATCAATATTATTCGCCAGTGTGAAAACCGTATCAGCTTCCAACGCTTAGATGTTACGTTGGCGACAGGTTTAGAGAAAAACAGAAGGGACAGCAAGACCGATATTACAAAAAGCGCGTAGATCATCAGCGCCGAAAGATAATGCGCGTCGAGATTAATCGGGAATAGCCTATCGTAGAGATAATAATAGTGCAGGCCCGAGTCGCCGCCTGACAAATCGAATACGATAAACCATGCTCCCTGAAATGAGAAATAATAGAGAAATACTATACCTACAAGGTAGCCCACATTCTGAGATCTCTTCCAGATAGCAACCGTTAGTAGGCAGATAAAAAATGTGACCAAGCCGAGCAAAGCAAAAAAAAGCATGTGCAGTAATCCCGTTCTACGGTTTACTTCAGAGCGGCTATATGTTTAGCATCCTTGCGCGCCGTTTCGCCGATCTGCTTTGCCGTCACTTTTTTGTACACTTCAACTATCGCCCTGGCTGTGTTGTCGATAGAGAGTTCGCGTCTGACAATATCGTTTCCATTAGATCGGCTTTGTTCGCTTATGATCGTCGCTAGAGCCTTACCTAGCGCGATCGGGTCTCGCTCCACAATCCTCGAGGGGAAAACATCCTTGAGCCTTTCCCCAACATCTCCCACATCAACGCTTACAACAGGCAGTCCACACGCCATGGCTTCCTTGACAACGTTTGGAGAGCCTTCGTGATCGCTAGTCAGCAATAAGCAGTCGGCAGCATTCATTAGCAGCGGCATTAACGAGGGCTCGGTCTCGCCATTGAGAACTACGAATGTGAGCGGGCCCAAGATAGCCTTTGCATGCTCAACAGCGGCCTTTGCAAGGTCGAGTCGCTTGACGGCTGGCTCTTTGCCTGCGTTAAACAAAACAATCTTGTCATCGTAGGCCCACTCAAGCTGCCTTCTTGCTTCGTCTTTTGGCCGCCGGAAGAATACATGCGTATCAACTCCAGTTGGGACAACCGAAACTCTATTTCTAGCCCACCAGAGTCGGTCGACTAGTGCGCGGCTAACGCAAATGATATGTTCTGCTCTCAATGCGGCTAGTTGGGAAAGAACTTTCCCGGCGATTTCCCGTCCACGAGGCATGCTTGGCACGTGGTTGAGATCACTACCTCGAAACGTTACGATCAAAGGTATTCGGATAGTCGCACACAGAAAGGCCGTCATCGTCCCAAATTGGGCATGTAAGATATGCGGTTTGAATTCGCTCACCAGTTGACGCAATCGACTTCGTTCTCGCGCAAGAAGTCGGACGGAAGTGCGCGATTCCAAGAAGAAAAACCTGCTTTCTATTCCCATGCGGGAAACAGCAAGCTGTTGCCGTCTGGCGAACAGCATGGATGCGCCCTGCTTATCGCCAGGAATGACAGACACCACGCGAATATTTTCCTCGCGCAGTTGTGGCTTTCTTAGAGCGCAGGATTCCATTTCATCAGCCATCGCTCAAGAGTCCAGAGGAAGTAAGCATGTTGATACACCATGAAGCGGCTCCAGCGTGCTTTGTCCCATCGACCGGAAACAAACGCATCCATTGTTGCAATTATCCATTCCGGGCGTAAAAGGGCAAATATCCTCGAAGAGTTACGGTTCGTCAGCATGTCTCGGATCTCTGCACGCACGTCCTGTCCCATCCAAGAATCAAGCGGTACGCCAAAGCCCGTTTTCGGGCGCTCTAGAATGCTGCGTGGTAGATATTTACGTGCCAAACTTCGTAGTAAAACTTTGTTTTCCCGGTTCGAAAAGTGATGGGATACCGGTATTTTCGACGAGCAGTCCAGTACTTGATTGCCTAAGTATGGTACGCGGACTTCCAATCCATTCGCGGCACTCATGAAATCAACTTTGCGCAAGTAGTCGCCCGGCAAGGTCAAAGCGATTGTCATATCCATCAGATCGGTCGTGCCAGAGGCGCCTACCATATCAGAGGAGTATGCGCGCTCCGGCAGATACGAACTTACCTTCTCCCATGTTTCCGGCTTTAATATTTTCTGAACTTCCTCGAGAGAGTTGTAACAGGAAATATTTCGTAATCTCGTTACCCCACGCGCGCGCGATGCTCTTAAAAGACGCTGGCTTTGTCGGAACCGCTCGGGCAGAAGACGCCTAGTCGATTCTGACAAGGCAGATAGAAGGTCCAGAACGGGGGCGGGGGTTGCGCCTATTCTCTTGGCAGTTTGCACGTGCCGAAATCGCGGATAGCCGCCGAACATCTCGTCTCCAGCGTCGCCGGAAATCACCACCTTGAACTCCTGGCGCACCGCACGACTCAGCAGGTAGGTTGGAATTGCGGACGAGTCGCCGAATGGCTGGTCAAACTGATCGATTACGGAGTGAACGAGATCGAGATCGAACTTGCTTATTTCGATTTCGTGATGTCTTACGCCTAATGTACTTGCGACTGTCCGCGCATCACGCGATTCGTCGTAAGATGCCTCATGGAACTTCATATTGAACGTGTCTGGGCTAACGCCCAGTTCTCTCACCATCAGTGCGACAAGTAACGTGGAGTCAATCCCTCCGCTCATAAAAGCCGCAACCGGCACATCGGAAACCAAATGGTCTTCCAAGCTCGTCAATAGAGCCCGCTTCGTCTTCTCCAGTATTGCTGAGCAACTGTCCTGTACGGTTTCCCGACGCCATTGCCAGTATCGACCTCGTGAAATGGCGCCACCTTTCTCTACCGCGAGCCAAGTGCCCGGCGGTAGCTCATTGATGCCATCGAAAAATGTTTCACTCAGCAGTGGATATCCATATACGAAGAAATCCACCAACTTGTGGTAATTGAGCACTGGAGTCGTGCCTGCAGCCAGAACTCCCTTGGGTTCGGAGGCAAAGAGAAAGAAGGGGCCCTTAGCACTGTAATAAAGCGGCTTGATCCCGACTCGGTCTCTCGCTATGAACAGGCGGCCTTTTGCTATATCGAAGATAGCGAATGCGAACATTCCATCAAACCGCGCGAGACAGCTTTCCCCCCACGCAGCGTAGGCGCTTAAAATTACTTCGGTATCCGAATTGGTTTGAAAGTTGTAATTCAAACGCGCGAGCTCGGCCCGCAACCGCTTGTAGTTGTATATTTCACCATTAAAGGTAATGACGAGGTGTCCGTCGGCCGAAACCATTGGTTGCCCTCCACCTGCAAGATCAATGACGGACAACCTGGCGTGTCCGAAGGCAGCCTGCCGATCTGCACTGAGCCAAGCATTGGAGCCATCAGGCCCTCGATGGCTCAACAAAGAGGTCATCTTTTGTATTACCTCTTCAGCGTCGTGAGTATCCTTTCGGTTGACAAAGCCAGCTATTCCGCACATATAAATTGGGACCTGTTTAAAGAACCAAGAAGAGCGAACGCAGATTATGAAAACAGACGCTTTCGCAACTTAGGGATGAGCGCAAAAAGAATTGCTCGAGCGAACCGACCGAATGTTTGCCGAGATACACGGTGATGCATCAGGTTGCCACCGTGGCGCAAAACTCCACGCCAAATGTCACCAGCGAGCAAGAGATTGTCTGCGTACTTCATGTCCCGGTATGCTTTAGCATCAATCATAGAAAGTGCGCGTTTTGCATCGGCCGTGACCGCAGCAAAATCCTCCTTTAAGCCGCGCGCGCGCATGCGGCCCAAAGCGCGCGTCATGTAGGTGACAAGCAGTTGAGTTTCGGAACGAGTAGATGAAATCGAGGTCGCGGTGCGCCGATGATGGTAAAGCGGTTCGCGCAAATTCGCCCCGTCTGATATATCGCATATCCGCCAAAACAAGTCATAGTCTTGCGAGCATTCAAATTCTTCGCGATATCCCTTCACTCTTGTAATCAACTCCCGTCGAAACATTGTGGCGCCGTGACAAAAAGGGTTTTCCGTCAGGAAGGCGTTTTTGATCTGGGCTGCATTCTCCGGGAAGCCAGTCGCCCACAATGAATCACCGTTGGTGCAATGCAGTACTACGTTCGAGCCAACGATTCCGACTTCTCTGTTGCGATCTAAGAATGTGACCTGTTTTAAGAAGCGCGATGGCTCTGACCAATCGTCCGAATCGTGTCGACAAACGTAATCACCCTGACACAACTTCAAACCGGCATTCAAAGACTTCGTGAGTCCTTGATGCACCGCACGGACGATTTGTAATCTTTCGTCACGGTCCCGATATTGCGCTAAAAGCTCTATCGTCTCCGAACGATCCGACCCATCGTCGACGAGCACTACCTCAAAGTCCCGAAACGTCTGCGCCAGTATTGAATCAATCGACTCCCGAAGAAATCCCGGCTGTTCGTTGAACACGCACATGAGCACAGATACCTTGGGATTTCTTTTTTCAAGCTTCGGCTGAACTGAGCTTTTGGAATTCATGATACTTTCCAGCGGCGAGCCCATAATGCGAATATCAGCAGGAGCCAAAGTCGTTGTGCCGAATGCGGCGAGGGGGCGTGTCTAAACCATTTCACTAAGTCGTGCTGATATTTGGCATCGAGAATAGGTGTTGGCAACACGGTCTCGCAAAGCCTACTAAGATCACCTTTCAGCCATTCGAGAATGGGCGACCCAAATCCATGCTTTGGCCGATCAAGCACTTCATCAGGTAAAACGGACCGATAAGCTTGACGAAGAAGATTCTTTTTCGACGTCCCTCGTACCAGATCCGCCTCAGAAACGCGTCGCATCCACTCTATAAGTCGATGATCCAGCAGCGGCGATCTCCCCTCGATACCGAAAGCCATAAGTGCAATATCCATTTTGTACAGCAAATCGTTTGCAAGGTAGACATGCAGATCGCTTTTCATCGCCTGCTTTAACATAGATAAGTTACGGACGGCGTTGCTGTACGGTTCCTGTGCCAAATAGCTAGAGAATGCTTGGCTCGAGCCTGCGCCAAGAAGTCTGACTCGATCCGCTACTGAAAAAATACCCTTGCTCTTCCAATAGGTCGCCAGTGCGTCATTTGGGTCACCGTCCGCAACACCGCAGAGGCTTGCAAGACGCTTAAGTACTTGCTTGGCGAAAATAAACTCATAGTGCCTGTAACCGCCAAAAACTTCATCCCCACCATCACCATTCAAGATCACTTTGTATTGCCCAGCGACTGCTCGTGAGACGTAGTACGAAGGAATATTCGATGAGTCTCCAAACGGCTCGTCATAATGCCAAACAATGGTCTCTAAATCCTCCTCTAAGCGCTTAGCCGTTGCACGAACAATTTGATGCTCCAATCCCAAATGTCTAGCAACAGCCCGCGCATATGGTATGTCTGCGTCATCATGATCGAACGATACGGTAAACGCATGAAGCGACTGCCCGTGTAGCGCAGATTCCGCAGCTACAACGGAAGAATCGATACCGCCGCTCAAAAATATCGCAATAGGCACATCGGAACGTAAACGAACAGTCACTGCATCCGATATCAAGCGTCTAACGGCCTCCGGATGCTTCAGTACGGGGCCTGCTCGTTCCTCAATATCTGATCGCTCCGGAAACCAGTACCGAACTTCCTCAACAGTACCATCCGAATTCACATAAGCATAATGTCCAGGAATGAGCTTCTTGATACCTTCGTAAATAGTCCGCGGAGCTGGAATGTATCCAAGTGCGAAATATAGGTCCATCGCCGAACGATCCAGGGATTTAGCGACCGATGCGAGGCCCAATAGCGCTTTCAATTCCGAAGCGAAAGCGAAATAGTTTCTTGAGCACCAATATACCAATGGTTTTTTGCCCACTCTGTCGCGAGCGAGAAAGAGCCTTTTCGATTGGGCGTCCCAGATTGCAAAAGCAAACATGCCCACGAGTTTCTCAAGGACTCGAGGGCCCCATTCAGCGTAGCCGTTAAGCAGGACTTCCGTATCGGATTGGCTTCTAAAGCGCCAACCTCTCAATTCGAGTTCATCCCGTAGCTCGATATAGTTGTAAATTTCTCCGTTGAAAACGATGGTGTATCGGCCATCGTTTCCGCTCATCGGTTGATGCCCCTCAGTCGATAAGTCGATAATGCTCAATCTGCAATGGCCTAAGGCCAGCCCTGATTTCGGATCAAGATAGATTCCTCTATCATCTGGGCCGCGATGCGAAATCTGCTGTTGCATTCTTTCAACATCGTCACGCAACGATTTCTGATCGCCTCCCCATATACCGCATAGCCCACACATATCAAATGACCTGATGTTTAAAGGCGTTTTAGGGAGCGAA
>JADMIO010803726.1_pt1 | contig 15459 bp, 20 predicted proteins | sample 8958161 | NCBI WGS metagenome assembly JADMIO01 (sample SAMN16585339, study PRJNA669376) | soil metagenome | isolation source: Crop rotation soil | place: USA: Cullars Rotation, Alabama | collected 2011
CAGTCTCCGCTGCGTGACCCTGCTGCCTGATCACGGCCAAAACCGGACGCTTACGATCTCAGGCGTTTCGTGCCGCAGCAATGGCGCGATCACATCCGTGGGCAAGCCGACCTTAAGCTGGGCAGCGGTTTTGAGCGCGCTATCCAGCCCTGGTCCCTGCACGATCTGCTCGGTGACGATCCGCTTCACGGCGCGCGCCGCTTCGGTTCCACTGATCTCGGCCAGCGTCTCTAAGGCGGCTGTTTGTTCGGGAACCGGGTGCTCAAGCCCGAAGCCTCGGAATCGCCGGCAGAGCGCGTCCAGGGCAACTACAGCGCCCACCAGCCGCCGCCTCCCGGCTTCGTTCCGTCGTAAGACGTGGCATTCGCCGAGCGAGGCGTGCGGGATCGCTACGATGAGCGCTCCATCGTCAAGCTCCGACGCGATGGGACGCTTCCGAGCGGCTACGGGAGTGGCAGTCTGTTCCGAGCGGTTGCCACTCCCGGCAAAGAGATCGAGTTGCCGGCCGGCCATCAGATTGGCCCTGTTTCAGCATTGAGTGAGGCGGTGCCGAAACGACCGTGACCGTCAGCGGCTCTCTGTTCGGCTCCAAACCCTAGCTTGGCAACGAGATCTTCCGGGATGAGCTGTCTCCCTCCGCGGGCCAGAAAGCCGCGCGCTGCTCCTCGTTCGGCTGTCCCCGATCCGGTCGGAGATGACCCGGATCGTCCCCGGCCGAAATAGCATTCGCATACTTCCCCGCCCCAGGGCTGATGGCGAATTACGGTAAAGCGTCGGTGAAGCTCGCGTTGCCGATGGGCGGGGCATCGCGGGCGAGCCACAAAGCGCGGTCCGGCCGGGTCACTCTATCCAGCCGCGGTAACTATCACCGAGGCAACTCGCGGCCTCTTTGAGCCCTCACAAGACCGCGCTCCGGCGCGAGCAGCGACGAAGGCGCAGCAGTTTTCTTTTCAGTTTTCCCCTGTTTCGGCTTTTTAGCTTCCCGATTGGATCTTTTCTGACCTTTCGCCATGACGTTTTCCTTTGCTATTCAATTCAGAGGTGAAACCTACAAGGTACTATATGGGCAGCATCTTGAATTCTGATCCGCAAAACCGAAAAGTTCAAAGTAATTTTACAAGAGGCTGAGGGTTCTGTAACTCGCGCCAGCTTCGCTGGTGGAGAAAGCCGGATTCGAACGCTCGGTCCGCAACAAGATAGCTGAACTGTCGAGTTCGCCTTTCGCTCTGCGGCATTTCTCGGTTCCGTCGGAGAGACGTTTTCGAGAGGGACCGGCGGTTCGAATCCTCTTCCCTCCAGCAGAGAGTCACGTGCGAACCTGTCTCTTGCAGGAATTCGCCTTCACACGTCGAGAAGCGGCGGTTTTCCGCGGGTATGCAGGCCGGGGCGAGCGGCGCGGCCGGCAGAGACGCGTAGGACGCGGGAACATCGGGCCTACCGGCGGTAAATATCCCGGATTCTCTCCACCTCATCTTTTGTGAGGCGCTCTTTGGTGCGGTCATAGAGCTCGATCGCTTGATCGTGCGCGGGCTTTGGTGCGCCGCCATTTCCTGCGCGTGCTCCAATTCCACGGCAAAACCTCCAGGCTGCGCGGCCCGGAACTACAAACACTCGTTAGGTGAGTTTTGGCGGGAAAAGTCGGGCGCGGGCCAGTCTGGTGAAGTGGCCATTCGGATGCTGCCGTAGAACGGCGCTCCTCCATATCCAAGAGCCTGCGAAGAATATCGCGGCCACGCGACGGGCGTGAGCGCACCGTGCCAACTGGAACGCTAGAATTTCAGCAGTCTCTTCGCAGGACATGCCCTCCACGCCGACGGGCAGGATCACCTGTTGCTGCTGCGGAGAAAGCTGGCTCGAGCAGCTTGCGACGGGGAGCTGCATGCCACCAGTTCCGCCAAATCCGGGAGGGCGCGAGCCAAAGCGAGACCGGGCCGGGAGGCGACAAAGCGCGGCTCCCAGTGCGGAGCAAACCTGGCCTTGGCTCGGCGCAGTTCATTGAAGTCCGAATAATGCTCGCCGTGACGGTACAGGTAAGTTCCAAGCCGCTCCCAACGCGAAACTGTATCCCGGCGGTCGAGCCCGCGCGGGGGCGCCAAGCCAAGGTTTACGGCTCGGTAACCTTGGCCTTTCGCCCACACGATCGCCTCGACGAGCAGGAAATCCAAGATGCCGGTCGGCGCATTTGCGACATGGCGGATCAGCTCGACCGAGAGTTCCGCTCGGCCGGCTGATCCAACGAGGCTCGCAAACGCCAGAATACGGCCTCGCGATCGAACCACGCCGACCGGAAACCGCCCGAGGTAGTCCACGCTGAAGGGGGCGGCCGAGAACGCGCGTTCTCTTGCCCGTTTGTATCGGAGCCACTCGTCCGATATGAGCTCGAGCTCAGGTATCAGCGCAGGCAGGAGGTTGCGCTCGACCGCCGCGAATTGGCAGCCGAGGCTCGCGATCTGCCGGTGCGCTTCGCGCAGCTCTGGATCCAGCCGTTCGATCGAAAATTCCTCCAGCGGCACGATGGCCTGCTCGCCTATTCTGCGCACCGCGAAACCAAGCTTGCCACAGATCTTCGCCGCGGCTTGCCCACCGCCGAAGAAAACGGGCGCGCCGCCATGGCGCGCAGCCTCGGTCACGAGCTGGCTAATGAGATCACGCCAGCGCGCGAATGGTCCAATCGGATCCCCCAGCACGACGCAACTCCGCCGAACAATGCCGAACATCACGAAGCCATCGCCGGCAGGATGGAAGAGAAGGCGTTTGTCTCCCAGCAGAGCGAGACTGGCTGTCGCCTCCGGCGATTGTGCGACGATCTCGGCAGCCCGCGTCAGGGCGTTTCGACCCGCGACGCCGGACACCGTGGCAGCGGAAGCGAGCAGGCGGAAGCCAGCCGCGGCAAGAGCTATCACGGCAACTGCTACGGAAGCCCGCAGGAAGCGCGAGGCATCGCCATAGAGCGCGAAATGCCACCACAGCTCGTCGCCGTAGCGGACCTGCTTGTACGAAAAAAGCCCCAACCAAAAGGCGCTCCCGAGCACGACGCCGACCGCCAGGAACCGCCCCGGCGTGAAGGGTTCGGCGATGAGCGCGCTGCGACGGTAGAATTCGTCCCGCGCCGCCAGGAGGAGGAAGAAAAACAGCAACAGGAGCCCAGCCTGCTCCCACTCCAATCCCTTGAGCAGCTCCGTCATGCCACCCAGGAGGAACAGCAGAACGGTCATCAACCAGGCGGCGCGGGAACGGCTCTGAAGCCGGGAGGCCAAAAGCAACAACAGCACGCCGATGACGCTGCCGATGAAATGCGAGGCCTCGATAATCGGCAACGGCAAGACGGCGGAAACGAGTTGGAGCCGCGCTCCGATCTCGGGCGTCGCGTTCGAGAACAGGAGCACGGCGCCGCCTATGAAGCTGCAGCCGGCGAGCACGGTCGGCGTGGCCGGGGCGACCCATGCGGCAATGTCTTGCGAAACGCGCGCTACACGCCGCCGGGCCTGAATCGCTTCGAGGCCACCGAACAATGTACCCGCGATGATGAGCGGGACGAGGAAGTAGATAATACGGAAGACAAGAAGCGCCGCCAAAACCTCGTCGCCGGGAATTTGGTCCGAAAGGCCGACGAGGACGATCGTATCGAACACGCCGATGCCGCCGGGAACGTGGCTGATGATGCCGGCCGTCAAGGCCACGGCGAAGACCGCGAGCACATGCAGATAGCCCGCAATGCCCGGGTGCGGAAGGCACACGAAGAGGATAGCTCCGGCCAGGGCCAGGTCCGTCAGGGACAAGCCAATCTGGGCTATCGTGATGCTCGGGCTGGGCACTTTCAGCGCGAAGCCGAAGACCTCGAGCCGTTCCACCCACCACCCGATCGCGACATAGGCCGCCGCCAGGGCGAGAGCTCCGGCTCCGAAAATGAGGCTCGTCGATCGCGGCAGGCCCATGCCCTCCAAAGCCGAAGCGTCGACCAGCGCAATCACCGGAAACATGATTGCCAGCCCGATCATCAGGGTGATGTTGACGAACGCGGTTATCTCGGCGATGTCGACCGTCCGCAGCCCCAGGGGAGCGTAGACCCGGTACCGGATCGTAGCGTGCAAAATGCTGCCGAACCCGAAGCTGTGGGTGAAGGCGTAGCTGGTGAACGAGGCCAAGGCGACCCGAGCGAAAGGCAGCGCCTTGCGCAAGTGGCGAAGCGCCAGCGCGTCGTAGAGCATCAACAGGGAATAGCTGGCCCCGGTCAGCCCAAGCGCAGCGCCGATCCGTTCCCAGCTTAGCGCAGCGAGGGCTCTGCGAACGTCTTCGGCATGATATGCGGCGACCTGACGGTGGAGGAGATAAAGAGCGCCGCCGAACAGAAAAAGCGCCAAGCCACTGCCCAGATAGGGCGCGATGCGGCGCCAGGCGGAGCGGCGGCTCGATGCAGAGCGACGCCCAGGCTGCTTTTCGATGCGAGCTGCCATGAACCGCGCAGAAGCGGTTGAAAGATCATCCGCCCGGGTCATCGCTGACCGACCTCTTCAATGCCGCTGGGCATGCCCGACAAATATTAAACAGCAGCAACGGCGGGAGGTTCGACCCTGCGCGACCCAGGACGGGGGCGCGTCGGGGGACAAACCCCGCTGTCGGCCCGGGTTCCGCCCGCTCTCGCGACGGAGAGGAACGGCGCCCCCGGGACACTGGCAGAGAGCGGGCGCGCGGTGCTGCCATGCCGCGGATCGAGTTTGGCCATGACTGCGGAGCGTGCATCCCTGCGATTGCTCACTCCGATCGAATCGAGAAGAAGTTCAGCCGACAACCATCGCTCGTCGGCGACCGACGGTTTGACGAACGGAGCCCAGTATCGTCGCATCGGTTGAATCAATGCGCGCATAATCTGGCCCGCGCTGTCCGGAAAGCATCCGCCTATGACCACGTCCGCTGCTGCCGTTTCCACCCCTGCCGCCGCCGCGCACCCGGCGCGGGCGGCGCTACTGCTCGGCGCCCTGGGCGTGGTGTTCGGCGACATCGGCACCAGCCCGATCTACGCCTTTCGCGAATCACTGAAGGCGGCCGGTAGCGCCGCGGCGGAAGAGACGGTGCTCGGCATTCTGTCGCTGGTCTTTTGGGCCGTCGTGCTGGTCGTAGCACTGAAATACGTGATCTTCGTTATGCGTGCCGATAATCAGGGGGAAGGCGGCACGATGGCGCTGCTCTCCCTCGCCCTGCCCGCCGCCGGGCGATTGCACGGTGTGCTCCTCGTCGTGGGGCTCGCCGGCGCTTCGCTGTTCTTTGGCGATGCCATGATCACGCCGGCCATCTCGGTCTTGAGCGCCCTCGAGGGCCTGCAGATCGCAACACCGGTATTCAGGCCGTATGTGGTGCCATTGGCGGCGGGGGTGCTGGTCGCCCTGTTCGCGATCCAGAGCCGCGGCAGCGGCCGGGTCGGGCAGGTGTTCGGGCCGGTGATGGCCGCGTGGTTCGCAGTGCTGGCGCTCGCCGGGCTGGCGCACATCGCCGCCCAGCCAGGGGTATTGGCATCGCTAGACCCGCGGCACGCGTTCGCCTATATCGGACACGCCGATAGCTGGGTCGTCTTCACCGTGCTCGGCTCGGTCTTCCTGGCACTGACTGGCGGAGAGGCGCTTTACGCCGATATGGGGCATTTCGGCCGACGCGCGATCCGCGTCGATTGGTTCGTGCTCGTCATGCCGGCCTTGGTGCTGAATTACCTTGGCCAGGGCGCTCTGGTGCTCGCCGATCCTACCGCTGCCGCCAACCCGTTCTTTTTGCTGTTCGCGAGCTGGCTGCTAGTCCCCGTTGTCGTGCTGACAACGGCGGCCACCGTGATCGCCAGCCAAGCCGTGATTTCCGGCGCCTTCGCACTGGTGCAGCAGGCAATTCAGCTCGGCGCTGTACCGCGGCTGGAGGTGCGGCAGACCTCGGACGAATCCATCGGGCAGGTCTATGTCCCGCAGATCAATTGGCTGCTCGTGCTGGCAGTGCTCGCTCTGGTCTACGGTTTCCGCAGCTCGGACGCGCTGGCGAATGCTTACGGGATTGCGGTCGCGGGCGACATGCTGGTCACCTCCCTGCTGGTTGCCACTGTGGCGCGCGGAGTCTGGGGATGGTCGTGGCCGATGCTGCTGCCCGTCGCCGGCACGTTCCTCGCGCTGGACCTGACTTTCGTGTCGGCCAATCTGCACAAGATCCCGGACGGGGGCTGGTTCCCGCTGCTGGTTGGCGCCGCAACCCTGACCCTGATGCTGTCCTGGCGCCGCGGCCGCTCCGTGGCACTCGCACGACGGCATGAGGACGCGATCCTGTTTGAGACGTTCATCGCCGGGCTCGACGCGCCGGGCGCACCGGTGCGAGTGCCGGGAGTCGCCGTCTACCTATCGCGACAGCGGGAGTTCGTGCCGGCGGCACTGGCGCTCAATCTCAGGCACAACGGCGTGCTGCACGAGAAGGTAGTGCTGCTGAAAGTCACGACCGATCGCGCGCCGCGCGTGCCGGAGACGGCGCGCGTGACGGCGGAGGATCTCGCGCCGGGGATCCAGTGGGTGGAATTAAATTTCGGCTTCGCCGAGAAGCCCGATGTGCCGGCCGCGTTGGCCGCGCATGCGGAAGAGGTCGGGTTCGACCCGGTCACCGCTTCCTTCTTCCTCGGGCGGGAGACCCCCGTCCCGTCGCTCCGGCCGGAGGTGCCGCGGTGGCAGGAACGGCTCTACGCCTTTATGGTGCGCAATGCGGTCAGCGCTCCGGATTACTTCCTAATCCCGCCGCAGCGCGTCGTCGAACTCGGTACCAGGGTGGAGTTGTAGGGGGCGCTGATCGACGTTGAACATTGGCTCTGCGAAGGGCGTGGTGGCTCAGCGTGGACCAGAAGGGATCGATGCTCTGCGTGTGCCAACCGGCCCCGGCGCAAGCCGGGGCCTTCTCCCTTGCCGCCAATTTCAGAAGAAGCATTCGGATACTGGCTCCGGCGCGGCAGGATTCGCCACGCTGGAACCAGAGATCCCCGTATTTCCTCGATGCTCTTTCAGGGCGTCGGCCGTTGATATGCACGATCTCCGGCGGTTGGGTGAACTTGCAAAGCGGGTGCAAACCTGCAGGGGGAACCGGTGCGGTTCCCGAGCACGCAGGCAAGCCGGCGATTCATCACATCTTGAGTTGAGCCGTGGTTCCGGAGGCGCTTACAATTTACAGAGAAGGCGTGTCACCTCCGGGTCACGGTGTATGGCAAGGCAAGCCTCTGTGGCCCACGTATTACCGTTCCGCGGCGTGGCTGCCATGAGTCTCGGCATACACTCGCGTGTATTCAGCACCAAGCAAAAAAATTTGGGCAGAGTAATAGACCCATAACAATATAATTAGAAGAGCACCAGCTGCTCCATAACTCGATGCAACACTGCTGCTTCCGATATAAAGGCCAATTAGGGACTTGCCGCACGTGAACAAGATCGCGGTTACCACGGACCCGACGGCAACATCTCTCCAGGCAATCGGCTTGTCAGGCAGGATCTTGTAAATAGCCGCAAACAGCGCGGATATCAGTATCATCGAAATGGTCGAATTCATAAGCGAGAGCAAGACGTCGCCGCCCGGAAAGAGATCACTCAAATAGCTGCCCAGCGCGGTGAGGCCGGCACTCACGACCAATGAGACCAGCATCAAGAAACCGAGCGTGACGACTAGGCCGAGGCTCAGGAGGCGAGCGCGAACCAGCTCGGATAACCCCGCCGAGGGGGCGGCTTTCCAGATGGCGTTGAGCGCGGATTGGATCTCGCTGAGAGCGCCGGTCGCCGTCAGCAGCAACGTGCCTACACCGACGATCGTGGCGAGTATTCCGGTAGCCGGATGGCTGGCGCTTTGGATCATGGATTGCAGGATTTCGGCGCTCTGCTTCCCGATCAGCCCCCTGAGCTGGGCGACAATTGCACCCTGGGCGGCATCATGGCCAAACACAAGACCCGCGATCGCAATGACGATGATCAGCAACGGAGCTATCGAGAAGATTGTATAGTAAGCAATCGCTGCGCCCCGGGTGAGGTCCTCGTGCTCGATAAATCCGGAAACGGTATCTTTGATCAGAACCCATGCCCTGCCAATCATGAGAGCCCCCGCACAATTTATTTAGCTGGTCAACAGCATCCTTTCCTGACGAACTCCATCCATCCCGCGTTCCGAAGTGGGCGGGAAAGACCCTAGCCCCACTCACGTTCGATTCGTCTCTAGCAGGGGAGGCAAGTTGAGTGGTCCGTAGTCGCTGACGGTCAGAATCGCAGCGTACACCGCGATGATTGAAACACTGGCCAGGTATCTTGAATACCAGGCCGATCAAGCGTTTTGGGCAATGTGGGAGGGCTGGCGTGTACTCGGTCAACATTAAACTGCCTCCGGTCGAGAGACGTCTTGCGGCCATCCTCTCCGCTGACGTCGAGGGCTATAGCCGCCTGATGCACGACGATGAAGAAGCGGCGATGGCGACATTATCTGCTCATCGCGCCATCGTCGACGAGCTCATCAGGCGGCATCGGGGTCGGATCGCAAACACAGCCGGCGATAGCGTGCTCGCCGAATTTGCCAGCGTCCTCGACGCGGTTCGTTGCGCCGTCGAGATCCAAGAGATGCTGGAGGGCGCGAACGACCTGCAGCCGCAAGGGCGACAGATGCGCTTCCGGATCGGCGTCAACGTCGGCGATCTCATGGTCAAGGAGGGTGACATCTTCGGCGACGGGGTGAATGTTGCCGCCCGACTTGAGAGCCTGGTCGAGGGCGGCGAGATCTGCGTGTCGCGCGGCGTGCGCGACCACCTGCATCATCACGGCGGCATGGTGTTTGAAGATCTGGGCGAACAGCTGGTCAAGAATATCGCCCATCCGATCGGGGCGTTTCGGCTCCGGATTGGCGAGGATACATCCAATCAAGACGTTTCGAGCCTGGAGGAGATCTCCGAGTTGCCCGAAGAGCCGACGGGCCCGGCGATAATCTCCAAATTGTCCGCCGAGAGCGAGGTCGCCCTGGAGCTCGCGTTGTGGGAAAGCGTCAAGGACGGCAGTACCGCCGAGCTGGAATCCTATCTCGAACAATACCCGGATGGTACGTTTGCATCGCTCGCCCGAACACGATTGGACGCCGCCGCACGCTCACCGGCAGCGTCGACGCCTACGGACCCCGCCGCTGACGTGCTCGATCTGGCCTTCTGGAATTCGGTCAGGGACAGCAATCGACGCGAGGAGCTGCAAGCCTATCTGGAACAACATCCAAACGGCCATTTCGCCGGCCTTGCCCGCGCGCGCCTTTCTTTGCCCTGACTTGATCTGATCCATTCGGGTGCGATCTCCATCGACCTTGTCATCCGACTGTTCACAACCTGATCCTCTCCACCTCATCCTGGGTGAGCCGCTCTTTCGTGCGGTCGTACAGCTTCGTGGTGCGGGGACTTTCGTGCGCCGCCATTTCCTGGGCGTGCTCGAGCGCGCCTCCATTGGCGAGATAGGCGGTAATTCCGGTTGCCCGGAACGTGTGGCAGCCGATTTCCGCGGCGATGCCAGCTGCCGCGGCGCGCCTGCGAATCATGCGCCAGGCGTCCGGCTGGCTCATGGGCTTGTCGGATAACGTACTGCCGTTGTGCCCACGTGCGGTGCGGAACAGCCAGCCTTTGCGGTCCTCGACGGTGCCGGCGGCCTCGATGTAGGCGCGCAGCGCCTCGGCGAGCGCGTGATGGCACGGCATGCTGTGCTGCTTGCTGCCTTTCTCGTGCAGCCGGATTGTCCATCCGGCCCCGCGTGGCCGGAGATCCTCGACCTTCATCTTCAAGGCTGCGGTGATGCGCGCGAAGCTATAGGTGAGGGTGGCAATCAGTGCGCGGTCGCGCAGATCGCGCATCATGCACCAGCGCGCCGGCCAGCGCCACCTTCTGGCGTGTGCCTCTGGAAAGCCGTTCGCAGCGCTCTTGCGCGTGCGCCTCTATCATACGCGATATCAGGGCAGGGGACCCGCCTTTGGAACCGACCAAGACCCAACTTCCGATATCTGGCGCGCCGCCACGTTGATGATGAAGCGCTACGGCGACAAAGCGCTCGAGGAAAGCAACACGCGCATTGACGAGCTCACCGCTGCCGGCGATCACGAGGGCGCGGACACCTGGCGCCGGATCTCCGCCGCGGTCGTCCAGCTCGTGAACAACACACCACCTGGTAAAGGACGTTATCATGCGTGAGATTGCCGGAATGGGGACAGGGGGTTGGCGACCGGATCGCCGCGAGCGTCAGGCCGCGCTGTTCGCACCAGGCGAAGAACCGGGCGCATGCCCGGGCATAGGCGCGGCGCGTGTGCGGGTTGCGGATGTTGGCGGTGAAGAACTCGAACGTAGCGCCAGCTCGCGTCATTGCCGATGTCGGCAATCAATGCCGGCACCACCAGCGTCGTGTGCGCGTCCGAAGGTTGTGATCCCGGCCTCCACGCGCGGAAAATTGCCGGCTTGCCGTCGAGAAAGGTTTAACAGCAATAATTGCGTGGCTCGCGAAGCTGCGTGTCAAGGGGGCCTCGTCCTTGACCCGGCGCACGCAGCCGTGCTCGCGATAGAGCGCGAAGAGGGCGGCGCACCGTCTCGGCTTCGGCCGGATTGATCATCAGCGCGCGCTTGTCCGCGTCATACGGCACGTTGCTGCCCATCCACATGCCCTTCTTCTTAGACGCGGCGGGACCGGGCGGTCGATGACTCAGCGATGGAGGGAGGAGGGAGCTGGATTCGAACCTTCGGTCCCGCGCCCGATATTCAATGGTTTCGAGAGCTTCGTCCGAGTTGGAGCCGACCGATCCCCTCGCTTCGGTCATACCCCACGCAATGCTCGCCGACGGCGGCGTTCCCTCCGCTTCGCGCTCCGCGCTGGGCTGATGATCCATGCCCCGGCGACGATCGCGACGGCGAAAAGGCCAGGAAACACAGCGAGCCAATTGGTCGCTGCCGCCAATGCGCCGGTGCCCCCCCAGTTGAACGAGGACAGGGCTTCCGAGAAGGTGGCGATGCGCGATGAGGTATGACGACGGCGAAAATGGCTGCGCTTCGCCTGCGCGCGAAACCAGAATTGGATCGATGTAGACGAAGCAGTGGCGGCGGTGATGCCGGCCGCGGTGACGAAGGCCGAGATCGGCGCGACGGCTGCGAGCGCGACGATGAGCGGGCCGAAGATGCCAGCGATCACGGCCAAAACAGCTTCGGCCTTGGCACGAAGTACGCGCGCGCTCGTAACCGGAGCGGACGCTATCAGATCTGGCGCATCCTCACCGGATATGGCGAGCCAAGCGAGACTGCCGGCCAATTGTCCGGCCGCGATAATCAGCACCGGCGCCAGCAAAGCGGATACGCCGCTGCCTTGATAAAAGCTGAGCCACAGCATGAATGCCGGCGGCAGCAGATAAAGCAATTGCATCAGGGTTTGCGACACCAGCCAGGGGTCGCGCCGCAACAGGGTCAACTCCTTGCGACGCAACGCCTGAGCCGGAGACGCAGCGCCAAAGCCGGACAATCGCCGACGCCGCCGGGTCGGGTCCGGTACGACGCCGGCAGTCGCGAGCGCGAAGCGCCCAAAGCGTGGCGCGAACACCCAGATGGCGATGGTGTCCGCCGGACGCCAGCGACCCGGGCTCGGAGTGGCGCTGGGGGGGATCGCCGTCGCGCTGGTGCTGCACGTCTTCGCCTATCTGACCCTCTTCCGAGCGGATTTAGCGAGCCCGCCGGACAAGCGGGTGTTGGCGCTGGTAACCGGCGGGCTTGCACTTTATGGCTCGTTGATGCGCTGTCGCAAGCGATGGAGCTTGTGACGCGCGGCTTTTACGGGCGCGGCGACCTGGAGCTGATCCTCTCCTCCCCTGTCGCAGCCTGGCAACTTTTCGCTGTGCGCATCGCGGCAATGGCGGTGACCGTCGGATCGACTTCGCTGGTCTTGGCGGCGCCGTTCATCAATGTTGCGGCTTGGTTCGGCGGGATGCGCTGGCTCAGCGCCTATGCCGTCGTCGCAGCGTTGGCCATGGTCGCGGTCGGCGTCGCGGTCACGCTGACCGCCGCGCTATTCCGCGCGTTCGGTCCGAAGCGCACGCGGCTCGGAGCGCAGATCGTCGCTGCCGTGATCGGGACAAGTTTTGTCATCGGCGTGCAATTTGCCGCGATCCTTTCCTTGGCCGCTCCGTTCCAAATTGCCTTTCTGCAATCGGAAGCGGTGCTCAGGTCTGCCCCGGATATCGGCAGCGCCCTTTGGTGGCCGGCGCGCGCTATCGGAGGCGATTTGCCGGCGCTGGCAATCGTGATGGGCGTCGGCATCACTTTGCTGACCGTTGCCGGGTTGTGGTCGGTGGAAAGCGACCTCGCGGAGCTGAGGGCACGCGATCTGATCGGCTGGCTCGGGCTAGCATCAGCCACAACAGATCCCGCCACGCCAGCCGCGCTTCGTGCCGCGCGAACCAGACGATCGCCCCGGCCCCTGTCACGCGGCGATAGTCCTCTCCCTGGCATCGTTTTCGACGAGCGCAAGGAAGGTGTCCTCGAGGCTGGCATGGCCTACCCCGACCTGCCGGCGCAGCTCGTCCAAATTCCCTTCAGCGAGGAGGCGGCCGGCCACCATCACACCGATGCGGTCAGCCATGCGCTCGGCGACCTCCAGGATGTGCGTCGTCATGATCACGGTGCAGCCGCCACGGGCGCGCTCGCGCAACACACTCTTGACCAGCCGCGCCGAGCCAGCATCGAGACCGGTGAACGGCTCATCCAAAATGATCAGCCGCGGTTCGAAGTGGAGATATTCCAGCGGCGTCAACTTGTCGTAGATCATCGGTTCGTCCGAGAGCCACGCCATGATTTGCTTGGCGCCGACCGGATCGGCCAATGCATCTATGCTAAAGACCGTTATCGATCCGCGATCCGGCTTCAGCAGCCCCGTCACCATCCGCAATGTCGTGGTTTTGCCCGCGCCATTCGGTCCCAGCAGTGTGTAAAATTCGCCGGCGCGAACCGTCAAATCCAATGCACTGACCGCCGGTCGCTCGAAATGCTTGGTGAGACCCCGGAGTTTGAGGGCGTATGGAAAAGCTGCCTGGTCCATTATATTCCGAAGGAGCGGGTTGCGAGACAGGTGCTGGCGGATGTCGAATGGCTATTTTACCGAAAAACTCCCGCCTGCGCTCGGCAAAGTTGCAGTCGCCCATGATAATGGCCGCAATCCCCGGTCGGGGGCGAATGGGTCGAGAACGGGATATCCTCACTGGCGATTGCCCGCAAATGCTCACGGAAACCGCAGAGATAGGAGGAAGATGGAAGCAATGAGCCTGAACGCCCCGAACTGACGCGAACTTCCCCTGTGGGCCGCAGGCGTACTGCAAGGGCGATAACCGACGCTGCTGACGCGAGATAGCTCGCGCCAGCAGCGGGCGACACCCGGCTCCGGTAATACCGTTTATCGCGCCCGCGCCTTGCTCGTTCTTTCCGCACCCGGCGGAACCCGCCCGCAGATTCGATTAAAGTATGAGAGGCTCGTCTTCTCGGGCGCTATGGTGTTGGTCGGGCCTTCCGCCTTCCCGGAATGGGAGGTGATGCCCAGCGCGAAGACAGAAGGCAATGATCGACCAGTAGGTACCTATGGCTTGAGCTCGATCTTTCTTGCCTTTGCCGCTTCTGCTTTGGGCAAGGCGAGGTGCAGAACACCGTCCCTGAGCCGCGCTTCGATCCGGTCGCGGTCGATATTTTCGGAGAGCGTGAATACCCGCTCGTAATCGCCGTCGGCATACTCGTTATAGACCCGTTGATAGCCTGCATGCTCGGCAGCCGCGGTCCGGCCACGGATCGTCAACACGCGGCGCTCCAATGTGATGTCCACCCCGTCGGAGGGAACCCCGGGCATCTCCGCGAGCACGACAATGCTGTCCTTTGTCTCGTAGACGTCCGCCGGCGGCAGGAATACCGGGCGCGGCGGCATGCGCCGGGCACCCTCAGATGCGGCCGGAGCAGTCTGGTTCGTAGTTCTGACTTCTTGGGGCATGATGCATTCCCTTCTTTAAATCAGGCGGCGCGAATCTCGATCCTTTTGGGCCGATCCGCTTCCAAGCGCTGCAGTTCGACTTCCAGGACGCCATCACTGAAGCGCGCCAGAACCTTGTCGGGATCGACTCGGAAGGGTAGCTGGACGGCTCGCGAGAAGGTGCCATGGGTGCGCTCGCGACGCTGCCAGCTGACCTTTTCTTGTTCCAGATCAGGTTGCCGACGACCGGCTAACGTAAGAACATCCTCCTGCAAGTTCAGGTTGACATCATCGCGGGTTACGCCCGGCAACTCGGCCGTCACCACCACGCTGTCTTCGCCGAGCCAAATGTTGATCGGGGGAAATTCGCGCGCTGTGGCGGTGCTAAACCCCGAAAACAACCGATTCATCTCGCCTTGCATGCGGCGCAGCTCGATAAACGGGTCAAAGTTCAATCGAGGCAAATCTGAAAACGCCATTTTTCACCTCTCTACAGCCGGCCTGATCATCGCAGCGGTTATAGACTGGACACCTGAGGTGGCAGGCTTGTTCCAATCGGTACTAGGCCGCAGCATTAGTCGCGTTCGCGCAGGAGAGGACATTTAGGTGAAGAGGCTCGTAGGTGAAGAGGCTCGGAATATCCGCAGCATCGAACGGAGACGAGATGGCTTTCGCCAGCGGCGATGAAAGTTGAAGGCGTGTGGACGACGGCGTGCATGCTGAGGAAGCACCGGGGAAGCCGAGCATCAAGCCCTCTTGCGCCGTCTTTGAGCCGGGATGGCGGGCCCAGCTGCGGAATCTCGTTGCCGTCTCTGGCCACCGGCAACCGGCAATAACAAAGCCGCCTGGCGCCGATCGGGTGCCCTCTTCTTCGCCTTCTGAGTTTTGGCGCGCCTCTCTGAGTCGGGCGTTTCCTGCACCAGGCTGCGTTTCAACGCGGCCATCAGGTCGATTACGGGCGGCGGAGCGACGACCTCCCTGGCCGTAACGGTAAGCGCCTTCATCTTGGCCTCAATGAGCTCACGCAAGGCTTCTTGATAGCGGTCGCGGAACGCATTGGGATCGAAAGCGCCGGTCCGCTGCGTCATGATCGCTCCGGCGATAGCGACCATCTCGGCGTCGAGTTCGCCCTCAGCGCTGGGGAACTGCGCCGGCCGGACCTCCTCTGCGGCCCGCAACGTAAACAGCGCCATCCCGGCGCCACGCGGCTCGACCATTACCGCCCGCTCGCGCCGGGTGAGCGTGAGGCGCCCTAGCCCGACAACGCCGGCCTCGGCCATCGCCGCGCCGATACGCGCACCGTTTCGACCGCGACCGGGCCATCAGGATAGAGATAGTACGGACTGTCCAAATAGACGGGATCCATGTCCCCGTGCGGGACAAACTCCTCAAGATCGATGATCTTAGAGCTTGGAATGTCGTAAGCGTCCGGTTTTGGCCGTGATCAGGCAGCAGGGTCACGCAGCGGAGACTG
>JADMIO010930523.1_pt1 | contig 15459 bp, 9 predicted proteins | sample 8958161 | NCBI WGS metagenome assembly JADMIO01 (sample SAMN16585339, study PRJNA669376) | soil metagenome | isolation source: Crop rotation soil | place: USA: Cullars Rotation, Alabama | collected 2011
CGCGGCTCGTCGTACACGATCGGCGTGCTCGCCACGGGAACCAACCTGACGTATCAGTGGTACGTCGGCGCGCCGGCGAATACCGCATCACCGGTGAGCGGCGCGACCAGCGCGAATCTCACCGTCTCCCCGCAAAACACGACCTCCTACTGGGTGCGCGTGTCGGCCGGATGCGGCAATGTTGCAGACTCCGTGGCCATCACCGTCGCCGTATGCCAGACGCCCTCCATCACCACGCAGCCGGCGAGCGTGTCGATCTTCAGCGGCTCTTCGACCACGCTTTCCGTGACGGCGAGTGAAGCGACGACCTCGACGATGACCTATCAGTGGTATCGCGGATCGAGCGGCGATGACTCGACGCCGATCTCGGGCGCCACGTCGTCGAGCTACACGACGCCGGCATTGACGGCGGACACGAATTACTGGGTGCGCGTCTCTTGTGGAACGTGTCCGGCGGCGAATAGCCAGACCGCCGCGGTATCGATTTGTCTCTATCCGCAGTCGATCGCGGCGCCGCCCGACGTGCAGATCGGCGCCGGCGACATCACGCGGCTCACCGGCATCGCGCAGAGCGCATCGGGCAACACGTATCGATGGTTCCGCGGCGCAAGTGGCGACACGGCGAACCTCGTGTCGGATTGGTCGCCGATCATCTACTACGACGCCGCCCCCGCGGCGACGACACAGTACTGGTATCAGGTCAAGAACGGCGCATGCACGTCGAACAGCGGCACCGTCACCGTCTTCGTCTGCGTGCCGCGCATCACGACGCATCCGGCGAGCACGATGATCAACGGCGGCGCGTCGACGACGTTGTCCGTCGTGGCAACGCCGGCCGGAACGCTCACATACCAGTGGTACATCGGATCGACGCCGATATCCGGCGCGACGAGCGCGAGTCTCACCGTGTCGCCGTCCGCGACGACGACGTATTGGGTGCGCGTGACGAGCAATTGCAATCGAACGATCGACAGCAATCCCGCCACCGTCACCATCTGCCAGCCGCCGTGGATCTCGCAGACCTCGCCGAGCGGCTGGGATCTGCGCGGCTCGCCCTTCACGATGTCCGTCACGGCCTCCGGCACGAACCTCACGTACCAGTGGTATGTCGGCTCCGCGGGCGACATGACGTCGCCGATTGCCGGCGCGACGAGCGCGACGTATGTGGCGACGCCGCAGAACACGGCGAATTACTGGTGCCGCGTCTCCGGCTCCTGCACGCCGGCGGCGAACAGCGCGACGGTCACGGTGTCGGTCTGCATGCCGCCGTCGATCACGACGCATCCGCAGAGCGTCTCGATCTTCAGCGGATCGTCGGCGACGCTTTCGGTCGCGGCGAGCGAGGCGACGACGTCGCCGATCAATTACCAGTGGTATCGCGGCAATACCGGCGACATCAACAATGCGGTGGGGACGAATGCGCCGACGTTCACGACGCCGGCATTGACCACGAATACGAATTACTGGGTGCGGGTGTCGTGCGGAACGTGCAATCCGGGGGACAGTCAGACGGCGACGGTGGCGATGTGCGCCAATCCGGCCATTGTCCCGACTTCGGGCGACGTGCAAACGACCGTGCAGCAGAGCGTGCGGCTGTATGCGTTCGGCAACGGCAGCGGCAATACGTATTCCTGGTACATCGGCGCGGTCAACGACACCACGCACCCGGCTCTGTTGAACGTCGCGCAGAATTACCTCGACGTCGCGCCGTCGGTGACGACGCAATATTGGGCGCAGGTCGTCAACGTCTGCACGTCGCGCACGAACGCGATCACCGTCAGCGTCTGCATTCCCCAATTCACGACGCAGCCGCCGCCGAACAGCACGATCACGGCAGGCACGCCGACGACGTTGACCGCGGCCGCGAACACCGCGGGCGTGACCTATCAGTGGTATGTCGGCTCGACCGGCGTCACGTCATCGCCGATCAGCGGCGCTACCGGAGCGAGCGTGACCGTCGCGCCGACCACGGCGACGAACTACTGGGTGCGCGCGACGAGCAGTTGCAACCGCACGGCGGACAGCAACACGGCCAGCGTGGCGATCTGCACACCTCCATCGATCACGCAACAGCCGCTCGATGCCCCGGCGAGCTACGCCCCGGCGACGCTCACCAAGAGCGTCACCGCGGCCGGCTCCGGACCGTTCACCTACCAGTGGTATCAGGGCGAAAAGAGCGACGTGCACGCGCCGATCACCGGCGCTACCTCCAGCAGCTACTCCTACAACCTCGGCACCAGCATGAAAGTCTGGGTGCGCGTCACCGGACAATGCGGCTACGTCGACAGCAATGCGGTCTGGTTCAGCGTGATTCCGACGATCTATGGGCAGCCGCAGCCGAAGACCGTCAGCTCCGGCTCGACTGCGGTGCTCTCGGTGAACGCACAGGCGAACGCCTCCGCGCTGCACTACAAATGGAACTCGAACGGCGCGCAGGTGCCAGGCTCGACCGATTCTCCGACCCTGATCGTGGGACCGGTCACGTCATCGACGATCATCGTGGTCGAGGTCACGAGCGGCGCCGCGACGGTCACGAGCCAGCCGGCCGACATCACCGTCTGCAATGGGCCGCAGGTCACATTGAGCACGAGCGGCAGCTCCGGCTGCCGCTACATCAACGCGAACATCACCGGAAATTACACGGACATCGAATGGTACAGAGGACAGCCGGGCGACACGTCGACGCTCGTCGGGACCGGCAATACCTGGTATGTGGCCTGTCCCAGCGCGCCGTCGACGACGTATTGGGCGCGCGTCTATGGAACTGACTATTACAGCGGCGCGGAATGCGACGCGAGCAGCGCCGGGATCACGTTGACGCCGTGAGAAGTCAAGCTCGACCGTCAATAGCGTTTACTGGCACAGCCTCCGCTTTAGACGCGAGCCGGAGGTCTCATGAAACCGGTTCTCTCTCTCGCTCTCGTTTTTGCAGTGTTTGCAGCAACCGCGGCGTCCGCGGAAGTCGTTCAGCCGGTCGGGGCCGCGCCGCAAGTGCTCATCCCCGCAGCGGGAAGCATTGCCGGGCAGAACGGCACGTTCTTCAGGTCCGACATCACAATCGTCAATCTGCGCAATGCCGATCAGACGGTGTTCCTGCAGTGGCTGCCGCAGCCGGGCGGATCGCCGATGACCGCAACGCTCGCGATTCGCGCGCTGAGCGGCATCCGCTCGTCCGATTTCGTCCACGACTATCTCAACATGACAGGCCTCGGCGCGATCATCGTCAGCGCGGTCACGCCGCCGTTCATCATGCAGCAGATCGATACCGAGGGCCGTCTCTTCGTCTCCGCGCGCATCTGGACGCCGCAGCCGGGTTCGACCGGAACGACGTCGCAGAATCTGTCGACCGTTCCTCTCGGCGGCATCAACACGCCTGCCGCGGCGATCTTCGGCACGGGCGGCGCCGACAGTCCGGCCGATTACCGCGTGAACGTGGGCATCGTGAACGTCGACCCGAATCGCACGCAGACGTTCGTCGTGACGTTCTCATCGACGTTGTCGATCACCGTGGTGCTGCCGCCGAACACGATGCAGCAGGTCTCGGGCGGCACGTTCACGGGCCAGCAGATCTCGATCGTGAACGTCACGCAGAACGGATCGAATCTCTGGACCGCGTACGGCTCGACGATCAACAACGTGACCGGCGACGCCTGGTCGGAGCTGGCGGTGGCGGGAACGCCGTCGTCGTGATCGCTACGGCCAGATCCCGCGCAGCAGCGCCGCATCCGAAACCCGCTTGATCGCCAGCGCGAACGCGCTCGTGCGCAGATCGACGTTCGCGCCGTGGCGGTCCTTGATCTCGAGCTGCATCTGCAGCACGCCGTCGGTGGCCGCTTCCATCTTCTGGCGCAGATGTTCGTTCACGAGCACTTCGCTCCAGTGCTCGTTCTCGATGTTCTGCACCCACTCGAAGTAGCTGACGGTGACGCCGCCGGAGTTGGCGAGGATGTCGGGCAGCACTGGAATGCCGCGCGCGAACAGCTCTCTGTCGGCGTCGGGCGTGGTCGGTCCGTTCGCGGCCTCGGCGATCAGTTTCGTCTTCACGCCGGCGACGTTGTCGGCGCGGATCTGGTTCTCGAACGCGGCCGGGATGAGGACGTCGCATTCGACGTGCAGCAGCTCGGCGTTGGTGATGTTTTTCGTGCCGGCCAGTCCGACGACCGACTTCGTCTGCTTCTTGTGCGCGAGCGCGGCGTCGACGTCGATCCCTTCCTCGGCGAGCACGCCGCCGGTGGAGTCGCTGACGGCGATCACTTTCGCGCCGGCGTCGGTGAAGAGACGCGCGGCGATCGAGCCGGCGTTGCCGAATCCCTGGATGACGATCGTCGCGCCATCGAGCGAGTTCAGTCCCGGCACGGCGCCTTCTTCGATGGCGCGCTTGGTGACGAAGAGACATCCGCGCGCCGTCGCTTCGTTGCGTCCGAGCGAACCGCCCATCGCGACCGGCTTGCCGGTGACGACGGGAAGGTTGTTCTTGCCGGGATGCATCATCGCGTACGTGTCGTAGATCCACGCCATCGTCATCGAGTCGGTGTTGACGTCGGGCGCGGGGATGTCGGTGTGCGGTCCGATGTCGTCGCCGAGCTCCACGATGAAGCGGCGCGTGATCTTGCGCAGCTCGTTCTTCGACAGCGCTTTCGGATCGCAGAGGATGCCGCCCTTCGCGCCGCCGAACGGGATGTCGGCGACCGCGCACTTCCACGTCATCCACGATGCCAGCGCGCGCACTTCGTCGCCGTTGACTTCCGGGTGATAGCGAATGCCGCCCTTGCCGGGGCCGCGCACGCGCGAGTGGAGGGCGCGATATCCGGCGAACGTGCGCACGCTGCCGTCGTCCATCTCGACAGGGAATTCGAACTTGATCAGCCGCGACGTCGATCGCAGGTAGTCGCGCAGACCGTCTGGGAGATCGGCGACGTATTGAGCCGCGGCGTCGAACTGGCGCTGAGCGATGCGGTAGGGATTGAGATCTTCGGTCGCGGAAGCGACGTCGGAAGACGCGAGGTCACGCGAGTCACGCACATCCATAGCCCACCCTCCTGTTTGCGCAGGTCAAAAACCATAGCACACGTTCGGTTGCAGTTCAGCGCGCCGCGGCGCCGACGACGGAGAACGGCGCCCAGTAGTACGGATGCGCGTAGTGCGGGTCGCGCATGAGCGTGATCTCGGCGCGGCGCAGCGCTTCCGGCGGCGCGTGGCCTTTGCGCAGCTGGCGGTGGAACTCGATCATCAGCGCGCTGGTGCTGGCCGAGGCGACGTCCCATTGCGTGACGACCGCGGTCGGACAGCCGGCCACGAGCAGCGCCCACGACATCCCGATCACCCCTTCGCCGCTGAGCTTTCCGCGGCCGCTTTCGCAGCTCGACAGAATGGCGAGATCGGCGGCGAGCTTCAGCCGCGCGATCTCGCGCGCCTCGAGCAGGCCGTCGTCCGATGCGCTCTGTGCGAGCACGAGACTCGAGTACATCGGATCGTCGTTGTCGAACGTCGCATGCGTCGCCAGATGCAGCACGCGATAGCGTCCCGCCTCGTGCTTGAACCGCGTCTCCGTCGCCTCGGCGCCGACCTCGACGTCCGCGCCCGGCTCGTACATCGCCGCGATCGTGCGCGCCTCCGTCTCGGCGTCCGGCAGCGGACCGAGCGAGGCGTCGCGATGGATGGCGCGCGCGACGTGCGTCGTCGACTCGGAGAGCTGCGGATTGCCGACGGCGAGCAGCGACTCGGCGGCGCGTTTGCCGCGCGGATGGCCGGCCTGCCACGTCAGCAGCGAGAGCGACGGCGCATAGAACACGCTCATCTTGTCGGCGACGTAATGGCCGTTGCGATCGATGAGCGCTTGAAACGGGAGGCGCCACAGCGAGTGATCGGGGACGATCCAAAGCGCCTTCTTCCCGCGCAGCGCCGCGGCGGCAGGAGCGAGGAGCAGGTCGTACGCGCGCCGGGCCTCGCGCCGGTAGCCGAGGTCGCGCTGCGCGAACGAGTCGATCAGCTGGCCGACGCGCGTTTCGACGCCGATCGCGCCGATGGCGATCGGAAAGACGCGCGGCTTTCCCTGCCGCTCGATGACGACGAGCGCGGTGGCGTCCTCGTCGACGACGTACTCGATGATGGCGGCGTCGCGCGGCAGCAGGCGTTGCACGTCCGCCAGCTTCGGACGCGGCAGCGTGCCGCGCGCGAGCGCCATCTCCGGATGTTTCGTGTTGAGGTGGTCGGTGAGAACGGCGAGCACGAGGCGTTGTTCGGCGATCTCCCGCCGCAGCTCGCGGATTTTCTTCTCGTCTCTTTTCTCTTCGGTGAGCGCGTCGCGCAGATGTCCATTCAGCGCGACGATCTTCTTCTCCTGCTCCAGCTCTTCGTTGCGCTCGTCCGCGGAGAGTCCGGCATCGAGCGTGACTTTGCCGCGGGCCAGCAGCTCGCTCAGCGAGCGTGAGCGGACGCGCTCGACCCAGTCGAGTCCTTCGGCGACGCGTCCCTGCTTCGCCAGCAGATGAAAGAGAGCGATGTACGGCGGGTACTTGTCGGCGAAGAAGAGCTGCTGCGCGTCTTCGTTGCCGGGAACGTTGCCGATTTGCGCTTCGATCAAATCGATCGCGCCTCTCAGCAGCCGCTCCGCCGACGCCGCGTCGCCCATCCGCGCGTGCGCCCGCGCCGAAAGCGTGCGCGCTCCCCAGACCACGTCCGGCGGCGAGGCCTCCGCTTCCCCTTTGGCGATGACTTCGTCCGACAGCTTCGCCGCTTCGCGATAGCGATGCTGCTGATAGCGGATCGAGGAGAGCGTGCTCTCGGAGACGATGGCCAGATGGCGATTGTCGGCGCGCTTGGCGAGGTCGAGCGCTTTCTGCGATTCCGCGGCCGCCAGCTTCAAGTCGCCGCGATGTTGGGCGATCGTCGCGCGCGTGGCGCTGACGAAGGCGCGCAGCCGGTCGTCCATGAGCGTTCCGGCGATCGCTTCGATCTCGTCGAGATGCTTGGCGGCATCGTCGTCGTGCTCGTAACCGCTTTCGACGCTGGCGAGGTTTTGCAGATTGCGCAGCACGCCGCGCATGTTGCCGCGGGCGCGATAGAGCTCGATGGCGCGGCGGAGAAAGTCCATCGCCGCCGTGCCGTTGCCCATGTAGTCGTAGACGATGCCGGTGTTCGCCGTCGCCGCGGCGACGACGATGCGGTCGTTCGCTTTCTTGGCGTGCTCGATCGCCTCCTGCAGATTGCGCAGCGCGAGCGTGAACTCGCCGCGATACTGATTGCGGTTCGCCAGCGCGAGGTAGGCGTTGTCGGCGGCGAAGTGATCGCCGATGCGCAGCGCGATCTCCAGACCCTCGCGCTCCAATGCCTCGGTACGATCGAAGTCGAGCAAGCTGACGTAGACCCAGCCGCTGCCGATGAGCGTGCGCGCCACGATCTCCGGATCGCCGACGGCCGCCGCCAGCGCGCGCCCTGCTTCGAAGTCCTCGAGCGCGGCGGTGGAGCGATCCTGCATGTCGTCGGCGCGGCCGAGGAGCCAGAGCGCGCGGGCGCGGCCGTCGTCGTCGTGAATGCCGGCAGCGAGCGACGCCGTCGTCCGCGCCAGCGCTTCTTCGCGGGGCAGCTCCCCTTTGCCGCCGATCTCCAGGCCGGCGTCGACGAGACGCCGGATCAACTCGGGAGAGACGAGATCGTCGGCGGCGTCGAGGATGGCACGATGCTCGTCCGCCGATTTCGCGGCGACGATCTTCGCGGCGACGTCGCGCTCCGGCGATGTAACGGCAACGACGTCGTTCCCACGAAGCCGCACGCGCCAGAACGGCGGGAACTCCGCTTGGCGATGCCCGATGCGCAGCGTTCCCGTCGCCGCGAGCGTGATGTCGACGACGTTCGCATCGTCGCGCGACACGGTGCCGCGAACCCCGATGAGGTCCACGCATTCGTACCGCGCCCGCGCTTCAGCAAACGCGAGCGTGTCTTCGATGTCGACGCTGTCGCCATTCACGAGCGCCGTCATCGCCCGAATCGCTTCGCGCTCCTGCGCGCAAGCCGGAACTGCCGTGATGCAGAAAACGACGAAGAGGGCCAGCCGCCGCGTGATCACCATATTGATTTTACGATGTAGTGAACACGCGGCAGGTTTCGCGAGCGTCTACGACGAAGCGATATTCGCGCGCCGCCCGCCCGCGCTAGCGCCGCGACCCGACGATCGCGCGCAGCGACCGCAGACGCAGGTCGAGGTCTTCCGGCGTCATCGTCGCGTACTTCGCCGGCAGCAGGCGGCGGCTCGACGCTTCGAACACCGCCAGCAGCTCCATGTACTCGAGCAGCTCCGAGTCGCGGCTCGGGAAGTAGTCGGAGGCGGCGCGGGTGAGGTTCTCCGCCGACACTGTCGTTTCGCCGGCGCGCGCGGCGTCGTCGTTCGCCATCAGTACGACCGCTTCGACGTCGGCGTTCGAGTAGCCGATCAGCTTCGTCGAGAACGCGTCGCGGATCGACGCGAAGTCGACATCGGTCTTCACCTGGTTCTTCTTCACGACGGCGCGGGCGATGTTCTCGACCTCCTCCGGCGTCTGCGAATAGAGGAACGGGATCTTGCGGTCGAGGCGTCCGGCGCGCTTGAGATCGACGTCCAGCTTGTCGGGGCGATTCGTCATCACCAGGAAGAGAATCCGTCCGCGGTTCGACGTGTCGGACATGAACTCCTTGATGCGCGCGATGACGCGCGACGACGTGCCGCCGTCGCCTTCACCGTCCGTGTTGCCGAAGGCGCGGTCGCCTTCGTCGATGATCACCACGACCTGTCCGATTGCCTTGATGACGGTGAGAATCTTCTCGAGATTGCCTTCCGTCGCGCCGACCCACTTCGAGCGAAAGTTCTTCAGCTTGATCGTCGTCAATCCGCACTCGCGCGCGAACGCCTCGGCGACGAACGTCTTGCCGGTGCCCATCGGGCCGGTGAAGAGCACGCCCATCGGCACGCGCGCCCGCTCGCCGCTGCGGATGCTGTTGGCGATGACGAGGAGGTCTTTCTTCACTTCGTCCATGCCGCCGACGACTTCGAATCCGTGCTGCGGCTCGACGAACTCGACGAGGCCGAAGCACTCGCGCTCGAGGATCTCGCGCTTGCGGTTGGCGATCAGGTTGTCGACGTCGCGGCGCGCGCGCTCATCGCGGTCATGCGCGATCGACGGCGTCGGCTGCGCTCCCGGCGCGATCAGCTTCGCGATCTCGTCCGGCGTCAACCCGACCGTCAGCGCGGCGATCTTTTTCGCGCGCTCCGCCGTGTCCGGACCGGTGAGGATGCTCGTGATGAAATCCTCGCGCTCGCGTGTGTCCTGCTCGCTCGCCGGCGGCGGCGTGAGGATCGAAATGATCTGGATCGCTTTCAGTCCCGCCGTGATCTCCGCGTAGCGCGCCACTTCTTTTTCGTCGAGCTGCTTGTTCGCGACGCGGACGGCGTTCTTGCGCTCGTCGAGATCGGGCATCGGCAGCTCGACGACGGCGATCTTCGGATTGGCGACGAGCTTCGGCGCGAGCTCGCTCAGGTTCTCGGCGATGAGGACGACGATGTTGTCGCCTTTCTCGATCTCCTCGAGGAACGACCAGCGATGCAGCGTGACGATGGCGGCGCGGTCGTTCTCGCTCTGGAAGTTCGGGTCGCCCGCCGGCGTAATGGCCTCGGCATATTCGAGAATGACCGCCGTCTTCGTGCCGCCGAGGAGAAGGCGCTCCAGTCCTTTGAGCACGTTCTCTCCGTCGCCGAACGCATGCTTTCCTTTGATGAAGCGGACGCCGGTGGCGACGTTGTAGACGGCGATCGTCTCCTTCGACTGATCGAGCAGCACTTGGCCGAGAAATTCAGTCAGCGTGATGATGTGCCCGTCGCTGACCACGGCGTCGTAGACGTTGCCATGGAGCACGAAGATCGACGCCTCGCCGCGCAGATAGCGGCGGCGCAATTCGTCGGCCCACTTCGGAAGGATGCGGCTCACGCGGACTCCAAATTGTTGAGCATCTTTTCGGTGTCGAGCGCGGTCTGGCGAATGGAGTCGACGCCGTCGAGCAGATCGTCGAGCTGGCCGGAGAGCTCGGTCGGCGACTGCATGGTCACGATCTGATCGGCGATGAGCTGGAACGAGTTCTCGATCAGATCGAGCTGCGCGCGCGCCACGCCGAGGTAGCGCGTGATCTCGTGCACGCGCTCGACGCGTTTCTGGATCACGGCGAAATTCTTCTGCGCGATCGAGCGCTCGGCGTCGCTCGACTGCTGCGCGGCGGCGCGCTGATGCCACCGCTCGCGATCGCGCTCCAGCGCCTTCACGTCGACGGTGCCGAGATAGTTCTCGTAGCGATTGACCGTCAGCGCCATCTCCAGAAAGGCCTCGACGAGCTTGTGCGTCTTCACCAGTTCCGTTCGTAGCAGATCGCCGGTGAACGACGGATTCGCGGCGGCGAGCTTGTTGATCTCGCGCTCGCGGTCGGCGATCTGGCGCACGCGCTCCTGCTCGCCCTCGGGCAGATTCTGCATCTTCTCCGCGCGATCCTGTTCTTCCATCGCCAGGCGAACTTTTTCGAGACGCGGATCCCACAGAATGCGCTTCAGGTACTTCGAATCGGATCCGTGCAACAGCCAGAGCGCTTCGCCGCCGAGGGCGATGAGGCCGGGGATCGGATTGCCGGTCAGCAACGACGCGGTCACGCCGCCGGCGAGCAGCGAGAGGTTGTACGGGTTGGCGAACGCCATCTTCAGATAGGGACGCTTCTCGAAGACGGCGTTCTTGGCCATGTCGGTCGCCGTCTCGCGGATGGCGCGATTGATCTGCGCCTGCGGATTTCGCGCGGGCGCCGGCGGCTTCTTCGGCGGGTCGGGCACGTTCGTATTCTAAGAGGCAGGCGCGTACAGATAGTCGAGCAGTTTCTTCTCGACGTTGCGGAACTCTTTCGACGACTTCAGGGCGATGTCGCGATTCTCGAAGAACGGCACGTCGACGCGGTGCAGGATCGTCGTCGGCCGCGGCGCGAGAATGTAGATCGTGTCGGCGAGGTAGACGGCCTCCGACACGTCGTGCGTCACGAACAGAGTGGTGTTGTCTTCCGTGCGCGAGACGTCGATCAGGAGGCTCTGCATCCCCCAGCGCGTCTGCGGATCGAGCGCGCCGAACGGCTCGTCCATCAAGACGAGCTTCGGTTTGTTGATCAGCGTCCGCGCGATGGCGACGCGCTGCTTCATGCCGCCGGAGAGGTCTTTCGGATAGCGGTCGGCGAAGTCGGCCAGCCCGACCGCTTCGAGATATTTCTTCGACCGTTTGTTGCGCTCGTTCTTCGGCAGTCCCTGCAGCCGCAGTCCGTATTCGACGTTCTCCCGCACGGTGAGCCAGCCGAACGACGTGTAGGCCTGAAAGACCATGCCGCGGTCGCGCCCGACGCCGTCGACCGGTTTGCCGTCGAGCAGAATCTCGCCGCGCGTCGGCGCCAGGAGTCCCGCCACCGCTTTGAGGATCGTCGACTTGCCGCAGCCGGACGGCCCGAGGAAGACGACAATCTCGCCGACGCCCGGCTTGTCGTCGATGTCGAGCGTCACCTCTTTGACCGCTTCGGTCTGGCGTCCGTCGCGGCCGATGTAGGTCACGCCGAGGTCGGAAATGCGCAGCCGCGGCGACGCCGACTTCTCCGAGACGTAAGTCGGCTTCGCCCCTTTGCCGTCTTCGACGGTGACGGCGACGGTCCCGGGCTCGCCCGTTTGCGGTTGCTCGCTGGCCATCGCTACTCCGCTTCCTTCCACCGGAACGCCACGCTCGACAACATCCGAATCACCTGATCGGTGACGAGGCCGATGCCGCCGATGACGATCAATCCGGCGAACGACCACGACGCTTTCTGATGCGTGCGCGCCAGCTCGACCATGTATCCGAGTCCGTGCTCCGGGTTCACCGCCTCGGCGAGGATCACGTACGTCCACGAGATCGCGTTCATGACGCGGAACGAGTCGAAGATCTCCGGCAGCGCCGCCGGCACGAGCACCGTTCGGATGACCTGCCATCGCGACGCGCCCAGCGTCATCGCCGTCTGCACCAGCTCCTCGGGGACGAGCCGCACCGCAGACACGACGACCGGCAGCAGGTAGACGAACACGCCGAGAAACAGGAAGGCGATCTTCTCCGACTCGTAGATGCCGAACCAGAGAATGAGCAGCGGGATGAACGCGGAGATCGGCATGTAGCGCAGCGGCGCCATGATCGGCTCGAACAGATTGTGGATCGGCGTGAACGCCCCCATCAGGATGCCGAGCGGCAGCGCGCACGCGGCGGCGAGCAGGAACGCGAAGAGGATGCGTTTCGTCGACACCCACACCGCCGTCATCAGGTCGTACTGGATGAAGAGCTGCAGCGTGCCGCGGGTCACTTCCGTCGGCGACGGCAGAAAGTCCGGCGGCGCCAGATGGCCGTAGCTGACGACGCACCACGCCGCGAGCACGAGGATCGGCATCACGAACGCGAGCACCGTCGCCGTGCCGCGCGAGACCGGCTGGCGGATCGACCAGATCGAGTTGTGGCGTCTCATGATTGAGTTGTCATCCGAGCGTGAGCGAGGGACCTGGGCGGAGGGCGCGCCCGCCCGACCAGATGCCTCGCTCACGCTCGGCATGACATGTCTACTGCGTGCTCAGCACGACCTTGATCTCTGTTCTGCGATTCAACTGCCGTCCCGCTTCCGTGGCGTTGTCGGCGACCGGATTCGTCGAGCCGCGTCCGATGGTCTGGAAGCGATTCGGATCGATGTTCGGGAACGTCTTCACGATGTAGTTCTTCACCGCGAGCGCGCGGCGCTCGGAGAGCGTCATGTTCTTCGTCGGGTTGCCGGTGGCGTCGGTGTTTCCTTCGACGCGCAGATACGTGCTGCCGAACGACGTCATCGTGTCGCCGAGGGAGTCGAGGACGAAGAACGAGCCGGGCATGATCTCGTCGGAGCCGGGCGTGAAGTGAATCTCGATCTGCTTGTTGATGATGGCGCGATCGTTCTTCGACGGTTCCTTGGCGGCCAGCTTCGGCTCCTGGACTTTCTGCGTGCCGTAGTCGGCGGCGAGCGCCTGCAGGAATCGCGGATCCGCCCAATCCTTCGCTTCGACCGAGCGCGTGACCAGCCCCTTCTTGCGCCAGATCACGAACGCGGTGTCGAACAGCGTCTCGTAATGCGCCTTCCCGCCGGAGAGGCCGTAGAACTGCGCGTTGTCGGCGTACGGCGTGAGCTTGAGTCCGGAGAGCATGCCGCTGACGGTGTCGGTGTCGAGCTTGAGCGCCTTGCCGACGATCGCGTACGAGCCGGCGGGATCGGTCTTCATCATGTCGATCCCTTCCAGCCATCCATGCACGAAGTCGCGGACGCTCTGCGGCGCCTGGTCGATGATGTCCTGCCGCGCGCAGAGCGTGTCGGCGATGATGTTCGTCGCCGCGGTGGTCGAAACGAGGACGTGCGCTTCATCGCCGCGCGCGGTGACGGCGCCGGAGAGATCGGGCTCCCACGTCACGGCGGCGTCGACCTGTTTCGCCTTGAACATCGCCGCGGCCGCCGGCGCGTCCTGCGTGAAGATGATGTTCTTCTCGACGCCGGCGCGGTCGTCGGCGCTCAGTCCCGACTGCGACAACAGATACAGCAGCAGGAAGTGCGACGGCGTGAACTGCGTGCAGGCGATCTTGTGTCCCTTGAGCTGCTCGATGGAGTTGATCGACGCCAGCGACACGATGCCGTCGCCGCCGCGCGACCAGTCCTGCATGATCACCGACTTGGCGCGCTGGTTGTTCTCGGCGAGGATCGACGCCTCGCGCGCCCAGTTGTCGACGGTGTTCCACATGATGTCGACGTCGCCTTTGCGGAACGCGGCGAGCTTCGCGGCCGGATCTTCGATGAGCACGAACTTCACGTCGAGTCCGTATTTGCTCTTGTAGTGCGAGCCGGCGTTCGGCTCCATGCCGTTGTTGAAGACGATGCCGGGCGAGTGGCCGGCCCACGTGTTGATCGCCACGACGAGCGGGCGATCGAGCTTGCCGCCGCTGACGGCGACGGTGTTGACGCCGGTGACCGCGGCATCGCGTCCCGGATCGGCCGGCGCGTTCTTCAGCGCGGCGAAGTCATTGTTCGTGACCTGCGTCGAGCCGGAAGTGGTCGTGCCTTTGTCGCCGCCGGTCGCCCATTTGCGGATGTCGGTGCCTTTGTAGTGATACGCCGCGTATCCGACGACCGCGAGGACGACGACAGTGATGAAGAATTTGGCGAAAGGAGTGAGTCGCATTGAAACCTCCGAATCATGCGAAGGATGAAGGATGAAGGCTGAAGGATGAGTTGCTCGGGCTCATTCATCCTTCATCATTCATCCTTCATCCTTCCGTCTACATCGTCTTCTGTCCCTGCTGTTGTGCGGCTTTTCGCGCCTTGAGCGCCTGGAGCTCCTGCTTCGCCTGAACGTCGCCGACCTGACTGCGCAGCGTGGCCAGGCGCGAGTCGAGCGAAGAATCCGACAGCTCTTTGCCGAGGTTCGCTTCGGCGATGGTGTTCTTGATGTGCGTGCGGACGTTGTCGAGCGCGCGCACTTCGTCGTCGACCGACAGTCCGTCGAGCTGTTCCTGAATCTTGAGCCGCGCCTGCGCCGACTGCATCTTGGCCAGCATCGAGTCGCGCTCCGCTTTGAGCTTCTTGATCTCCGACTGCACGCCGAGCAGCGAGGACTTGGCGGAATCCGCATCCGAGTGCGCGGTCTGCAGGTCGCCCTGCAGCTCGGCCACCTCGGTGGCGAGCGCATTCTTTTTCTGAATGAGCATGACGGCGAGATCGTCCTGATTCGTCTCCACCGCGGTGCTCAGCTCCGCCTCGGTCTGCGCCAGCTCGGCGTTCGCCTTCTTGAAGCGATCGTCGAGCTCTTCACGCCGGCGGATGATCGCGGCCGTGGCGCTCTTGAGCTTCGCGTACTTCGTGATCATCGAGTTGATCGCGTTCTCGTACGCGATCTCCGGATGCTCCTTTTCGATGTCGGAGATCCAGAGCGAGAGAAAGCCTTTCCAGAGATTACCCAGTCGCGAAAAGAGTCCCATGTTTCTCCTCAGTTCTCAGCCGGCTCGTGCAGCTTCGGCGAATCGCGCACGACGCGCGCCACGGCTTCCTGTCCGAAGAATTCGAGCACCTTCTGCACTTCGAGTTTCTTCTCGTTGCAGGCCTTGACGACGCTTTGCTGTTCGGTCACCCGGTCCTGCATCACCGTTCTCAGTTTTACGATTTCTTCTTCATATTGTTTGATGCGGAGGTCGGCCTCGCTGGTCACTTTCTCCGTATCCGCAGCGCCGGCGCGGATGTACGCCTCCAGCGCCTGCAGCTCCTGCGCGCCCGCTTCGATGATCTTGTCGATCGGCACGCCGAACGCGCGCAGCGACGCCATCACGATCTGCTTCTTGACCGCGTCGTCGGTCCCCGGCGGGAGCGACGTGAGCAGCTCCAGCGTCTTCGCGA
>JADMIO011437950.1_pt1 | contig 15458 bp, 10 predicted proteins | sample 8958161 | NCBI WGS metagenome assembly JADMIO01 (sample SAMN16585339, study PRJNA669376) | soil metagenome | isolation source: Crop rotation soil | place: USA: Cullars Rotation, Alabama | collected 2011
CTTCGAGCCCGGCGCGACGCTCAACATCGATCCGTTCCTCCTCTCGACCACTTTCGACCTCACGCCCGCCGAGGCGCGCCTCGCCGCGATGATCGTGAACGGGCGCTCGACCGAGGAGTGCGCCCGCGAGCTCAATGTGAAGATGAGCACCGTCCGCAGCCAGCTCCTATCAGTGTTCGCCAAGACGGGCGCCACCGGTCAGGCCGACCTCGTACGGCTGATCCTCTCCGCGAGTTCCATATAGCGAAACTCGCTTCCACTGAACGGTGGATGACAGGGCGCAGGGCGGCTCGGATGATCCGAGCCACGTGGAAGACGTCAAGAAACTCGCGCAACTGCTGGCCCCGCAGCTTGCGCGCAACACCCGCATCCGGTCGCGGGTTCTCGCGAGCCTGGGACGCTACGGCGCGTTATCCCAGGCCGTCTCGCGCCTGCCCGACGCGTATTTAGCGCTGGGGTCCCACGGCGCGATCCTCGACCACAATCCCGCGGCCCTCGAGATCGTGAAGGCCGGTGCCGATGCGCTTGCGATCCGCGATGGGCGCCTCGTGGGGAGGTCGCCCGCGATGCGCACGGCGCTGCAGAAGGCGCTCGCCTGGTGTGTCGCGCAGCGCGGCGCCACCGTGCGCGAAGCATCGCCCGGCCCCATCGTGTTCCATCGCGGGCGGGAGCACATTCCGGTCGCCATGCGCATCGTGCCGATCGACCGCACGCTTCTCAACGCGGGCCTGGCCGACGGCCCCATCGCGATCGCGTGGCTCGTCGACACGGGCACGCTCGGCAGCGAGGTGGAGTGCCTGCGCAAGCTCTTCAAGCTCACGCAGGGCGAGGCGCGGTTGAGCGAAGCGCTCGCCGACGGCGCATCGCTGGTGGAAGCGGCGAGCCGCATCGACATCACGCGCAGCACCGCGAAGACGCACCTCGACTCGATCTTCGCGAAGACGGGTTGCAGGCGACAGGCGCAGCTCGTGAGGCTGATTGCCTGCCTGAGAGGACTTGCTTAGCGCATCGCGCCCGCGGCGATTGCCGCCACCGCCAACGCTACCGCAACCCGCACCGCTACCTTCCAGCTGAGTCGACGCATGGGACCATTGTTCCGGCCCCCTGCGGTCGCGTCATCCTCCGAATGGTGGAAACCTAGGGCCGCAGCTGCACGCTCCCGTCCGCGTTCTGCCCCACGAAGTCGACCTTGCCGTCTGCGTCGAAATCGCCGACGCTCGTGCCGACGTCACCTGCACAGTCGGCAACGTAAGGGCGAGCCCCGCGGCAACGGCGGCCGCGATTCGTGCGAAGCGCATGGGTCTCCTCCCCGGCTTAGCTTTTGTTGCCGAGGAGTTTAACCCGCGATCAGCGGTTCTGCTCTACCGTCGTCGCGACGCTCCAGAACGTCGTGGCGCTCATCACGCTGCGATGGTCGACCATGGTGCTTCCGCTCATGAGCCAGAGGCCGACGGTGCCGTCGGTCTTGGTCCAGAGGAAGTCGGCCTTGCCGTCGCCGTTCGCGTCGGTCGCCTGCGACGGCACCCACGGCGCGCCCGCCGCGAAGAGCGTCGACTGGCTGGTGACGCTGAGCCCGTTCATGATCCAGAGCGTCACGCTGCCGTCGGCGCCACGCCACACGATGTCGGTCTTGCGGTCGCCGTCGAAGTCGCCGACGAGCGCCGCCGACTGGCCCGGGTTCGCGCCCATGAGCGGTCCGCGCTGCAGGGTCGCGAGGCCGTTCATCATCCAGAGCGAGACGCTGCCGTCGAGGGCGTTACGCCACAGGATGTCGTCGTTGCCGTCGCCGTTGAAGTCGCCGATCCAGGCGGCGCGCCACGGGCTGCCCGCGGGCAGCAGCGGCCCGCGCTGCAGGATGGTGAAGCCGTTCATCAGCCACATCGAGTTGCTGCCATCGGTGTTGGCCCAGATGAGGTCGTCCTTGCCGTCGCCGTTGAAGTCGCCGACCTTCGCCACGCTCCAGCCGGTGCCCGCCTGCATGATGGTCGCCGTCGTCGGCGCGCTGCCCGGGTTCGTGAGCCACATCTCCCACGAGTTGTCGGCGTTGCGCCACAGCAGGTCGGTCACGCCGTCGCCATTGAAGTCGCCGACGTTCATGAGCCTGGCCGCGGTGGCGCCGCGCACCAGGATCGTGGAGACCATGTCCAGGCCGTTCATCAGCGTGATCGTGGTCGACCCGTCGGCGGGCTGGCGCACGAAGTCCGCCTTGCCGTCGCCGTTGAAGTCGCCGCTGCGCGTGACCGCGCCCGCGGACGCGCCGAACACCGGGCCGCGCGCGGCGATCGACACGCCATCCATGAGCCACAGGCTCACGCTGCCGTCGACGCCCTGCCACACGATGTCCGCCTTGCCGTCGCCGTTGAAGTCGAGGCGCTTCGCGGTGCCTGGAGGCTGGACCGTCGAGCTGACCGACTGCGAAAGCGTGCCGGACGTGACGGCGGTATACGTCGTGTCGCCGCTGTAAGCAGCCGTGATCGAGTGCGATCCCGCGGCGAGCGCGCTCGTCATGCACTTCGCGATGCCGTTCCAGACCGACGCATTGCCGCAGCCATTGATCGTCGTGGCGCCGTCCTTGAAGACGACGCTGCCCGTGGGCGCGGCACCGGAGCCGGTCACGGTCGCCGTGAAAGTGACCACCTGGCCGGTGTTCGCGGGCGTCACCGACGTCGCGAGCGCGATCGCCGAAGCCAGGCGCACCGAGAGGGTGGACGCCGCAGAGGTGCTGGTGCCGTAACTCGAGCTGCCGTTGTACTGCGCGACGACGGCATGGTCCCCCACCGCGACGCCGGAAAGCGTGCACGAGACCGTCGGTCCCGAGACCGGCAACAGCGAGCACGCGGCCGAGCCGTCGACCAGCATGGTGAGCGTGCCGGTGAAGGTGCCCGCGGTGGCGCTCGCGATGGTCGCCGTCGCCGTGACGTTCTGCCCGCCCAGCGCCGGATTCGGCGTGAGCGAAACCGTCGTCGTCGTCGCCGCGCGCACCGTGATCGCGGTCGCGCCGGAGCCTGCGTTGTACGCGCTGCTGCCGCCATACGACGCGGTGACCGTCAGAGGGCCCGGCGTGAGGCCGGTCTTCGTGCACGCCGCCGAGCCGCCCGAAAGCGCCACGTTGCTGCAGAGCGTCGTGCTGCCGCTGGTGAAGGAGACGGTGCCCGTCGCCGTGCCGTTGGTGCCGCCGACCGAGGCCGTGAAGGTGACGTTCTTGTCCTGGTCCGCCGGGTTCGCGGAGGCCGCGACCGTGACCGTCGGATTGACCTTCACGGGTGCGCTGACGACCTGCGAGAGCGGCGCCGAGGAGCTCGCGGCATACGCGGTCACGCCGCTGTATTGCGCGACGATCGAATGCGTCGCGGCCGAAAGCGACGAGCTCGCGCAGGTCGCCTGCCCGGAGCTGTTCAGGGCGACGCCGCTGCAGAGGACGCTCGAATCCGAAGTGAAGCTCACCGTACCCGTCGACGGGGTGCCCGCGGGGCTCGTCACGGTCGCCGTGAAGGTGACCGATTGTCCCGAGGTCGACGGGTTCACGGACGATGCGACGGTGGTCGTCGTGGGATACGGCGTCTTGGACGGGAAGAGGCCCGAAACCCCGACGCGGGTGTTGTTCAGGGTGAGCGCGGCGTTGGCTTCGTCGACGTTGCCTACCGCGGAGCCGCAGGCCGCGCCCGTCGCGTTGGGGTCACCCTTGCACGTGAGGAGCGAGGGATTGGAGAACACCATGTTCTTCGTGGTGGACCCCTGGAAGTACGCCATGATGTCCGAGAAGTCGTTGCCCCACGGCGTCGAGCACTCGGGCTCGCCGCCGGTATCGGGACAGCCGCCGGAGAACGCATTGCACGTGAGCGCGAGACGTCCGCCGGCGCACGAGTAATAGCCGTACGAATACGAGAACGCGCCCGGCACGTTGCTGCCGCCGTTTTCCCACGCGTTGGTCGCGCGATCGTGCGCGCTGCCGAAGTTGTGCCCCAGCTCGTGCACCCAAACCCAGTCGCACGACGCGGTGCAGCCCGTCATGACCGAGTACATGTACTGCGCCATGGCGGTCGAGGCGCCCACCCAGGCGACACCGTCGCCGCCGAAGCCGTCGCCATCGCGCAGCAGCGTCACCATGTCGGCGCCGACCTGGCTGCGCATGTTCTCGACGTTGCTGAACGCGGCAGCGATGCCGCTGCTGCTGGCACCCGGGGTGATATCGACGAGCGCGCCGGTGCTGTCGGTCGCGGTGTCGCTGTAGTTCACCTGCATGGAGCCGACCATGCGCATGTAGATCGCCACACCGCTGTCCGCGAACATCTGGTTGGCGCTCGCGATGAGCTGGTGCATGCGCGTCTGCAAGTTGGCGGCACCGAGGTCCGCCGCCAGGCCGCTCGTGTACACCATGAGGATGTCGACCACGACGCCGGGCGAAGGCGTCGAGACCGCGGCCGCGGATTTCGCGATCACCGGCGTGTTCACTCCGGGCACGAGCTCGATGCTCTCGGGCTCGGCGCTCTGCGGCGTGACCGACGACTTGGGCTTGTTGCCGTTGCCCTTCGGGACGTGCGCGTCGTGCCTGAGGTCGATCTTCGGCACGAACGGCTTCTCCGCGTTCATGTCGACGAGCCAGTCGAAGCCCTCGCCGGGCACGATCGAGTACTCGTTGTCGGGTGTGACGATGCGGCCGTAGGAGCCGCCGGGGCCGGTCGTGATGATGGTGCGCAGGATCGGCGACGCGTCCTTGTAATGGCCGACCCAGGTGGCGATGCCGTTGCCCTTGTCCTCGCGCAGGTCGAAGACGATCGTGTGCGTGTTGCCGTCGGGCAGCGTGAGCTGCACCTCCTGGCCGGGGACGAGATTCGCGAGCGGCTGCGCGTTGAACTTGATGCGCGAGCCCTGCGACTTGAACGGTTTCGCCTTCTCGCTCTTGGGCACGGAGCCCGTATACGGAACGATGAGCTGGGGCGCCGCCGACGCGGCGATGGAAGCGGCGAGGGCGAGCGCGCCCGCGAGGTAACGGATCATGTTTCGCATGATGGGATTCGGGCCATCGAAATGATAGGCGCGGGGGTCTCGCAAGAAGGCGCGAGTATTCCGCAGCGAGCGTGTGACAAACGTCACAGCCGAATGGGACCCCCGCCTGCGCGGGGGTGACAGTCATTATGGGGGCGGGTCCGTCGCGCACCCTGCCCCCATCGGACTATTTCTTACGGGCGAAATCCCCGGCCTTCACGATGGTGATTTTCGCGGGGTCGATGTACTTGCGCAGCGCCGCGTTGACTTCGGCGGGCTTGAGGGCGACGAGCTTGCGCTCGAAGTCCTTGCTGTACTCGAAGGTGCGGCCGAGATAAAGGTTTCCGGCCCAGGCGCCCGCGAGCGTGCCGTCCTGCGCGCGGTTCTGGGATCGCTGCTGCAGGATCCCCGACTTCGCGCCCTGCACTTCCTGGTCGGTGAAGCCGTCGCGCAAGGCCCGTGCAAGCTCGTCCTTGAACGCGACTTCCACCTTCTCCATGTTCTGCGGCGCGGCGATGGCATAGGCCGTCCAGGAGGACGCGTAATCGATCGAGCCCACGGAGAGGTCCGAGCCCACGCCGTACGAAAGGCCTTCCTTCTGGCGGATGCGCGCGGTGAGGCGCGAATCGAAACCGGCGCCGCCGCCCAGCAGATAGTCGGCCACGTAGAGCGCGGGATAGTCCGGATCGTCGTCGCGCATGCGCACGTTCATGCGCGCGAGGAACACGGCGTTCTCCTTGTCCGGCGTCTCGACGGACTTCTCGATGGGCGCCACGTCCTTGTACTCGACGTCGACGCGCTTGAAGGGCACCTGCGGCTTCCAGTCGCCGAAGGCCTCCTTGATCGCCGCCAGCGCCGCCTGCTCGTCGAAGTCGCCGACGATGGCGATCTCGGCGGGGGCGGCGCCGTAGAAGCGCGCGTGGAACTGCTTCGCGTCCTCGAGCTTCGACGCCTTCACCTCGTCCAGGGCCTCGTGCAGCGTCGGCACGTAACGCCAGTCGCCCTTCGGATAGATGTTGAAGTGCTGGTTGATGACGTCGGCCGCGAGCGCCGTGGGCTCCGAGAGCTGCGCGGTGATCGAGGTCACCGTCTGCGTCTTCATCTGGTCGAACTCGCTTTGCGGGAACGACGGCTCGTGGAGAACGTGGCCCACGAGGCGGATCGAATCCGCGAGGTTGGGTCCGGTGGTCTGGAACGACCCGCCGGGACCGCCCACGCGCCCGGAGATCTTGAGCCGCTCGAACTCGTCGGCGAGCTGCACGCGGTTGTACCTGGTCGTGCCGCGCATCAGCATGCGCGCCGCGTTCGCGTAGTTCTGGCGCTGGTTCTCGAGCGCCTGCTCGTTGCCGAGGTGGAGCGCGATGCTGAAGTTCACCGTGTCGCCGCGCGTCTTCTTCTTCAGCAGCGCCACCTTGACGTTGCCGACCTGGACGATCTTCGTGCGCTTGTCGATGTTGTCCTGGGACGGATCGAAGGCCTCGCCGGTCGACGCTTCCGCCTTGGCGTGGAAGTCCTTCATGACTTCCTCGAGCGGCGGGTTGGCCGGGATCTCCGCGCGCTGCGGGTCGTCGGTGGGCAGGAACAAGCCCACGGTACGGTCGTCGCGCCGGAAGTACGCCCTGGAGACGCGCGCCACGTCCTCGGCCTTGATCTTCGCGAGGTCGTCGCGCGCGAGGAAGAAGAGGCGCCAGTCGCCGAGCGAGATGTACTCGGAGAGGTCGATGCCGATGCGCTCCGGGTCCGCGAGCGTCTTGTCGATCTCGTTGGCGAGCGCCACGCGCGTGCGCTCCATCTCCGCCGGCGTGGGGGCCTGCTGGCCGAAGCTCTCGACCACCTTGATCATCTCGTCGCGCACGGGCTCGACCGGCTTGCCCGGAGGCACCACCGCGCCGAAGATCTGCAGCCCTGGATCGTGGCCCATGAGCGGGTAGCCGAAGACCTGTGCCGCCATGCCGGTCTCGACCAGCGCCTTGTGCAGCCGTCCGGTCGGCACCTGCGAGAGGATCAGGTTCGCGAACGCGAGCGGGTCGGAATCGTTGTGGATATTGGAGGGGACCTTGTACCCCACGGCGACGATCTGGATGTCGCCCTTGCGGCGCACGGTGTACTCGCGGTTGCCGTCCTGCGTGGGCTCGACGGTCCAGAGCTTCGGCAGCGCGCGCTTCGACGCCGGTATGCGGCCGAAAGTCTTCGCGATCTGCGCGAGCGCCCTCTTCTCGTCGAACTTGCCGGCGATGAGGAGCACCGCGTTGTCGGGCTGGTAGTAAAGCTCGTAGAAGCGCTGCAGGTGCGGGATGTCGACGTTCTCGATGTCGCTCTTGTTGCCGATGGTGGAGCGGCCGTAGGCGTGCCAGTCGAAGGCGACGCTCTGCATGCGCTTCATCATCACGCTGAAGGGCGAGTTCTCGCCGCTTTCGTACTCGTTGCGCACGACCGTCATCTCGGTGTCGAGGTCGCTGCGCGCGATGTACGAGTTCACCATGCGATCGGACTCGAGCTCGATCGCCCAGTCGAGGTTGTCGTCGTTCGCCTGGAAGATCTCGAAGTAGTTGGTGCGGTCCAGCCACGTGGACCCGTTGTAGCGCACGCCGCGCTTCGCGAACTCCTGGTCGATGTGCGGATGCTTCGGCGTCCCCTTGAACATGAGATGCTCGAGCAGGTGCGCCATGCCGGTCTCGCCGTAGTTCTCGAAGCGGCTGCCGACGAGGTACGTGACGTTCACGGTGACCGTGGGCTTGGTGACGTCGGGAAAGAGCAGCACCTTGAGGCCGTTGGGGAGGCGGTACTCCGTGATGCCCTCGACCACGTGCACCTTCTTGATGGCGCTCACCGGGATGGGATTGCCGAGCTTCGGCGCGCCGGGAATGGGCGTGCGCTTCACGTTGCTGCTCGGGGTCACGACGCGCCCGCCGGGCTCCGGATTCTCCGCGGCGGGCGCGGGCTGCGCGGCGCCGGATTGCGGCGGCTCCTTCGCTTGCGCGGGCGGCGTGCCCTTGGGAGGCGTTTGCGGCGTGCCCGCCGGCGGCTCCTTCTTCGACGTGCCGGGCGGGCTCGCGGGCGGCGTCTCGCCCGCGGCGGGCGGTGCGGGCGTCGCGTTCGGCGCGGGCTGGCCGGCGGGCGATTGCGTCTTGCGATCCTGGGTGGTGCTGGCCGTGCCGGCTTGCGCCATGCGGCTGGCGTCCTGCGCGTGCGCCGCGGTGGCGCTGGCGACGGCGAGGACGAAGGCGACGGGGAGGACGAGGGCGGCGAGGTGTGCGCGAAGGGGAGCGTTCATTCAGGGATTATCGCAAGCGGGCGGGGATGCGCGGGTCACGGGGTATTTCAGTCGTCCGGCGGCGAATCGCGGGGCGGTTTCTCGGTGTGCACCGTGTGCTCGAGGAAGATCTCGCGATCGATGTACGACATGATCGCTTCCCTTCGCTTCGCCGCGCGGTACTCGGGCGTCGTGGTGCGGACCCAGCCGGCGGGCCGTGGCCTGTGCGCGAGCCGTTCGACGGCTTCGCACGACGCAGGTTCCGGGAGGGCCATACGGCCGCGCTTGCTCGGGCCTTTCATTGCGCGCTCGATCTCGTAGTCCGCCTGCAAGTGCAGCCAGTAGTGCGGCGCGAAGCCGAAGCTGTGGCTCAGGCGAAGCGCGCTGTCGGCGGTGATGGCGCGGCGGCCATTGACGATCTCGTTCACCCGCCGGGCCGAGCAGCCCATGATGCGCGCAAGCTCGTTCTGGCTGATGCCGTACGGCTCCATCCATTCCTCCAGGAGGATGCGGCCGGGATGCACGACGTTGCCGTTGATCTGCGAACGGATGTACCTGCGCGGGCTCATGGGCTTTCAACGGCGCGCGGCGCGCACGCGATGACATGCGCACGCTGTTGCGCCGCGAGGAGCACAGGGTGGATACCTATTTTCAGGGGCATGACGCGTGACGTCACGCGGGCGCGCGCATCGTCCTGAAAAGCCGCGCCTTTGGTCACCGACGCATGACGTCATGCGTCGGTACGAAAGTACACGCGAAACCAGCGCATTACGCGGCCGCGCATGACGTCATGCGCCATGCCCCTGAAAAGGGGTACCCGCCTCGCGCCTCGACTGGCGCAATGGTGGCGAGCCCGCGCCAGCATCGGCGCGGGCCCGGGAACGCGATCAGAACGTGCCGATGCCGGTGAACGTGCCGTTGCTGTTGATCGCGGCGTTCGAGCTGCCGCCCATGTTGTTGCCGGTGGACTCGATCACCGCCCCGCCGAAGAAGAACACCGCGGCGCTGCTGTTGTTCGAGAACGTCGAGGCCGATACCGTCCCCTTTGCGGTTCCGCCCAGGTTCTGGACCGAGATCGCCCTCGACGCCCCGGCGAACGTGCTGCGGGTGACTACGGCCTTCATCGTGCCCGTCGCATTCTCGGCGTTCGCGATGACCGGGAAGACCATGTTCGCGAAGGACGAGTCAGAGATCGTCATGCTTGCCGCCGCCGAGGCGGTCTCCGCATGGCCGTACACGCCCACGGTGCCGCCCGAGAAACGGGTGCGCCACACGTCGACGGCCGAACCGCCGAAAGACTCGATCCCCGTGTTCTGGACCGGAAAGAAGGAGTCATGCACGCGCACGATCGCGCCCGTAGCCCGGATGCCGTCGGTCGGCGCCGAAATCTGCGACCCGAACACCTCGAGCGTCCCGCCGGTGATCTGGATGCCGTCGGTGCCGGGGTTCGTCACGTTGTTGGCGATGACGACGTTGCGCAGCGTGACAGTGACGGCGCCCGAGATGGTAAGGGCCGGACCGCCGCCGAAGGCGACGAAGCTGCCGACCACGCCCGGAATGGCGAGGATCGTCGCGCTCTTCGTGATGGCTACCGTGCCGGAGTTGTAGTTCGCCGAGTCGAGCATCCAGACCTCGCCCCCGGGGGCGATCGCGTTCAGCGCGGCGGGCAGCAGCCGGCAGGGCGCCGCCACCGTGCACGGATTGCCGTCACTGCCACTCACCGAGAGATAAGCTCGAAACGACTGCGCGTGGACCGCGCCGGACATGCCGAGCGCCGCGAGCGACGCGAATGCGATGCAAAGTGGACGTTTCACAAAAGCCTCCCTGGCTGGGCGGGCGCCGGGATGGCGCCCGCGAATCGAAACGGATCACCTCAACGCAGCGCACCCGTCGTGAGGCTGCCGGAGTCTCCCCCCGCGTTGTCCGTGATGTGGTTGTTGCCGAGCGACTTCACCGCCGACCCGATGCCGGCCTGGTGGATTCCGAGGTTGTTCCCGGTCACGGCGGAGTAGCTCACGTGATCAGCGCGTTTCCGGTGCCATTGGTCTGGACCTCCGTGCAAAGGTTGTGGGTGCGTGGCTCTACTGCAGCGACATCGGCGTGAGCGTGCCCACCTCGCCGCCGGGCGCATCGGCGATGAGGTTGTTGCCCATCGAATAGATCGTTCCCGGGCTGCCCTGGTAGTAGTTCGACGAATTGGCCACCAGCGTGCTCGCGCTCACGGTGATGGCCGGGTTGCCGGCGAATCCCGTGGTCTCGACGCCGAAGATGTTGTGATCGATGGTCGAGCGCGCGATGTCGATAGTCGCGGACGCTCCCGCCACCCACGTAAACGCCCAGATGGCCGAGCCGTAGTTGCCGGATACGGTGCTGTCCGAAAGCGTCATCCGCGTCGCGAACGCGGCCGAATTGCTGTCCGCGTACAGCGCGGTATCGTTGGCGAAGAATTCGCTGCGGCTCACGTTCACGCTCGAGCCGGCGAGCGCGTGGATCGCATAGGACGTACCGCGAAAGAGGCTGTCGCGCACTTCCGCCGACGAAGGCCCCGACACGCCGAGCCCGATGCGCTTCAGGTTGGCGAAGACGCACGAGTCCACCAGCAGGGACGCCCCGCCGCCGACCGTCACGCCGTCCTGGCCGTGGTTGGCCGCGTTGTCGACGACCATGATGTTGCGCAAGGTCACGCGAGCCGACGCAGCGGAAACGGCCATCGCCGCGCCCCCGCCCACGGAGACGATGCTGCCGATCTTTCCCGGCACCGCCAGGATCGAGACGCTCTTCGCGACATTGACCGTCCCCGCGTTGTAGTTGGCCGAGTCCAGCATCCAGATCTCGCCGCCGTCGGCGACCGCGGCGAGGGCCGCGGGCAAGAGACGGCACGGTGCGGCGATCGTGCAGGGGTTGGTGTCCGCGCCGGCGAGCGAAAGATAAGCGCGGAAGATCTGCGCTTGCGCCGCCGGCATGAAGTGCGCCAACGCCGCCACCGCGAAGAGTGCACGCAGGGTCGATTTCATGGCTCCTCCCTCGTCACCGGGCCGCGAACGGCGTGAGCGAGCCGATGCTCGCGCCGTTGTTCGCGAAATGGTTGTTGCCGAGCGTCTTGATGGCGAACGTCCCCGCGCCATACGTCATGTATCCCGCGTCGTTGTCGGTGACCACGCTGCCGGCGACGATGATCACGGCCGAGCCGCCGCTCGAGCCGTTGCCGGCAAAGAGACCGATGCCGTTGCGCGCGACGGTGCTGCGGGTCACGTAGATGTTGAGCCTTGCTTGCGCGGCGTCCGTGGTGCCGTAGATCCCGGATCCCGACGCCCCCGCACCGTTTCCGGAGACGGTGCTGTCGGTGACGCTGACCGTCGTCGTCGCGTTGCTCGCCGAGCTCGCGACGATCCCGCCGCCGTCGTGACCCACCACCAGGCTGCGCGTCACGTCGAGCGTGCTGCCGTCGCCCACGGTGATGCCCCAGAAACCGTTGTTGCGAAGCGTCGTGTTGCGCACGTGGATCGTCGCGCCGGCATCGCCCTGGATGCCGGCGTTGGGGACGTTCGAGACCGTGCACCCGTCGACGACCAGCGTGGCGCCGGGGCCCACAACGACTCCGGTGTTCCCCGGGTTGGCCGCGTTGTTGGTGATCGCGAGGTTGCGCAGCGCGACCTTCACCGGCGCCGTGATCGCGATGCCGGGGCTGCCCGCCACGGCCACGACGCTGCCGAGCTGGCCGGGGACGCTCGAGATCGAGACGTTCTTGGTGATCGGAACGGCGCCCGCATTGTAGTTTGCCGAATCGAGGATCCAGATCTCCCCTCCGTCGGCGACCGCGCCCAGCGCCGCGGGAAGCAACCGGCAAGGCTGCGCCACGGTGCACGGGTTCGCGTCGCTCCCCGTGGCGGAAAGGTAGGTTCGGAACGATTGCGCCTGCGTGGCGCCGCATGCGAGCGACGTGGCCGCGAGCGCGGGCAGGTAGAGCCGGACGAGACGGTGCATGACGGCCTCCCGGTGCGGTGGAAGATGGGCTACTGCAGCGCCTGCGAAGTCAGCGCGCCGACGACGTGCAGGTTGTCACTGATGTGGTTGTTGCCGAGGCTGCGGATCGACGATCCGGTGCCGTTCTGCCAGTAGGCGTAGTAGTTGCCCACGGAAGCGCTGTCGCTCAGCGTGAGCGTGACGCTGCCGCCCTGCGCGTCGGCGGTCACCGGGTACATGAGGTTGTGCAACGTCGTGCGGGTCACGAACGAGCGCGACGTGGCGCCGGCGCCGTAGGTGGCCGTGAACACGCCGTGGAAGCCGTCCGACATGTACGAGTCGGTGACGCTGACGGTGGTCACGGCGCCGTTCTGGTCGCTGTAACCCCAGATGCCGCCGCTCGTCATGAACTGCGAATTCATCACGCTCACGGTCGGGCCGTTCCCCACGCGAATGGCCACCCAGTAGGTGTTTCCGCGTTCGCCGCCCACGTTGCGGAAGACGCTGTTCTTCACATGGATCGTGCTGCTGTTCGGCGTGTGGTAGACGTCGGCATAGATCGCCTCGTCGGCGATGTTCGCGAAGACGCAATCCTCTACCGACAGCGACACGTTTCCGGTGATGTAGATGCCGCCCACGCCGGGATTGATCGCATTGTCGGTGATCAGCACGTTGCGCAAAGCCACGGTCACACCCGAGACCGGGAGCGCGATGGCGAAGGCCCCGCCCAAGGTCACGATGCTGGCCACCTGTCCCGGCACGGCGAGGATCGAGACCGACTTGGTGATCGCGACCGTGCCGCTGTTGAAGTTGGCCGAGTCGAGCATCCAGACCTCGCCGCCGTCGCGCACGGCGCTGAGCGCCGCCGGGAGCAGGCGGCAGGGCTGCGCCACGGTGCACGGATTGGTGTCGTTGCCGTAGGAGGCGACGTACGCCCGGAAGAGCTGCGCCTGGGCGGCGGAGGCCACGAGCAGGAGAATCGCGAGCAGCAGGTTGCGTTTCATCGCGGCCTCCTATTGCAGCGCCAGGGTCGAGAGCGACCCCGTGTTGTTGTTGTTGCCGGAGATGTTGTTGTTGCGGAGGGATGTGATCGTCGATCCCGTGCCGTTCAGGTAGTAGCCCGTGCCGTTCCCGACGATCGAGCTGCCGCTGATGGTGAGGCTCGCGCTGCCGGCGTTCGAGGTCTCCGCCAGCACCCCGTAGGACGCCCCCTGGACGGTCGAGCGCATCACGAAGGCACGCCCGACGGCGCCGGCGATTTGCGTGTACACGTCGATGCCGTAGCCGCCGCCCTCGATGGTCGAGTCCGCCACGTTCAGCGTCGTGGTGGTGCTCGCGGTGAGCCCGTACACGATGAGGCCGCCGGTCGCGATGAACTGCGAGCGCTCCACGCCCACGGTGGGGCCGCTCACCGCGAAGATGGCGGCGTTGTCGACCTTGCGGAAGGCGCTGTCCTTCACGTGGACCACGACACCGCTGTCGTGCGCGTAAATGCCGTAGCCGGTGAGGTTCGCGAAGAGGCAGTCCTCCACCGAGACCATCGCGGCGTTCGCGATCTCGAGGCCGTTCGGGCCGGGATCGTTCGCGTTCTTCGCGATGACGAGGTTGCGCAGCCCCACCTTCACGCCGGGCGTCGATACGCTCAACGCGGGATTGCCCGACACCGCGAGGAGGCTCGCCATCTGCCCCGGGATCGCGAGGATCGAGACGGACTTCGCGATGTTGACCGTGCCGGCGTTGAAGTTGGCCGAGTCGAGGATCCAGATCTCCCCCCCGTCGGCGACGGCGTTGAGCGCCGCCGGCAGCAGGCGGCACGGCATCGCGACCGTGCAGGGGTTCGCGTCGCTCCCCGTGGAGGCGAGGTAGGCACGGAACGATTGCGCCTGCGCCGTGCCGCACGCGAAGGACGCCGCGACGAGCGCAAGCAGGCATTGCGGGAAGAGACGGTGCATGACGACCTCCCGGGCAAGGGGAAGGATGGCCCCGAGCGGCGGATGATGCGCCCAAACCGCCCGGGGTGTGTAGCCCTCTTGCGGGCCGTTGATGCGGAATATTCCCCTTGCGCGCGCCCAGCGCCGATGCGCGCCGGGAAACGCGCCTAGCGCTGCGCCGCCGTGGTGAGGCTTCCGCTGTCGGCGCCGTTGTCGCCGATGTAGTTGTTGCCGAGCGACTTGACGACCGATCCCGTGCCCGACTGCACGAAACCATTCCCGTTGTTGGTGACGCTGCTGTTCGTGACCACGACCATGGGATGTCCCACGTCGGCGCTGGTCGCATTGAGTCCCGTGCCGGTGTCGTGGATGGTGCTGCGCGTGACCATGACGTTCGCGACCGCGTCGACGGTGGTGGCGGCGGTGACGCCGTTGATGCCGCCCGAGATCGTGCAGTCGCTCACATCCACCACCGTGGTGGTGCCGGGGTTGGTGCCGGTCGAATGCACGCCGCCATTCGTGTTGCCGAACATGCGCGACTGCGTGACTTCGACGACGGGGCCGTTGGCGGCGAGCACGGCACGGTCGCCGTTGTTGCGGAATACCGTGTTCTTCACGTAGCCGCGCACCGGCACGTTCTGGAACACGATGCCGTTGCCCGCCAGGTTGATGAAGAGGCTGTCCTCGACCGACACGCGCGTCGCGGCGCTGCCGGCGCTCACGACGAGGCCGTGGGTGCCCGGGTTGTTCACGTTGCCGGCGAACACCACGTTGCGCAGGCCCACCGAGACGCTCGCCGGGATCGTCATGGCCGGCGTGCCCGCCACGGCGACGATGCTGCCGATCTGGCCCGGCACGACGAGGATCGAGACCGACTTGGTCACGATCACCGTCCCCTGGTTGTAGTTGGCCGAGTCGAGCATCCAGATCTCGCCGCCGTCGGCCACGGCGTTCAGCGCGGCGGGGAGAAGCCTGCAGGGCTGCGCGACCGTGCAGGGGTTTGCATCGTTGCCACTGGAGGCGAGATAGGCGCGGAAGAGCTGCGCATGGGATGCGAGTGCAGCGGTGGAAAGCAGAGCCGCGGCAACGAGACGGTACATGACGGCCTCCCGGGCGGAGGGGCCGAAGGGCCCCGAGCGGCGGATAATGCGCCTGAATCGCCCGGGGTGGGTGCTCGTCTTGCGCGCGGGCGGTGCGGAATATCCGCTTGCGCCCGCGAGCGGCTCAGATTTTCGGGATGCTCGTCACGGTGCCGGTCACGCCGTTGGTCGTCGTGCTGCCCAGCACGTTGTCTCCGGTGACCTCGACGACCGCGCTGTTGTAGT
>JADMIO011602932.1_pt1 | contig 15457 bp, 11 predicted proteins | sample 8958161 | NCBI WGS metagenome assembly JADMIO01 (sample SAMN16585339, study PRJNA669376) | soil metagenome | isolation source: Crop rotation soil | place: USA: Cullars Rotation, Alabama | collected 2011
GCTGAGAAGCAAACGAGCCGCACAGCTATTCCGCGGAAGGGAGAGGTGCAAATGGGAGCAACAGCAGCAACACCGGAATCGCCGGCCGAGCGTCGAGAGCCGGAACCGAGGCCGGCAGGGGAATCCAGGTCCGCGAGAGAACGTGGCATCTCCAGCGCCAAGCCAGCTGAGGAACTGGGGAACCGCCGCGGTGGAAGGCGCCGGCGGGCGTCGAAGGACAGCGAAGTCACCGGAACGATTCGATACTTTCTCACGAAGGCGACGAGCAACGGCACTCCCGAGTTGGATGAGGAAATGCCGGATGAACACCAGGCGCTGGTCGCGGCGCTAAAGGGCGATCGGAGTTTCGTAACGGTCGAGGAATGGAGGGCCAAAGCCGACAAGAAAAAGGGAGTGACGGTGATCGGAAAGGATCCCGTGCTCCGGCAATAGGGTTTCATACGATGATCATCTGGCTTCATTGCGCAGAGTGAATCTGTCGAAGCGATCCGGAGCTTGACCGGAAAAGTGCTGGTTCGGCAACTCAACTGAGTTCCGGCCAAGGTAAACACCTTCGCACGGGACTCAGGAGTGCGCTACCACCAGCGACCTCTTGCTGTCCTGTGCTCATCCACAGAACAGCAAGGAGAAGAAATGTTCCTTCACCGGGTGAAGATGAACTGGAAAAAACACCAAACGCTGACCTTGACGATCCTGCTAGTTGCCCTGGCGAGGATTGTTCTGGAAGACGTCGTTGGTGCGGTCCCGTTGGGCGAGTTCGGCTTCCTCAAGATCGGTTTTGGGGTGCTGATCGCCACTGTGGCCTGGGCGTTCCTCAAGACCTGTTGGGAATTGGGGGCCGTCTACTATAAGAGGCTTTGCACCTTCGTGGTTGCATTGCGCAAATTCTGCCGCGATTACTGGAGCAAAACGGCGGCAGCGTAAACGGTACCGGCGAAAGCGCCGACTACCGAGACCATTCACAATTCGGACCCGGCTCTCTTGAGCCTGGGCAGGGGAAGTCCTAGAAAACATTCCACCGCTACAGGCAGAGAGGGACCGCGAGGTCTCCCGTTCTGGCTGTAGCTCAACAGACAGAACAAAGGAGATACGCAAATGTCCATTGTGAACAGAACGAGTGTCCTTCGCGTCATCGCGTTGGAGATCAACGAAGACGGTACAGTTTCGAAGAAGCAGATGAAAATCGATCGTGACAGCCAACTGGAGAACACGCTGCTGAAGGCAGACTATCCGGGTATTTGTGTCGCCACGATCGATATCCCGCAGCAGCAGCTTGACCAGTACCAGCAGTCAATGGTCGAGCATACGCTGGGCAAACGGATCATTCACAACGGCGTCGAATACACTCTCGTGGGCGCTTCCGCATCCGCGAAGAATGGCAAGTACTACGCTGTTGACGTTGCGCACGCGAAGACCATCGCGCAGCGTTTTCGATTCTGGCCAGAAGCCGCGATGACGTATTTCGGGATTCTCGTCTCACCGTGCAAGGTGTGCATCGAGATTCCGGATGCTCGCGTCGTCGTTGTCAGGGACCATGAACTCGGCACGAATGACTGTCGCGGCTGGATCCGGCGCTCCCACTTCGAGCGCTTGAATCTGCCGGGCGGCCACTTCTACCAGTTCCGAATGTCCTTCGAAAACACCCAGGCCAAGGGCAGCTTCAAGATCATGGAGGATGATGTCGCCGACGCTTTGTCGGTTGATTTTATCGTCCCGCGGTCAAGTTGCAAGCCCGAGTTCAGGAAACCCGAGTGCGTTCGCCAGTGCCCTACCGCTGCCGGCCGCATCAGTGGGCAGTACTCGACGGGCCGCGTGGTGATCGGAATCCGGGAGATTTCGCGAGACCTCCAGTTTGCCTCCAGCTACACACTCGTCGAACACGCTCCTCTGAACTCCATCGAGACCGAAATCAAGCCCATTGCGATGGCTGAGGTCGAGAAGGTGAAGACCGCTATTGCCAGCAACGACTTCGGCGAACTGTTCCGCATCCTGGGGATGTCCGACGAAGTAGAATTCTTGCGCTCGGATGAGACGGTCACAGATCTGGAGCACACGTCCTCGGAACACACCGTGGTGGAAGCTGTTCTCAAGGCGGACAGCACGGGGTACTGGGTTAAGCATCCGTTCGTCAATTCTCACCTGCAGCGCACTCTGGCAAGGTGGGCATTCAAGCTGTGCACAGCCGGCGGCTTCAATTTGCCGGCGTTTGCTCTGGCCGATGACGGATACCTGGTGCTACACGACGGCAGGATCTATAGCGGCTCCGACTGGATTCCGGAATGGAAGACGCTCACCAGCCTCGACTCGAAGCGGATGCTGGTGGTTCGTTATCCGGTCCGGACGAAGGGAGATCTGCTGCCGGTGGAATCCCTGGACGGTTCCACCACGCTCGAATTGCTGATGCGGCATTTGGCTCATCAGAAGTGCTCGATGGACCCGGCCGCTGCAACCGAGATCGTGAATCGGCAACTGCGGCTGGAAGGAACGCTCACACTGCACTCCGAGACAGCCAAGAAGAACGGCGGCGACTATGACTTCGACTGGATTTGCGTGGTCGAGGGCGCACGGTTTCCGATGTTCGTAGAGGATCGGTTCAGGCATACACCTGCCGGGGAAAACACCAAAAACAAGCGAAGCAAGAAAGAATCCCCGTGGTGGAACCTGCCGCAGGTCGCGTACTCGGCAAAGGGTAATGCGATCGGCGCGATCACGGATCTCAAGACGTCATGCCTCGCGGCGGGGCGTCCCGACCTGGCGAACCGCTGCGCGATCGAACTCCAGAAGGCTCTCGACCAGCTCAAATGGGGGGTCGAGCCAAGCCAAGAGGAGATCGGCAAGATTCGACAGGAAGTTGGTACGGCGCCGTGGCTCAAGCTCAAGCGGATCAGGCGGGTTTCCGACCTTCCGTTGCAGATTCCGACGGCCCCGACGGACAGAATCGGCGCACTCTACAATCACGTCCGGAAGGAACTGTACGAGCTCTTTGCCGACGTGCGGCCGCTCGAAGACTTCCGTGGCGCGATCTGCGGAGGCACCTACGACCGCGACATGCTGAAGGAAGCGGGCATGATTTCCACGGTCTATGCCGTGAACATCGGCCTGCTCGCCGAGAAACGCCATGACTACGAAAAAGCTGTGGCAGAGGCTCAAGCGAAGCTCGAGGCCTTCCCGATCTCGAAGGCCAGCGCTTCGAAGGAGGCAGCGAACGAGCGGAGAGCCTTGGTCCGCAAGCGCAATCAGGCCCAGGCCGCCCTTCATTTTTACGAGGAGCGCTCCCGGCAAGACCTGCGCAACCTGATCAACATCGTCCGCAAGTGGGCCGAACGGAAGGAGCATCGCGCCCTGGATTGGCTGACGGCCTTGTGGGACATCGCCTGCAAGAGCCGCCGTTGGGACCAGCGCGAGAATCGCCGTTTGAATACGGGAAGCATCGCATTCTATGCGTTCCCGCAATACCTCGTTGACATGATCGTGGAGCGTACGGGCGGCAGACCGATTACCGTTGCGCTTCCCAGTCTGGTCGACGGGGAGGTGACCATCGACGAGGCCGGCAGTGTATACCTGGTCGATGACGTGTCCGACGGCGCCGGCTCGTTCGTGCGCCGCCAAACCCTGCTGCTCCAGATTCCGGGAGACGGGCGGCTGATGACAGACAATGGACGGACGTTTCACGCCCGGCCGTTTTCTGTTCAACCTGGCCAAGCGCATATTCGTAACGGAAGGCTGGAACTTCCGAATACACAACAGCGGCCGGGAATTCCAATGCTGAAGGGCAATTGACAACTACTCCAGGGCGGCCATCTTGGCCCCCTGGAGGCCTTTTGCCGTCCTCAGGTTTACCGGAATCAGAACGGGCGAACTGGAACGAGCGGACCGTCGAGCGTTCAAGGTTGCAAGTTTCGGTTAGGTGTTTTAGGAGGAAATGAGGCCGGTTGCTTGGTACTCCATTCACGGCTCCAAGGCAGCTTTGGTAAGGAAACGCATTGAGGTGGCATTAGCGGCGGTGTGATATTGTGAGCATCTAGACGCTGTTGGCTGTGACGGACGGGGACTCACTTGAAGGAAGCCTCGGGCTTAGTCCCTTCGCTTACCGGACTCCTAGCGAGCGGATAGGGAACACCATGGGAATGCACATTTCCGCACGTCTCGCTTGGCACGACGATGGCTGGAACGGCCACATTTGTTCCGATCCGACCAAGAATACCTACTGTTCAGGGCGTCATTCCTATCCCGGCGATCTTATCGCCATCGCCCGCAGAAAAGACGATTGGGAGGCGCAGCCGGAGTTCTTCGGCAAATGCTGCTCAAAGCTGGAGCGCATGCCGCCGTGCATGTACAGCATCAATGCCTTCGGAAAGGAGACTTTGACTGCCAACGCCGAGCCGCCGGACTTCTCCGATTACACCGCGCAGAAGTTCGAATGGGAAATGCCGCCATCCACCGTCTGCATCTGGCCTTACGAGGAAATGTACTCTCCGGAAGTCAAGAAGGCGGGCGGCGGATACGACAACGATAAACGCGTCGCTAGGGCAAAGGCGTTGTTCGAGCAGCTCACCGAGGATAGGAGCCTCATCTTCTATTACGCGAATTACAGCAACCCGTTCAGCGAGGAAGAGAACGAACGCTATGTCGTGGTCGGTATGGCCCGAATCAAGAAGGTTGGGGATTGGCTGTTCTTCCCTGGAACCGATGAGGCTACGCGCCAAAAATACGGCGGCGGTTTCGTATGGCAGAAACCGATCACTTCTCACTATCCCGAACAGGGGCTGCGGATTCCCTACCATCTGTACCGCGATCGCCAGGACGTGCTCGATAACATTCTGTTCGTCCCTGACAATGCGCGTAATTTCAAATATGGCGCGCGCCTGATTCCAGACGATGACGCACTCAGCCTTGTCGAGCGCTTTCTCGGCATCACAAGATATCTCGAAAAGCTGGGCGACCGCACGGAAGACTGGGGGACGCGCGCCCGCTGGATTGAGGGCCTCATTTCCGAGCTCTGGCGTCACCGTGGCCTATACCCTGGGGCTACGGAAGTATTCACGGCCCTGAGCTTTTCTAAAGCGGTGCCCTACTTTAAGGCCGAGGCCTTGGCCGGGCGTGAGCATGAGGCTCACGCTGCGGTTTTCAAGCTTCTCAACGGCGAGATTGATAGCATCCCAGGTCTGGCGCTCACCCCGGCAGACGTAAAGAATGCTCAGCGCGAATGGCGGTTGAAACGTGCGCAGCATGAGCTTCTGCGGGACGTTCTGTCGCGATTCGCACTCACCCGTGGTCATATTGATCGCGTATTAGGTCCAGACCGGGACGCCTATGGCATTACCGTTAGACATCCCGATATCGTTGATGACCCGTATATACTTTCCGAGCAATATGTCGGCGACAACGCAGACGATGTAATTCCGTTTTCCAAGATTGATCACGGCATGCTGCCGTCGCCCGAACTCGGCGGCGAACCGCTTGCGTCCCCCAACGATGCGCGCCGTTTGCGTGCACTCTGCGTAGACCGCATGAAACGCGAGGAGTCGCATGCTTTTCTTCCGGCACGCCTTGTCATTCACGACGTAAATCATCGGCTCAGTTTTCAGCCGGAGTACAAGCGGCACCAGTTTACCGAAGAGTATCTTGAGGCGGATGAGGAGCTGCTTTCCGAAGCCCTGACGATTCGTGAGCACGACGACGGAAAGTACATTTACCTAAAGGATGTCCATTCATTTGAGCGTGCCATCGAGAAGATAATTCGCGAACTGGCGGGCCGTCCTACCATACCGCTGAAAACGCCTGTAACCGAGAAGCACTGGCGGGAATTTCTTCACAATCCGAGCAGTACGCTCGCGCAGAAATTCCCCAAGCGCTATGCCGACCTTGTAGAGGCGCAGGCGCGCATTTGCAGCGAGATTTTCCTGAAGCCCGTTTGTGTCATTGCAGGGGAGGCGGGCACGGGCAAGACAACGGTGATAGAAGCCCTCCTCAAAGCCATCCGTAAGGCAGATGGGGTCGGCGCATCGGTACAGATGCTCGCGCCTACCGGGAAGGCAGCAGACCGAATCCGGCGTGCTACGAAAGACTCCTCCGCATTGACCGTGCATTCCTTCCTCGCCAGGAACGGATGGCTCTACAAGAACTTGACTTTCAAACGCTTCGGCGGGCAGGTGGCGGACAGCATCCAGACCGTTATCATCGACGAATGCTCGATGATGAACCTCGAGCTGACCGCCGCTCTCTTCCGCTCTATCAACTGGTCGGCGGTCAGGCGTTTGATCCTCGTGGGCGATCCAAATCAGCTTCCGCCAATCGGGCGAGGACGCTTTTTCGCAGATGTCATCGAATGGCTGGAATCGCAGCAGGTGGGACATGTCGGCGTACTTCCTTTCAACGTTCGTCAGGAAGAGAACCGCCTTATGAAACGCGGCACCGGGATTCTGGACCTCGCATCGGTGTTTATCAGCCGTAAGAGCAACACTTTGGATAGCGAGGTGGAATCGAGGAAGCTCCGGGATGAGCAGATTCTGCGCAAAGTTCAGGAAGGTGCCGACGTTGATCAGGATTTGCGCGTTCTGTATTGGCAAGAGGCGCAGGATTTAGAGTCCCAACTGTTCCAGGAGCTTGTGTCGGACATGGAGGCCATGACGGGGGACAAGCTGAATCCTGAGCGCCCCTATGAACTGTTCGCGGCGGCAAGAAAAGATGCTTCCGGCAAGGACGACCCGACGCTCACACAAGTGCTGTCGCCGTATCGTGGTGAACTGTTCGGCACGGAGAGCCTGAATAGCTATATTCAGGCGCATGCGAACGGTAATGCCCTTGATCGGTATCAGGCGATTGACGGCATCACGCTCTTCGACAAGGTGATTCAATACTTCAACAGACCCAAATCGAATCCCGTCTCCGCTTACAATTGCACCACGACCAAAACCGAAGAAATCGAAGTCTTTAATGGCGAAATCGGAATGGTGAAACCGCACGGCTTCGATAAGGGAAAGCTCGGCTGGTCGGGATTCCGGCTGAAGCATTTCCAGGTAGTGTTTTCGGGAAAGGAAAACTATTGGGTCAACTTCGGGCGCTCGTTTGAGAGCGTGGAAGAAAACCTCGAACTTGCGTATGTGATTTCAATTCACAAGGCACAAGGCAGTGATTTTGGGCGCACATACCTGGTCATTCCGAAGCAGAAGAAGGCATTGATGTCTTCTGAGCTTCTTTATACAGGCATTACACGCGCCAAGACTCACTGCACGCTTCTTATACAAGACGACATCGGCACGCTGCTCAGCATGAGCCGTCCGGAAAGCTCGAAGCTCGCACGCATCAACTCATCCCTATTTGCCTTCAACCCCTTACCCGAGGCATGGGTAAATCTGTTTCCGTGGTATGAGGAAGGGAAAGTTCACACGACCCTGACGCAGTATATGGTCCAGTCGAAATCGGAAGTGATAATAGCGAACCTCCTGGCTGCTTGTGGTCTGACCTTCCGTTACGACATACCTCTGTTCGCCTCCGACGGCACTTTCTATCGGCCAGATTTCACAATAAAGTACGCTGGCGAAGACATCTACTGGGAGCACTTGGGGAGGTTAGACGAAGCGAAGTATGCGAACCACTGGAACACGAAGGAAGCGTGGTACAACAAGCACTTTCCAGGCCAGGTTGTCACAACAAAAGACTCCCCAACTCTGACCGCAGAAGCATGTAAGCTTCTCAAGGAACGGTTTGGCTGCGAGCTTCCGGGCACAACTCAGAGCTGAAATGGAGAGTCGGGACGACTACATGTGTCGTTGTGAGCCGTGAGGTCGCCCTCAAACCGCAGATTTGCTGTATCGATGGTGCCAGTTGTTCGACGCGAATACACGACGTCGACAGTCTGCCATCGGTACGTCCGGAATCCCGGCGAATTTCTGAACTCCTGCCAGGATCAGATACTCGGAATTTCCGCCGACTCAAATATAAAAATGTAAATGTCGCTGCCGTCTGCCGCCATGAATTCGGCAATCGCTCTTGGCGGGCCCGTGAGAGCGTTGCCGCGGCACCATGGCTTTTTGGAGCGATGCAGGAATCGGTGGAAACTTGGGCATGCAAAAAGCCATTGTTTTCACCATTGCCCTCGCGCTGTCAGCCAACGCGCAGAAGATCGAGACAGAAAAATCGGATCGCCACAAGGTGATCCGTGTCGAGACGGCTCCGAACCATTTGAGCATCATCGAATTGGCGGACCCCGTTACCGAAGTCGCGGCGGGGAGTTCATCATTCAAGATCGAATGGCGTGGGAACAAGGTGTTCGTCCAGCCACTCGATCCGGAGGCGACGACAAATCTCTTCATCTAGACCGCCTCTGAGCGCCTGAGCTACGAACTCGTACCGGCGCCATCCGTCGAAGAGATGCACTTCGCCATTGATCAGGAGCCCAGCCCCAAAGCTGCGAAGGCGGCACTTCCGGAGAAGCCCGTCGAGGATCCGCGCGCGGCACAAGACGCCAAGCTTGCCTCCGATATGCTCTTCGCCAGCACGCCAGTGCGTTTGGCCGGACAGCCCAAGAATCGAGACCGCGTGGAGGTCATCCTGAAGGACCTTTATCGGGAGAACAATCGTGTTTATGTTCGCTACGCCATTCAAAATAGGGGCCGAGCGACATATTCCGCCGGTACGCCGGGCGTGTTCACGCTCAGATCGCCACGCAGTTCCAGTTCTCTGTACGCGCTCTCTCAAAGCCAGCTCGTTGGCGACGGCATTCGAATCACGAGCCAGGGGCAAGCGCCGGTCAAGGTCCTGAATGCGGAAGTGCGTGGGAACGCAGTTGCGCCGGGAGGCACTGCCTGGGGGCTGGTTGAATTCGAGTTGCCGTCCCGAGCCGACGGTCCGTCAGTCGTTGCGCATTCCGTCGGATGGCGCGGGCGAAGTGAGCGCGATGCTTGTCCTATGACAGCCATGGAAAGAGATATAGAGATCACGGCCGCGCGCGTGCTGCGCGTGTGGCGGTCGACCACTGGTCCAGAGATACCGCCAGAATGCGATGGTATGGAGACGGTTTGTGCAACACAAATCGTTGAAGCGTTCCGCATCCGCTTCAGAAAGGCGTGCGACGTCGGCGTTTGCCAGCGCTTCTCCAATGCACTCTTGGAACCGGCCAACCCATTCGCCGCCCGATTGCACCGCCACGTCAGACAGGAGGCCATCATTCTCGGCACGCTGATTCTGGCGGCGCTGGGACTCGCGGTCTACTTCAATCTCAGCGCCGTTGTGAGGTGAGAACGCTATGGCCAGAGGACCTGAACCAGTTTTTGCCCGAGTGCTGCGACGGGGGGAGGACATTGGCATGCTCGCGACCTCGGCAGCGTTGATTCTGATTGAGGCGGGCTACGTCGCATGGCTGGAACGTCTGCCGGTACTCCCCGGCCCGACGCGTCCAGTTGGATTTCTAGTCTTGCCGCCTTGGTACGACCGACCCAGAGTCGAGGTCACATTGCTGCTGACAATCCTCGCCGGATTGATCGCATCCGCGGCCTGGGGCGTTTTCGGGCTCCTACGCAGCAGCGCTGTCGAATCGCCCGCGACCGAACGCCGGACGATCGCCCAGAAACGGCTGAAGACGGCCGCTCTCTATGCGATCGTAGCGGGCGCCGACCTGCTCTTCATCCAATTCCTTCGTACGTAAAGCCCACTCCGCTTCCAGGAGATCAATATGGACAATTTGGCATCTGGTGAAAGGCGGCCAGCACACGCGCCGCTATCCGAAACGCCGGCTTTTCTCATTTCGATTGGCCTCTGCGTCATGTGCCTCGGCTACTGGCTGTTGCTGACGAAGGTCTACCACTTCAACAATCAACAAGCTGCCGAACTCGCCGTATACATTCTGAGCGCGCTCGCGATTCCGAGCTGTGCGATCTTGCTTTACGCAACGCGCCGGTCCAGACGGGAAAAGCGGAAGGTACATCCGCCGCTGGTCATGAGTCCGGCGCGTGACGAAAAGATGGTCGCAAAGGCGTGGGACGAGTCGGCGGTTGTTCTCGGGTACGACATCCACGGTGAACCCTGGCTGTGGCCCGACCACGTTCGCGTGATGCAGGGTATCGTTCTCGGAATGACTGGGAGCGGCAAGACGACGCTGCTCAAAAACATCATCACTCAGGATCTGGCGCGCCGCATGGGACCGCCGGAGGATCGTCACAGGATTCCGATGGTGATCTTTGACGGCAAGGGTGACCTGGAGTTCTTTCAGGAATTGCTGCCCCACATCCACCGCGCCGGCCGCCTCGACGATCTGCGCCTCATCAACCCGGCACGGCCGGAGCTATCCAGCCTTTACAATCCGTTCTACACCGAAGACGACGACTACATGGCGCAGGTGAACATGGTGTTTGGTTCGTTCAACCTGCACGACGAATTCTTCAGCAAGCACCAGCTCAACTACCTGGCCGACATCGTGCGAATCCTGCACTACACCGGCGTCCGCTTCAACTTCTACGACGTGATTGTGGCGGTGCTGGACCAAGGCGTCCTGCAGGAGCAGATCGACAAGGCGCGCCGGCATATTCGCACGGACACTTCGGTCAGCATGCAGCGGAGATTGAATTTTGAGATGTCGGTTCGCAACCTCATGCAGTCGTTCGAAGATCGCGACCGCGTACCAAAGATTCAAGGCCTACTCAACGAGTGCATGACGTTCCTGGATGACGCGCTCTCGATCATCACAGGCCCATACGATGATCTCCTGTCCATCGACGACGTCATAGAGCAGGAGCTGATCCTGTTCGTGACGTTGAACGTCAACAAGAACACGGAACCGGTTCGCGCCCTTGGAAAGATGCTCCTCCAGAACATACAGCTCGTCGTCGGAAGACGGTACGAGAGTGAGGAGGAGCGGAAACGGGCCAACCGGCCGTTGTTTTCCGTGGTGATGGACGAGTTCGCGCCGTTCGGTTACCAGAACTTCAGCCAGATCCTGAACACAGCCCGTGGAACCAATACGGCATTCCTGTTCTCGATGCAGAGCCTTCCGCAACTTCTCAAGGTCGGCAAGGGATTCAAAGAGGACGTGACGTCGGCGCCGAATACGAAGATCGCTTTGCGCACCCAGGACGAGGAAACTGCGCGGTATTTCATCCGTGCATCCGCCGAACACGCGGTCACGCGGCGAACCCAATCGATGGTTCGGCAGCAACTCTTCGGCTTCGAGCGGTTCCAGAAGGGCATGAGCGCGACAGAACGGGAGGAGCGCGAGTACCGGGCCGAGGACGAAAAGATCAAGAACCTGCCAAAGGGCCAAATGCAGATCCTTATGACGGACGACAGCATGGGCACCTTGCATCAGCATCTTCACGTCCGCACGCCGCCGGACATCACACTTCCCGGCTTTGATTGGGAAGTATTGCCTCGGTTACGCCATTCGCGCTCGGAGCAACGAGGCGCCAACCTGCGGTTCAAGAATCCGGAACTGGCGAATTCCGCCTGGGGACGGAAGATTCCCGGTAGCGGGAGAAGGTAGGAGGATACAGAAATGCGTCGTCATATTCGTGTGTACCTCGTACTGGCGGTCGTCGAACCTGCACTTTTCGGACAGGTCGGCGCACAGATTCAAGACCGACAACCTGCGGTACGGCAGCAGCAGATCCCCAGACAGCCGCAGTTGAACCGCTACCGGGGATCGGATACGCAGGCGCCGGCGGCGCAGTATTCGCCACTCGCAGCGCAGGGCGGCTACTCGCATGCCGATACGTCGCCGCTGGAAGCGATGGTTCATGCGCTCAATCCGCACGATGTAAACCTCGGTGCGATTTGGGAGGCACGCCGCCGCGCCTGGTTGGAGAACGCCGGGGCCAACCGATATTTCTGGTACAGCTTCGGCGCCACTGCTCTACTCGTATTGAGTTGGTTCGCGCTGGCTTGGGTGCACAACGATCGCGTTCGGGAACGGTGGCAGCTTGCGGAACACGCCGCCGACGCTTTGCGCTGCGCCGAGTACTGCAAACGGAGTGCACGGGAGGCGATCAGCCGGTATAACGAGCACGTAGAAAAATGCAATCGTGTCATCGAATCCGGCGAGTCCGGGATGTCGACACCGGAGACGGCCAATCTCGAGGATTACAAGCGTGAACTTCAACGGCTCAAGAGCGATAACGACGCCAAGGAATTGCAGGTCGCTCGCTTGGAAGAACAACTCGAACAGAAAGGGACGCAACTCACCAGTCTTACGGAACGCGTGTCGGAAGCTGAGCGGCGGCTGAAGAACCGGGCTGGCGCGGGAACGGAGAACGGAAACGCCGCGCTCGTTGAACGAATTCAGCGACTGGAGGCGGAGAACCGCCGACTGAAGCAAGGAAAATCGGCGGCAGCGAAGGCCGCAGTCGCCGACGAGGGAACTGGTGCGGAGGAGAGCTGATGCTCGTTGCGGTCCAGAGTTTCGGAAGCATTTGGACGGAGAGGCGCGCCAGCACGGATCTTGACGGCGCGAACTCCGCGCGACAACGCGCCTTCTATAACACCACTGGCGTGATGGCGGGAACCATAGTGCGGAGCCGGTCATGCGTATACGGCTACGTCCGGTTGGACGAGTGTTCCGGTTTTCATCTCAGTTCTGCGGAGCGTGTTATCCACCGCGTTTACGAATCGGAAGGTGTATCGGTCTGGAGTGGGCGGAACAAACTCTTCCTCCAACAGTTGACGCCGGCCGGTACGCGTCCCGATGTGTACCTGCTCTGCGTGGGCTCAGCCGAGATCGGATGGATCGACCGGCGCGGATCATGGACATGTAGTGGCGCGCAGGTGGTTTCGTTCAGCGAAGGAAACGGGCAACAGGAAGCCCTGCTCATCTTGCCAGCCTTTGGATGGGTCCGTAGCGAGCGCGGAACGTTTTGCGTTGATCCACGGCGCGACCAGCCGTGGATGGCCATGTTGTCCTGTGCGGCGAAATGAGACCGGTATGCGTTATTTCAAAGGAGCAATCGCGCTTAGTGCAAACCAGGATCTGCCGTTGTTGCGCCAGGTGATGTACAGCAAGTACGTGACGCAAACGCAATTATGGCAGTTCATGCGGCACAACGGGTACGAGTTGAGCAGGGGCTCGTTCTGGTGGCGAGTGAAGCGTCTGGAGGACCATGGCTTCATCACAAGACATTCACTTCCGATGGCGCACCGCGATCCGATATTTGCGATCGCTTCGCCCGGCCTGGTTTATCTTGTCGAGAATGTCGGCACGCCTTACAACGGTCCGGCGACAGGACCGGACATCCGCGTGGACGGCGTAGGTGTCGCGCACGCGCTGGGTGTCAACGAGGTTCACCTTGATCTGCTGCGCAGTCGCGCGCTGGTTTCTTGGGAAAACGAAATGGAGATCCGATGCCGCAACGAATTGGCCGACACCAAGTACGCCAAGGAATACGACGCCATCGTTACACTTGCGCTGGGTGGCCGGCAGCTTCTGTTTGCACTCGAATACGAGCGCACGCCCAAGGCGCAAACGGAATACGACCGCATCGTGTCGCTGCTTGAGCGTGAGCGCAATCTCGATCGTGTGTTGTATCTGGCTGGCACGCGCCACATTCGCTCCCTCCTCAAACAGCGGATGTGGCGGATACGCCAGCGCGTGCTGATCGGACTCGCGAGCGATCTTCCCAAGACGGAGCCAGCGGACCTGGAAGTGGTCGATGCGCAGACCATGCAGGTTTACCGCTTGGCCGACGTCCCCTGAATCGCGCTTTGCCCTGTGATTGCCCTGGCATTGACCTGGGTTTGACCTGAGTCACACCTCCCTAAGTCAAGGTTTCCAAGGCACTTAAAATTTACTACCCCTAATTTTGACGTGGCTTGTAAGGGCAAAGAAAATGAGTGCGAAGTGTCTAGCCTTAGCGCAGAGGAACAGAGGAACGGCGGTTGTGCTTTGCGTGGGTGGCCCGCGAGCAATCTTGGAGCGAGCGCTTCCACGCTCGATCGGGCGTGCACTTGCGATTGAAGTTGGGATCCGACTGGATTATGGAGAGGTTGAACTGTCGTGCGCGGTCGGTACGCAACGGCGGCGGCTTGACGCGGCGTTGCGTCGCCCTCGAAGTGGTGGTTCAGCTGGCGATTGGGAATCTGCTGATTGTGTGTGCCACCGTGGTTGGGTGTATGCAATAAGACTCCGGACCGTCCGAGAGTCGAGTGTTCGGAGATCCCGGATAATAGAGACGTGGTGAACCAGTACGGCAAATCGGGAACAGTACGTACGCCGCGGTCGGCGGCTGGAATACTTCACTATCGCCTACAACAGTCTCGAGGGCGCAGCTTCGATCATTGCCGGTTGCTCGCCGGTTCTGTCTGCGCTTGTAGGATTCGGCTTGGATAGCATGATCGAGGTCGCATCTGGTGCGGCACTACTTTGGAGACTCCACTACGGCATGGACAGTTCGCGGCGTGAGCAAGTCGAGCGCACGGCGTTGCGTGCGGTCGGAGCATGCTTCATTGCGCTCGCGCTATATATCGTATAGAAGTCGATCTCGACGCTAACACGAAGGGTTCCACCCGAGCGAAGCATCGCCGGGCAAGGAGCTAAGGAGAAACCGTAAGAGGTAGTGAGTTCGATGTGAGGTTGCCGGTATTAACTGCTTTCACGTTCACCGTCCCCGAACTGTTCCATTGTACGTTTGGAAGTGAAAGCTGCCGATCGCTAACGACATTCACAACCGGGTGCTGAAAACAGGCCCCCTGGGAATTGCACAAGAACACTGAGACGCCAGTGGCGAAACCCGTGCCATTGATGATCAGATTGAATGGCTGGTTCGCCTTTGGCGTACGGTCAGGCTGCAGGTTCGACAGGGTTGGCACTGGAACGATCACCTGAGCCGTGCAGGTGGTCGAGGCCGTTTGGCCCTGGGTATCGCGCACACTGGCAGATGCGGTAAATGTGCCCTGGGCGGTCGGCAAGACGAGGGCGCTCGCTGAGTTGCTCAACCCGGCAGTTGTATAGGTATACGGTGGGTTACCCCCCGTAGCCTGGGAAAGAACCGTCGCACCCTGCCCCAGAACTATTTGGTTGGGACTGATAGAACAGCTAAGGGATAACGACGCAACGGGGACGTTCACCGTAATGGTGGTGCTGCGGCTGGAGTTGTTGTAGCTCGCCGTGACCGTGGTCGTCGTGGTCGAAGTGATGTTCGCGTTCGAGACCACGCTCATGCTTCCGCTGGATTGGCCCTGCGCAATGGTGAAAACCGACGGGACGACAAACGCATTGTTGTCGTTGGTGAAGTTGATGGTCGCGCCGCCGGCCGGTGCGGGGCCGCTTAGCGTAAAGCTCACCGTTGCCGAATCGCCCCTGTTTATCGAGGTGGGATTGATGGAAAGCCCGGTCAGGGTTGGCAACGCAACGGGGACGTTCACCGTAATGGTGGTGCTGCGGCTGGAGTTGTTATAGCTCGCCGTGACCGTGGTCGTGGCGGTCGAAGTGATGTTCGCGTTCGAGACCACGCTCATGCTTCCGCTGGATTGGCCC
>JADMIO011201771.1_pt1 | contig 15455 bp, 12 predicted proteins | sample 8958161 | NCBI WGS metagenome assembly JADMIO01 (sample SAMN16585339, study PRJNA669376) | soil metagenome | isolation source: Crop rotation soil | place: USA: Cullars Rotation, Alabama | collected 2011
CGAAGGAGCATCGATGCCGCATCGTCCTCATCGTGTCGAGCCGGGGTTACTCGCCTTCTCTCGAGAGTTACGTCAAAACAGCGCGCCGGCCGAAAAGATTGTCTGGGCGTGCTTACGAAATCGCCAAGTCGGCGGATGCAAGTTCCGCCGCCAATACGCCGTGTTGGGATTCGTATTGGACTACTTTTGCCCAGAGTGCAAATTGGCAATCGAATTGGATGGTGATTCGCATTCCGATCGCGCTGATTACGACGAAGCTCGCACCAAGGCTCTGGAAGGGGCGGGTCTGAAGGTTCTACGGTTCCAAAACACGGATGTATTCGACAATTTGGACGCAGTCTTGAATTCGATTCTGGAAGAGTGCGCGGCAAGCGTAAAGTTATCCGCTCCACGCCCCTCACCCCGCCTCTCCCCTGCGTACAGGGGAGAGGAGGAAGGTCTTCGCTAATTTCCCATGCCTCTCCGCAAACTTGCCATCTCCCAGTTCACGACCCGCAAGGTGCGGACGATTCTGACTGTCGCGGCCATTACGTTTTCTGTGGCCCTCGTGGTTGCCGTGACGTCCGGGTACGCGTCGGCGGAATCGGCGGCGATGCGGTTTTTGAATCAGTTTATGGGGACGACGGACGCGACGATTGGGCGAATTAACGATGGGCGTGGCGGCGTTCGGGAGAGTCTGGTTGCGGAGCTGCGGAGGGATCCGGACGTGCAGCGGGCGACCGGGCGGCTCGAGCTCGAGACGGGTTTGATTGATTCATCAGGCAAGCCGATTCCGGGCCGGCCGGCGCAGATCATCGGAATTCGGCGACCGGACGATACGCGGATCGAGAATCTCAATTTCATTCACGGAAAATTTTTCGAGACATCGGACGAAAACGTCGCGGTAATCGACCAAGGCGCGGCGCGGGTGTTGAAGGATCCCAAGCGGCCTGCGGGGGATGAGAAGGCGCCGACGTTGGCGGTGGGTGATACGTTTAGGCTGCCGGGCGTGAACGGGATGCTTGAGTTGAAAATCGTCGGCATCGTGCGCAAGCCCGCGATCGTCGCGGCGCAGATTCAGACGATTTATGTCCCGATCGAAACGCTGCAAAAGTTCGCGATGCCTAGCGAGCCGCCTCAGGTGGGGCGGATTCTGATCGATCTCAAATCGAACGCGAACCCGGATGTGTTTCTCGCGCGATGGAAAGTGAAACTCGCGCAAACCGATCCGGTTCTCCGCGTCACGCTATCGCGCGACAATCGCAACGAGATGGACAAGAATCTGCAGGGCGTGCATTTCTTGAGTTATCTCGGGGGGACGGTGTCGATGTTGGCGGCGACGTTTATTGTGTTTTCGTCGCTGAGCATGGGCGTCGCAGAAAGACAACGGACGTTGGCGGTGTTGCGCGCGGTTGGGGCGGCGCGCGGGCAAGTCGGCGGATTGGTGGTGCTCGAAGGCATCACGCTGGCGATCGTCGGAATCGTGCTCGGCGTGCCGCTCGGATGGTTTTGCGTTTGGTTGATGTCGTTCCGCTTTGAGCATCTTTTCGCCGCGGGCGTGGTGGTGAGCTGGGGCGGCGTGTTGTTCGGATCGCTCGGAATGCTCGGCGCTGCCGTGTTGGCGAGTTTTCTTCCCGCGTGGTCGGCGATGCGCGTCAGTCCGCTGGAAGCGATGGGCCCTCTCATAGCGGCGCCGACGAAACGCGTGCCGATTGTGTGTGCGCTGGTCGGCCTCGTCTGCATCTCGATCGATCCGCTGTTGATGTTCGGTCCGAACTGGCTAGCGGAGATGGGCTGGATCATTCCGCGACCGATCGCCCGGGCGATTCAATTTTACGGACACTTCGCGCTCGGGTTGCCCGGCATCATGGTCGGATTCTTCCTGCTCGCGCCGCTGTTCGTGTGGAATCTCGAACTCATCGCCGGCCGCATCGTCGCGATGTTGCTGGGTGTGCGCTACACGCTGCTCAGGCAGCAACTCTCCACCGGCATCTGGCGCGCCGCGGGCACGTGCGCGGCGTTGATGGTGGGCTTAGCGATCCTCGTCGTCATGCAGACGCAGGGGAAGACGATGCTCAACGGATGGAAGCTGCCCGACAAATTCCCCGACATTTTCATCGCTGTCACCGGCATGCGCGTCGACGAAACCTATAAACTGGAACAGGTGCAAGGCATTCGCAAAGGGGAGGTCATGCCGCTGGCGATCGCGTCGCCGGAATTCGGCACGAGCATGTGGGCGATCCTCGGCGCGGCGGTCATGCCCGATGCGACGATGTTCTTTGGCGTCGATCCCGACAAAGTGCTGCAAATGATGGAGCTCGATTTCCGCGACGGCAATCCCGCCGACGCGACGCGACTGCTCAAGCAAGGTCGGCACCTCATCATCACGGACGAATTTCGACAGCTCAAAGGGTTGAAGGTGGGCGACACGATCAAGCTGAAATCGCCGATTCACGGCAGCGTCGAATACACCGTCGCGGGCGTGGTGTGGTCGCCGGGAATCGATGTGATGGTCAGCATGTTCGATCTCGGAAAACAGTTCGAACAGCGAACGGCCGCCAGCGTGTTTGGGTCGCTCGAGGATGCGCGCAACGATTTCGGCGTCGACAAGATTTACTTCTTCGCGGCCAATCTCGATTACTTCCTCAAAAAGGAAACGGTGATGGAGAACGTGAAGAAGGAATTCGGCGCGATGGGCGTGCAGGCGTACGACGTTCGACAGATCAAGAAGGCGATACAAGACGGATTCGGCCGTTTGCTGTCGCTCGTCAGCACCGTGGCCTTTGCCGCGATGGCGGTGGCCTCGCTCGGCGTGACGAACACCATCATGGCGAGCGTGCGCAGTCGCCAGTGGCAATTCGGAATTCTGAGAAGCGTCGGCGTGACTCGCGGACAACTGCTGCGGTTGGTCGTTGCCGAAGCGATGATGCTGGGCATCGTCGGATGCGCGCTCGGACTGGTTTGCGGCTTTGAGATGAGCGTGAACGCCAAGCAGTTGAGCGTCAACATCATCGGCTACGATCCGCCGATGTTCATCCCCTGGAACATCGTCTGGATCGGCACCGCCATCGTGATGGGCATCTCCATTCTCGCGAGCTTGTGGCCCGCAATCAGCGTAGCGCGGTCAGAACCGTTGACGTTGCTGCAAGCGGGGCGGGCATCGGCGTGAAGTGTCGGATGCAGTGGTTTCAGATAGTCTGTCGCTTCACCCTCTCCCAAGTCGCCAACACCGCTCCGGCCAAAAACGCTGCCTGCTTTTCTCGAATCGGCTCGTGATAGTGAACGTGATCGCAAAATAAATCCGGGCCGAGATTTTTGGTGAAAGTGTACAGATCGACGACGGTGGCGCCGGCGGATCGCATCACGTCGTCGGCAACAGCGTTGTAGGCGTCGAGGTGTTTTTCGAAGCGGTGAAAATCGGTCGACAGCGTATTGTGTATCTCATCCACCACAAGCGTCGTGCGCGCCCAAAGAATCGGAATCTTCATCTCCCCAACAACCTTCGCGATCGATTTGAGATTTTCGCGATAGAGATCGATCGGGACCTGAATCTTCCCCACGCTGACCTCGTGCTTGATGTCGTGCAGCCCGCAGTTGATCAGCAGCAAATCTGCCCCAAGCCCGCCTACGCTTCGCGACGCGGAGATGAAGGTCAACGCGCGCGTCGAGTCGCCGGCATTCCCGCCCTTTGGAATGTCGAGATTCTTCAGCGCCTCCGCCGACGTACCGTGCCGAATGCACGTGAACAGTCCCGCGAGGTGCTTCTGGAGGTACGGCGTGTAGTGAACCGAAATGCTGTCGCCGATGAGGAAAAGTCGTGGAAGCGTCATGGCGTCATTGTCATGACGTCAAACGATTTGTCACGGCGCGAGTTCGGTGAGCCGCTCATCCGCGATCAAGCCGCCACGCGCTTGACGGAAGCGTTCGTCCGCAGATTCTGGCGGACGTAGGATCGGGCGCGCCGCGCGACAAGCGTCGCGGCCTTGCGCGGGTGCGTTTCGCCGAGGAGGGCGATGTGGCCTTGCAGGGTTTCGAGGAGCAGTTTGCGTTGGTGTGACATGATCACTCCCGGTTAGATGAGTGGTGCGCTTGGGCGCACGCCTGCATCTTCGATGTCGGCGATCGACTACGAGAAACATGAAATCTTTTCTGGGAGTGGCCCACTTCGATCGTAAGAATCGAAAATCACATCGGATAGAGATGTATGTAATCTGTTCGGGAAGAGGCCGATTCAAATCGAGTCGACGTGAGAAATCTCAAACGAACGCCGCGCCCACCTCGAACATCCCGTCGTCGCCTGGGCGGCAGGAGACGGTTCGAACTTCGGAAACCATGCGCTGCTCGCCCATGCCGATCTCGATGACGTAGTAGCTTCCGACCGGCAATTGCGTCTTGATGCAGAACGCCACACCGTGTCGCGATAGATTGATCGAGGTGGCTTCGAGCCGCTCTTCGTCGGGCGTGGCGGTGGGAGAGGCGATCCAGGCTTCAATGACGTGTGGCTTGCGCGGACTGCGTCGCCGTTCGGCGCCGGTCTTCTTCGAAACATCGCGGGCGAGAGTGTGCGCGGCCATATATTGATCGAATCGGACGTTTCAACGACCGACTGAAGACCCACCCGCAGCGTCCGGCGCGTCCTATACTTGAATGATGTCGAGTTCGCTGTGATGCGGCTTACGGACGTCGCCTTGAACTCTGATCCGACCGCTCCCATAATCCCCTCAGACAGACGCCTTCTCATGTCATCACCGATCGTTTCGATTTTTGACGCCCCCGACTACGACCGCCAGATCGATCGCGCCGCGGAGATTCTGCGTGGCGGTGGAATCGTGGTGCTGCCGACGGAAACGGTTTACGGATCGGCAGGAGCGATTAACGTTCCCGCGAGTCTGGCGCGATTGAAGGAACTGCGCGGCGCCGATCGCAATGGGCCGTTCACAATTCATCTCGCGCAGCGCGACGACGCGGTGAAATATCTCGGAACGGTGAGCGATCTCGGCCGCCGCATGATGAAGAAGCTCTGGCCCGGCCCCGTCGCGCTCATGTTCACTGTACCCGCGGACGTGCGGGCGAATGTGGCTAACAAACTGGGCGTGGCGGAAAGCGAAATCTACGACGGCGAAACCATTACCCTGCGCTGCCCCGACAATATCGTCGCGACGGAAGTCCTTGCTCAGGTGGACAATCCTGTCGGCGTCACGCTCGCACACGACGCGCGTCGGGATCCGTCGCAGAATGTTGATCAATTTGCCTCCACCGTTGCCGAGAAAGTTGATCTGATTCTCGACGCGGGCCCGTCGCGCTACAGCAAGCCCTCCACCATCGTGAAAGTTGGCGCCGATCGATACGAGATCGTCCGCGCGGGCGTTTATGACGAGCGCATTATCGAGCGCTTGATGCGTACGACGATCCTGTTCGTCTGCAGCGGCAACACGTGCCGGTCGCCGATGGCGGAGGCGATCGCGCGGCGCATCCTGATGGACAAGCTTCGCGTCACCGAGATGGAACTGGAATCCAAAGGCGTGACCGTCATCAGCGCCGGCAGCTTCGCCATGCCCGGCTCACGCGCCACGCCCGCCGCGGTTGAAGCCGTCAAGGCGCTCAACGCCGATCTCTCCCGCCACCGCTCGCGGCCGCTTTCGGTCGAATTGATTCACCAAGCGGACGTGATCTACACGATGGGCCGCAGCCACGCCCACGCGGTGATGTCGCTTGTTCCCCACGCCGCCGACAAAACTCGAACCCTTAGCCCCAACGGCGACATTGAAGACCCCATCGGCTCCGACATCGCGGTGTATCAAGAGTTGGCGGGGGAGTTGAAGGTGATGATCGAAAAGCGGTTGGAAGAGCAGGCGATTGGGTAAAATCCGAAATCCGAATGCCCGATTCAAATTCGAATGACGAACGACCAAATCACTGAGAATTCGGACGTCATTATTCGGGTTTTGTCGTAACCGCCGGCCGCGTTGTCGCGAGCAACCCAATCTTCTGCTTAATCCGCTCGACTTCTTCCGGCGTCAACCGCTTTGGCTCATCCGCATTCAGCTTGTCATTGTTATCTAGCGCAATCTGATACTGCTCGCGGGCCAAAGTTCGCTCGTCGAGTTCCATGGCTTTGGCGAACTCGAGTCGCGTTTGCACATCGTATGGATCGTAGCGCAGCGCCGATTCGAAATCCGCCCGCACTTTGCGGTAGTCTTGATCGTTCGGCGGGCGAAGCATCTCGTAGTGGGCGCGGGTGAGATAGTACTCAACCTTCGGCTTGTTCCCCGCGATGGCCAGTGCGAGACGGCCGCGGATTTCGTCGGCGGGGGCATCGCGCATGATCATGGCGCGGGCGGCGCGGAAGGCGTAGTCGGCGTTGATGGGCAAGGCGCCGAACGCTGCGTCGAATTGTTGGGATGCGCCAAGGAGTTCGCGCTTGCGGATGGAGGCGTCGCCACCTTGAGCGAACGATTCGGCGTCGGCGGTGGGAATTACGAGGACGAACAGCGCAGACAGCCACGCGATCACGACGACCGCCAGCGCGATGCCGGCGCCAATTCCGCGAACCGGAGCGCGTTCCGGATTCGGCAGCCGCACGCCAAGGACACTCCCCAGCACCAGCGCGAATAAAAACATCGGACCGATTTCGAACATCGAAAAGTCGATCAGGTTGTGCACTAAAAATACCGCGATCGCGACGAGCATTCCGTAGAGCAGCCACGGGGCGGGGCGATCGTCGAACTCTGATCGGTTCAGCGACATCAGGGTGACGCCGACCGTGCCGAGTGTGAAGAGCAGCACCCACAACACGCGCCGCAAACACTCGAGAAATACGTAAGACCATTCCTGCGCGAAGTCGACGTTGGCGAAAAGATTAATTCCGAAGGCGACGACGCTCAGCAACGCGAAATACACCACGGCGTTGATCGGGCACGGCCGCTTGGCAACATTGGCGGACGGCTCGACGGGCCGCGTTGTCTCCCACCAGAATCGCGCGATCCACGCGAGCATCAACGCACCGCCGACGATGCCAAGCTCGGCAAACGCGCGGACGATCATGTTGTGCGGATCCTTCACTTCCTCCGCGGCCTCGGCTAAACGCGCGCTGGGATAGAAGAGTCCGAAATTATCCCATCCGACGCCGAAGATCGGATTGGCTCTGCAAAGCCGCATCGCGCCGACCCAATATTTCCAGCGGAAGGTGAGGCTGACATGCACCAGCGCGTTATGAACGAGTCCATGTCCGATCACCGCGGCCGCGCCGACCAATACGAGAATCGCGCCGACGAGATAAGCCTTCTTCGAATTTGCATGCAACCAAGGGCCGAGTTTCCACGCGGCGACGAGCATCATCGCGGCGATGACGGGTGTGGCGAACGCAGTGCGGCTGTCGGTGTAGAAGATGAGCCAGAATCCGAACAGGATGATGAGAACCGGGAGGACCGCGCCGGTGCTGTCGATGCCGTCGCGACGTCGCTGAATGGTTAAACCCGCAGTGATGACGCAGCAGAGAACGGTGGTGGCGGCGAACGTGTTGGGCGAGGCGTCAAACCCCGCCATCTCGCCCGCGAGGATCTTCTTTTCGAATTGCTTGGCCGCGAAAGAGTTTTCGTCCCAGCCGCGCTCTCGGCGCGTCTGCTCCTTCATCATCGGCCAATTTTTCTGAAGGTCTGGGAGATCGAGGAATCGATACGTCACGCCGGCGGCGATGAAGACCATCAGCAAGCCGACGCACGTGGCGGCAACGACGCGAAGGCGCATCCAACTGCGCACGAGTTGCGCCATCGCCCAAACGAGTAGCCCTGCGGAGAGAAACGTAAATCCACCGACGGCCGCGGCAAATTTGTCCGCGGACCAAAACACGCTGAGCGTCGCCCAGATCCCAAGGCCGAGGAGCGCAACGAAGCTCCAGGCGAATCGAAGAAAGTATTTTTTGTCGAACGCGCGTCGCACAAGGACGAGCATTGCGGGAACCCAGCAGAGCAGATCGAGGACGAGGGTGGTGACGGCGCCCGCGCCGTGCGGCGCGCCCGGGGCGTTGGGGATCGCGGGTGACGGGTCGCGCAAGATCTCCATGGTCGTCGCCCGCGCGACGACTAAGGCAAGTCCGATGAAAAACGCGACCGTCGTCACGCGGTCGCCCCAGCCGCTCAGCACGATCGCGACTTCCTCCGCGGGGAGGGGTGGCTTGGTTGGTTTTGCTTTTGTTGCCATTTAAAACTTCTGAACGAACCGCGAAGTCGCGAAGGTCCGCGAAGTAGACGCGAAGAGGAAAAAATTACCTTCGCGTTTCTACTTCGCGCCCTCTTCGCGACTTCGCGGTTGATTGGGCACTTCGCCCGTGCCACTTGATATCGGGTGCTGTTCGAGCAACATCACCACACCAAGGATCAACAACGTCTGTCCGAAGATCAACATCGCCGCCCAAGTGCTTGTCACATGCGGCAGCAAGATCGCCGAGGCGCTCGTGGCGGCGGTGATCAGATACAAACAGAGCACCGCCGTCCGGCGCGACATCCCGCGCTGCACGAGTCGATGGCTGAAGTGGTTCGTATCACCCACAAACGGGCTCTTCCCGCGGCTCATGCGGATGATGCTCACCACGATCAAATCGTACAACGGCACCGCGAGCACAATAATCGGCGCGAACACCGCGTACCATCCCGCGCCGAAACTCTGATCGGGTTGAAGGAAAGTCGTGCGAATCGTGAGAACGCCCAGCACGAGCCCAATGAGCAGCGATCCGCAATCGCCCATGAAAATCGTCGCCGGTGGAAAGTTGAAGCAGAGGAAGCCGATGAGCGATCCGAGCAATAACGCCAGCGAAGCCGCGACGAACCATTGGCCGATCGAAAGGGCGGCGATAAGAAACGCGACGGTGCAGACCGCGCCGATGCCGGCGCTGAGGCCGTCCATGTTGTCGAGGAAGTTGAACGCGTTGGTGATGGCGGTGATCCAGAGGATCGTGAGGATGACGGAGGGGAGATACCCGAGGGCGGTGAGGGCACGGAGATCGAAGCAGACGACGAGGAGCGAGATGGTCAGCAGTTGGACGAACAGTTTGAGGTAAGGACCTAGCGCTTTGCGATCATCGAAAATTCCCATGATATGCATGACGAGCATTGCGCCGAGGAAGCCGAGCGCGAGGGGGGTCTGTCGACGGATGCCGTCCCAATATGCGCGCGAAATTTCTGGATCCGGCGCGCTTCGTGTTTGAAGCGTCCTCCAATCGGACATACTCAGCATGCCGATTTCTTTTGTTGCTAAATTCGGCGGGGGCGCGAGTTGTACATAAACGAGGCCAGCCAGCATCGGTAACACAAACCCGCAAAAAATTGCAACGCCCCCGAGAAGCGGCTTCGGATTGGCGTGAATCTTTCGCCCGCCGGGCTTATCGACGAATCCCAACTTCGGCGCGATGCGCTTCATCGCGAACGTGAACAACCAGGCGATGACGAAACTGGCGAGACCGAGAAGAAGGATGGGGACGATCATCGGGCGTGATACGGTCAGAATCTCCTCCGCAGACAAAAACGGGAGGCCCTGCTGAGCAAGGTCTCCCAAAATCTGATCGCCTCGAATTGCAGACACGATCACGGCAACCGCTTCCGCAAAAACTCCACCTGCTGCTCGATTTCGTGAAGCTGTCGGTTCAGCACGCGCTTGTCTTCGGCGTTGCGCACGTGCTCGACTCTGCGGCGAAGATCGCGAGCTTCCAACTCGAGCCGCTCAATTTCGGCGATCGTCTCCGACTCGGGGTTATAGACAGTGCTCATCTTAAACCTCCTGTGAGCGAATTCGATTTTACCCAAGGCGCGCAGGTTTCGGCAACCGAAAGTTGCGGTGGTTGTCGACGAGAATTTAACTCGCTACCGCGAGAGGCTGGGCGAGTTTGATCGTTCGTGCGGGCACGCCGACGACCGTCGCGCCCGCGGGGACGTCGCGAATGACGACGGCGCCCGCGCCGATCGTCGCGTGCTCGCCAATCGTCAGACACTGAATAATTCGCGAGCCCAGGCCGACGAACGCACCGGTTTGGATTCGCACGCGGCCCGCTAATGCAGCGCCGGGACAGACGTGGACGGCATCGGCAATCTCACATTCGTGATCGACGATGCAGGATGTATTGAGGATCACGTCGTCGCCGATCGAGACTTCCGCGCTGACGACGGCTCCGGCGGCGATGACCACGTTGCGGCCGAGCCGCGCCGTCGAGGAGACGACGGCCGACGGATGTATCGCGTTGATCAGCTCAAACCCGCGCTCGCGAAGTTTCATCGCGTAATTCGCCCGCGTGCGGTTATCGCCGATCGCGATCACCACGCCGCCGACCTTGCCTTTGAACTTCGAAAGGGCGTTGAGATGCCCGAGCACGGGCAGCCCGCTGATGGTTGCGCCGGCGAGAGAAGGATCGGCGTCGATGAACCCGATCGGAATGTATTTCGCGCCGGCGCGCAAAATGTCGAGCACAACCTTGCCATGCCCGCCCGCGCCGACAATCAAAACGTCCATGAGATCTCCATATCTCTTATCGGACGAATGCGTGCGAATGCTTCAAGAGTAGAGAAGCGTCCGCAGATTAACGCAGATTACGCAGATCAGAAGAACGCAATTCTTATCTGCGTAATCTGCGTTAATCCGCGGATCTCCTCGTCCTATTTTCCGCGCGCGGCGCGAATCGTATCCACGAATGATTTCGCGTTCGTAGTGATCGCGGTCCAGTCGCCGTTGGCCATTGCGTCTTTGCTGACGAGGGACGAGCCCGCACCGACGAACACCGCGCCGGCTTTGATCCAGTCGCTGACATTCTTCAGATCCACTCCGCCGGTCGGCGTTAGCTTGAGCTGCGGCAGAGGGGCGAGAATGTCCTTGAAATAGTTGGGGCCGAGCGCGGTGGAGGGGAAGACTTTGACGACATCAGCGCCCGCGGTCCAGGCGTTGAGAATTTCGGTGGGGGTGAAAGCGCCGGGAATCATGATCTTTCCGTAGCGGCGCGTGGTGGCGACGATTTCTGGATCGAATACGGGCGAGACGACGAACTGCGCGCCGGCGGCGATCGCGTCGCGCGCGGTGGCGGGATCCACCACCGTGCCCACGCCGATGACGGCCTTATCACCCAACTTGTCCGCGAGCTGCTCGATGCCCGCGATGGCTTTGGGGGTCGACATCGTCACCTCGATCGCGGGCACGCCGCCGGCGAGGAGGGCACTGGCGATGTCGATGAGTTGATCCTTCGACGACGCGCGAATGACGGCAACCACGCCGGAATCGGCCACGGTTTGCAGGAGTTGTTCTTTGCTGCGGGGCATGATCTTGATTCCTTACTTGATTGCCGAAAAATGCGAGCGCCTGGTAGCATGGGCGCCTCGCCCATGCATTTTGCAAAAGAGCATGGGCGAGGCGCCCATGCTACCAGGCGCTTGGAGACGACAGACTATTGAAGCATCTCTTGAACGAAGCGCACATCTTCCGCCGACATCGTCCGATTCGTCGCCGCCAGATTGCATCGCGCTTGTCGCTCATTTCGGAATCCCGGAATCACACACGCGACGCGCGGTTGCGCGAGCACGTAGTTGAGCGCGACCGCGGCCAGGTCTTCGACGGTGGATCCGAATCTCTGCTTCAGTTTCGCCAGCTTCGGCTTGAGCGCCGCGATGGCTTCGGGATTGAAGTTGTCGTTGGCTTTACGATTATCGCCCAACTCAAACTGCGGCGGATTTTTTGGATCGTATTTGTCGAGCAAGCGTCCTTGCGCGAGTGGACTAAACGCGACCAGCGTCAACCCGTGCTTCTCCATCAGCTTGTCGACGCGCGAGCCGGGACGAACGTATTGATCGTCCAGCGCGTGCGCCCAGCTCTGAAGAATCGCGGGCTTGACGATCGGAACCAGCCGCTCGAAATCGTCCGCGGAATAGGCCGACAATCCCTTGGCGCGAACTTTGCCTTCCTTGACGAGCTTCTCCATCACGTCTACGGCACCGGGAAGATATTTATCCTCGTCGCCGAAACGTCCATGGTGAAAATAGTAGATGTCCACATAATCGCGCTTGAGGTTGATCAGCGATTGCTCAAGTTGATGGCGAATGTGGGCGGGCTCGTACGCGTGATCCGCGGTGCCCGGAAAATGCCCGACCTTCGTCGCGACGACAAAATCGTTCGTCTTCACGCCGAGCTTGTCGAACACGCGAGCGAGCATCCGCTCCGCCCGCCCGTTGCCGTAAACGTCGGCGTTATCGAAATGATTCACGCCTGCGTCGATGGCTGCCTTGATGCCCGCGGTGATTTCTTCCTCGTTCACGTCGGCCCAGCCGTTGGGAATTCCGTTCACGAAATTCAATCCGCCCATCGTCCAGCAGCCGAAGCTGATTTCCGAGAGCTTGAGGTCGGTGTTTTTGATCGGTCGGTACTTCATGGTTGGGGAGTGTAGCGGGGATGGAGGGTGATGGAAGAGACGTAGAGAAAAAGAGACGAAGAGACGAAGTGAAACCGCACGCGGCATTTCCACTTCGTCTCTGCGTCTCTCCGTCACTTCGTCTGTCTTGCCTTCCTTCCCTCCAACCACAACGCCGTCGTCACGCACCGCGGATAGTATTTGCTGCCGAGGGCTTTGCCGCTGAGGATTTGATCGCACATCGCCCAATACCCGCTGCCGTCCGTCTCCCATTTCACGTGCGCCGCGTCGGCCTTGGCGAACAGCTGCGCGATTTCCGGATCGTCATCCAGATGAAACACCTCGCGAGCCACGTGCTGGAAGATGGCGATTTTGCTAAGCCAGGAATTGTTGGATGTGGAAGAGAGTTTCAGCCCGCCGTCGGGAAAGAGGTTGCGGCGATCGGGGTCGGTGAGGAGGGTGAGCGTGTGTTTTCGAAGCGCTGCTAAGAACTCTGGAAATTGACTATCGTCGTCCGTGGGCCACCCGGCGCCACTGGGCGTCAGACAAGACCAAGCGAACGGTTTAGGTGCGTTCTCCGGCGATTCCTGTTTCCAATACATCGGGTAAAGAAGTCCTTCAATTGCCGGAAGTATGCGCGAATTGCTCGCAGTTTCGAAAACGGCTGGCATCCATCCCTCTTGATTCGCGGCGGACACGATCGTGCTCGACCCAGCCTGAGCGCGCTCGATACATCCGTGATAACCATTCAGTTGTTTCAGCAGGAGATGTGTGCCTAAAAATGCAGCCCACGTTTTTCCGGCCAAGTACAAATTCGAACGCGCTTGGCCGAGAGATTCATCGAGTGAGTCGTAGGTCGTGATTTCCTGGCCCGTTTTGCATCGCGCACTATCTCGTTCCATCACTCCATTGCGACATCGATTCTCAAGGCTATAAAAACAGTCGCGTACAATTGGCTCCATCGACCGCAGCCATTCCACATCCCCCGTCTTCGCCACATAACTCGCCGCGATCAAAATCCAATTACATAACTGCTCCTGAGTCATGAAACTGAAACACCCATTCAAATTCGGCAGCTCATAACTGCTCTGCCCGAACGGCGAGAAATTGTTGTGAACGCCCATGTCGTGACAGAAGCTGATTCCGCCGGGCGACAGCTCGCCCGTTTTCGGGTCCTTCACCTGATCGTGATAGCTGTAGCTTTTTACAAAATTATCGAGCAGATTTTTCACCACCCACGGATTTTGCTTCAACTCCCAAAACACCTGATCCACTGCCAGATCCAGCGTGTTCATCATGCAGTATTCGCCTTCGTTTACGATCCAAAACGGCTGGCCGGAAACGTCGAGCAACTGCGTGCTGCCGTAGTAGCTGCGAACGGAATGGGCGATGAGAAACTGTTGATCATCTGACAGGCTGGATTGGAGCAGTTCGAGATCGAGGTTGGCGGCGCGGTCTTCGAATTCGGTGAAGCGATCGAGCGCGAAGCGGAGAACATCCGTCAGGTTCGCGTAGTGTCGCGTGTAGAAATATTTCCCTTCGATGCGCGTGGTGACAACGCCATCCAAATAACATCCGATCGCGATTCTCAGGCTGCGCGACTCGCCGGGGGGAATTTCGAAACCGATACCGGGCGTGTTGCCGAGAAGATGCACCGGCGTGTGATCGCGAAGTCCTTCGTGGGCGGACCAGCGCATGAAAGGGAAGGGGTGGGGCGCTTCGTCGTTCTCCAATGCGGCGAGGACGCCTATCTGATTGCGTAGCGCGAAGCCAACGCGCCCGCGGCCCACGCCTTCGTCGAGCAGCCGCACGCCGGGATCCTGAAACCCGATCGCGAAGCACGCGGTCTTTGTCTGGCTCGAGCGATTGTGCACGACCAGTTCTGCGGTGATCGCGGGGAGGAGGGCGTCGGCGGGGGATTCTTTGGAAGGGTCGGGAATCGCATCGAACGGCGTGTAGATCGCGAATTCAAAATCGTGCGCGTGCCACGCGTCCGTCGCCCAGCGGTAGTGGCGATGAATATCCTTGCGATCGATCGCGACGATGCCCGGTTTCGTAGAATTCCTCGCGACACCTTGTTCGACGAGGAAGGCTTGCGCGGCTTCGTCGAGTCCTTTTGGCCCGCCGTCCAGTGCGCCTTCGAAAAACGGAAGACAATGAATCGGCTCGTCGCTGTAGCGATCGCCGTTCTTCACACCGACAAACAAATCCTGATTTGCCGGCCGGCCAATCTGCACGCCAATCCCACCGCGAGTGCCGAAGTGCCCGCAGGTGAAACTCATAAACGCGCCCATCGGCGAGTGCTGCGCGTTGAAGCTGATGTTGCCGGGAAAAGGAGTCGGGTTCATGGCGCGATAGGATATCGCGACTTCAAACAGAAAATAATAAATCGGGGCAAACGCGCGATGCTTAGAGTGCCGGTAACATGGGCGCATCGCCCATGCGTCGCGTGAAAAAGAGCATGGGCGAGGCGCCCATGCCACCAGTTGCTTTGCTTATTCCGGTTGCTTTGCTTATTCCGGCAACTGGAGATGAAACGTCGTCCCTTTCCCCACTTCGCTTTCCGCCCACAACTTCGCGCCGAGCACTTCTGCCGATTGCTGCGCGATGAACAATCCCAACCCAACGCCCGCCTGTCCGTGCGTCTCCCCGCGGGCGAATGGCGCGAAGAGCCGCTTCGATACTTCCTCCGGAATGCCCGGCCCCTGGTCGCTCACCGAGATGCGACACTCGTTGCCGTTCTTGCGGATCGTGATGTCCACCACTCCGGCGGTGCTGTACTTAATCGCGTTGGAGACGAGATTTTGCAGAATCGTCAGCACCATCTCGCGATCGGTCTGCACCGTCATGCCATCGCCGTCGCAGCGCTGCTTGAGCTCAAGACGCTTCGCTTTCGCTGATGCCTGATGCTGCGTGACAACGTCATGCACGATTTCCGGCAGCTCCACCGTTTCGATCTTCGGTTCCACCTTCTGATTGCGGAGTTGCTCCGCGTGGAGAAAGCGGTCCATCGTGCTGACCGTGTTGTGAACGTTGCGGCGGACGGAATCGAGATCGTTCATCGTTTCGGCCAGCCGCGGATCGTTGCGAAGCTCGTGTC
>JADMIO010796632.1_pt1 | contig 15452 bp, 14 predicted proteins | sample 8958161 | NCBI WGS metagenome assembly JADMIO01 (sample SAMN16585339, study PRJNA669376) | soil metagenome | isolation source: Crop rotation soil | place: USA: Cullars Rotation, Alabama | collected 2011
GCCGCGACTTCAAGTCACGTGAATTCCAAGCTTCGGATCCCACTGTGCTGGAAAGCCGGGCGCTCACCGACCGGGACCGCGACCAGATCGGCGAAGTGACCCACAACTTCGGCGAGCAGGCGCTGCGGGTCCTCGGGTTCGCCTATCGCGACGTCGCCGAATTCCCGCTGGAGCTGACGCCCGAGAGCGCCGAGCAAGAGCTGACCTTTGTCGGGATGATGGGGATGATCGACCCGCCGCGCGCGGAGGCGGTGGACGCGATCCACCTCTGCCGCGAGGCCGGCATCCGGCCGGTGATGATCACCGGCGACAACCCGGCTACGGCCCACGCGGTGGCGCAGGAGGTGGGACTCCTCTCCGGCGAGCGGGAAGTGGTGACCGGCGCGGTCCTCCGCCGCCTCACCGACGACGCGCTGCTTGTCGCGGCGGACCGGATCGGGGTCTTCGCGCGCGTCTCGCCGGAGGACAAGCTGCGGATCGTGTCGGCGCTGCAGGCGCGCGGGCACGTGGTGGCGATGACCGGCGACGGCGTGAACGACGCGCCCGCCCTCAAAAAGGCCGACATCGGCGTGGCGATGGGGATTACGGGGACGGACGTGGCGAAAGGCGCCGCAGACCTCGTCCTCACCGACGACAACTTCGCCAGCATCGTCGCGGCGGTGGAGGAGGGGCGGGCGATCTTCTCCAACATCCGCCGCTTCGTCTTCTACCTGCTCTCCTGCAACATCAGCGAGGTCCTGACGATCTTCCTGGCCACGCTGACCGGCCTCCCGCCGCCGCTCTTGCCGGTCCAGATCCTCTGGATCAACCTGGTGACAGATGGCCTTCCGGCGCTGGCGCTCGGCGTCGAGCCGAAGAACCCCACGCTGATGCGCCGCCCGCCGCGCCCGCCCCGGGAGCCGGTGCTCTCCCGGGAGGTGATCGTCGACATCCTGTGGTACGGCGGGTTCATCACCGCCGCCGCGCTGGCGGCGTACGCCTACGGCCTCTACTGGCGCTGCCTGGTTCCGCAGGGGCACACCGGTTGGGACGCGCTCCGGACCGCGCTGCACCCCTCCTTCTGGGACAGCCCGGACCTTGCGGACGGACTTCGCGAGACGCGGACCCTCGTCTTCGGCACGCTGGCGTTCTCGCAGCTCGCGCAGGCGCTGAACAGCCGCTCGGCGCGGAGCTCGCTGCTGCGGCTCGGCCTCTGGACCAACCCCCAGCTCGTCGGGGCCCTGGTGCTCTCCTCGCTGGCGCAGCTCGTGGTCCTTTACATGCCGGTTCTCCGCCGGCTGTTCGGGACGGCGCCGGTCGCCGGGAGCGATCTGCTGGTGGCGGTCCTCCTGTCCGCGTCCCCGCTCCTCTTTGGGGAGGTGAGGAAATGGCTCCGGCGGCGGAGGGGGTGATCAGCCGTGACCTAACCCCCCAGCCCCCTTCCCTCCAGGGAAGGGGGAGCCTTCTAACGATTGGCCACGCTTGACCGGGCAGCTCGTCTCCGCCGGCCTCAGGGAGATCTCACGTCGCGGCGTGGTCAGTAACCGGGGGCGCGACGATCAGCCGCGCAGGCCCGGCGAGGGCTGCGGGAGCCGCCGGCGGTACTCGTCGCGGTGAAGACCGACCCGGGCGAGCGGCAGCGGCTGGAACCCGACCGCCTTCGCTCCAGCGTCCGGTTTGAGGCGGAAGTCGCCGCGAGTGGGCGCGATAAAGCCGGGATCGCCTTCCGTCAGGTTGTCGTGGACGCCCGCATCGTGCGGCGTGAGACCGTCCAGGAGGTCCAGCCAGCCGCCGCCGATCCGGACGTTCCGGCTGATGTCATTCCCCTTCGGCTGGGCCGGATCGTCTTCCAGGATGCCGGGCAGGTTGGGGTAGCGGGTGCTGTAGGGCGGGTGCCGGTAGTTCACCTCCTTGAGCGAGTCCATGAGCGCCGGGTCCCGCCCGTCGAACCAGAACTTCGCCCAGCTCTTCCCCCGCGCGTCCACGTGGATCGCCGGCCGGCAGTCCACGAAGATGTTGTTCCGGACCGCGTTGTCCCGCCCGCCGCCGACCATGACTGCGCGCCCCGCGCGGACGAAGAGGTTGCCCACCACGCTCGTACCGCACCAGCAGTCGTCCAGGTAGACGGCCATGACTTCCGTGAACCCCTGCTGCCCCTGCAGGCCGCCCGCGCGGAGGTCGTGGAAGTAGTTGTTCCGGATGACGTTGCCGCGCATCGTGAGGTTGCGGCCCATGTAGACGGCGCCGGCGTCTCCCGTCTCCCGGCAGACGTCGTGGATCTCGTTCAGCTCGATCACGTGGTCGTTCCCACCGAGCAGGATCGCGTTGTGCGGCGCGTCGTGGATCAGGTTGTGCGCCACGCGGATCCCGACGCCGTTCATGTTCACGCCCGGCCGGTACGTCCGCGACCACCGGTTGAAGCGCGTCAGGTAGCAGTTTTCGACGCGATGGCCGCACGGGGTCAGAGTCTTCCGGTCGCCGCCCTCCACGCTGACGGCGCCCTCGCCGGTGTCGTAGACGTCACAGCCGAGGACGGTGTGGCGCGCCCCGCCCGCGACGCGGATGCCCAGGTCGCCCAGGTTCCGGAACGTGCAGCCGGCGATGCGGTCGTCCTCGCCGCCGCTGATCTGCACGCCGTTGCCGCGCGCGTCCTCGAAGGTGAGGTCGCGGACGGTCAGGTGAGACGCGCCGGAGAGCCGGACCAGGGGCGCTTCCAGCAGCGAGACGACGGCATTGCCTGGCCGGACCGGGCCGGGTGGCCAGAAGTAGAGCCGTCCGGCGGCGCGGTCCACGTAGTACTCGCCGGGCTGGTCCAACTCCTCCAGCACATTCAGGAAGTAGAACCGCTTGCCGGGCGTGTAGCCGTAGACGCCGTGCGGCGGCGCGGTCGTCGCCTCGCGCTTCGCCGCGTCGAGCGAGGCCACCCGCTCGTAGGTGTCGGCCCAGTCATAGGTCCAGTAGCCGTGGACCCAGATATCCTCCCAGGCAGCCCAGCGCCGCGGACGGTCGCCAGGGTAGGTGAAGCGCCCGCCGTTCTGCCCGGCCGGAGCGGAACCGATAGTCAGCCAGCCCTCGTTCGGCCAGCGTGCCAGGGTCATCGGCCGTCCCTGGAAGAAGAGCTCCATCGGCGAGGGCACGACCGGCAGCCCGAACCCGCGTCGCCGCAGCGTGCCGAAGTCCGTGATCCCCTCCGCGCGCAGATCGGCCACGAGGACGTGCGCCCGCGCCGCCGGGTCGAGCCGCCGGAGGACTGCGGGGTCCCTGACCCGCGCGAAGTGCCGGACCGCCCGCCCGCCGACCAGCCGCGCATCCTTCCCATCGCCGCGGTAGACCACCGGCGCGTCCGCTCTCCCTCCATCCGACTTCCCCAGCTCGAGCGGGGCGGAGCACTCCTGAACGCCGTGTACCCAGACGGTGACGCCCCCGGACGGGAGCTCTCCCAGGAGGTTGAGCGAGCGGACCGCGTCCCGCGCCCGCTTCAGCGTGCGGAACGGGCCGCGGTTCGCGGGACGCGGCGCGGCGGCAGTCCCGGTCCAGGCGTCGTTCCCGGTGGGGGAGACGTGGAACGCGAGCATCGTACGGTCGGCGGCGCGCGCCGAACCGGCAAGGGCGAACAGCAACGAGAGGAGCAGGAGCGCGGCGGGGCAGAGGAAGCGTGGCATTGTCAGTAACGGCTGGGGCGCGGGTGCGATACGGAGTAATGGGACCGTTGGGCGCGCGACCATTTTCGTGGTTCCACCACGGTCCGCCGCCCATCCTGCGTGACACTGCCAGCCTATCCCTACGCGGCTCCCACCGGAAGCACCGGCGCGGTCGATCCGTCGGGCGGCGCGGGACGTCGCGCACGTCGCGCCGCGTACTCGAGCTGCTCAAAGGCCTTGCGTGGGACGGCGCGCAGCAACTCGATCTCGGTCCTCGGAATACCTTGGACGGGCACGCCGCAAACCTGCGCGACCTGACGAGCCACGTAGGTAAGATGGTGGTTCACGGACGCGGACAGCCACGTGGTGGCGCTCCCAGTGCGCCCACCGTCGGGATTGGAGCCGAGCGTCTTGACGTAGCAGTCACCCCAGGAGAACGCTGGGCCGCGGAACTCCGGCCGAAGCATCAGCATCTGTGCCTGCAGAGGCCACTGGTCGAAGCCGCCCGATCCTGCAAGAAAGACCGAGCGGCCCCTCATGACGACCCAGATACCTTCGGACGTATACCGGATGCTCGCGCTGAAGTTAGCCCTATCCGGAGGTTCCTGGAGCGACGGATGCAGCGTGGCGTAATCCCAGAAGGCTGGCAGACGCTCGATGCCACCGCGGTGGTCGTAAGCCGCGCGCCAGGCCAGCCAACCGTTCGGGTCCGTTCCCGTTCGCCCTCCCGGAACCCGGTAAGGTCGAACGGGAAGTTGCCGCGACAGAGGGTGGAGGTTCTCCAGTGAGAGAGGAACGGGATTTGCCCACAGAGGGTGCGGATCGGCGGGTCTGACTCCTCGGCCACCTTAGGACGGGCACGTAGTGCTCGTGCGAGAAAGCTAGTCCTGATCCCACTGCACTTCTGGAAACCATCGACGTACCTGCCCCTGTCCAACGTGTTGGCTCAGCACACGGAATGACTTGGAACGGTGTCTGATCTGGCCGGCGACTACTGCGGCATGGACCCCCAGTTCTTGGGCGAGCAGCACAGCCGCCTGTGGAGTTCGAACGAGGCGCGCGGCACTCCGCACCCAGGCATCCTCTGGCACAAGCGCCTCCCGTGCCAGCTCGTCTGCTTCCCGTTCACGCACGTCGAGGCCGGTTTCGCATTCAAGATCATCGACGAACTCACTCGCGCTGTCGCTATGAAGCGATAGATGGGCTACCTCGTGCATCAGCGCGAACCAGAAGCAGTCCAGGCGGTCGTAGCGAAGGGTAAGTCCGATGATTGCCCGTCCCGGAATGCCGAGGATGGCGCATCCGTCTACGTGCGTCCGCGGCAGGTGCTTCTCGACGATCATCGCGATCCCCATCTCGCGCAGAACCGCTTTGGCGAGGACGGGTCCGTTTTCCATCGCGCTGGTTCGAGCAAGCCGACGCATGAACGCGAGGTCGACGGTCCCAGCGGTAAAGGGCGACAGTTCCTCCGCTTCCGCAAGGTGGACGACCCGAGCCGTCCACGCTTCCAGAGCGCCCAGGTCGACGGCACGGCCCGACCGAACGTGCGTGGTCCGTCGGAATGCCGCGGTCGCAAGGCCGGCCCGCCGCAGCGGCTCGAAGAACGCATCGAGAGCGGCACGAAGCTGCTCCGGTGAGTGGGACGACCCACTCAACCACCGCCGCTTCACCATCGCTGCGATCGGGTAGCGGCCTGGGTCCGAGCCGGAGTCATCCGGAGCGCCATTGCCTTCCGCAACCAGGGATTGAAGCGGAACACCCAACCCCTGATTGAGCGCGCGTATCATGGAGAGCGTTAGCGGTCGCCGGCGTGAGAGCACCTCGGAGACCTTACTCCTGCTCCCCAGGAACGGGATCAGGTCGCGCGGGGCCAAACCATCTGATCCATCCGAAACTCGATGGCCTCGACCGGATCGAGGGGAAGTGGCGGGACAGAGCGCGCCTCGTAGTCCTCCGCGAGTAAGGAAAGAAGCTCCAGCCGATGAGCTGCGGGAGTCCCGGGCTCCGGATCCTGGTCTACGAGTCTTTCGATCTCGGCGAGCACACGGGCATGCTCGTCCGGCGTCCTGATTACCGACGTTACGGCTTCCGCCATTTCAGAAGGTCCAGTGGTTGTACTCGGCGTGGGTTCCAACGCGCACGATCACGACGACTCCGGTGTTGTAGCTGACCTTCGTATCCAGCCGGTACCGGTTACCCTTGATGTTGAACACGACCCGGTTGTCCGCAAGAAAGCTGGCGCTGGGGTAGCGTGCCTTGATCGCCTGCGGCGACTCCCACTTCGCGTTCCGGGCTTCGGCCAGCCAGGCCGCAACCGCGCCGGCGGCATCGGCGTGCTGCTGCGCGAACTCCTGGAGAACGGTCGTCCCGACAACCTTCATCGCGTCTTCCGCCGTCCCGGAGCTCGCGTCGGCCGAATCGATGTTCCCTGATTGGGAACATTGTATCCGGCGCGCGCACCGGCGTCAAGCCCGAAGCGGATTGTCGGTGCGCGCGGCGCCTGCCGAGGGAAGCGACGCGCGTGCGCGGAATTGCATGGCTGGCCGGCGCGCGGTTGACGCGCCTGGTCGAGGCGGAGCATGCGACTTCTCTCTTTCACTCCGGACGGACCCACCACGCGCTTCGGCGCCCTCCTCTCGGGCGAGCGGGTGCTTGACCTGACCAACGTCTACCCGACCGCCCTCTCATTCCTCAACGCGGGCGACACCGGGATGAGCACCGTCCTGGCTGCGGTGGAGCGGGCCGAGCGCGGGGAAGCGCTGGCCGGCCCCATCCGGGAGCTCGACGCGGTGAGGCTGCGCCCGCCGGTCCCGCAGGCGCGGAAGCTGCTCGCGGTGGCGCAGAACTACCGGGAGCACATCCGCGAGGGCGGCCGTCCGACGTACGAGAAGAACGAGACCTACCCGTACTTCTTCCTCAAGCCCACCAGCACGGCGCTGATCGGGAGCGGGGAGCCGTTCCGGCTGCCGGCGATGGCGCAGAAACCGGACTACGAGGGCGAGCTGGCGGTGGTGATCGGCCGACCGGGACGGAACATCCCGGAGGCGCAGGCGTACCGGCACGTCGCCGGCTACACGATCCTGAACGACCTCTCGGAGCGCGCCCTCGCCTCGAAGGAGCCGCCCAAGGCGGAGCGGGAGTCGAACCGGTTCTACGACTGGCTGATGGGGAAGTGGTTCGACGGCGGCGCGCCGTGCGGTCCGTGGCTCGTCACGCCGGACGAGATCGAGGACCCGCACCACCTGCGCCTGCGGACCCGCGTGAATGGCGAGACGCGGCAGGACGCGCCCACCTCCGATATGATCTTCACCGTCCCGGAGCTGATCGCGTTCATCAGCCGGATCGTGACGCTGGAGCCGGGCGACCTCATCGCGACGGGGACGCCGGGCGGCGTGGGCAGCGCGCGGGGGGTGTTCCTCCAGCCGGGGGACGAGATCGAGATCGAGATCGAGCGGATCGGCGTGCTGCGAACGCCGGTGGTGGGGGAGTAGGACGCGCGGCCCGATGATCGTCGACACTCACGCCCACATCTACTCCGAGGACACGGCGCGCTACCCGCTCTGCGCGGACCCGTATCTCCCGCCGACCGGGACCGGCACGCTCTCGCACCTGCGCGGGGAAATGGAGCGGAACGGGGTGGACCGCGTGGTGATGGTCCACACCTTTACCGCGTATCGATGGGATAACCGGCTGGTGGCCGACGTGGTCCGGGAGTGCCGGGAGTTCGCGACCGGGGTGTGCGCCCTGAACCCGAACGATCCCGGCTCTCCGAGCACGCTGGAGCGATACCACCAGGAGTGCGGCATCCGAGGTCTGCGGGTGTTCCCCGTGGAGGGTCCCGACGGTGTCCGGAGCTTCGAGCTGACGGGTCACGTGGCACTCTGGGAGAAGTGCGCCGAGCTGGGGATCGTCGTCTGCGCCCTGATCAACCCGCCCGAGATCCCAGCCCTCCGGCGCATGCTGGAGCGGTTCCCGGGCGTACCGGTGGTGCTCGACCACTGTGCCAACCTGGCCGCGGGGGACGCTCCGGACAGCGGCAATCTCCGGAGCGTCCTCGCGCTCGCCGGATATCCCAACCTGCACGCCAAGCTCAGCTTCGTCGTCACGGGCTCGGACGGGGGCTATCCGTGCGAGGATACCCTGCCGCTGGCGCGCAAGGTCATCGAAGCGTTTGGCCCGGAACGCTGCACGTGGGGCAGCGACTTCCCCTGCGAGCTCTGGATCCCCCGCGCCACCTACGCGGAGCACCTCCGCCTCTTCACTCAGGAGATCGATCTGGATCCCGCTGGGCGCGAGGCGGTACTGGGCGGCACCGCCCGGCGGCTCTGGTTCTCATGACTCACCGAGCCGCCCGGTCTTCCATGCGGTCTTCCATGCGGTCTTCCATGCGGTCTTCCATGCGGATACGCCTGGTTTCGCTCATGGCCGCGAACGCGGACCCGTTCTACCGGGCGCTCGCGCCGGCTCTTTCGGCAGCCACGGGCCTTGACGTGGAGTTAGTCGAGGACGTCCCTTGGCAGGAGCGGCAGGCGCGGTTCGAGCGAGCAGAAGCGGAGATCGCCTTCGCCTGCGGGGTGTATTACACGCGCCAGGTGGACGATCACCGCCGGCCCCTCGCACTGCTGGCCGCGCCCGTCCCGGCGGCGCCGCGGTACGGGGGCTGTCCGGTCTATTTCTCGGACATCGTGGTGCGGCGGGAAAGCAGGTTCCAGAGTTTCTCCGAGCTCCGGGGACACTCCCTGGGCTACAACGAGCCCGGCTCGCACTCCGGCTACAACATCGTGCGGTGGTACCTGGCGCGCCGCGGATGGGGCGAGCGGTTCTTCGGCCACGTCGTAGAGGCAGGCTCCCACCAGGCGGCGGTGCGTCTGGTCGCAGGCGGGCACGTGGAAGCCGCCGCCATCGACGCCACGGTGCTGGAGATCGAGCTGCAGGAGCACCCCTGGCTGTCCCGGCGCCTGCGGGTACTGCACACCCTCGGCCCCAGCCCGATCCCGCCGGCCCTCGCCGCGCCCCACCTGTCCCTGGAGACGCGGCTCGCGGTGCGCCAGGCACTGCTGCGCCTCCACATGACCGAGGCGGGCCGCCTGCTGGCACTCGGGCGATTCGCGCGCTTCGCGGCCGTCGCGGACGAAGACTACGCCCCCATCCGCCAGATGGACCGCCTGGCCCGGACCGTGACCCTGCTGCCCTCGGCTGCGCGCCACGAGATCGCACCCACCGGAAACGGAAACGGGGCGGGGATCCGGTAGATCCCCGCCCCGTCTCCCTCGCCCGCCGCGCGACTACTCGTGCCGCAGCGCCAGGATCGGGTCCAGCCGCGAGGCCTTCATCGCCGGGTAGATCCCGAAGAAGACGCCCACCAGCGCCGAGAACCCGAACGAGAGCAGGATCGGCGGCAGCGAGAGCTGCATCGGGAAGCCGAGGCCGCCTGAGCCTTTCGCCAGCCCCATCCAGAGGCTCGTCCCCACGCCGAACAGGATGCCGATGATCCCGCCCACCAGCGCCAGCGTCACCGCCTCGATCAGGAACTGGTAGAGGATGTCGCTGCGCCGCGCGCCGATCGCCTTCCGCACGCCGATCTCGCGGGTCCGCTCGGTCACCGAGACCAGCATGATGTTCATGATCCCGATGCCGCCGACCACCAGCGAGACGAAGGCGATCCCGGCCAGGAGCATCGTCAGGAAGGTGCTCTGCTGGTTCGCGCTGTCCATCAGGTCCTGCTGGTTGAAGATCCGGATGTCCGGCTGGTCGCCCTGCCGCTGGCGGTGCGCCTTCGCGATGGCGTCGTAGATCTCGCTCTGCGCCTCGTCCATCGCGTCCTTGGACGCCGCCTCCACGCTGATGCTGTTCAGGTACTGCACCCCGAAGAGCCGCATCATCGCCGTGGTGACCGGGACCGTAATCTGGTCGTCCGGGTTGCGGAACGCCACCGCGCCCTGCGGCTGCGCCACGCCGATCACCTCGAAGTTCTGGTCGTTGACCTTGATCGTCTTCCCGACCGCCGGCTCGTCGCCGAACAGCTCCTGCCGGACGTTGTCCCCGATCACGGCCACGCGGGCGCGGCGCCGCACGTCCGCCCCGGTGAAAAAGCGCCCGTCCGCGAGCTGCACGTTGTGGATGTCGAAGTACTCGGGGCTGCCGCCCTGGACCGTCGTCCGGTTGTTCTGGTTCGCGTACTTCACGGTCGCGTTGCCGCGATACTCGGCGGAGACCTCCGAAACGCTCGGGCAGTGCTGTCGCAGGTAGTCCGCGTCGGCCAGCTTGAGCGTCTCCGCCGAGCCGAGGCCCTGCTTGACGCCGCCCTGCTGCTGGCTCTGCGGGATGATGGTCAGCATGTTCGTCCCGAGCTTCGCGATGGCGGCCTGCGTCGCGCCCGCCACGCCCTGCCCGAGCGCGACCATGATGATCACCGCGCCCACGCCGATGATGATGCCGAGCATCGTCAGGAAGGCGCGCAGCTTGTTCGCCCGCAGCCCGTCCAGCGCGATCCGGCACGCCTCCGGGATGCTCAGCCCCGGGCTGCTCCGGCGCTTCCCCACAGCCGGGGGCAGCAGCGGCGTCTCCCGCTCGCGCGGCAGCGATACGGCCGCCGCGATCTTCGGCGCCAGCACCTCGACGGGCAGCCTCGGTTCCTCCCGGTGGACCGGCTGCCGGGGCGGAGCGGCCGGGTGCTCCAGCCGCCGCGCCACCGCGATCCTCCGAGTTGGTCGTTCTTCGGTCATCATCGCCCGCGCCCTCCGCCCATTCCGCCCCGTCCGCCCTTGCTTCCGCCGCCGAGCGGGCTGCCGAACGGGTTGTTCGTCTGCTGGCCCTTCTGCTGCGGCCGCATGATCCGGGTGATCACCGCGTCGCCCTCGTTCAGGCCGGAGGTGATCTCCGTTGTGTCCTGTCCGGCCACGCCAGTGGTCACCGGCACCTGCACCACCTTGCCGTTGACCAGCTCGTTCACGGACGGGCGCCGGCCCGCGCCGTGGATCGCTTCGTTCGGCACCGTCAGCACGTTCTTCGCCTGCGCCGCGATGAAGTCGCACGTGGCGTTCATCCCCGGCTCGAAGCGCGCGTCCGGCTGGTCGAGCTGCACCGTCACCGGGATCATCGTCACGCCCTGCACCACCGTGGTCTGCGGGTCGATGCGGACCACCTTACCGGGGACCGGCGAGTCCGGGAAGGCGTCGAACTTCACGCGGGCGGTCTGGCCGTCATGCACCCTTTCCAGCACATTGGGATCCTAAGCTTAGAATTCCACGTGGACAAGTTGTCGCGGCCGCTTCTATAGTGTCACCTAAATACTAGTGACTCCAGCGTAACTGGACTGGCCACAGTTAGGCCGCAAATGTAATCACACTGGCTCACCTTCGGGTGGGCCTTTCTGCGTTCGCGAGTGGACCCGATAAGCTCATGGAGCGGCGTAACCGTCGCACAGGAAGGACAGAGAAAGCGCGGATCTGGGAAGTGACGGACAGAACGGTCAGGACCTGGATTGGGGAGGCGGTTGCCGCCGCTGCTGCTGACGGTGTGACGTTCTCTGTTCCGGTCACACCACATACGTTCCGCCATTCCTATGCGATGCACATGCTGTATGCCGGTATACCGCTGAAAGTTCTGCAAAGCCTGATGGGACATAAGTCCATCAGTTCAACGGAAGTCTACACGAAGGTTTTTGCGCTGGATGTGGCTGCCCGGCACCGGGTGCAGTTTGCGATGCCGGAGTCTGATGCGGTTGCGATGCTGAAACAATTATCCTGAGAATAAATGCCTTGGCCTTTATATGGAAATGTGGAACTGAGTGGATATGCTGTTTTTGTCTGTTAAACAGAGAAGCTGGCTGTTATCCACTGAGAAGCGAACGAAACAGTCGGGAAAATCTCCCATTATCGTAGAGATCCGCATTATTAATCTCAGGAGCCTGTGTAGCGTTTATAGGAAGTAGTGTTCTGTCATGATGCCTGCAAGCGGTAACGAAAACGATTTGAATATGCCTTCAGGAACAATAGAAATCTTCGTGCGGTGTTACGTTGAAGTGGAGCGGATTATGTCAGCAATGGACAGAACAACCTAATGAACACAGAACCATGATGTGGTCTGTCCTTTTACAGCCAGTAGTGCTCGCCGCAGTCGAGCGACAGGGCGAAGCCCTCGGCTGGTTGCCCTCGCCGCTGGGCTGGCGGCCGTCTATGGCCCTGCAAACGCGCCAGAAACGCCGTCGAAGCCGTGTGCGAGACACCGCGGCCGGCCGCCGGCGTTGTGGATACCTCGCGGAAAACTTGGCCCTCACTGACAGATGAGGGGCGGACGTTGACACTTGAGGGGCCGACTCACCCGGCGCGGCGTTGACAGATGAGGGGCAGGCTCGATTTCGGCCGGCGACGTGGAGCTGGCCAGCCTCGCAAATCGGCGAAAACGCCTGATTTTACGCGAGTTTCCCACAGATGATGTGGACAAGCCTGGGGATAAGTGCCCTGCGGTATTGACACTTGAGGGGCGCGACTACTGACAGATGAGGGGCGCGATCCTTGACACTTGAGGGGCAGAGTGCTGACAGATGAGGGGCGCACCTATTGACATTTGAGGGGCTGTCCACAGGCAGAAAATCCAGCATTTGCAAGGGTTTCCGCCCGTTTTTCGGCCACCGCTAACCTGTCTTTTAACCTGCTTTTAAACCAATATTTATAAACCTTGTTTTTAACCAGGGCTGCGCCCTGTGCGCGTGACCGCGCACGCCGAAGGGGGGTGCCCCCCCTTCTCGAACCCTCCCGGTCGAGTGAGCGAGGAAGCACCAGGGAACAGCACTTATATATTCTGCTTACACACGATGCCTGAAAAAACTTCCCTTGGGGTTATCCACTTATCCACGGGGATATTTTTATAATTATTTTTTTTATAGTTTTTAGATCTTCTTTTTTAGAGCGCCTTGTAGGCCTTTATCCATGCTGGTTCTAGAGAAGGTGTTGTGACAAATTGCCCTTTCAGTGTGACAAATCACCCTCAAATGACAGTCCTGTCTGTGACAAATTGCCCTTAACCCTGTGACAAATTGCCCTCAGAAGAAGCTGTTTTTTCACAAAGTTATCCCTGCTTATTGACTCTTTTTTATTTAGTGTGACAATCTAAAAACTTGTCACACTTCACATGGATCTGTCATGGCGGAAACAGCGGTTATCAATCACAAGAAACGTAAAAATAGCCCGCGAATCGTCCAGTCAAACGACCTCACTGAGGCGGCATATAGTCTCTCCCGGGATCAAAAACGTATGCTGTATCTGTTCGTTGACCAGATCAGAAAATCTGATGGCACCCTACAGGAACATGACGGTATCTGCGAGATCCATGTTGCTAAATATGCTGAAATATTCGGATTGACCTCTGCGGAAGCCAGTAAGGATATACGGCAGGCATTGAAGAGTTTCGCGGGGAAGGAAGTGGTTTTTTATCGCCCTGAAGAGGATGCCGGCGATGAAAAAGGCTATGAATCTTTTCCTTGGTTTATCAAACGTGCGCACAGTCCATCCAGAGGGCTTTACAGTGTACATATCAACCCATATCTCATTCCCTTCTTTATCGGGTTACAGAACCGGTTTACGCAGTTTCGGCTTAGTGAAACAAAAGAAATCACCAATCCGTATGCCATGCGTTTATACGAATCCCTGTGTCAGTATCGTAAGCCGGATGGCTCAGGCATCGTCTCTCTGAAAATCGACTGGATCATAGAGCGTTACCAGCTGCCTCAAAGTTACCAGCGTATGCCTGACTTCCGCCGCCGCTTCCTGCAGGTCTGTGTTAATGAGATCAACAGCAGAACTCCAATGCGCCTCTCATACATTGAGAAAAAGAAAGGCCGCCAGACGACTCATATCGTATTTTCCTTCCGCGATATCACTTCCATGACGACAGGATAGTCTGAGGGTTATCTGTCACAGATTTGAGGGTGGTTCGTCACATTTGTTCTGACCTACTGAGGGTAATTTGTCACAGTTTTGCTGTTTCCTTCAGCCTGCATGGATTTTCTCATACTTTTTGAACTGTAATTTTTAAGGAAGCCAAATTTGAGGGCAGTTTGTCACAGTTGATTTCCTTCTCTTTCCCTTCGTCATGTGACTTGATATCGGGGGTTAGTTCGTCATCATTGATGAGGGTTGATTATCACAGTTTATTACTCTGAATTGGCTATCCGCGTGTGTACCTCTACCTGGAGTTTTTCCCACGGTGGATATTTCTTCTTGCGCTGAGCGTAAGAGCTATCTGACAGAACAGTTCTTCTTTGCTTCCTCGCCAGTTCGCTCGCTATGCTCGGTTACACGGCTGCGGCGAGCGCTAGTGATAATAAGTGACTGAGGTATGTGCTCTTCTTATCTCCTTTTGTAGTGTTGCTCTTATTTTAAACAACTTTGCGGTTTTTTGATGACTTTGCGATTTTGTTGTTGCTTTGCAGTAAATTGCAAGATTTAATAAAAAAACGCAAAGCAATGATTAAAGGATGTTCAGAATGAAACTCATGGAAACACTTAACCAGTGCATAAACGCTGGTCATGAAATGACGAAGGCTATCGCCATTGCACAGTTTAATGATGACAGCCCGGAAGCGAGGAAAATAACCCGGCGCTGGAGAATAGGTGAAGCAGCGGATTTAGTTGGGGTTTCTTCTCAGGCTATCAGAGATGCCGAGAAAGCAGGGCGACTACCGCACCCGGATATGGAAATTCGAGGACGGGTTGAGCAACGTGTTGGTTATACAATTGAACAAATTAATCATATGCGTGATGTGTTTGGTACGCGATTGCGACGTGCTGAAGACGTATTTCCACCGGTGATCGGGGTTGCTGCCCATAAAGGAGGCGTTTACAAAACCTCAGTTTCTGTTCATCTTGCTCAGGATCTGGCTCTGAAGGGGCTACGTGTTTTGCTCGTGGAAGGTAACGACCCCCAGGGAACAGCCTCAATGTATCACGGATGGGTACCAGATCTTCATATTCATGCAGAAGACACTCTCCTGCCTTTCTATCTTGGGGAAAAGGACGATGTCACTTATGCAATAAAGCCCACTTGCTGGCCGGGGCTTGACATTATTCCTTCCTGTCTGGCTCTGCACCGTATTGAAACTGAGTTAATGGGCAAATTTGATGAAGGTAAACTGCCCACCGATCCACACCTGATGCTCCGACTGGCCATTGAAACTGTTGCTCATGACTATGATGTCATAGTTATTGACAGCGCGCCTAACCTGGGTATCGGCACGATTAATGTCGTATGTGCTGCTGATGTGCTGATTGTTCCCACGCCTGCTGAGTTGTTTGACTACACCTCCGCACTGCAGTTTTTCGATATGCTTCGTGATCTGCTCAAGAACGTTGATCTTAAAGGGTTCGAGCCTGATGTACGTATTTTGCTTACCAAATACAGCAATAGTAATGGCTCTCAGTCCCCGTGGATGGAGGAGCAAATTCGGGATGCCTGGGGAAGCATGGTTCTAAAAAATGTTGTACGTGAAACGGATGAAGTTGGTAAAGGTCAGATCCGGATGAGAACTGTTTTTGAACAGGCCATTGATCAACGCTCTTCAACTGGTGCCTGGAGAAATGCTCTTTCTATTTGGGAACCTGTCTGCAATGAAATTTTCGATCGTCTGATTAAACCACGCTGGGAGATTAGATAATGAAGCGTGCGCCTGTTATTCCAAAACATACGCTCAATACTCAACCGGTTGAAGATACTTCGTTATCGACACCAGCTGCCCCGATGGTGGATTCGTTAATTGCGCGCGTAGGAGTAATGGCTCGCGGTAATGCCATTACTTTGCCTGTATGTGGTCGGGATGTGAAGTTTACGGGAAAG
>JADMIO011298110.1_pt1 | contig 15452 bp, 15 predicted proteins | sample 8958161 | NCBI WGS metagenome assembly JADMIO01 (sample SAMN16585339, study PRJNA669376) | soil metagenome | isolation source: Crop rotation soil | place: USA: Cullars Rotation, Alabama | collected 2011
CCGCCGATGAACTGAACGGGAAGGTGCGGCGCGCCAAGGCCGATCCCGAGGTGCGCAATCCGAACGGCCAGTACGAAGAGCTCGCGCCGTTTGACGGCAGGATCGAGCGCCCGCTCGTGACGATGCATGGCACCGGCGATTTGTTCGTGCCGATTCATCTCGAGCAGATCCTCAACCGCGCGGTCACCGCCGCCGGCAAGCAGGACCTGCTCGTGCAGCGCGTCTACCGGATCGCCGGACACTGTGGCTTCAACCCGCAGGAGCAGGCGCGCGCGTTCGACGATCTCGTCCAGTGGGTGCGCGAGGGGAAGAAACCGGCGGGCGACAACCTGATGGGCGATCTGCGCGACGCCGGGCGTCAGTTCACCAGTCCCTTGCGGCCCGGCGACCCCGGCACGCTCGGCATGAAATAGCGGACGTTGCCCTCGGCGCCCTCCGCGATTCGCATCGACGCCCTCACGAAGCACTACGGCACGGTAGTCGCCGTCGAGGAACTGTCCCTCGAGGTCGGGGCCGGCGAGATCTTCGGCTTCCTCGGCGCGAACGGCGCCGGCAAGACCACCACGATCCGTCTGCTGCTCGATCTGCTGCGGCCGTCGAGCGGCAGCGCCTCGATTCACGGCTTCGATTGTCAGGCGCAGTCGCAGGAAGTCCGGCGGCGCGTCGGCTACCTGCCGGGAGAAATGCCGTTCTATCCCGAGTTGAGCGGCGCCGGCTATCTCCGGTTTCTCTCCTCGCTCGGCGCGCCACCGGTACCGTCGCGCATCGAAGCGCTGCTGCGCCGGTTCGACATGAGCGATCGCGATCTGGAGCGGCGCATGCGCGAGTACTCGCAGGGGATGAAGCGCAAGCTCGGGATCGTCCAGGCGCTGATGACCGATGCGCCGGTGCTGATCCTCGACGAACCGACCTCCGGCCTCGACCCGCTGATGATCGAAGCGTTCGGCGAAACGATCGACGAGCTCGCGCGCGAGGGCAGGACGACGGTGTTCCTGTCGTCGCACGTCCTGTCCGAGGTGGACCGCACCTGCCGACGCATCGCCGTCGTCCGCGCCGGGCGCCTTGTCGCGGTGCAGACACTCGCTGATCTGCGGGCCAATACGCCGCGGCGTGTGACCGTCTCGTTCGCGGCGCCGGTCACGGCGCCCGTCCCGGCCATCGCCGGAGCAGTGCTCGTCGCGCAGCATGACGATCGCTGGGTGTTCGACGTCCGCGGTCCGATCAGCGGTCTGCTGGCCGCCATTGCGCCGCTGCCGGTGCAGGATCTCACCGTCACGCCGTTCACGCCCGAGGAAGCGATCCTGCGTCTGTTCGAAGGGAACGCCGCATGCTGACGCTGGTGCGCCGTTCGCTCGGCCGGGTCCCGGTCGTCTTCGGGTCGGTGATCGTGCTGCTGGCGGTGTTTCAGATCGCGCTGATTGCGGTGGCGCGGTCGTTCGTGCTGAGCGGCAACTTCGCGTGGATCACGCAGATGGCGCCGCCGTCGTTCATCCGCAACACGTTCGGCGCCGCGTTCACGTCGTTCGGCGGCATGGCGGTCATCGGCTTTTTCGAGCCGCTCATCATCATCATGGTCGTGCAGTTCGCGATCTATCTCGCGACCGAACCGGCGGGAGAGATCGAGTCGGGACTGCTGGATCTCATCCTCGCGCGCCCCGTGATGCGTCGCACGCTCATCACCAGGTCACTCGTCGTGATGACGCTCGGCGTGCTGGCCGCCACGATGACGATGGGAGTGGCGACGTGGGCGGGGCTGATGGCGCTTGCGCCGGAGGGCGCCGAGTGGCCGGCAATGGCGACGGTCCGCCTGCTGATGATCCATTTCGCGGCGCTGGCGTGGTGCTTCGGCGGCGCCGGGCTCGGCTGCGCGGCGTTCGTCAACCGGCGCACGGCCGCGTCGGCGACGATCGGCCTGTCGGCCATCGCGCTGTACCTGGCGGAGTTCGTCGGCGCGTCGTGGCCTGCCGTGAAGTACCTCTCCACGATTTCGCCGTTTCACTACTTCAAGGGCCCGGAGATCCTCGAAGGGGTCGCCCACACCGCGCGCAATCTGACGGTGCTGCTCGGGATTGGCGTCACGGGCATCGTCATCGCGTATGCGCAGTTCGCGCGTCGGGACATCAGGTAGGGCAGGTAAGGCTGGTGGGGCAGGTCGGGGGTGGGGAAGGCTTAGGGCTCAGGGCTTAGGGCTTAGGGCTGAAGCGCTAAGGGGTGCTCGTTCACGGACAGCGCTCAAAGTCGTGAAAGCGTGAGTCCGAGCGCAGTCGATCGAATTCCTCAAGCGCCACGCCAAGTTGTCGAAGCATCTTGAAGAACAGCGGTGGGCCGATTTCACGCCCACCGTGCAGCGATGGTGAACTCGTCGAAAGTCGCGCGGCCGTCGCGCTAGGCATGCACGATTTCAGTCGTGTCTTTCGGGAGAGCCCGCCCGCGCTCCTCATACTCCCGGGCGACTAGCGCAAACACCTGCTGCAATTCGCGCAAAGCCGCCTCGCGCGTGTTCATCAGCGCATAGCAGCCTCCGAGAGCCGGGATCTCGGCGACCCACGAGCCATCGTCTTGCCGGTAAAGAACGACTTTGTAGTCGTCAAAGCCCATGATGCGATTATAAGCGCGCAACGACACGACGGATGTCAGATCTGTCTACGAGGGACGGCCGACTGCGATAGACGTGCACAGCAAACCAGGCGATTCTGAACGAGGTTGCCATGCGAATCTTCAGAGATCATCGTACGTACGTCATCCTGATGGCGGTGGTTCTGGCATCGGCGATGCGCGCGCAGTCACCGGTTGCTACGCGCCCTTCGGTTGTCGCGAATGCTTCATCGAAGTTCGAAGTGGTCGCCATCAAACGCGGCGATCCAGCAGCACGCCTTGGCGGCAAGATGGACGTGGACAAGCCGGATCGTTTCAGCGCGACGGACACGCCGATGCGAGTCCTTCTGCGCTATGCATACGATGGCCTCTCCAACAACAGGATCGCAGGCGCGCCTGACTGGTTCGCAACCACTCGCTTCAGCATCGTCGCCAAGGCCGAGCGCGCCGTCACGCCCGCTGAGAAGAAGGAAATGGTGCGCGCGCTTCTGACTGAGCGGTTTGCACTGCAGCTCCACGAGGCATCGATGGAGCTGGCGCACTACGCGTTGGTCCTCGATCGGACCGATGGGCGCCTTGGGCCGAATCTGCGCCGATCGACCGACGAGTGCATTGCTCTCTCCGACGAAATGAGCAGGACGCACGGTATGGACGCAACACTCAAACTCATCGAGCAGCATCCGGCCTGTCGCTCAGAGAGTGTGTTTCCGGAGACCAAAGGCCAGACTCTCAGCCGTTTGGGCGCTTTCCCGGTGTCAGGGCTCGCCCGTATGCTCGAAGGGTTTTCGGATCGTCCGGTCGTCGATCAGACAGGTCTCCGTGGGAGATTCGATGTCGTGATCAACGGGCGGTTCGAAGATCTGATGTATGGCGCCACTCCCGATACAGCGCCATCGTCGCGGCCGTCCATCTTCACGGCGCTCCCGGAGCAGCTCGGACTCAAGCTGGAATCACGCCGCGGCCCCGTGTCAGTGTTCGTCGTCGACCGCGTCGAGCTGCCGACCTACGACTGACATATTCGTGGTCGAGTGCGGTCGATGTCGAGCTGCGACCGCGGGAGGCCGTCGCGCGCCTAGTCGGAGCTGGGCGAAACGGTCAAGTCACCCGATGCGACCGGGCCGGTGCCGTACGCCGAGCGGATCCCCGTGCGGTCGAAGACGATGAAGCTGGCGACGTCCGGCGTGCCGTTCGGATCGTTCGCCCCTTTGTTGTTCGCGATCAGCAGCCAGAAGCGGCAGCCCTTCAGCGGCGCTTCCTGGCCGGCCTGGTCGAAGTTGCACTTGCCGGTCAGCACCGTGGTGGGTGTGACCTTGCCCCACGAGTTGATCTGGTCGATCGACGTCGAGGCGAACGTGCCCTTCGACGCCTCGTTCAGGTCAGCGACCAGCCGCACGCTGCCGGTCGGGTAGTCTGTCGCCGCGGGGTCGAAGGAAGCGTTCACCGTCACGGTGAAGACGCCGGCGTGCGTGGCGTCCTTCCGCGCGGCGATGAACACTTTCGCCTCGCCGGTGACCTTCGTCTTCGACGAGATGTGCAGGTCCGCGATCTGGATGCCCATAGTGCTGCCTCCTCCTCTCGATTCCTACCGCCAGCCCAACGTGGAACTTCTCTCCGTCTTCGTGGCGTTGCTTGATCAACGTCGCTCGTGGCTTTTTCGAACAGGCTCGACAACATGGGCGTGGTGCCCGCGGCCACGGTTCAGGAGGTCGTGCGGGGTGGATCGTCAGGGAAGGCTGGGACGAGCGGCTCGAGCACTTCAACGAGCTTCGGGAGATCGTCGGTCACCACCTGCCAGACGATGTCCTCGTCCACGCCGAGATAGTCGTGCACGACTTTGTGCCGCATCCCGACGATGTTCTCCCAGGGAATTTCGGGGTGGGTCGCTCGCCATGTCGAGCATGTGCCCGACATAGACGAGATCACGCGGCAACATAGAGCGGTTCGGCCTCCCGCAGGACCTGTTCCCGAATGCGTACGTTCAGGAATTGGGGGGTGACCAGGTCTACCCGGCGGCCGTGCAGCAGTTCGGACAGCTCGCGCTCCACGCTGACGAACGCAAAGCCCGGGACGTGCCCTGGCTGGAACTCCACCAGGACATCGACGTCGCTGTCCGCGTCGAAGTCATCGCGGAGTACCGATCCAAACACCGCCAGCCGCGCGATGTGGTGCCGCTCGCAGAATGCCTTGACAGCGGCGCGGTCGATTTCGAGGTGCGGGCTCATGACGCCTCCATGATAGGCCGTTGCGCAAAGCCTCGGCGCGTCGTCGCTGTTGACCGCGTGCATCGACTCTCGGACACCGATGTACGACACGTCGGGGTTAGATCGTGCAGAAGCCGCCTCTGAGTGACGCAAAGGTTGGTGACGCATCCACACGTTGACTCAGTCTGCCTGACCTCCGCGACGGACGCTCACACCACCAACGACGCCCTCGATGGTGATCAGAATCTGCTGTGCGACCAACGAAGAAGCTCAATCTGCAATCTGAAATGTGTTGGAGGGGAATCCGGTGACGATGTCGGCGGGGGAACGGGAGCGTCACATCGAGGTGGTGCGGCGGCCGCGGACCGAGGCGGACGGGCCCGTGACAACACCTCCGGCTCAGGCGGCGACGACCGAAGAAGCGGCGAAGACGCCGGATCTCGAACCGGCAGCGGATCCCGGCAACGTGTGCGCGGCGGAAGCGGCGGGGAGTGGAATCGCGTCGTGAAGAACTGCCTCGTAAGTCACCCTGGACATCGCCGGCATCCAGCTGTATAACGTGCCCCTTCACCCCGCTGGCGGCGAAGTTACGTCGAATTCGCCGATGGAGGTCACACCATGAAGCCGGCGCGCTATTCCTCATCGGCGTCGTGGGCGATATCGTTCATTCTGTTCACCTCCGATCCCGTCGCGGCTGCCAGCTTCAGGCTGGCGGCCCAGGACACCATCGCAGGCGGAGGGAAAGTCAACGACTGCGGGCCGGTTGGCATGCAAGTGCGTGTGAATTGGACCGACGCTGGTGGTAGCGTTGTCGGGGTGACTGACATCAAGACAGTAACGCCGGACAAACCCGGATCGAACCGCGGTTGTGTGGAATTCATCGCGCCGGTCAAGATCGAAGACGCCCAGGGCGACGTCCACAGAACGGCGGACTTCCAGCAGTTCGTGCGGTTCCCTAACCCCGGCGAAACCTCCGTCCTCGACGTCGTCGCGTTCGCGTTCGATGGCGCGGATTTCATCGTCACGCCGTGGTTCGACTTTCTGGCACAAACGCTGGGACTTGGTGAACTTCGTGTGCCCGATCTCTTCGGGGACACGGACGGCAGCGGGATCCTCGATTCGGCGGACGTGCTGTACGCGGCAGTGAATCTCTTTCCGTTCGTCGCCGGGAGCCCCAGCTATCAACTTGGCGACACGTTCAGCATCACCGCGGGCACCTCGCCACTCCTGCCCGGCATGTTGTTCGGCACGGCGCCAATTATTCGCGATCCCTCGAGTCCGACCGGCTTTCTCAACCCGTCACCATACACGGGATCTGGAGCGGCACTCGCCGAGCACCGCATTTCCGCGCTTCCGGAACCGTCGAGTGTTCTACTGCTCGTGACCGGACTTCTGGGCGTGGCGTGGCGCAAGAGGCGTACGCCGGGGCCATGGTCTAAGGATTGGGGTCCAGGGTCGGTTGACCGCGGGTGACGATGTTGCTCCTGCCTGCGGCCGTGTCGATTGGGAGTCGTATCGGGTCGTAGACCAGCGTCACCCAGGCCTGCAGTTCGTCGGCCTGACCGGGACTGGGATCCTCGTTCAACATTTCCAGGGAAACGATTTTCTGGCGCCGGCGACGGTAGACGTCATTTCGTGTCCGGTATTCGTATTCGACACTTCCGACGTACAGCACATCGAGCACCCTGAACGTCGGACCTGAACTGACCTCGCCCGCATCGAGACCGACCAGCTCGACTCTTTCCACAAAGCGTTGCGGACCAAAGATTTGCAGGTTGTAGATGAAGGGCGGCAGGGCGAGGGTGTATGTGACTTCGACAACGGCGTTACCCGGGGACGGAAAACCTTCCTGAATTCGCAGCTTGGTCTCTGACACTGTTGGCATGGCGGGCGAATCCTCCCTGAATCCGTTACGATACGCGCAAAGTTGATGAACGCCGCACCAGTTGTTTTGTTGTCGGCCGCGCTGCTCCTGACGACCGTGCCGGCGCGGACGGCCGGCGCGCAGAACTGGCCGCAGTTCCGCGGCGCCCAGGCCGGCGTCGCCCCCGACGATCCGCGATTGCCGGATCGCTGGTCACCCACGGAAAACGTCGCCTGGCGGATCGACATCCCCGGGCGGAGCTGGAGCTCGCCCGTCGTCTGGGGCGACCACGTGTTCGTCGTCTCGGTTGTGAATACAAAGGCGGCCGAGCAACCGCTGAATCCCGTCATCACCTATCTGGCGCGATCGCTCGGCGGAACGATGACCGGCGCCGACATCAGCAAGACGACCGACGTCCATCGCTGGATGCTCTACGACATCGAGTTCGAGACCGGCAAGGTCCGATGGGAGCGCGAGATCCGCGCCGCGGTTCCGCCGCAATCCGTGCACCAGAAAAACTCGTTCGCCTCGGAGACACCGGTCACCGACGGCGAGCGCGTCTACGTCTACCTCGGATACGCGGGTGTGTTCGCGTTCGACATGAACGGGCGGCCGGCGTGGTCGAAACCGATGGATGCGCCGGCGATGCGCATGGGATGGGGATCGGCCGCGTCTCCCGTGCTCCACGACGGGCGCCTGTACGTCGTCAACGACAACGAAGAACGATCGTTCATCGCCGCGTTCGACGCGCGAAGCGGCGCCGAGCTGTGGCGGACGGAGCGGCCGGGCGAAGGCTCGAACTGGTCGACGCCGTTCGTGTGGCAGCACGAGTCAGGGACCGAGATCGTCACGACCGGGAGCAGGAGAGTCCGTTCCTACGATACGAACGGCCGGCTGCTGTGGGAGCTCACCGGCATGACGACGATTCATGCCGTGACGCCGGTGGCCGGTCACGGTCTGCTGTTCGTGAGCTCCGGATATTTCCCCGACAACCCGCGGCCGACCTATGCGATCCGCCCGGGAGCGCGGGGCGACATCTCGCTCAAGGCGGGCGAGACGAGCAATGCGTTCATCGCCTGGTCCGATCCGGCGCTGGCGTCAGCATATCCGTCGCCGATCGTCGTCGGCGATCAGTACTACACGCTCATGGATCGCGGCTTCATGACGTCCAACGATCCGAAGACCGGCAAGCCGATCTACGGCCGGCAACGCATCGCCGCGGACTCCGGGACGTTTTCGGCGTCGCCGTGGGCGTACAACGGAAAAATCTTCGCGATCAGTGAAGACGGCGACACGTTCGTGATGCAGGCGGGCCCGGAGTTCAAGCTGCTTGGCCGGAATACGCTGGAAGAGATGACGCTCGCGACTCCGGCCGTGGCGCGCGGCAGCCTCTTCATCCGGACGGCAACCAGGCTCTATCGGCTCACCAGGCGCTGATCCGGTGCTGAAATGATCACGCTGGCGCGGGCTGCTGTGATCGCCGGCATCATTCTCAGGCTGTCGATCGTGCTCGCGCTTTTAGCGGGGACATCGGCCCCCGCGTCCGGCGAAGTTGTTCGCGTCGAGATTCGCACGCGGGAGGCGATCGGCACGTCGGGCTACGAGAAAATCGTCGGCCGTGTCACCGCTGCCGTCGATCCGCGGCACCCCGCCAACGCCGTCATCGCCGACCTGGATAAGACGGCGACTAACGCTGCCGGTCGCGTCGAGTTCTTTACCGACCTGTACCTGATCCAACCCGTTGATCCCGCGAAGCGCAGCGGCGTCGTCATCGTTGACGTGCCGAATCGCGGTTACCCGCTGATCCTGCAGCACATGAACGGCGCGCCAGGACGCCTCGACTTCACGCGGAACGAGGATCTGGGCGACGGATTCCTGATGCGCGGCGGCTTCACGCTCGCCTGGATCGGCTGGCAGGGCGACCTGCCGCGTAACGGGCGGCTGCTCGGAGCCGACCTGCCGCGAGCCGCCGGCATCGAAGGGATCGTCAAGGTTGAATTCACGCCGAACGACGCGAACCCGACCTTCACCCTCGCCGACGTTGCCGGCTATCCACCCGCCGATGCAGACGGGCCGGACACGGTGCTGACCGTGCGCGCCGAGCCGTTCGCGCGTGCAACCATCGTCGCGCGCGACAGATATCAACTGCGCGGCAACGTCGTCACGATGGCTGGCGGCTTCGAGCCAGGAAGGATTTACGAGCTATCGTTTCGCAGCCGCGATCCGATTGTCGCCGGACTCGGCCTCGCCGCCGTGCGTGACGTGACCTCGTGGCTGCGATACGGCGCCGACTCGCCGGTCTCCGCGCGCTATGTTTACGGATACGGCGTTTCTCAGACGGGGCGCTTCCTGCGCGCGTTTCTGTACGACGGCTTCAACCGCGATGAGCGCGGCCGCATCGTCTTCGATGCGGTCATGCCGGTCGGCGCTGGCGCTGCGCGGCTCAGCGTCAACGAGCGCTGGGCGCAGCCGAACGGCAATGCGTTCTATGGCTCGGCGACGTTCCCGTTCGCCGATGTGCGTCAGCGGAATCCGGTCAGCGGCAGGAGCGATGGGCTGCTCGAAGGTGAACGCGGCATCGAGACGGCGAAGATCTTCTATGTGAACAGCGCCGCGGAGTACTGGGGCGTGGGGCGCTCGGCGGCGCTGACGCACACGACAGCGGATGGGACCTCGGACGTCGCGCCGCCAGCCAACGTCCGCATCTACGCGTTCGCCAGCGCGTCGCACTCGCCCGGGCCGGTTCCGCCTCGTGTCACCCAGGGGCAGGCCGCGACGAGCCCGGTCGTATTTGCGCTGCGCGGATTGATGATGGCGCTCGAGCGTTGGGTGCGACAGGGCACCGAGCCGCCCCATAGCCAGTATCCGCGTCTGGCAGATCGGTCGCTCGTGCGCAGCGAAGACGTCACGTACCCGGCCATTCCCGGCATGGCGTCGCCTGGCGCGATTCCGGCGGGACGCGAAGGCAATACCGTGTTGCCATTGCTCGTCAGTCAGGTGGATGAGGATGGCAACGATCGGGCCGGGATCCGTCTGCCGGCGATTGCGGTGCCACTCGGCACCTACACCGGCTGGAACTTCCGCAACGCCTCGATCGGCGGCACGTCGACGCTGATGCCGTTCATCGGTTCGTTCGTGCCGTTTGCCGCGACGAAAGCCTCGCGCGAGACGACGGGCGATCCTCGAAAGGCGATCGACGAACGCTATCCGTCCAGGGACGAGTATCTGACGCGCATTCGCGCGGCCGCCGACGCACTGGTGCGCGAGGGGATTCTCGTCGCCGACGACGTGACTCGCACGGTCAACGACGCCACGACGCTGTGGGACAGCATCGTGAGCAAGTAGGTGAGCGCGTCAGGCTTCAGCGTGGTCGCACAGTCACGAGATCGTCATCAGAGGCTGCGCGAACGTCGTCCGACTTCAGCATCACCAGGGCGTTCGTGCGTCCGGAAGCGGTCACGAACTCCACCTCAATCGCATTGCGGTCGTAGAGATCCACGACCGCACCGAGATCACCGCGGCGAAGGCCATGAGCCGGAAGGTCGGTGTTCAGCACAACGACATCGTGGGGCTTGAAGTTCACCGTTCGTCTCCAGGATAGGCCGTTATGAATCGAGGCACGTCGGATCGAGCGGGCATGAACCAGACACTGACGACGATAGCAGACTGCCCGTTGGTCCGGTCAGGATAGCGCGAATTCGGGAAGAACCGGGCCTTGTAGCGCCCGATCCGATGTGAGCGCGGAAGCAAGTAGTCACGAATCTTCGCCGGCGCGATCTCGGCAAGCTCGGCGTTCGGGATCAAGACTCGAAACAGCGGGTCGGAAGGCATGAGACGAACCGCTCAACTGGGCATCCTGAACTGCAGCGCTTCGGCGATGTGATCGCCGCGCACCGAGTCGGCTCCTTCGAGATCGGCGATCGTTCGCGCGACGCGGCGCACGCGGTCGTAGCCGCGGGCGCTGAGGGCCATCCGCTGGACCGCGGCGCTCAACATCCGGGCGCCGGCGGCGTCAGGACGGCAGTAGCGGTTGACGAACGACGGCAGCAGCGCGCTGTTCGCGCATGGACCGTCAGCTCCGTAGCGGTCCCGTTGCCGCTCGCGCGCGGCGACGACGCGACCGCGAATCACGCCGGACGATTCGCCGGCGACGGCATCGATCAAGCCTTCCACCGGCAGCGACGGCACGCCGATTGTCATGTCCATGCGATCGCGCAACGGGCCGGACAGCCGCGATCGATAGCGTTCCAGCTGCTGCGGCGTACAGCGGCATTCGCGCCGCCCATCGCCGGCGTAGCCGCACGGACATGGATTCATCGCGCCGACGAGCACGAAGCGGGCAGGGAAGATCGCGGTCCGGGCGGCGCGGGCGATGGCGACCGATCCTTCTTCGAGCGGCTGCCGCAGAACCTCCAGAACGTGGCGGCTGAACTCGAGGAGCTCGTCGAGGAACAGGACCCCGTGATGGGCGAGGCTGACCTCGCCGGGGCGTGGTCCGGGCCCGCCGCCGACGAGCGCGGCGTGCGAGATCGTGTGATGCGGCGCACGAAACGGACGCCGGGTGATGAGACCGTCGCCCGACTGCAGCAGACCGGCGACCGAGTGAACGGCCGTAACCTCCAATGCCTCGTCGAACGTCAGCGGCGGCAGAATCCCCGGCAGGCGCCGAGCCATCATCGTTTTGCCGGCGCCCGGAGGACCGACCAACAAGAGGTTGTGGCCGCCCGCGGAGGCGATCTCGAGCGCGCGCCGCGCGAGCAGTTGGCCGCGGACGTCGGCGAAGTCGGCGTGCTCAGCGCCGTGCGTGAACACCGGCGGGGGCGGCGCGGTGGCAGTCGACGGATGATTCAGCGTCTGAACGGCGTCGGTCAGCGTGGAGACTGGCAGCACCCGCAGCCCCGAGACGATGGCCGCCTCGCTGGCGTTGGCCGCTGGCAGCAGCACGCCTTCGATACCGGCTTTGCGCGCCGCCGCCGCAATCGGCAGCACGCCTCGCGCCGGCTGCACGCCGCCGTCGAGCGACAACTCACCGAGGACGACGATGTCGAAGATTTCGCGGCGCTCGACGATTCCCTGCGCGGCGAGGATGCCGATGGCGATCGGCAGATCGAACGCGGAGCCGGCCTTGCGCACGTCCGCCGGCGCCAGGTTGACGGTGATGCGGTGCGGCGGAAACTCGAAGCCGCAGTTCCGGATCGCGCTGCGCACACGGTCGCGGCTCTCGCGCACGCTCGCGTCGGGGAGGCCGACCATCGAGAAGTGGGGAAACCCGAACGAGACGTCCACTTCGACGTGTACGGGTGACGCTTCAACGCCGAACAGGGCAGCGGTCCGCAGGCTCGCGAGCATGTCTCGCGGCCTTGCAAGGACCGGCGCCACACACGTGACGCAAAATCAGGCCGAAATCAGAGAGGGACCGATCTGGGTCGTCAGATTCTGCGAACCAGATCGTGCGGAGGGCGTGCAGAAATCGAAAACGAACGTCCGGCTAAAGCCGGACGCCACCGAGATCAACGTCCGGCTGAAGCCGGACGCCACCGCTCCGACTATCGATAAATGGTGAGGCGTTCACCGGCGCGGATCACGCTGCCGGCTATCCGATTCCACGACTGCAGCGACGAGACGCTCGTGCGAAACGTCCGCGCGATGGAGGCCAGGGTGTCGCCCTTCTTCACCTGATAGATCACCTTGGTGCGACCGTCGCCGCCGGAGGACCCCACCGCGCGAGAGGCAGGGACGGCATCAGACGTCGTGGTCGAAGCGGAGGTGGTCGTGGTGTCGGCCGACGTCGGAGCGGGACGATCGGTGGTTGCCGCCATCAGGACGGTCGCTTCGTGCGGCACCATCAGCTGCTGGCCGGTCGCGACCTTGGCGTTGGTCTTCAGGTAGTTCGCTTCGGCGAGGTCGGTGCGTCCCACCTTCAGCTTCTTCGCGATGCTCGCCAGCGTCTCGCCCTTCCGCACCGTGTAGAACTTCAGCGACGCGAGATCCTCGGTGGAGGCGTCGGCGAGCCTCGTCTGGATCGTCTCGGCGGTCCCGACCGGCACCTTCAGCTCGTACGCCTTATCGCGCACCGGCGTCGTCCAGCGGCGGAGCTCGGGGTTGAGCGTTTGAATATCGTCGATCGTCGTTCCGCCCCATTCGGCGATGCGGCGCAGGTCGACCGGCTTCGGCAGCGTCACCGTCTCGTAGGCCAGCGGCGGCAGCGCCTCGAACTCGAAGCCATACTGCGCGGGGTTCTTGGCGATGACAATCGCCGCGAGAATCATCGGCACGTAGTCGCGCGTCTCGCGCGCGAGGAGCCGCGGCTTCTCGATGATCGTCCAGAAGTCGTCGCTCTTCGCGCTCTTCACCGCCCGCTGAATGCGGCCAGGCCCGCCGTTGTACGACGCCAGCGCCAGGTGCCAGTCGCCCGCGAACATGTCGGCGAGCGTGTTGAGGTATTTGGCGGCGGCGACGGTCGCTTTTTCTGGGTCCGAGCGCTCGTCGATGTACCAGTCCTGCCGCAGGCCGTTCTCGAGCCCGGTGCCGGCCATGAACTGCCAGACGCCCCTGGCCTTCGCCCGAGACAGCGCGGTCGGCTTGAACGCGCTCTCGACGAGTGGCACATACGCGAGGTCGAGCGGCAGCCCTTCGGCGCGGAAGACGTCCTGAATCATCGGCAGGTACTTGCTGCCGCGCGCCAGACCGGCTTCGAGGAAATCGTGAAGCCGTCCTTGAAACAGCTCGACGAAGGACAGCACCCGCTGATTGAACGGAATCTCGATGTCGAAGCTCGTCGCCGAGAGATCCGTCTTGACCGCTTCCTTGGTTTCCGGCGTCGGCGCCGGCTCCGTCAGCGTTGCTGACAGCGCCAGCAGGTCGTCGATCGTGGCCGGCTCGTTCTTCTGCTCCGTGAAGCCGTCGCCCTGCGCCAGCGCCTTCACTTCGTAGGCGCTGATCCGATCGACCAGGCGATCGAAGTGCTCGCGGACTCGCCGATCCTGGCGGCCGTACTGCGACTCGAGGACGATCGTCACCGCCTTGTCGAACTCCTGCTTCGCCGCTTCGACGTGCCCCTGCTGCAGCTCGCGCTGGCCGGCCTTGAAATGCGAATCGGAGAGGTCGATCAGGGTCAGGACGGGATCGACGGCTGGCGGCGGCGGGGGAGCGACGACTACGGGCGCGGGCGGTTCGACGATGACCGGCTCAACGGCGGCGACGGGCGCGGCCGGCGTTACCGCGGGGGCGGTATGGACACCCGAACGGCAAGCAGGGCCAAAGGCACAAAAAGCGATGAGCGGGAGGTAAAAAACCGGGTGTGCGAGCGACGCTCGCCTGCGAACTGACCGTCGAACCATCGGGCGCTCCGCGATCCGGCCACCGTAAGCAACGTTGGCTTGGAATCGTAAGTCGCCCCCCATCGGGGGCTCCGGGTTATCACGGGGTCCGGCATCGAACCGAACCGAAACGTGCGTCGCGGAGGGCTGGGGACGCCCCCGCCAGGTGCGAGGGCACAACCCCTCGCGGTACGGCTGAGGCATCCTACCATCCGGCCCCGGCCGTTTTCAACGCTTAAGTCCAACAGTGCCACCAATAAGCCCCGAGCGACGCGCGGTGCCCGCGGCTGCGCGCGGTGTTGCACGCATTCACGCGATTCTGAACACGCGGTGCTGGTCCCCGAGCTCGCGGGCCGACGGGGTCACGATGGCCCGCTCCGCGATGACGAGTTGCTGTCCCGCCCGAATGGCCTTGCGAACATCTTCCTCACAGACGAAATCGAGCGGCGGCGGTGCACCGGGCTTCGATTCCCCGATTGCCTTATCGGTTCCTCCGCCTCCGCTCGCCTCGCGGGTTTCGGCGAGGGGCGCCGGTAGGGGGGCCGCCGGGGTCGCGTCAAACGGCGCCGGAGTCGATCCGGCTTCGCCCGCGCCGCCAGCGTCGTCGCGACGGTAGCCGCGCGATCCCAGGAACTCGTCGATCCGTCGAGTCAGCGCCTCGGCCGGAATCCCGCCCGGTCGTGCGGTGCGATTCACGGCTTTGCCAACCGCGGGAAGCGCTGCGACCGGCGTCACCTCGTAGGCGAGCCGCTTGATGTTGAGGAGATGGCGCGGGGAGATGTTGTCCGAGGTGATGTTGCCGCCGTAGCCGCCGCAGCCCAGCGTCATCGCCGGATCCAGTCCGGTCGTCAACCCAATGGAGCCATGCGTCGTCGGCGAGTTGACGATGATGCGGTACGCGGGCTTTTTGAGCCCGAACTCGAGGATGACCTGCTCGTTCTGCGAGTGGATGGACATCGTGTGGCCCATCCCGCCGAACCGCAGAATCTGCTTGCAGCGCTCGCAGCCCTCCCGCCAGTCCTGGACAACATAAAAGGAGAGGACCGGGCAGAGCTTCTCGATCGAGAGCGGGTACTCCCGTCCGACGCCCTCGAGCGCTGCGATGAGGACGCGGGTGCCGGCCGGCACGGTGATGCCGCACTTCTGCGCGACGACCATCGCCGTCTTGCCGACGAGCTCGGGATTCGGCAGCCGCTGCGGCGTGACCAGGACTTTCGCGACGGCCGCCATCTCGGCGCTCGACAGGAAATAGCCGCCCTGCGATTCGAACTGCTGCCGCACCTGATCGACGACGGCCTGATCGACGACCACGGAGTTTTCAGACGAGCAGAGCACGCCGTTGTCGAAGGTTTTTCCCGTGACGACGTCGCGGACCGCTTTCGGCACGTCCGCGGTGCGTTCGATATACGCCGGCGCGTTACCCGGGCCGACGCCGTAGGCCGGCTTGCCCGCGCTGTAGGCGGCGCGTACGAG
>JADMIO010930524.1_pt1 | contig 15450 bp, 12 predicted proteins | sample 8958161 | NCBI WGS metagenome assembly JADMIO01 (sample SAMN16585339, study PRJNA669376) | soil metagenome | isolation source: Crop rotation soil | place: USA: Cullars Rotation, Alabama | collected 2011
CCGCGGCCGGGTTCGCGAACGTGACGGTCCCCGGACCGCTCACCTTGCTCCACGCCGTCGTGAGCGCGGCCCCCGCGGGCAGGCCGTCGTCGGTCACCGACCCGTTCAGCGTGACACCCGCCGGCAGCGTGATCGTCTGGTTCGTCCCCGCCCCCACCACCGGCGCCAGGTTGTATTTCTTCCCGATGTTGCGCGAGACCAGCAGCAGGTCGGCGTTGTCCACCCGGCCGTCACCGTTGACGTCGGCGTTCTCGTTGAACCCCGCCTGTGCACGCGCCTTGTTGAGGCTGGCGCGCACCTGATCGAGATCCAGCTGGTTGACGATGCCGTCGCGGTTTACGTCGAGGTAGGGCGCCTGCGCCTGCGCAGTGAGCAGAGCGAGGAGGCCGACGGCCACGATGACGATCGCTGCAGGCAGGATGAACAGGCGGCGGAGCGCTCGCACACGAGCGCTGTAGACGGCAGGTGGATCGGTCTTGGCCAATTGTGTGAAATATGAAAATCGTAAGAAAGGCGCCCTACCTTAGCACGTCTGATGAGGTACACCGTGGGTGGTCAGCGCCAGTTCCCATCAAGACCGCGCCCAAGCTCTGCCGCGTTTCATCCCGTCAACCTCGCATCAACAAAGCAGATCTGATGAGCCGGTCGCGGCCCGCCTAGTCGATTCGAGTTATTGAGCGGTCATCGAGGGACAGATAGCATCTTCGAGCACCGGCGAGACCCGATCGCTGTTCCACACACCCAACAACGTCGTTTTTACAAATTAGGTACACCGTGCCCCATATCGATCTACCGGAGAGTCTGCCCGGCATCACCGGGCCCATGGCCTACAGGCCGGAGACGGCGAAGCCGCTCCGCGAGCTGGCGGAGGTGCTGCTGCGCGGACCGAACAGCCTGACCAGCGGCGAGCGGGAAATGATCGCCACGTTCGTCTCGTCCAGGAATGACTGTCACTTCTGCCGGGACAGCCATCGCGCCGCCGCGGCGCATCACCTCGACGGCAACTACGACCTCGTCGACGCCGTGAAGCGCGACTACGAGTCGGCCGCGGTCTCTCCGAAACTGAAGGCGCTGCTCGCGATTGCGGCCAAGGTGCAGGAGAGCGGCAGGCAGGTCGCGAGCGCCGACATCGATCGCGCCCGTGCGCAGGGCGCCACGGATGTGGAGATTCACGACGCGGTGCTGATTGCCGCGGCGTTCTGCATGTACAACCGCTACGTGGACGGCCTCGCCACATGGACGCCAACCGATCCGGCCGCGTACGACCAGATGGGGCGCCGAATGGCACAACAGGGCTACGTTCAGAGGACGCAGGGCTGATGACGCATATCGCTCTTCCGCCTGGCCTGCCGGGCATCCGCGGGCCGATGGCCTTCCGTCCGGAGACCGCGCGGCCGCTGAACGATCTGGTGGACGTGCTGCTTCGCGGCCCGCACACGCTCACGCCGGGCGAGCGCGAGCTCATCGCCACGTATGTGTCGGCCGAGAACGAGTGCCGCTACTACGCCGCTTCCACGCTCACGGCCTCCGCCGCGGCTGCGACGCGAGAGTAATTGCCATCATGCTGAAATCAGCCGCGCTCGCGTTCCTCGTCTGCCTGCTCGCCGCGTCCGCCGCATCGGCGCAGGACCCGACCGGGGCAATCGAAGGCGCTATTACCGACAACACGTCCGGCGTTCTGGCGGGCGCGCAGGTCGCCGTCAGGAATCTCGACACCGGCTTCTCGCGGGAGACGGTCGCCGGAGCCGACGGCTTTTTCAGGCTGACCGCGCTGCCGGTGGGACCGTACCGCGTCACGGCCGGCGCGCCGCAGTTCGCGACACAGGTGCTCGAGCCGATTCAGGTCAACGTCAGCCAGACCGTCCGGGTGGACGTGCAGCTGCAGCTGCCGGCAGTGACCGAGACGGTGACCGTGAACAGCGGCTTCAAGCTCGTGGACACCTCGACCAACGCGCTCGGCCGGGTGGTCACCGGCCGCGAGATCCTCGACCTGCCGCTCAACGGCCGGAACTTCACGCAGCTCGGCCTGCTGCAGACCGGCGTCGCGCCGTTGACGGCGGGTGTGAGCACGGCCGGGGGATCGCTGCGCCAGGGACAGGCGTACGCGGTGAACGGCATGCGCCCGGAACAGAACGTCTACCTGGTGGACGGCGCGCAGAACATGAACCGCATGGACGGCGGCTACGCGCTGAAGCTGCCGGTGGACGCGATTGCCGAGTTCCGCATCCTGACCCAGAGCGCTCCACCCGAATACGGCGGCACCGGCGGCGCCACCACCAGCGTCGTCACCCGCTCGGGCGGCAACCAGTATCACGGCAACCTGTACGAGTTCGTGCGGAACGACCGGTTCGACGCGCGGAACTTCTTCTCGGCCGAGGTCGAGCCGCTCAGGCAGAACCAGTTCGGCGGCACCACCGGCGGACCGATCCGCAAAGATCGGGTGCTGTTCTTCGGCTACTACGAAGGGTTCCGCAACGAACAGGGCATCACGACCAGCGCCACCGTGCCGACGGCGCTCGAGCGCCAGGGCGATTTCTCCCAGCTCGGCACGCCGCTGCTGAACCTCGCCGCCGGCGGTACACCGTTTCCCGGCAACCGGCTGCCGCCCTCGGCGATCAACCCGGTGGCGATCAACGTGCTGAACCTCTATCCGCTGGGCAACGTCTCGCCGTCCATCTATCGCGAGACGCTCGTCGGCAACAACGACTTCGACCAGGCCGGCGGGCGCATGGACGTGAACGCGTCCTCGACCGACCAGTTCTTCGGCCGCTATTCCTATTCGGGCGGCCACAACCTCAACCCGATCTCGGTGCGCGGCACCGACGTGCCGGGCTTCCCGACGCGCGACGACTTCACCACCCACTCGGCGGTCCTGTCGAGCACGCACATCTTCTCGCCCTCGCTGATGAACTCGCTGCGCGGCAACCTGCTGCACTACCGGTTCCTGTTCGACCAGCGGCTGAACCAGACGCCGCCGGACGCGCTCGGATTCGGCTACACGTCCGCCAACGCCGAAGGACAGGGGCCGCCGTTCTTCAACATCTCCGGCTACAGCCCGATCGGCGGCGCCATCACCGGCCCACGCAATTCGACGCAGGACACCTACGAGGTGCAGGACAACGTGTCGTGGACCAGGGGCGATCACCTGTTGAAGATCGGCGGAGAGTACCGGCGGACCGGCATCGACATGTTCCAGGCGATCGCCCCGAACGCGTTCTACGTCTTCGCGTCGACCTTCCCCACCAACAACGCCGTCGCGAACCTGCTGCTCGGTGCGCCGGTCACGTTTTACCAGGGCCTGGGCGATTTCAACCGCGGCCTGCGGGTCTGGAACGCCGGCGCCTACGCCCAGGACGAATGGCGCGCCCGCACGCGGCTGACGCTGAACTACGGGCTGCGCTACGAACGCATCAATCCGATCACCGAGGTCCAGGATCGTCTCACCGGCTTCGTGCCAGGGATGCAGTCAATCGTCCGGCCGGACGCGCCGCGAGGGCTGGTGTTCCCGGGCGATCCCGGCATCGGCAGCGGCATCGCCCAGAGCGCCCACGCGTTCATGCCGCGGGTCGGGGCGGTGTGGGATCCGACCGGCACCGGCACCTGGTCGGTCCGCTCCAGCTACGGCCTGTACTACGATCAGTTCCAGAACGGCGCCGGCACCGCCTCGCAGGTCGCGGTCAGCGCCATCCCTTGGGCGCAGTTCAACCAGTACAGCGGCGCGGGACTCAACTTCCAGAATCCGTATCAGGGGCGCGTCTATCCGCAGCCGGACACCTTCGTCAGGCCGTCCACCGTCTTCACCATCGATGCGGCGGCGAAGCCGCCGTATACGCAGGATTGGAACGTGAGCCTGCAGCGGGCGTTCCACTCCACCTATCTGTTCGAGATTCGCTACGTCGGCGCCAAGGGGAATCGGCTGCCGCGCAACATCGAGGCGAACCCGGCGGTCTACGGACCTGGCGCCACGGCCCAGAACGCCGACCGCCGCCGTATCTACGCGAACTGCCCCGCCGACGGCAGCGCCTGCGATTTTTCGACCATCGCGATGCTGTCCAACATCACGCGCTCGCTGTATCAGGGCGCGCAGGCCAGCCTCTCGCGCCGCTTCGGCACCGGCGTCGGGTTCAACGTCTCCTACTGGTACTCGGAATCGCTCGACGAGCTGTCGGCGATGAATCTCTCCGGCGCGGCGGCCAAGCCGCTCGCCGGCGAGAACGACCTGGCGCAGAACCCCTTCGACCTGCACGCCGAGTACGGACCGTCGCTGTTCGACGCGCGGCACCGGTTCGTCGCCAGCGGGAGCTGGCAGACCTCGGTGGCGCGGAACGCGCCGGCGGCCGTGCGGGCCGTGTTCGGCGGCTGGCAGTTGAATGCGATCGCCACGCTCAATTCGGGAACGCCGTTCACCGTGTCGGACACCGCGAACGTGGCGCTGCAGGCGAACAGCCCGCCGATCTCCGGCTTTCCGGCGAGCCGGCCCAACCTGGTTGGCGATCCGAACAGCGGCCCGCATACCGTGGACGAGTGGATCAGCCGCTCGGCGTTCCAGCGCCTGAACGTCCTGACCGACGCCGGCCAGTTCGGCAACGCCGGCCGCAACATCGCGCGCGGACCCGGCTACGCCAACCTCGACATCTCACTGGTGCGAGCGTTCACGCTCACCCAGGGCACGCGGCTCGAGCTGCGAGCCGAGTCGTTCAACGTCACCAACCACGTGAACTTCGGCCTGCCGGTCGCCGACCTCAACTCCGTCAACTTCGGCCGGATCTTCTCGGCCGGCCCGCCGCGGCTGATGCAGTTCGGCGCCAAGCTCATATTCTGACATCTCACCATGGCTGACGAGGATTCGCGGCGCTACGAGGGCTGGCGCGTCGCCGCCGCCTCCAGCGTCGGCGTGTTCGTCAGCTTCGCGTCGCTGCTGGTCTACACCTTCGGCGTGTTTCTCAAGCCGATCGCCGGCCAGTTCGGGTGGTCGCGCGAAGCGGTCTCCGCCGCCTTCGGCATCGCCGCCATGACGGCGGCGGTGTGTTCGCCGCCGCTCGGCTATCTGTTCGATCGGTTCCCGCCGCGCCGCATCATCCTGCCGAGCCTGGTGATCTTCGGCGGCGCGTTCGCCTCGCTGTCGCTGCTCACGCCTCACCTCTGGCACCTTTACGCCGTCTTCGTCGCGCTCGGCATGGTCGCCAACGGCACCGCGCAGATGGCCTACTCCCGCGCGGTGTCGAGCTGGTTCGATCGCCGGCGTGGGATGGCGCTGGCGCTGGTGATGTCCGGCGGCGCCGCCGGCGCGATGGTGCTGCCGCCGATCGCGGAGGCGCTGATCCGGCGCGCCGGCTGGCGCGGCGCGTGCGCCATCCTCGGCGGCCTGGTGCTCGCCATCGGCCTGCCGGTCGTCACCAGGTTCATCCGCGAGCGGCCGGCGCCGATCGGCCGGGAAGCGCGGCCCGCCGGCGCGTCGGTTCGCGAGGGGCTGAGCTCGCGGGTCTTCTGGATTCTGGTGACGGTGCTGTTCTTCAGTTCCATCGCGCAGAACGGCGCCATCACGCACATCGCCGCGCTCCTCAGCGATCGCGGCGTCTCCGCGCGCGGCGGCGCCATGGCCCTGTCCGCGATGGGCGCGGCCAGCCTCGCCGGGCGCCTGGTGGCGGGATGGCTGCTCGATCGCTTCTTCGCGGCGCGCGTGTCGTTCGCGCTCCTGGCGCTGGCGGCCCTCGGCACTTTCCTGCTCGCCGGCGCCCACTCGCTGCCGGTCGGCATCGCCGCTGCAGCGCTGATCGGATTCGGCACGGGAGGCGAAGGCGACGTCACGCCCTACCTGCTGACGCGTTACTTCGGGCTGCGCTCGTTTTCCACGCTCTACGGCTACACCTGGACCGCTTACGCGGTCGCCGGCGCGATCGGCCCGGTTCTGATGGGCAAGGCGTTCGACGCCACCGGCTCGTACCAAGCGCTGCTCATGCAACTGGCCGGCGGCACGCTGGCCGTGGCGGCGCTGATGCTGTTCCTGCCGCGATACGACGCGGCGGCGCGAGAGAACGACAGATCGTGGGCTGCCGCTGAAAGCTCTCCCGCGGACATCTGAGCGCGGAGCAGTCGTCATGGTCGACCGCGACAAGCGCACTGACACGCTCTACGCCGCCGACTCGGAATCGAGGGATGCGCGCACCAATATCCGCCAGCTGGGCCTGCCGCAGACCGGCTACGGATTCAACCGCGGCGCTCGGCGCGGCATCAGGATCGGCAGCGCCCGGGACGGGTCGGTGAAATCGTTCATCCCCGACCCGTGTCCCTATCCCTACGCCGCCCGGATCCAGTCTGGCGGAAGGCCTCACCGTGTACAACGAGGGCAATGTCTACGGCGCCGACTTCCTGACCGACGTCCGGAAGTTCGTGAAGAAGTGAGGCTCAGGGCATGTGGCCGTCGAGCGTCATCACCGGCGTGCCCGGCTTGCTGATCGTCGCGCTGATCTGCGCGCCGGCCTTCGGGTTGCCCTGACGCTCATAGGTGACGCGGAACTGGTGGCGCTGCCTGACGGCGCTCTGCGCGATCCGCTTCCCGAACTCCGGCAGCAGCGTGCTCAGGCGGTTGGTCGTCGTGATGTTTTCGTAGCGGCCGCCACTGAGCTTGGTGAGCGCGAGGCCGATCTCGGTCTGCGCGCCGCCGCCGCTCGATCCCAGGCCCGCGCCCCCCGCCATGACGATGATGTGAACGGTCATGGCGCGCTTGATGATGATGTCCTGCATCTTCTGATAGTCGCGGTCCATCACATTGACGCGGCCGAAATCCGATCCGACCATGAAGATGACGGGAAAGTGCGGCGTCTTGTCCTTGTCGGTGCGGTTGGCGGCTTCGAACAGCGCGTCGAAAAACGCGCCGGCGCCGCCGTCCGGGGCGATCAGGCTGATCCCCTTCACCAGCTGCGCCTTGTCGGTCGTCGGCTTGACGATCGGCCGCGACTGCGGCGCGGTCGTGTAGAGCGACATCTCCACGCCATCGGGAATCTGATCGAACAGCGCCGTCAGGCCGTCGCGCAGCGGGTTGATCGGATTGGTGTTCGGTTTCCCGTTGTCGACCAGCACCTGCACCTTGATCGGCCAGTCGATCGGCTCGACCTTCACGGTCTTGCAGGCCACGCCGTCCTCCGTGATTGACACGTCCGAGGCTTGCAGATCGCCCGCCGGCGTCCCGTCGGGGCCGAGCAGGCTGATGAAGAGCTGACCCTGCTTCTGCGCCGCGAGCCGCGGCTCGACGGCCCAGAGAGCACCCGCCAGCGCCACGGCCAGAATGAGCAGTCGACGCATTCCCGTCCTCCGTCTGAAGGGGTGAACCAGCCCGGAACCGCGCGAATCCTAAGAATACGCAACCTTTTGGACGTGCGACGGCGGAAATAGTTCTGGGGCGCTACCGGCGGCCGGACAGGGCGACGGCGAGCAGCCCGCCCAGCACCGGAAACGCCTGGCCGTCGCTCGGAAAGTCCCATCGGAACAGGGCGCCCGTAGCGAGGTGGAAGTTCAGGATCATGAGGAACGCGAGGATCGCGGCGACCCGCGACAGCCGGCCGGAGATCAGCGACACGCCCGCGGTCAGCTCGCCCAGCGGTACCAGCCGGGCGAACACGGCGGCGCCCGGAATGAGCAGCATCACCCACCAGCGGTTCGATGGCGTGGCTTTCGCGAGAAACGCGTTCAGCTTCACGGTCAGGATGTCTGGGTGGGTAAACCAGGCCAGTTTGTCGAGGGCTTTGGCGATCATGAACACTCCGAGCGACACCCGGAGGATGAGCAGCGGCAGGCCGAGCAACGACCCCCCCGCGCCTTTCCCAGCCACCTTCCAGGCCATGACCCCTCCGCGCGTGTTTGGGCGCGAGCTTATCGCAGAATCATGGTCGACAGTCAAACAGTCGGCAGTCCACAGTCGACAGTCCACGGTCGACCGACGACTGACGACCCACGACTGACGACTGACGGCCAACGACTGACGACCAATTGCGACTGTCACTCTGCCGTCTGGCGGATGGTCACCCGGCCGACGCTGGTCGGACGACTGACGACGGTCGTCCCTGTCGACTTTCGGCTGTCGGTATCCACTACTCGCTTCGAACACGCTGAGCCATAGCGGTTTTCCCGGCCATCGGGCGCGCTCGTTCGACGAATTCAAGCTTCCGCGATCGGGTCCGATTGCCGGTACAACGATTGCGGTGGCAGTCAGTGCGCTGCAACTCGTGTAACAACGTTCCTGGCTGACGAACCGGCATCTCTGCGCCAGTTCTCGCTGCTGGACGCAAGAGGCCGGTTTTTGGCGTCGGCGCGGCGATCACTCTGCCCGATCGGCCGCGGCCCTCCAGACAACCCCGACATAAAAATATGCGTAACCCGATATCCGTGTGCCTGGCCGGTGTGTTCGTGATCGTGACGATGCTTCAAACCAAAGAGGCCGCAGGCCAGGACATTCCGTGGACCTTTCCGGCGGCGAATCCGATCATCAGCGTCGCGGCCGATCGTCACCTGTGGAACGATCCCACCGTCGTCAAGAGCGGTTCCACCTACGTCATGTTCCTGACCAGGAACACGATCGCTCCCGGCATCGGACCGGTGCTGCCATATCGCGCCGTGTCCTCTGACGGCATTCATTGGGTGTTCGGCACGAAGCCGCTGCTCGCGGCCGGCGCCGCCAGCGACTTCGACGGATCCGGCGTGGAGACGCCTTCGGTCGTGGTGCTCAATGGCACCTACCACATGTATTACATGGGGTACAACCAGGCCACGGGCGGGGCGGGAGGTACCGTGCACATCGGTCACGCCACGTCGGCCGATGGCATCACCTGGATCAAAGACGAACGCAGTCCGGTGCTGTCGCCGACTTTCAAGCTGTCCGACTGGAACGGCTACCAGGTTGCCGAGCCGGGCGCGGTGGTGTTCAACAACAGAATCTATCTCTATTACACCGCGGTCTCGGTGGACACCTCGGTCAACCCGCCGGTCGTGACGCGGACCATCGGCCTCAGCCTGTCCGACGACGGGTTCTCGTTCGGCGAACAGAAACGGGTGGTGACGGTCGGTCCGGCGTATCCGCGATCGATGAATTACGAAGGCTACTCGTGCCTGGCAGCCGCAGTGGTCGAGGGCCAGATTCATCTCTTCTACGACGTCTTCCAGTATCTGCCCGGGGTGACGCCGAGCGATCGGATTCAGGTGGCGCTGCACCATGCGGTCTCGCCGGACGGTGTCAGCAGCTTCGTCGAAGACCCGGCGCCGTTCTTCGTGCGCGGCGAATCGAAGTGGAACGCGCGTGAAATCCGCTCGCCGTTCGTGATGCAGGACGGCGGCGTGCTGAAGCTGTGGTATGCCGGAGACGACCTGTTTCGCGGCGGCGCATCCGCCGATTTGACGGCGCCGTGGGGCATCGGCTACGCCGAAGCGCCGTTGGGCATCGCCGCGACGCCTCCTCCGGCGCCGAGCCTGTGGTTCTCCGGCGCGGCGAAGACGTCGCTGACGCTGTCGTGGAACCCGCCCGCCGATGCCGGCGCCGGCGGCTACCGCGTCGAGCTCTCGTCGTCGAGCGACTTTTCGAGCTTCGTCACCGTCTACAACAGCTGGATCTCCAGCAGCGCGACGACGGTGACGGTGCCGTTCCTGAGCCCGGGCAAGAGTTACTACGCGCGCATCCGGAAATCTGCAGGAAACCAGCTGGTCGCCAGCGGCGGCGAGATCGTCGCCGGCCGGACGCTCGACCCTGTCGCAGTTCCTGCGGACCTGCGCTTCTCCGGCATCGCTGCCACCAGCATGCAGCTGTCGTGGGCGCCGGTCTCCGGTGCGGCTGGCTACCAGGTCGACTTCTCGTCGCAGCCCGGGTTCCTGCCGCACCTCACGTTCGATGCCGGCAACGCCACCACGATGGCGCTTCGCTGGCTCGCGCCCGGCACGACCTACTACGTCAGGATTCGCGCTTACGACGCGGCGCGCGTCCTGTCCGCCAACAGCCAGACCGCGTCGGCAGCGACCCTCGCCAGGTAAGCCCTCCAGTCCGAATCGGTCGGGCGTGGCGCGCTGCTCGACGTCTTCCGCTGAGAAGACGACTCGCAGCGCCCTCGCCGGGCCAGTTCCCCGCGTCATCGGGCGTCCTGAAGCGAAAGGCCTGTAGCCCCGGATCTCCTTCCGCGAACGACTGCCGCCCCCACTCGGAACGTCAGGAAACACCGCCGGGTGACGGTCGGCCACCGGCCTGTCTTTTCTCGCTTCATAGGGCAGGAGGCGGTGTTCCTGGCAGCGGCACGACGATCGCCCTCCTCCGATCGCACAGCCCCCAGACAACACAAGACAAACCGCATGTCTAAATCGATATTCGTGTGCCCAATGATGGTTTTTCTGAGCCTGTCAGTTCTTCAGGCCAGAGCGGCGGCGGGTCAGGATATTCCCTGGACCTTTCCGGCTTCGAATCCGATCATCAGCGTCGCGGCCGATGGTCATCTCTGGAACGATCCCACCGTCGTCAAGAGTGGCTCCACCTACGTCATGTACCTGACCCGGAACGCGACCTCGCCCGGTGTCGGACCGGTGCTGCCGTATCGAGCCGTCTCCCCGGATGGCATTCACTGGGTCGTCGGCACCAAGCCGCTGCTGCCAGTCGGCGCCGCCAGCGAGTTCGATGCCTCCGGCGTCGAAACGCCTTCCGTCGTCGTCCTCAACGGCACGTACCACCTGTATTACATGGGGTACAACCAAGCCACTGGGGGCGCGGGCGGTCCCGTGCATGTCGGCCACGCCACGTCGGCCGATGGCATCTCCTGGACCAAGGATGTCAGACCGGTCCTCTCCCCGACGGCGAGGCTGTCCGATTGGAACGGCTACCAGGTCGCCGAGCCCGGCGCCGTGGTCGTCAACAACAAGATCTATCTCTATTTCAGCGCGGTCTCCGTGGATATGTCGGCGACCTCGCCCATTATCACGCGGACCATCGGCCTCAGCGTCTCCGACGACGGGTTCTCGTTCGGCGAGCAGAAGCAGGTGCTGACCGTCGGGCCGGCGTATCCGCGCTCGATGAACTACGAAGGCTATTCCTGCCTGGCCGCCGCGGTCGTCCAAGGCCAGGTTCACTTGTTCTACGACGTCTTCCAGTATCTGCCCGGTGTGACGCCGAGCGATCGGATTCAGGTGGCGCTGCACCATGCCGTGTCGCCGGACGGCGCCGGCAGCTTCGTCGAAGACCCGGCGCCGTTCTTGGTGCGCGGCGAGTCGAAGTGGAACGCGCGCGAAATCCGCTCGCCGTTCGTGATGCAGGACGGCGGCGTGCTGAAGCTGTGGTATGCCGGCGACGACCTGTTTCCCGATCGCGTCTCCCCCGACTTCACGGCGCCGTGGGGCATCGGCTACGCCGAGGCGCCGCTCGCCGCTGCCGCTCCCAGCCTCTGGTTCTCCGGCGCAACGAAGACCTCGTTGACCCTGTCCTGGATCCCGCCTGCCGATGCCAGCGCCGGCGGCTACCGGATCGAGCTTTCGTCGTCGATCGATTTTTCGAGCTTCCTCACGATCTACAACAGCTGGACCTCCGCCAGCGCTAGCACGGTGGCCGTACAGTTCCTGAGCCCGGGCAAGACCTACTACGCGCGGCTCCGGAGGTACGATGTCAACGGCGTCGCCTCCGAAAACGGTCTGACGGCGATCGGCCGGACACTCGCCGTGGATACCGCTGCGCCAACGATCCCGACGGCGCTGCGTTTTGCGAGCCTCACCAGCAGGAGCATTCAGCTCTCGTGGGCCCCGTCCTCCGACAACGTCGCGGTTGCGGGGTATCGGGTCGATGTCTCCGCCCAGCCTTCGTTCACGACGTTCCTGACCCTCGACGTGGGTAACGTCACCACCGTGGCACTTCGGTGGCTCACGCCTCAGACGAGCTACCACGTCAGGATCCGTGCCTACGACACCGCGCTGAACGTCTCCGGCAACAGCGCGACCGCCAGCGCAGTCACCCTCGCTCAGTGAACTGCTTCGCCGGTCCGCCACCGGCGCGCCACCGCGTCACCATTGATTCATCAGCCTGGACGTGGCCTCGGGGCCGGTTGCGGCGAGCGGAAATGGACTTGATGCATAATTCGCGAGGCGCGGACGAATGACGCCGTGCCCGTGCATGGCGCGGCTGATTCAACCGTCACGTCACCCATCGTGAAGGGGATCTCAATGAAGCGAACGCTCGTCGCGGTTGTGCTCGCCCTGTTCGTCGCCGGCCCGGTGTCTCGTCCCTCGGCGCAGCTGCTGAACAAGGAAGCGCCGGTCATCGCCGGGCACTATCACCTCAACGTCACCAGCGTCGCCGAGCACAAGAAGTTCTGGGTGGATACGCTCGGCGGAACCGCGATGAAGATCGGCGAGGAGGACGTCGTGAAGTTTCCCGATATCTTCCTGTTCCTGCGGGTGCAGAAGCCGACCGGTCCGACGAGAGGCACCGCGCTGGATCACATCGGCTTCGCGGTGCCGGACGTGCCGGCGCTGACCACCAGGATCGTGGCGGCGGGCTATCAGCTCACGACCGGGCGTGAGCCGGCGCCGGGCCAGGCGGCCGCCGCGGCCGCCGGTACCGCCGCGCCCTACGGGCGCTTCGCCTATATCCTCGGTCCTGACGGTGCCAAAGTCGAGCTGGTGACCGCCGCCGAGAAGGACGCGCCGCCGATCAAGCATCACCACGTCCATTTCATCAACAAGCAGTACGTCGAGATGCAGCAGTGGTACATGAAGGCGCTCGACGCCACGCTGCGTCCCGGCCAGACCGACTTCTTCATCGGCGCCGATCTCCCCGGCGTCGGCTACATGCTGAATTTCTTCCGCTGGGAAGGCGATCAGAGCATCACCCACGCCGGCACCACCGGCCGCGTCTACGATCATGTCGGGTTCGAGGTGAAGAACCTCGAGGCGTTCTGCCGCAAGCTGGAAGCCAAGGGCATCAAGCTGACGGTGCCGTACCGTCACCTCCCGGCGCTGAACAACATCGGATCGGCGTTCATCACCGACCCGTGGGGCACCTCGATCGAGCTCACCGAAGGTCTCGACAAGGTGTCGTAGTCCGGACCGCCGCGTCCGGGCCGTGTCAGCCGGAAAGGAGAAGCGATGGACGTTAACTTCGTGATTGGCCTGGACCGGCGCGACGCGATCATGGCAGCAGTCGCAGCAATCCGGCGGCAGCTCAAAGACGTGGGGCCGCCAGCCGGCATTCCGGCCCTCATGGTAATGAGCACCAATCTCGCGATCATCCAGACAGCGTTGACCGACTTGCCGTTGGCGAACCCTGAATCCAGCCGCTGACCGCGCGAACACACGCCGCGCGAGCGCCAGGCGGTGATCGCGTTTCTCGATCGCATGGTGGCGATCAATATCGCCCGCCGCACCGATCTGCGCGAGGTGGCCGCCGCCATCCGACGCGGCGACACGCCGCGTCTGTGATCGAGCGGACTGCGAGACCAGTTATCCAACCAATGAGCAGATCACCAGACGATCAAAATAACCAGATGACCGGATGCAAGCGTCAAGCGTCGTTGTGCTTGACTTGTCCTGCCGGATCGGCATAATCGCTGCAGCGCGTCGCGGGACGCGTCCCGTCCGCGGAAAGGGCTGGCGCCCACCTGCCGCTGTTCGACGCACAACTGAATCGCACCTCTTTCCTGCCTGTCGAGCGGACACCAGGCGCTGTCGAAGGAGGTCGAAGTGTCTCTCGATCCAGGCCCCGCCCAGCCGTTGCCGTCCCGTCCCAGTCTCGAGCAGCAGCGCAAGCGCGCGCGCGAGCTCCTCAACGCGGCGCGGGGCGGGCAGGCCGCTGCGTTCCACCGGTTTGCCGCGGTGCTGCCGCGCCTCGCCGGCCAGTCGCCGTCCGGTGACGCCGCGTCAACTTTCTCGCTGCACGAAGCGCAGCTGGTCATTGCCCGCGAGTGCGGCTTCGCCAGCTGGCCGAAACTGAAGAGCCACATCAACTCGCTCAAGACGCCCATCACGTTCGCGCGCTACAGCGAGCGGGCGCGGCGCGTGCTGTTCTACTCCCGTCACGAAGCCGCCGAGCTCGGCAGCCCGTCGATTGAAACCGAGCACATCCTGCTGGGGCTGCTGCGGGACGACGAGGGTCCCGCGAACCGGATTCTGCGCGCGCACGTGTCACCCGCGGAGATTCGAACCCAGGTCGAGAGCCGCCGGGTATCGTTCGAGAAGATCCCGCTGTCGGTCGAGATCCCCTTCAGCGCGGAGACCAAACGCGTGCTGCTGCGCGCCGCCGACGAAGCTGACCGGCTTTCGTCGAACGCGATCGATGTCGAGCACCTTCTGCTCGCGCTGCTTCACCGGAGCCGATCGGTCGCCAGTGCCATCCTTGCCCAGAGCGGCATGCACCTGGACAGCGTCCGCGAAGAGCTCGCCCGGCTGCCGTGATCGAAGGATTACTTCCGTGCCTCGACGAGCGAACGGCGGCCACGCCTAACCGGCGTTTCGGCTGCGCGCCCTTGGGGAATTCTCTGCCGTCTCTGCGAGCTCTGCGAGCTCTGCGTTTGAGTCGTGATCGTTCAAGGCAGAATCGAAGAGCCTTTACCCGGGGGCGGCGTGGCGCGCGAGGCGGAGGTCCAGGTGCCGCCGGACGTCGGGCCATTCCGCGGCGAGGATGCTGTACATCACGGTGTCTCGAACGGTGCCGTCGCGACGTACGCCCCAGTGCCGGATCACGCCGTCTTTTTTTGCGCCCAGCGCCGCGATGGCCCGCTGCGAGCGGAAGTTGAAGTTGTCGGTGCGCAGCCCCACGACTTTGCAGCCCAGCGAGTCGAACGCGTGGCCGAGCAGCAGCCGTTTGCAGGTCGTGTTGACGTGCGTGCGCTGGCGGCTCCGCGCGTACCACGTGTAGCCGATCTCGACGCGATCGATGGCGGCGACGATGTCGTGATAGCGGGTCGAGCCGATGATGGCGCCGCTCGCCAGATCGCGCACCGCCCACGGCAGCATGTGGCCGTCGGTCTGCCCCTTCAGCGCATCGGCGATGTAGGCCGGCATCCCGTCCGGCGCCGGCACCGCGGTGAACCACAGCTCCCACAGGCGGCCGTCCGCCGCGGCGGCCGCCAGCGCTTCGCCATGACCGGCGGTCAGCGGCTCGAGACGGATGCCGCCACCTTCGAGGAGGATGGGCCGCACGTCGATCATGGCTTACAGGCTACAGGCAAAAAGACGAACGAAAGGAATTTGTTCATCTGGTCATCTGGTCATCTGGTCATTTGGATTGGGACATTGACCAGATCGATGACCAAATCAATGACGAGATGACCAGATGGCCAGATGGCCAAATCCCTTTCCAGCACATTGGGATCCTAAGCTTAGAATTCCACGTGGACAAGTTGTCGCGGCCGCTTCTATAGTGTCACCTAAATACTAGTGACTCCAGCGTAACTGGACTGGCCACAGTTAGGCCGCAAATGTAATCACACTGGCTCACCT